>WNFP01001399.1_pt1 | contig 18795 bp, 12 predicted proteins | sample 5400201 | NCBI WGS metagenome assembly WNFP01 (sample SAMN13153355, study PRJNA577476) | soil metagenome | isolation source: 115 cm saprolite under Madrone tree | place: USA:California | collected 2016-06-14 | reverse complement strand
TCTCAAAATCCTCGCGAGCCGAAACCAGATCGCCGTTCTGCAGAGCCGACATGCCTTGCTGGTAGGTTGCAGCCGCGCGTGAAGCCGCATCGGCTTTTGCGGAATCCGCGGTTTGCGCACTGGAGATTCCGGCAACCGCGCATAAGGAAATCAGCAGCGCGGTGCAGGATGGAAGCAACGACGTCCGGCGATGAAGGAGGATCAATTCCACGCGAAAGGTACCTGTAGATGGTTCTCAAAAATACTAGCACGTTCGCAGGCTGGCGCCTCCCTCAAGGTTCATTCGCAAAATTCCACGCAGGTTGGCCCGCGTTGTTCCAGACCTTGCTATGATTGGAAATTGATGACGCTCGGCGCCAACTATCTCCGGTTTCTTTATTTCTTTGGCCTTTGCGCATGGCTTTCCATGGCATCCGCAAGTGCCCCGCGCGTCAGCGCCGGAAATTCAGAAAGCGCCAGCGCCAAGCCGATTGTGCATTTCACCGATATGGCGCCGAAAGCGGGCTTGACTGCGCCGGTGATTTTCGGCGGCGAAACCGCAAAAAAATACATTATTGAAACAACGGGCACCGGGGTCGCCATCTTCGATTACGACAATGACGGCTGGCCTGACATTTTCGTTGTGAACGGCACGACGCTGGAACCTCTGGCTTCGAAGAAAATCCCGACCAGTCATCTCTATCACAACAATCATGACGGCACCTTCACCGATGTCACCGAAAAAGCAGGCCTGACTCACACCGGATGGGGCCAGGGCGCGTGCGTCGGCGACTATGACAACGACGGCTTTGAAGATTTGTACGTCACCTATTACGGAAAAAACGTTCTCTATCACAACAACGGGAACGGCACGTTCACCGACGTCAGCGAAAAAGCGCACGTCGCGGGCAGCGGAAAAGCCTGGGGCACTGGCTGCGCTTTTCTAGACTATGACCGCGACGGGAAGCTCGACTTAATGGTCGCAAACTATGTTGATTATGATTCCGCCACCTCTCTTGCCCCGGGCGAGCGGCCTTCCTGCATGTGGAAAGGCGTCCCGGTAATGTGCGGCCCTCGCGGGTTGCCGTGGGCAAAAAATACCCTCTATCACAATCTCGGTAATGGCGCGTTCGAAGATGTCACGAAGAAGGCGCACATCGATGAAACAAATGGGCACTATAGCTTCAGCGTTTCCACGCTTGATTATGACGACGATGGCTGGCCGGATATTTTCGTGGCTTGCGACAGCACTGCCAGCATCCTGTACCACAACAATCACGATGGCACGTTCACGGACGTCGCCGTGGTTGCAGGCGCCGCCTTTAATGACGACGGACGCGAACAGGCCGGCATGGGCTCGACGGTCGGCGACTATGACGGCGACGGCAAACCCGATATTTTCAAGACAAATTTTTCCGACGACACCTCCACGCTTTACCGCAACAACGGAGACGGCACGTTTGACGACAAGACTTTTCCGGCTGGGCTTGGCCTGAACACGCAATATCTCGGCTGGGGCGTGACGTTTATTGATGTGGACAACGACGGCTGGCCCGATCTTCTGCTGGTCAATGGCCACGTTTATCCCGAGGTGGACAGCCAGCATCTCGGCAGCAATTTCAGAGAGCCGAAAATTCTGTATCACAATAACAGCAACAGAACGTTCACCGATATTTCCGCCAATGCCGGGCCGGGGATTACGGGTGTAAGTTCCGCGCGCGGTCTGGCGGTGGGCGATTTGTGGAATGACGGCCGCATGTCGGCAGTGGTCAGCAACATGAACGCACCACCGATGCTGTTGGTGAATGATCTGCTTAACGGCAACCATTGGGTTGCTTTTCGTACGGTTGGGAGCAAATCCAATCGCGACGGTGTGGGTGCGAAGATCATGGTGAAGGCTGGCGTGCGCACGCTCGTCGACGAAGTTCGCAGCGGGTCGAGCTACATTTCCAACAACGACATGCGAGTTCACTTTGGCCTCGGCGCCATCGCCAAGATCGAGTGGGTCCAGGTCCGGTGGCCCAGTGGGCTGTTCGAACGCTTTGAGAATTTGCCTGTCGATGGGATTCACATTCTGAAAGAAGGCACCGGCGCGCCGGTAGAGCAAACCGGAAAGAAAGACTGACTCACTCAATCTCCCGGCCGCGCCGCAGCGATTCGAGGATCATTTCTCCCGTGAGTACGCCAAGTCGCTAACTTGTTTCTCATTTCCTGCGACTGGACAGTGGAAAAGAATAGCGCCCCCTTGCTGGCGCTCGCTAGTTCTCCACTTTGCCAACGCGCGCGCATGATGCCGGTCTCGGCGTGGGAATTTGTCCCCAGCAAAAGATGCCCGATCTCATGCGCCACGCCGTGCCCAAGAATGCTCGCCAGGCTGACGTGACTGCTCTCGTGCATCTCCTCGACGCGCCTGTAAAACAAGTCCGCGTAACATCCGCTTCCGTCTGAGGAGAGGTAAGAAATCCCCAATGTAAATCCGTTCAAGTTTCTGGAGCGTTTCGCGATGCGCAATTGAAGATGCGCGGGGAAATCAGCCACCTCGCACTGCGCCGGAGCTTCTGGCCCTTCAGCCGGCAGAGGGCAGTTCAGCCAGTGAACCTCAATTCCGGATCGCCGGAATATTCGTGAGGCTTCCGATTCTGCCGACAGCAGGATACCGGGGAGAATTCCCGCGTCGTTGTGGACAGAAATCGTGACCTGCAGTTCTTCTCCAGCGGGTACTTTAGACCAAACCGGGGAACTGGACAGGGTCACGGCGACCACTAACCAAAACGAGCTCCGAAGCATCTTCTCGTTCACGGCGGCACCTCCACGGTGGCGCCGAGAATCGGTCAGAGCCTCAGGTACCTCAATGCCGAGCCGATAGCGAACTTCCCATTTCGAGGTGACAAGATAAGTGCCTGCGCGTCAAATGGATAGAAGGTTGGGCGACGGAGAACTTTCAGAAACTTCTTCTGGGCTCGTAACGTTATGTACATAAAGGACGCTTCTGAGGATCGCTAAAAATGGCTGAGAGTCCGACCAACCGTGTCATCAGTTTTGGAACATTTGAAGCGGACCTTCGAGCGGGAGAACTTCGCCGCAATGGCCGTAAGATCCGGCTCCAGGAGCAGCCATTCCAGGTTTTAGCCATGCTCCTGGAGCATCCGGGTGAAATCGTTACACGTGAGGAGTTGCACAGCCGGCTATGGCCTGCCGATACCTTTGTCGATTTCGACCATGGTCTGAACGCCGCCGTCAAGCGCTTGCGCGATGCCCTCGGTGACTCCGCGGAAAACCCCAGGTTTGTTGAGACTCTGGCGCGCCGCGGATACCGCTTCCTTGCGCCCGTCAATGGGGTAACCGGGGGAGCGATCGCGAAAACCCCGCCCGTTCCGCATTCTGGCCTTTACTGGCGCATCGGCCCGGCGGCGGCCATTCTGCTTCTCGTTGGTATTGCCGTTGGGTGGCGTGCGGGTCATGGCTCGGTCGGAGCCGTCCGGCTGGTCGAGCGCCGCTTGACCAGCAATCCTGAAAATGATCCGGTCATCAGTGCTGCGATTTCGCCGGATGGCAACTACCTTGTCTTCACGGATAGAACGGGAGTCTTTCTCCGACAGCTTGGCTCGGGAGAGACTCATCCGATCGGCACTCCCGGCAATTGGAAGACGTACCGCGTCAGCTGGTTCCCTGATGGCAGCCATGTGCTTCTGACGAGCACGGCGTCTTCGTCGGAGCAACCGAGCCTTTGGAGCGTCTCCGTTTTCGGCGGCACGCCGCGCAGACTCATGGACGCTGCCGAGTGCGGCGTCGTCTCGCCGGACGGCTCGCAGATCGTTTTTGTTCGTGGCGACTACGGTCACCAGGAAATCTGGCAAATGCAGGTGAATGGCGAACAGTCGCGCAAAATTCTCGGTGAGCCGGGAGACAATGTTGACGCGCTGGTCTGGTCTCCCGACGGGCGCCGTATCGCCTTCGTTCTTTCGCGGTTTAAGGACGGATGGGATGACGCGGAAGTTTCCCTGTACATCCGAGATCTTGGAAGTCAGGATCTAAGCCGCGTTTTGTCGAGCACTCGCCTCCGTTCCGCTCTCGCCTGGACTCCCGATGGCCGCCTGATTTATTCGCTCAGCGAGCTTCCCCCGAACAACCAGAACGACACCAATCTCTGGGCGGTTCGAGTTGACTCGCGAAGCGTTCGGACCTGGGGCTCGCCAGCGCGCCTTACTAATGATTCCGACGCCAAGGTGCGCGCCAGTATTTCCGCGGATGGCAAACGACTGATTTTTCTCCGCGGGGCCGACTCCCGCGGCGTGTTCATTTCGCGGATCGGGGCTCCCGGCAGCCGCCTTAGTCCACTTCAGCGACTCAGCCTCGACGAGCGCAGAAATTTCCCCTACACCTGGACACCGGACGGCAAGTCCGTGATTTTCACTTCCGATCGCGATGGCGTTTTTCATCTTTTCAAACAGGCCATCGATCAACCGGCTCCCGACCTGCTCGTTGGAGGAGATCAATCCGTGATGCTGGCCCGCCTGAATGCGGACAGCTCGGCAATTCTCTACGGGCTCAATCCCGATCCACGCGACGTGGAGTACCGCGTCCGGCTCATGCGCCTTCCCATCTCGGGCGGAACTCCCGAACTGGTTTTGCAGGAACCGGGCATCAATAATTTTCAGTGCGCTCGCACCCCTGCCACGGTTTGCGTCCTCAGCGAGTTCACTGACAATCATCTGGCGTTTTTCACTTTCAACCCGGCCACGGGAGAGAAAGAACCGATCACGCGGATTGAAGGCCCGGAATGGTATTTGCAAAACTGGACGCTCTCGCCTGACGGTTCCACGCTCGCCATGTCCAAGAAGCACCGCGTTCCCGGGCCCGCCAACATTCGGCTTTTTTCTCTCATCAACGGCAAGGACCGCATCCTCACACTACCGGCCTGGTCTGGGGTCGGATATCTGGACTGGGCGGCGGATGGTCGCAGCATTTGGGTCAGCGCCTCGTCGCCAACCGGAATGCAGACGCTTTTGAATGTGGACTTGCACGGCAAAGTCAACGCTGTCCTTCAGGAGCCCGAAAAAGGCCTGGGCTGGGCCATTCCCTCTCCCGACGGCCGCCATCTTGCGATATGGGAAGCCAGCGGCAGTTCAAACGCATGGCTGCTGGAAGGATTTTGAGACACCAGTGCAGCGAAAATCGTTACCTCACTGGGGCTTCGGCGACGCCGATATATTTGTCAGCGGCGCCGTAATAAAAAAGAAAGCGGTTTCTTGCCTGCACCATTCCTTCAACAAAGACCACGTTTGGAACCTGGCCGACTTTTTCCCATTCATTTTCGGGGAAGAAAATAGGTTTTTCAGAGCGATACAGGAGTTTGCGGGGATCGCGGCGGTCGAAGACGGCTACGCCGGTGCGATAGACGAGATTGTCGTCGGCGCCGTTGTAGATCAGCACGATGCCCTGCTTCGTGAGGGTGGGCGGGGGCCCAGGCTCGACTACGCGGGAGTCAAATTTTCCGGGACGGCGCGGGAGAGCTGGAGTTTCGGTCGCTTCCGTCCAGTGAATCAGATCGGTTGAGTAAGAGAGGCCCATCTGGTCAGTCTTGTCGGCGGCAGTGCCGAGCCAGTACATCCAATATTTGCCATTAATTTTTTCGGGAACAATAGCGCCGGATTTGGTCCAACCTCTGTTCCAGTTTCCCTGGTAGGCGGGGAGAATGACGCCTTTGCGGTGCCAGTGGATGAGGTCGCGGGATGTGGCGAGGCAAAGCTGGGCGTCTTTTTTGTTGTAGCCGGTGTAGGTGAGGTAGTAGGTGTCGCCGAACTTCTGGAGGCGCGGGTCTTCAACGCCGCCATCTTTTTCGTAGTCGGCTTCGGGGGACAGGATGGAATCGGGGCGGCGCGTGAAGTGAAGGCCGTCGGTGCTTTCGGCGTAGCCGAGGCGCGAGGTGCCGAAGGAGTCCTGCGCGCGGTAGAGCATGACGAATTTATTGCTGTGAAGTACGACGGCAGGATTGAAGGCGCCAGCGGATTCCCAGGTGTTGCTTTGAGGGGAGAGGATGGGGTCGCTTGTGGCGCGGGTCCAGGGGCCGAACGGGAGATCGGTGGTTGGCGAGGCGACGGCTAGGGCGGCGGCGAGAAGAATTATTGATAAGAGGGATTTTGATTTCATGGAGGGCTCCGTGGCGACGCGTTGATGGTCACACAAAAATGGGGGACTCGCCAGTTTGCGGTTGCGGAATAAAACAACGAAAAAATGTGGCACAGAGCGCGCAGAGAAGAGGAAAACTGCCGGCAGGATGATGGGCTACTGCTTCTTCGGTTTGGGCGGGGGGAATTGCATGCTGCGGAGGACGCCTTCGCCTTCTTTGATGATGATGACTTGATTGGGCTTGATGTCCTTGAGGGTTTCGACAAGGCCGCTGGGCCAGCGGATTTCCAGGAGCTCGACGGATTCGGCTTTGCCGATGCCGAAGTGGACGCGCAGATCGTTCTGGGAAAAATAGCCGCCGCCGCTACGGACTTCGTCGATTTGGGGATGAAGACTTTTTTCACCGGGTAGATGCGTTACGCACTTGATCCGCGCACCGATGCCGCTGCGATTGGATTTTGTGCCAATGGTCTTGATTTTGATCCAATTATTGCCGGTGCCTGAATCGCAGCGAAGAAGCTGTGGGAAATCGTTGACGGTGTTGATGACGACGTCGAGGTCGCCGTCATTGTCGAAGTCGCCGAAAGCGCAGCCGCGGGCGGCGACGGGGATGGAGATCCCCGGGCCGGCGTCGTTCGAAACATCGGCGAAGCGGCCGTTGCGGAGATTTTTGTAGAGCAGCTTGCGCTGCGCGTAGCCAGCTTCCGTCTTGAGTTGTTCGACTTCGGGATAAACGTGGCCGTTGCAAAGGAGGATGTCAGCCCAGCCGTCGTTGTCGATATCAAAAAAACCGCAACCCCAGCCGAGATACTGCGTGTATTTGCCGAGGCCGGCCTGGTAAGTGGCGTCCTCGAAATTGGCGGCGCCGAGGTTGCGGTAGAGCGAAGGCGTGTCTCCGGCAAAATTTGTTTTGACGAGATCGAGATTGCCGTCGAGATCGTAATCGGCCGCGGAGATGCCCATGCCGGCCTGCGGCTTGCCGTCGGCGCTGAGGGCGCAGCCAGCTTCGACGGCGACGTCGGTGAAGGTGCCGTTCTTTTTATTTTGATAGAGGGCGCTGGCGGTGGAGTCGTTGGCGACGTAAATGTCGGGCCAGCCGTCGTTGTCGAGATCGGCGGTGAGCACGCCGAGGCCGTAAGTGCCGTTGGCTTTGAGGATGCCGGATTTTTCGCTGACATCGGTGAAGGTGCCGTCGCCATTGTTGTGATAGAGAATGTTCTTGCCGCCCATCAAGCCTGGAGGTCCGCAGGCGACCATCACGCCTTTATAGAGGCAGGGACCGGATTCGGGGACAGGTGCGGTCTTCAAGTCGAGATCAATGTAATTGGCGACGAAGAGATCGAGGTGGCCGTCGCGGTCGTAGTCGACGAACGAGCAGCCGGTGTTCCAGCGTTTGCCGGTTCCGGCGACGCCGGCTTTTTCGCTGACGTCGGTGAAGCTACCATTGCCATTGTTGTGGTAAAGAACATTCTTTCCGAAATAGGTGACAAAGAGATCGTCGAAGCCGTCGTTGTCGTAATCGCCCACGCAGACAGCTTGACCCCAGCCGGAATGAAGGAGGCCGGCTTTGGCGGTAACGTCGGTGAATGTACCGTCGCGATTGTTCTTGAAGAGATGATTGGTGGGCTCCTGGCCGGTGGGGAAGCCTTCGAGGCGAGTGCCGTTGACTAGGAAAATGTCGAGCCAGCCGTCGTTGTCGTAATCGTAGAAAGCGACCCCGCAGCCGGTGGTTTCGAGGAGGTATTTATTTTTGTGCTCGCCGCCGAAAATGGTTTTGGCGTTCAGGCCGGATTCACGCGCGACGTTCAGAAAGGAAATGCCAAGGTCGGCGGAGGGAGTTGCCGCGGCGCTCGGCTGTGGTGGTGGCGCGCTCTGAGGAAGAAATGTCGACAACCACTTTTTTGACAGAGCGAGGGCGAATATTTTTTCCAGCGGTAGAACGATCGCGGAGCGGCTGAGCGATTGTAGAAATGTGCGGCGTGTGGAAGACAAAAGCAGTGGTACCTTTCCCGTCGAGCCCGTACTAGAATCCGGCGCGTTCCTTTATAGTAAGGCCAACAAGGCAATGCAAGCACGCGACAGGACGGGGGCCAGCAGAATGCAAATCATGCGGCGTAGTTCTGTGCGTTTTCAAGAAACATTCGGATGGCTGCGGCTGAGACCGATTGGCGCGTGCCTTGCGGCAACCTTGGTCATGGCATGCTGTGCTTCGAAGGGCTGGAGCCAGCAGTTGCAAGAAAAGTCGCACGAAATGGAACTTTCGCGCGCGGTGCGGCCATGGGAATTCCTGCCGGTGACGGGGACGCGCGCGGGGCTGCTGGGGGCTGAATCGGGACGAATGGAAGCGTGGGTATACCCGCTGAAGATCTTTCGCGATTTTCATTTGAGATTTCATACCGAAGGACGGGCGCTGGCGGCGGAAGCGCTGGCGCGAACGATCACCGTGCGGCCCGAGTCGGCGACGATCCTTTACGCGGGGGACACGTTTCGCGTGAGCGAGACATTCTTTGTCCCGGTGCAGGAGCAGGGCGCAGTGGTGATTTTCGACGTGGAAACAGAACAGCCGCTCGAGATTGAAGCGGCTTTTCACAGGGATTTTCAATTGGAATGGCCGGCTGCGCTGGGGGCTACGTATCTTGACTGGGCAGCCGCACAACATGCGTTTTATTTCGGTGAAGAACAGAGGAAATTTTCGGCGCTCGTGGGTTCGCCGACGGCTACCGAACCGCACGCGGAATTCCAGACCAACTATTCGGAATCGCAGGAAAGTTCGTTCCGTCTGGGACTGGCGGCGAAGGGCAAGGATAGGAAGTTCATTGTTGTGGCAGGCTCGCTGGATGGGCGAGCGGCAGCGGAGAAGACCTACCAGCATCTGACATCGGATTACGCTCAATTATGGAAGGAATCAGCCGAATACTATCGGGATTATCTGGAAAAAACAGTCAGCGTCGAACTGCCTGATAAGCAGTTGCAGCGCGCCTACGATTGGTCGCGCGTGAGCATGGTACAAGGCATGGTGACCAATCCGACGCTGGGGACGGGACTTGTTGCGGGGTATCGGACTTCGGGGGAGAGCCAGCGGCCGGGCTTCGCCTGGTATTTTGGACGGGATTCGTTCTGGACTTCGCTGGCGCTCAATGCCGCTGGCGACTTTTCGAATTCGCGCGCGGCGCTCTCGTTCATCGGCAAATTCCAAAGGGAAGACGGCAAAATCCCGCACGAAATTTCCCAGGGTGCCAGTTTTGTGAACTGGTTCAAGGACTATCCGTATCCCTATGCTTCCGCGGATGCCACGCCCCTCTACATCATCGCGATGAACGATTACGTTGTGGAGAGCGGCGACACCGCATTCGCAAAAGAGAAATGGGAAAACCTGCGAAAGGCATACGAGTTTCTGAAATCCACTTACGATGCGCGCGGACTGCCGCAGAATTTCGGCTTTGGGCACGGATGGGTGGAGGGCGGGCCGCTGCTTCCGGTGAAGACGGAGTATTACCAGAGCGGGCTTGGAGCGGAAGCGCTGCGGGCGCTTTCGAATCTGGCGCGGGTGACGGGTCAGGAAGAATTGAGCAAAACACTGGAGAAGGATTTTGAGAAGCAGCGAGCGCTGGTCAACGAAAGTTTCTGGATCGCGGACAAAAAGCGATTCGCGTTTGCCCTGGATAAGAACGATAAACAAGTGGACGAGCCGAGCGTGCTCGGGACGGTGCCGATGTGGTTTGCTCTGGCGAGTGAAGCTGACGCAGTTCCGATGATCCAGCAATTGGCGGGTTTCGAGCACCAGACGGACTGGGGCATGCGGATTATTTCCGGGCATGCGCCGAAATTCAGCGGCGGAGGCTACCATTACGGATCAGTATGGCCACTCTTTACGGGCTGGGCGTCGGTGGCAGAGTATCGCTATCACCAGACCTTCCCGGCATACGGGAATCTGCGGGCCAACGCATTGCTAGCGCTGGACGGCTCGCTCGGTCATGTGACGGAAGTGCTCTCCGGCGATTATTACCAGCCGCTTTCGACGAGCTCACCCGAGCAGATCTGGTCGGCGGCAATGGTCGTGAGTCCGTTGCTGCGCGGAATGTTCGGGCTGTCGGTCGATGCGAAGACAGGAACTCTTACCTTTGCGCCACATGTGCCAGCGGGCTGGACACATTTTGCGGTGCGAAATGTCCGTTCAGGAATCGCAAGGATGGATCTCACTTATTCCAAGGACTCCGGCGCACTCACGCTCGAGGTGAATTGCACCGCTGGCCTAGTTTGCCCACTGGAATTCAAACCTTCCCTGAGCCTCGGTGCGGAAGTGCTCGGAGCGGAGCTGAATGGCAAGCCCGTGCCATTTCACGTTGACACCAATGGCGAAGATCAGCATGCCGTGGTCCGAGTTGACGCGCCCGGTAAATCGAACACCATCAAGATTCGCATGCGAAAAGATTTCAATGTCAGCTACGATTCGAGCCTGCCACGCCTGGGCTCGACTAGCGAAGGGCTTCGACTGCTCTCGCAAAGATGGACACCGAGCCACGACGCCGTGTCGCTGGAATTAACTGGAGCAGCTGGTGCCGAGTATGAGCTGGCGGTTGACCCGGGCCAACTTGCAAGCGTTGATGGAGCCGAAGTGTTGCATGCCGAATCTGGGGTGCAAGCCGTCCGTGTGCGTTTTGCAGCCGGCGAGCCGGGTACCTACAGGAAGACTACGGTCGTGTTTCACTTTTCGGGGAAGCGAAGCGAGAAGAGATGACAGCCGAACAGTCCCCGAGAGGTCGCTCCGAGAATGCGAAGCGAGGAGGGAGCACAGTGCTTCGAAAGATCGTGGTCGCAGTTTTAATGGCGGCAGGTTTGTCCGCGTTCGTGGGGGAGGCAGGCGCTCAACAGAAGGCCACGGATGCGGAAGGCCACGCCTGGTGGCGGCACGCGGTATTTTATGAAATTTATCCGCGAAGTTTTGCCGACAGCAACAATGACGGCGTCGGAGACCTGAACGGTATTGCTTCAAAACTCGACTACCTGAGAGACCTTGGCGTGGACGCCATCTGGATCACCCCATTTTTCCCCTCTCCCCAGGTGGATTTCGGCTATGACGTTTCCGACTACGAAGCGATCGATCCAATGTACGGAACGATGAAGGACTTCGATCATCTACAGGCGGAAGCCAAGAAACGGAACATCCGCCTGATCCTCGATTTGGTGGTGAATCACACTTCGGACCAGCACAAATGGTTCAAGGATTCGAAATCGTCGAAGAGCGCCGAGCATCGCGATTGGTACATTTGGCGGGACGGCAAGGGACCGGGGCAGCCCCCGACCAACTGGCTTTCGACGTTCGGGCTTTCCGCATGGAAGCTCGATCCAAAGACGAATCAGTATTACTACCACTATTTTTATCCGGAACAGCCGGATTTGAATTGGCGAAATCCGGCTGTGGAAAAGGCCATGCTGGAGGAGACGCGATTCTGGTACAAGCGGGGCGTTGCGGGTTTCCGGCTGGATGCCGTGGATACGCTCTTCGAAGATCCGAATTTGACCGACAATCCGGTTCTGCCGGGAACGGACAAATTCGGCCGCCCGAACATGGACGAGAAGTACAACAAGAAGCTGCCGGAAGTGCACGACGTGATGCGCAAACTGCGCAGCACCGCGGATGAGTACGGCTCAGTGCTGATCGGCGAGACGTGGACGAGCAATGTATCGGAACTCAAGGACTACTACGGAACGAAGAACGACGAGCTGCAACTGCCGATGGATTTGATGATGACGGAGTTCAAAGGGCTCTCCGCGGATCGTTACCGCAAACACATCGCGGCAGTGGACTCGGCAGGCGGCTGGCCAACGTACGTGATCACCAATCACGACATCATGCGGTCCTACACACGTTATGCGGACGGTGCGCACAACGACGACATCGCCAAAATGATGGCGGCACTCTACTTGACGTTGCGCGGCACGGCCATCATGTACTACGGCGAAGAGATCGGCATGGAGAACAACGACCCGAAGACCAAGGACGATGTGCAGGACCCCATCGGCAAGCTGGGTTGGCCGCTCGAAAAAGGCCGCGACGGCGAACGTACTCCAATGCAATGGGCCGACAGCCAGAACGCCGGATTCAGCAAGGCCAAGCCGTGGCTGCCGGTTCCGGCGAGTGCCAAGACGCACAACGTCGCGAGCGAAATGAAAGACCAGAACTCTGTCCTGAGTTTTTACCGGCAGCTGCTTGCTCTGCGGCACAGGGAACCCGCTTTGCTCGAAGGCAATCTAGAAATGCTGAACGAAAGCGATCCGAACGTCTTGACCTACGTGCGGCGGTATAAGGACGAAACGATTCTGGTGATGCTGAACATGTCCGGAAAGGATCAGCAAGTAGGGCTTGATTTTTCCGCCATGGGATACGCCATGCCGAGGGTCAGCGTGCTGCTGACAAGTTTTCACAAGCCACTGCCGCCGGCCAGCAGTTCCGTGCCGATGGAGCCCTATTCGGCATTCATCGCGAAGGTAACGAAATAGAGAGAAGCTGCCCGCGGAATGAAGCGGTGCTGAGGCTCTCTGAGGCGCGGACTTAGCTTTATTCAGGAACTAAACCAGACTTCCCTGGAGGACTTCGCGAAGGAGTTCCTGCTTCTGGGTGGTGAGCTTCTTGCCTTGTGCCGTTAGATAAAACACGTCAATGGCTTTGTGGCCTTCCGTATCGATCAAAGCGACTTCGATGTTACAGCCCAGGCGCGCCAGCGCCGAGCCGATCTCGTAGAGCAATCCCGGATGATCCTGCGTGACGATTTCGAGCAGCGTGCTGTGTGCGGATGACGCATCGTCGAAGTTGATGCGCGTCTCGACGGTGACTTTCGGGGTGCGCGCGCGGCTGGCGCCCTCGCGGCTTTTCAAAAGCGGCTCCAGCGGCGCTTTTCCGTTCACAACCTCGGCAAGGCTCTTGCGGAAACGCTCGGTTTCGCTGGGGTTCAGCTCCAGCGTGCGATGCAGATCCGCGAAGTGGAAAGTGTCCAACACCACACCGGCCGCGTTGGCGAAAGCGTCCGCCTTGTTGATGTTCATGCCCCAGCCGGCCAGGACGCCCGAGATGGTCGCGAAAAGCACCGGGCGGTCCGCCGTAAGCAAAGTGAGAGAGAATCCGTGGCGTGTGGCGAGGAGTTCGGTCTGCACGGGGTCCGTGCCCAGTTTCCGGTACAGCGCAAAGTGCGCCGCAATTTCCGCCGCCGGATGCACTGCGAGATACCGCCGCGGGAATCCTTCTAGGAACCGCTCGATCTCTTCGATTGTGCCGCCGCCCGCCTGTGCCTTTACGCGTTCGAGCAGCGAGCCTTCGTCCGGGGCGTGCAGCCGGTCGCGATCCAGGGTGCGGCTGAAGTGATTGGAAGTGGCCACGAAGAGTTGCCACAACATCTCCGCCTTCCAGGGAGTTAGCGCTTCCGGATTGACGGAGTGAATGTCCGCATAGGTCAGCAGGCACAATCTTTGCAAGCGCTCGAGTGTGGTGACGGACTGCCCAAAGGCGGATACGGTGGCGGGATCGAAGATGTCTCTACGTTGCACAGTGGCGGACATGTCCAGATGATGCTCGATGAGGAAATGGACTTCTTCTTTTTCTTCCGGCGAAAGCTGCAATCTTTTGGCGGCGCTGTCCAGAGCGGTGAGACTGCCGGTAACGTGGTTTTCCACCGGCATTCCTTTGCCCACATCGTGCAACAGCAACGTCAGAATCAACAAGTCTCGCCGCTCAGCAGTCTTCCAGAGTGGCGCGAAATGCGCGCCTCGTTCATCGGGAGGTTCCGCCAATTCCTGCAGGTGCTCGATGGTGCGCAATGAATGCTCGTCCACCGTATAGCGATGATAAAAATCGCGCACCACCAGCGAGTCGATCATTCCGAATTCCGGCAGAACTTCCGTCAGCAAACCCAGCCGCTGCATCGAGCGCAACGCCACGCCGGGATAATCCGCTCCCAAAATCTCGCGCAGCGTGCCCCAGGAAATTTCCGTGTTCTTCGGCGGGAGTTCAGGATGCGTGAGGATATAACCGATGCTGCGCTCCGCTTCGCGGCTCAGGGGAGTGCCGGTGCGCGCCGCTTCCGCGAATAGCGAATAGGTGACCGCGCGGTCCGAGAGCGACGGGAGGTCCGCAACCTCCAGCAATCCATCCCGTACGGAAAAGAACTTGCTGCTGGTCTGTTCGATCTTGGCGGCGCGTGCCGCGTTGAACAAACGCTGCCGCAGAGTCAGCGGCGCGGGCGCTTTCTGTTCGAGATAGCGCAGGAGTTGCCGGTTCAGCGTGCGCGCGTGCCGAAAATACTGCCGCATCCATCCGGCGGGAGTTCGCGCTACTCCGTCGCCCACGCCCAGCGCGCGTTCCGCTGCCGCCGCCTGCAGTTCATAGGTGAGCGTATTGTCGTTCCGGCCGTTGCTGTAGTGCAGGAAACAGCGGATGGCGCTGAGAAAATCCACGGCCGCGGCGGAAAGCTCTTCCTCCGCTGCGGTGATGTTGCGAATCCCTTTTTTTTCCTCCACGATTTGCCGCAGCCAGATGGTGGCCTGATAGTCCCGCAGGCCGCCCGGCGACTCTTTTACATTGGGCTCGAGGTGAAAAATCGTATTTCCGTAGCGCGTCAACCGTTCTCGCGTCAGCCGGTGAATTTGCGCCAGCAGAAATGGCCGCGCCTGCTTTTCCGAAGCCGGGAGCACTTTCGTATCGAGCTTCTCGAAGAGCGCGGCATCACCCGCCAGGAACCGGCGATCCAGCAAAGCCAGATGGAACTCCGCATTGTCTTCTTCGATGCGCTTGCATTCTTCCAGCGTGCGTCCCGCCGAACTTACGCGAAATCCGATGTCCCAAAGTGTCCGCGAAAATTCGGAGATGAGCTGGCGCGAATCCTGCTCGACTCTTTCATTTCCCAATAAGAAGAGAATGTCGAGATCCGAATACGGGAATAGCATGCGCCGTCCGTATCCTCCCAGCGCCAGCAGCGAAAGCCCTTGTGGTTCGCGGCCATGGACGCGCAGGACTTCTTCAAAAATCTGCTGGACGTTGCTGTCCGCCAGTTCGCACTGCGCGCGCAATGTTTCTCGCGCACTGCTACCCCCCTCAAATTGTTGACGGATGCGTTGCCGTTCGGCGTCGGCCCGCGGGCCTAGCACTGACAGGGGCGTTGGGGAACCTTGCATGTTTTTGCGGGTGGGATGCCCGGAGTGAGACTGGGCCGTGCAGCGGTCGTCACGTTGATCGCTCCGCAGTCAGTCAGTTGGCTGCCGGGCGGCCAAGAGTGATTGGTTAGAGCGCGTTTTCACCGCGCTCCTCGTTGCGAATCCGGATCGCTTCCTCAACCCTTGATAGGAATATCTTACCGTCACCAATCTTTCCTGTCTTGGCGGTCTTCAGAATTGTGTCCACAACACGGCTCGCCAGCGCGTCCGGCAGCACCATTTCCAATTTTATTTTCGGCAGCAGGTCCACGGTGTACTCGCGTCCGCGATAGACCTCGGTGTGACCCTTCTGACGGCCGTGCCCGCGTACTTCCGTCACCGTCATCCCTTCGATGCCGATTTCGCGCAGCGCATCTTTCACGGATTCGAACCGCGAGGGCTGTATGATTGCCTCGATTTTCATCATGGATGTTTCCGCTCCGCCCCCTGCCTGACGCTTCCTTGCGAGCTTAGCCTAGGACTCAAGGTTATAGGCCTCTTCGCCGTGTTGCGTGATGTCCAGTCCTTCAATCTCGTGTTCTTCCGGCACACGCACGCCGGTGATCAGGTCCGTGATCTTGAGCAGAACTATTGTTCCCACCAGCGCAAAGACCCACGCAATCAAGACGCCCACCAGCTGGTTGCCGATTTGGCCCCAATGTCCGTCCAACCCGCCGACATCTTTTCCCGCTCCAAAGATGGGGTTGATCACTTGCTGAGCAAATACCCCCGTGAGCAGAGCTCCAACCGTTCCGCCCGCTCCGTGCACGCCAAAAGCATCCAGCGCGTCATCATACCCGAAGATGGCCTTCACCTTTGTCACCATCAGGTAACACACCACGCCGGCGATCAATCCGATGGCCAGCGCCGGCATCGGCCCGACAAATCCTGAAGCTGGCGTGATCGCCACGAGTCCCGCCACCGCGCCTGAGACTGCACCAAGCGTGCTCGCCCGCCCGTTCTTCAACCACTCCGCTGCGCTCCATCCGAGCGCCGCCGCCGCCGCTGCGAAGTGCGTCGCCACAAAGGCGCTTGTCGCCAGGCTGCTTGCCGACAGCGCGCTCCCAGCGTTAAAACCGAACCATCCTACCCACAGCAGACACGCGCCGATGAAACTCAGCACCAGGCTATGTGGCGGCATCGGCTGCTTCGGATAGCCGGTGCGTTTGCCCAGGTACAGCGCGCACACCAGTGCCGAAACACCCGAAGAGATGTGCACAACCGTCCCACCGGCAAAATCCAGGCAGGGGAATCGTCCTCCCACGGCGTTCAGCAATCCCCCTTTGCCCCACACCATGTGCGCCAGCGGCGCATACACCACCAGAAACCACAGCGTCAGGAACAGCACCGTTCCGCTGAACTTCATCCGCTCTGCCGTTGCGCCGGTAATCAGCGCAGGCGTGATGATCGCAAACATCAGCTGGTACACCATGAAGGTGGCTTGCGGAATCGTCCCCGCGTAATCCGGATTAGGATCCGCCCCCACGCCCTTCAGAAACGCATGTTCAAAACTCCCGATAACCGGCCCGCTTCCGCCGAAGCACAAGCTGTACCCCACCAGCGCCCAGAGCACGGTGATCAGCGCCATCAGCGCGAAACTCTGCATCATGATCGCCAGGGTATTCTTCCGCCGTACCAGCCCACCGTAAAACAGGGCCAGTCCCGGCCCCGTCATCATCAGCACCAACGCGGCGCTCACTAGCATCCAAGCGTTGTCGCCCGCGGACTGAGCCGCCTTCACATCTTTATCCAGTTGCGTCAGCTTTTCATTGAGCCCTTTGGAAATTCCAGGCGTCGCGGGAGAGGCGGGCGTTTGTTGCGCAGAGAGGGGAACAGCTGTAAGCAGGATAGCCCCAAGCACCAGGACCAGGCTGAAACTACACTTCCATCCTACGCACTTCATAGATGTGTCCGCTCCGCTGGCTCTGGATTCAACTACCGGGGGCCCGGCAATTCGTCGCCAGCATTATACGCATCCTCGCCTCCGGCCACAGTTTGAAATTTTCATGTCCCCGATTTGTTTTTCTGATGCGCCGCTCCCCTCTGTCCCAGGACAATTCGGCCTGTAGGCTTCGGCAACTTCGGCAACGGTTTCCTTTGTGCAACTTACCCTCCAGCGTATAATGCCGTCCGGCCTTGCCAATGGCCACCGCGACCACGAAGGATAGATTGACGCACTCCCATGACTGACCGGCTCCCCATGGAAATCAACGTCCGCGAATCCGGCGGAACTTCCGTACTCGAAGTTCACGGCCGCCTCACCATCGGCGAGCCTGCCGAACAGCTCCACGACGCCCTCGAATCAGTCGTGAAGGCCGGCGCCAGGAGAGTGGTGGTCATCCTGAACGGCATCCCACAGATCGACAGCTCGGGCATCTCCACCCTGGTACGCATCTCCATCAAGCTCGCACGCGAAGGCGGAGTTCTCCGCCTCGTCTGCGGTCCCGGCCGCGTTCGCGACGCCCTCACCGTCACTCGCCTCGTCGAAGCCATCCCCACCTTCGAATCCGAATCCGCCGCCCTCGCCAATTTCGCGTAGACGCACTTATCCTTCTACACTGAAATTCATCCTTTCGTCTTTGGAAGAACTCGGAGAAGAACTTTCGCGAAGTACTCTACCCGCCCTTTTTCAATTCGGCGAGCACCAGCTTGGCCACTTCCTTCAGCGTTTCAAAGACGCCCAATCCCTGAATCGCCACGCCTTCCAAAACCGGCTCGCCTTTTTTCTGCAGTTGCTTCGTCAATTCCGGCACAGACATCGCGTTCGGCAAATCGCGCTTGTTCAATTGCAGCACGTACGGAATCGTCGCGAAATTCAGGTTGTGCTCTTTTAGATGTTCCTGCAGGTTTTCCATGGTCTCGAAATTCGCGTCCAGCCGTTCCTCCTGCGAGTCCGCCACAAACACCACGCCGTCCGCGCCCTTTAAGATCAGTTTGCGGCTGGCCTCATAAAAGACCTGTCCAGGCACGGTATATAAATGAAAGCGCGTCTTGAACCCGCGCACCGTTCCCAAATCCAGCGGCAAAAAGTCGAAGAACAGCGTGCGGTCCGTCTCCGTCGCCAGAGACACCATCTTGCCCTTCTGATTCTGCCCCGTGTGGTCGTAGATCCACTGCAGGTTGGCGGTCTTTCCGCCCAGACCTGGACCGTAGTACACCAGCTTGCAGTTGATTTCGCGCGCAGGAAAATTGATGAAAGGCACTTTGTCGTTAACCCGACCCCGGTCACAAACTTATAGCACACGCAGTGCAGGCAGGCCAGTTCCTCGCCCGCGTCTGTCACCTGCTCAATACCGCCACACACAGTTTCCGCGAAAATAGGCCGAACTCCACGCTCTATTTTGGCCTATGCCTCCGTTCGGTAACGTCGCCAGGAATCCGCCGTTACGACTTGATACTTTTGGGCATCCGTTGACGTGGGAAACCTGCTCTGCTACGATTCGCGCAATGGCAAAAACGCACAAATCCTCTTCAAGCTCATCGAGCCGTTCCAAGGCAACGGCC
>WNFP01001725.1_pt1 | contig 18804 bp, 17 predicted proteins | sample 5400201 | NCBI WGS metagenome assembly WNFP01 (sample SAMN13153355, study PRJNA577476) | soil metagenome | isolation source: 115 cm saprolite under Madrone tree | place: USA:California | collected 2016-06-14 | reverse complement strand
TGCGCGACCTTCTCCCTTCCCACCAGACGGTGGACGCGGCCCAGTTCGCCGCCACCATGAAGTACGGCCATATCCCGCGCGTTCTCGGGGCCGGTATTTCCGAGTACAACCGCGGCCGCGAGGCGCTCCGCAGCGCGGGCCCCCATGACGTCGGCAGCTTCGACCTGGTCGAAGCCATCAACCGCGCTCTCGACCGCGCCACCTTGCGCGTCACCGCCGATCTGCGCCGCGGCCTCTCCGGCCTGGCGACCGTGGCTTCCTCGTCGCCTTTCGTCGGGCTGCTCGGCACGGTGCTCGGGATCATCACCGCCTTCCAGCTGATGGCGACCTCCGGCTCCGGCGGTCTGGCCTCGGTGTCCGCCGGTATTTCCGAGGCGCTGATCACCACGGCGTTCGGACTGCTCGTCGCGATCCCGGCCCTGATGATGTACAACTACCTGACCAACCGGGTCGAAGAGATGAGCGTCGACATCGCCGACGCCTCCAACGAGCTGGTCGACTTCTTCCTCAAGGAAGGCCGCTTCGAGGAGCCGCTCACCAATCCGGGCGCCAAGACCGCCGGCGCGCCCGCGGCGGGAGCGAAGGCATAGGCGATGGCATTCGACCCCAAGGCGAGCGGAGTCCGCTCGGACATCAACATCACGCCGCTGGTCGACGTGGTGCTGGTGCTCCTCATCATCTTCATGGTGGTCACGCCGATGCTCCAGCGGGGGAAGAGCGTCGAGCTGCCCAAAGCGAAGCACGCGGTCACCGGCCAGGGAGCGGAGCCGGCGTTCATCAGCGTGACCAAGGACGGCAGCGTCTACGTCGAGCAGGAGAAGAAGCCCGCCACCCAGGAAGACGTGATGGTGGCGATGCGGACGGCGGCCGAAGCGGGCAGGCGGGTGATGATCAAGGCCGATACCGATGCCGAGTACGGCAAGGTCCGGCCGGTCCTCGACTGGGCCTCCAAGGCGAAGCTGAAGGGCGTCTCGTTGGCCGCTGAAGAGCTGAAGGGAGCGAAGTAGCCATGGGAATGGCAGTCGGCGCCAGCAAGGGGCCACGCTCCGACATCAACATCACGCCGCTGGTCGACGTGGTGCTGGTGCTTCTGATCATCTTCATGGTGCTCACCCCGCTGATGGAGAAGGAGATCAGCGTGCGCGTCCCGGAGGAGACTCCCCCGGAGATGCTCAACGAGCCCCCGCCGCCGGACCTGACGCAGGTGGTCTTCAAGGTCGACGAGGCGGGGATCTGGCACCTGAACAGCGAGACGCTCACCGACGCGAATGCCCAGGAGCGGCTGAAGGCCTACTACCGGGTAGCGAAGTCGAAGGAAGCGACCCAGGGCCCGCCCGTCATCTTCTTCGACGCGGACGACAAGGCGAAGTACGTGCGGGCCGTGAAGGCGCTGGACACGATCCGGGATTCGTCGGCGATGTGGACCATCGGGATGATGACGGAGAGCATCAAGGAGCAGCAGGCCGCTCCGGCGCCAGGCGCGGCACCTGCGGATGGCAGCGCGCCGCCGGCGGGAACGGCGCCGCCCCCGGCCCAGCAGCCGGCTCCGGAACAACCAAAGCAGTAGTTAACGTTTCGATAATGTCCGGAAGGCGCGGGATCCTCGGATCAGGGTCTCGCGCCTTCGGCGCTCCGGCGCTCGGGTTCCACTCCATACAACAAAAATGTAATCTTCCCTCGGATGTCCACTCCCATCCTTGACGTTGCGGGCCTGGTCCTGCGGTTCGGCGGTGTTACCGCTCTCCACGACGTCAGCTTCTCGGTCCAGCCGGGCGCCTTGAACGCCATCATCGGCCCGAACGGCGCGGGGAAGACCAGCCTGCTCAACTGCGTCAGCGGTGTCTACCGTCCGCAGCAGGGCCGCATCGTCTTCGACGGCCGCGACATCACCCGGCTCGGTCCCGCCACCCGCACGCGCCTGGGCATCGCCCGCACCTTCCAGAACATCGCGCTGTTCCGGGGGATGACGGTGCTCGACAACCTGCTCATCGGCCGCCACGTCCACCAGAAGACGGGGACGTTGGCCGGCGGCATCTACTGGGGACGCGGGCAGAAGGAGGAGATCCGCGAGCGGGAGCGGGTCGAGGAGATCATCGACTTCCTCGAGATCCAGCCCTGGCGCAAGAAGGTCGTGCACACGCTGGCGTACGGCCTGCAGAAGCGCGTCGAGCTGGGGCGGGCGCTGGCGCTCGATCCGCGCCTCTTGCTGCTCGACGAGCCGATGGCGGGGATGAACGCGGAGGAGAAGGAGGACATGGCCCGCTACGTCCTCGACATCAACGAGGAGCGCGGGACCACCGTGGTGATGATCGAGCACGACATGGGCGTGGTGATGGACCTCTCGCACCGGGTGGTGGTGCTCAACTTCGGCCAGAAGATCGCGGACGGCGCTCCGGACGAGGTCCAGCGGAACGCCCAGGTGCAGGCCGCGTACCTCGGAGGCCACGCCGCATGACCGCGGGCGACACCTTCCCCAAGCTCCTCCTGCACAACGCGGAGCGCCTGGGCGACCGGGCGGCCTTGCGCGAGAAGGACCTGGGGATCTGGCGCGAGACGAGCTGGCGCCGGTACGGCGAGCGGGTCCGCGATTTTTCCCTGGGCCTCCTGGCCCTCGGGCTCGAGCGCGGCGGCAAGGTGGCCATCGTCGGGGACAACCGGCCCGAGTGGGTGATCGCCGAGCTGGCCGCGCAGTCGGTGGGCGCGGCCTCCGTCGGCATCTACCAGGACTCGACGTTGACCGAAGTGGCGTACGTCATCGACCACTGCGACGCCCGATTCGTCGTCGCCGAGGACCAGGAGCAGGTCGACAAGATCCTCAGCATGATCGACCAGCTCCCGAAGGTCACCCACGTGGTCTACGCCGATCCGCGCGGGCTGCGCCGCTACAAGCACGAGAAGCTGATCTCGTTCGAGGAGGTGGAGAAGCGCGGGCGCGAGGCGCACGCGCGCGACCCGCAGCTCTTCGCCCGGAGCGTCGCGCAGGGCAAGGGCTCCGACCTGGCGATGATCTGCTACACGTCCGGAACCACCGGCTCGCCCAAGGGCGCCATGCTCACCTTCGACAATCTGCTGAGCATGGCGATGAACCTGCACGAGGTCGATCCGCGGCGCCCGACGGACGAGTTCGTCTCCTTCCTGCCCCTCGCCTGGATCGGCGAGCAGATGATGTCCGTGGCCACGGCGCTGGCCATCGGCTTCACCATCAATTTCCCCGAGGAGCCGGAGACGGCGCTCCAGGACGTGCGCGAGATCGGCCCCAACGTGATGTTCGCGCCGCCGCGGATCTGGGAAGGCCTGAACTCGACGGTTCAGGTGAAGATCATGGACACCACGCCGCTCAAGCGGTTCCTCTACGAGGCGCTGATGCCGATCGGCCTCAAGATGGCCGACCTGCGCCTCGCGCACGGACGTGTGCCCTGGTCCTGGAGCGCCCTCTACTTCGTCGCCGACTGGCTCCTCTTCCGGCCCCTCAAGGACAGGCTCGGCCTGCTCAACCTGCGCAGCGCGACCACCGGCGGCGCCGCGCTCGGCCCCGACGTCTTCCGCTTCTTCCACGCGATGGGGGTGCGGCTGAAGCAGATCTACGGGCAGACCGAGATCAGCGGGATCTCCTGCATCCACCGCGACGAGCGGATCAAGTTCCACACCGTGGGCGAGCCCATCCCCCAGACCGAGGTCCGCATCAGCGATCGGGGCGAGATCCTCTCCCGCAGCCCCGCCGTCTTCACCGGCTACTACAAGAACGACGATGCGACGCACTCGAGCCTCACCGACGGATGGCTCCACTCCGGCGACGCCGGCTACCTCGAAGACGGACAGCTGGTGGTCATCGACCGGCTCAAGGACGTGCTCCGCCTCGGCGACGGCACGCAGTTCTCGCCCCAGTACATCGAGAACCGGCTCAAGTTCTCCCCCTTCATCAAGGAGGCGGTGGTCATCGGGCAGGAGCGGCCCTACCTCGTCTCGCTGGTGTGCATCGACCAGGGCATCGTGGGGAAGTGGGCCGAGAAGGAGAAGATCTCGTACACCACCTACACCGATCTCTCCGCCAAGCCGCGCGTCTACGATCTCCTGCAGCGGGAGATCGACCGGGTGAACCAGACGCTCCCGGCGGCGGCGAAGATCCGCAAATTCGTGCTCCTCTACAAGGAGCTCGACGCCGACGACGAGGAGCTGACGCGCACCCGCAAGGTCCGCCGCTCCTTCGTCGAGGACCGGTACAAGGGGATCATCTCCGCCCTCTACGGCGACGAGCAGAGGATCGCGGTGGACACCACCATCCGGTACCAGGACGGCCGGACCGCGCGCATCCAGGCCAACCTGGCCGTGCGCGAGATGGGGGCGGCGTAAATGGAGTTCCTCCTCCAGCTGGTGATCAACGGCTTGGTGGTGGGCTGCATCTATTCGCTGGTCGCGCTCGGCTTCGTGATCATCTACAAGTCGAGCGGCATCCTCAACTTCGCCCAGGGCGAGTTCCTGCTGCTGGGAGCGTACGTCTTCCTCGCCATCGTCTCGCAGGCCAACGTGCCGGTGGTCCCGGCCCTGTTCTTGACCTTCGCCTTCGCCACGCTGCTCGGCCTGGCGCTGGAGCGGGTGGTCCTGCGCCCGCTGATCGGGGAGCCGATCATCTCCGTCATCATGGTGACCTTGGGCCTCTCCAGCATCCTACGCGCCATCGTGCAAGGGATCTGGGGAACGGACACGCGGCCGGTGCCGTCGGTGTTCTCGCTCGAGCCCATCCAGCTCGGGCCGCTGCCGGTCGCCCGCGGGTACCTCTACAGCGCCGCCTGCGTCGCGGTGCTGCTGGTCGCGCTGACCCTCTTCTTCAAGTACTCGCGGCCGGGAATCGCCATGAGGGCCACCGCCGCCTCCCAGCAAGTCGCGCTCTCCATGGGCATCTCGGTGCGGCACATCTTCGCGCTCTCCTGGAGCATCGCCGCGGTGGTCTCGGCGGCGGGCGGCATCCTGCTCGCCACCATGCGCGGCGGGGTCGATGGGTCCCTGGCCATCCTGGGTCTCAAAGTGTTGCCCGTCGTCATCGTGGGCGGCCTGGACAGCATCGGCGGGGCGATCCTCGGCGGACTTCTGGTCGGTGTGCTGGAGAACCTGGCCGGCGGCTACCTCGACCCGGTCTTCGGCGGGGGCGTGAAGGAGGTTGCGCCGTTCGTGGCCCTGGTGCTGATCCTCATGATCCGGCCTTACGGCCTCTTCGGGAAAGTGCGCATCGAGCGGGTGTGAACCATGCTCTCCGGCGAATTCCACACCACGTACGCGAGCGACATGGGCATCTTCGAGACGCGCCGCGCCCGGCGCGTGCTCGCGGTCTTCATCGTCGCCCTCTTCGCCATCCCCTTCGTCGCCACCTCCTACTGGCTGGACGTGGCGAACCGGGCGGCGATCGCGGTGATCGCCGCCACCGGCCTGAACATCCTCACCGGCTTCACCGGCCAGATCTCGCTGGGCAACGCCGCGTTCCTGGCGGTCGGCGGCTACACCACCGGCTTCCTCGCCGGCCACGGCGTTCCGTTCATCGTCGCCTGCCCCGCTTCGGGCGTGGTGGCTGCCCTGGCCGGCATGGTCTTCGGCGTCCCTTCGCTGCGCCTCAAGGGCCTCTATCTCGCCATGGCCACCCTGGCGGCGCACTTCATCGTCGAGTTCGCCGCCTCGCATTGGGATCAGGTCACCGGCGGCGTCGCCGGCATCAGCATCCCCTCCCCCGTCTTGTTCGGCTTCGCCTTCGCCGACGACCGGCGCCTCTTCTTCCTCGTGGTTCCCATCTGCGTCGGCCTGCTCTACTTCGCCAAGAACCTGTTCCGCACGCGAGTGGGGAAGGCATTCATCGCCATCCGCGACCAGGACATCTCCGCGGAGGTGATGGGCGTCGACGTGTTCCGCTACAAGCTCCTCTCGTTCGCGGTCAGCTCGTTCTACATCGGCGTCGCCGGATCGCTGCTCGCGTATCAAGCGCGGATCATCAGCCCGGAAAATTTCCCCCTCGCCGTCGCCATCGACTTTCTCGGCATGGTCATCATCGGCGGCCTGGGGAGCGTGCTCGGCTCCATCCTCGGGGCCGTCTTCCTCACCTTGCTCCCCGAATTCCTGCGCCTGATGACCAGCGCGCTGTCCGGCACCTTCCCGAACCTGGTCCAGCTCTTCAGCCCGCTCAAAGTGGGCGTCTTCGGCCTCACCATCGTGCTCTTCCTGGTCTTCGCGCCCGACGGGCTGGCCGATCTCTGGAGGCGCATCCGCAACTGGTTCCGGCTGTATCCGTTCTCGTACTGAAGGAGGAAAACAACATGAGGCTGATTCGATCGGCGCTGTTGGTCCTCTGCGTGGCCGCGGCCTCGCGGGCGCAGCAGGAGATCAAGGTCGGCGGCATCTTCGACCTCACCGGCATCACCTCCGACGTGGGCAAGCCGTATGCCCAGGGCGTCCGCGACGGAGTGGCCTGGACGAACGAGAACGGCGGCATCAACGGGAAGAAGATCCGGCTGATCGACGTCGACTACGGCTACAAGATCCCGGAGGCGGTCGCGGCGTACAAGCGGATGGCCGGCGATGACAAGGTCATCCTGATCAACGGCTGGGGCACCGGAGACACCGAGGGCCTCAAGGCGCAAGTCAACCAGGACAAGATCCCGTACATTTCGGCTTCGTTCTCCGCCGGGCTCGCCGACCCCGCGAAGACGCCGTACAACTTCTTCGTCGGTCCCACCTACTCCGACGACCTGCGCGCCTGGCTGAAGTGGGTCAAGGAAGACTGGAAGGACAAGTCGCGCAACCCGAAGGTCGCCTTCTTCTACGGCGACAACGCCTACGGCAAGAGCCCCATCGAGGCCGGGCGCCGCTTCTGCAAGGACAACGGCATCGACCTCGTCGACGAGGAGATCGTGCCGGGCGCCTTCCAGGACGCCACCAGCCAGCTCCTCAACATGAAGCAGAAGGGGGCCGACTACGCGTACATCAACGTGACCACCACCGGCGTCTCCACCATCCTGCGCGACGCGAGGAAGCTCGGGCTCGCCACCAAGTTCGGCTCCAATCCCTACGGCTTCGGGGAGACGCTCCCCCAGATCGCCAGGGAGGCCGCCGAAGGCGTCACCGGGATCATGGTGGACGCGCCCTTCGGCGAAAACGTGCCCGGGATGAAGCGGCTGATGGACTTCCACCAGAAGAACCATCCCGCCGACACGCACGACACCTTCTACGTGCGCGGCTGGACGTACGCGCTGGTGTGGACGGAAGCCCTCAAGCGCGCCGACAAGGCCGGCAAGCTCACCGGCGACGGCGTGAAGGCAGCGCTGGAGACGTTCAAGGACTTCGACCTGGGCGGACTGACCGAGCCCATCACCTACACGCCGGCCGACCACCGCGCCTCCAACAAGGTGAACATCTACCAGGTCAAGAACGGCAAGCTGACCAAGGTGAAGCAGTACGAGATGGAGCGCCGGCCGGACTGGCTGGGGCTGTGAGCGCAGAAGCAAAAGGCGTGGCGCCCAAGCCGCCTTTGGCGGCCGCCGCCATGCTCCGGCTCGCGAACGTCGAGGTCGTCTACGACGACGTGATCCTGGTGCTGAAGGGGCTTTCGCTGGAGGTGCCGGCAGGGCAGATCGTCGCCCTGCTCGGCTCCAACGGCGCGGGCAAGAGCACCACGCTGAAGGCGATCTCCGGCCTCCTCCGGGCGGAGGAAGGCGAGGTCACCGACGGCGCCATCGAGCTGGAGGGCGAGCGCATCGAGGAGCTCGAGCCGGAGCAGATCGTCCGGCGCGGGATCTTCCAGGTGATGGAGGGGCGCCGCGTCTTCGAGGACCTGACCGTGGACGAGAACCTCACCATGGGCGGGTACACGCGGCGCGACTCCGCCGGGCTGAAGCGGGACCGGGAGCTCTGCTTCGACTACTTCCCTCGCCTGCGGGAGCGGCGCAGGCAGATCGCGGGATATCTCTCGGGCGGCGAGCAGCAGATGCTGGCGATCAGCCGCGCGCTGATGGCGCGGCCGCGGCTGATCCTGCTCGACGAGCCTTCGCTCGGGCTGGCGCCGCTCCTGGTGGAGGAGATCTTCCGCATCATCGGGAAGATCAACCGGGAGGAGAAGACGACCATGCTGCTGGTGGAGCAGAACGCGAACGTGGCGCTGTCCATCGCGCACTTCGGCTACATCATGGAGACCGGCCGGATCGTGCTCGACGGCGAGCCGGCGAAGCTGAAGAGCAATGAGGACGTGCGCGAGTTCTACCTGGGCGGCGGCGAGGGGAAGAAGAGCTACAAGGCCGTCAAGTCCTACCGGCGGCGCAAGCGGTGGCTGTCGTGAGGCCGGGGCGGATCCTCGACCCGGCCGTCGAGCAGGAGAGCGCGGCCGACCGCGAGCGCCGCATCGCCCGCAGGCTGCGGGAGACGGTGGCGCATGCCCGGGCCAGCTCGGCGTACTTCCGCCGGGTGCTCCCTCCCGGCGTCGAGCGGCTGGAGCAGATCCCGATCACGCGCAAGGACGACCTGCCGTCGCTCCAGGCTTCGGACCCGCCCTTCGGCGGCCTGGTCGGGGTCGAGGCTTCGCGCCTGGCCCGGGTGTTCGCCTCGCCGGGCCCCATCTTCGACCCGCAAAGCGACGTGGAGGACTTCTGGCGGTTCCGCATGGCGCTCGCCGCGGCGGGGTTCCGCGCCGGCGACGTCGTGTTGAATTCGGCGTCGTACCACCTGACGCCGATGGGCTTCATGTTCGACTCGGCGGCACGCGCGCTCGGGTGCGTGGTGGTGCCCGCCGGGACGGGGCAGACGGACCTGCAAGTCCGCGTCGCCGCCTCGCTGCGGGCCACGGCGTATTCCGGGACGCCCAGCTTCCTCTACGCGCTGGTGAAGCGGGGGCGAGAGATGGGGACGCCGCTGGCGCTCGAAGTCGCCTTCGTCAGCGCGGAGATGTTGCCGGAGTCGCTGCGCTCCGAGCTGGAGAACGACTTCAAGGTGCGCGTGCTGCAGGGATACGGGACGGCGGACCTGGGCTGCCTGGCGTACGAGTGCACCGAGAAGGGCGGGATGCACCTGCAGCCGGAGTGCATCGTGGAGGTGCTGGACCTGGAAGCCGGGACGCCCGCGGCGCCGGGGCAGCCGGGCCAGATCGTCGGAACCATCTTCGACCCGGCGTATCCCTTGCTGCGCTTCGCCACCGGGGACATCGGCACGATGGCGCCGCCAGGGAAGTGCGCCTGTGGCCGCACCGCGCCGAAGCTGGCCGGCCTGCTCGGCCGCGTCGGGGACGCCGTGAAGGTGAAGGGGATGTTCATCCGCGGGGCGGAGATCGAGAAGGCGCTCAAGGCGTTCCCCGGGATCGCGCGCTTCCAGGCGGTCATCACCCGCGACCATCACCAGGACCACCTGGAATACGTGCTGGAGCTTCAGCCCGGCGCCGCCGTGGACGTGGCGCTGGTCTCCGATGCCCTGCGCGAGGCCGTCAAGGTGCGCGGCGAGGTCCGGACCGGAGCGGTGCCCGAGAACGCGAAGCGCATCGACGATCGCCGGGTGTGGACATGACCCGCTTCGCGCTGGACGACGCGGGCAGCGGGCCGCCGCTGTTGCTCCTGCACGGCTATCCCACCACGCGGCGGCTGTGGAAAGGCGTGACGCCCCGACTGGTGCAGGCCGGGCTGCGCGTCCTGGCTCCCGACCTGATCGGCTACGGCGATTCCCCGGACGCGCCCGATGTGGGGATGAAGAACCAGGCGGGCTGGCTGCTGGAGCTGCTCGAAGAGCTCCGGATCGATCGCGTCACCCTGGTTGCCCACGACGTGGGGACGGCAGCCGCGCAGATCCTCACCGTCCGGTCTCCGGAGCGGGTGCGCAGGCTCGTGCTCATGGACGGGGTCCACGAGACGGACTGGGCGATGCAGGCGGCCGCTTCGATCCTGGACTGGGATCCGTCGCGAGCCGCGCGACTGCAGCCCCTGCTGGCGCGCAAGCTGCCGGTCATCGCGGAGGTGCTCGGCGCCTTCTCGGGCGAGGAGGGCGGACGGCGGCTGATCCATGCGGCCCGCTGCCTGGATCCGGAACAGACCTCCGGAATGACCGCGCGCTTGCGGCAATCCGGCGTCCCCATCCGCCTGATCTGGGGCAGCGACGACGCCTACTTTCCGCCGGCAACAGCCGGCCAGCGGCTCGCAGACGCGCTCGGAGTCGAGCTTACAGTCGTGCCCGGAGGCCATTTCCTGCCACTGGACAATCCGGATGGAGTCGCCGGGGCGCTGCTCGAGGCGTGCGCCTGATACGTTGTTGCTTGTTTGCGGACTGCACGCCGGCTACGTCCCCTTGGCGATCTCTCCCGATTCAAACGACAATCGCGCACGTCGCCGATCCGTCCCGGGACGGATACGAGCGCGCAGTTGTTCGATCCCGTCCCCTCGAAACCGTCGTTTTCGCCCACCTGATCAAATCAGAGCGCCCCGGAGGTCGTGGGATACGCTCTAGCTGCGGCGGGTGCGGCCGGTTCCGCGGCCCCGGCGTCTCCGGCCTCCGCGGCTGCGCCGCTTGTGCGGGTCGGCCTCTCCGCGTTCCTCGTCGACCGCCACGTTCGAGAGATCCTGCCCCGCAAAGGTGTGCTGCCACTTCGCCAGCTGCTCGTGCCCCTGGCCCGTCGCGGCCACCGACAGCTCGAAGACCGCGAGGGCCTCGGGGAAATAGCTCTGGCGGGCGAAGGCCTGCGGAGACGACCGGCGGCGGCGTCGCTCGCCCGAAAGGATGGGCTGGGCGAGCAGGATCATCCGCGCGCGCTCCGCGATCCGCCGCGGCAGCCGCGCGGTCCGGACCATCTCGGAAAGCACGACGTCCGGTGCGACGACGTCCTGCGGCAGGCTCCAGGGTTGTACGTCGCCTTCGGCGCCGATGGGGGGATTGCCCAACCGCTCGTCGTGGATCTCGGCCGCCTCGCGCAACGCCCCTTCCGGCAAAGGCGCCTGCGCCGGGTCCTCGGGCTCCGCCGCATCCGCGGCTTCCAGCGCCGTGAGCTCCCGCTCCAGCTCTTCGTCGTCCTTCTCCGCGCCCGCGGGCGGCTGGGCCTGCGACGCCTTGGGAATCGGGCCGCGCCGACCCGGATCCCGCGGGAGCGGCGCCAGCAAGGTGGCGAGCAGCACCGCGTCCGAGGGGATCTCCCCCACCCGGACGTGGGCGTCGAGGACGTCGAGCGCGCGCAAGTGCCGCTCCGCCTCGGCCTCCCCTCGCCCTTCCAAGTATGCGGCCACCGGCGGCAGCAGGATGCGCAGGGCGCCCACCGAGCGCAGCAGCTCGAACGACTGCCGCGAGGCGCCCGACCGCACCAGCTTGAGCACCTCCTCCAGCACCCGCGGCGGAGCGCAGCGGGGGATCTCGTGCACGTGCGCCTTCATCGCCGCCAGCGTATTCGGCTCCAGCTGGAAGGCGCACTTGGAGGCGAAGCGGATGGCCCGCAGGATGCGCACCGGATCCTCGCGCATGCGCACGTCGGGATTGCCGATGGTGCGGATCAGCCGGGCCCGCAGGTCTTCCTTGCCGCCGACGTAGTCGATCACCCGGCCTTCGTCCACGTCGTAGAAGAGGCCGTTGATGGTGAAGTCCCGCCTGCGGGCGTCCTCTTCCGCGCTGCCGAAGACGTTGTCGTGGCGGATGAGGAGGTCCTGCGGCAGGTCCTGGAGCTCGTCGAGCGGATTGGCGCGGAAGGTGGAGACCTCGATGATCTTCCCGCCGCGGAAGAACACGTGCGCGAGGCGGAAGCGCCGCCCGATCAGGCGCGAGTTGCGGAACGTCTCCTTGACCTGGTTCGGGTGCGCGCTGGTGGCGACGTCGAAGTCCTTGGGGCGGATGCCGAGCAAGAGATCGCGGACGCACCCGCCCACCAGATAGGCCTGGTGCCCGGAGCGGCGCAGCCGACGCACGACCTTCACGGCATCCGGATCGAGCAGGTCCTCGGGAATTTCGGGCGGCGCTTTGGCGCTGGGCGCCACGCTGTGCGCGTCTGTCGACAATCCGCCGCTACGTAGACTGAACGGACGGATGGCGTCAATGGAGGAACCCGGCGGCCCTCCTGGCGGGACGGCCGAGCGCCCGGCCGCCCCTCGGAAAGGACTAGCGGGAACGGTCCTGCAGGGCGCGTTCGCGGACCGCCGCGAGGGTGGTCTCGGGCGTGATGACCTCCTCGGGCAGACGTAGCTCCAGCACCGCCGGCACCCCCGCGGCGAGCGCCCGCTCGAACGCGGGGGCAAACTGCTCCGTCGCCTCCACGACCTCCCCAAACGCGCCGAACGAGCGCGCGTAGGCCGCGAAATCCGGATTGGTCAGCCGCGTTCCGTGCACCCGCGCCGGGTAGGTCCGCTCCTGGTGCATGCGGATGGTGCCGTACTGCCCGTTGTTGACGACGACGACCACCACCGGCAGGCCGTACTGCGCCGCGGTGGCGAGCTCCTGGCCGGACATGAGGAAATCGCCGTCGCCGGCGAAGGCGACCACGATCCGCTCGGGATGCACCGATTTCGCCGCGAGGGCGGCAGGCACTGCGTAGCCCATCGCGCCGCTGCTGGGACCGAGCTGCGACCTGAACCGGCGATAGCGATGGTAGCGGTTGACCCAGATGGCGAAGTTGCCCGCGCCGTTGGTCACGATGGCGTCGGCGGGCAGACGGTCGCGCACGTACTGCACGATCTCGCCCATCTGCAGCGGCCCCGGCAGCCGGGTGGGCTGGGTCCAAGCCAGGTAATCGGCATGCGCCGCGGCGGTCTCCTCGGCCCAAGGCGGCGCCGCGGCGGGCCGCAACCGGGCCAGCGCGGCGGCAAGCTGCGGCATCGCCGCATGGATGGCGAGGTCCGGCGCGTAGACGCGTCCGAGCTCCTCCGCGCCGGCGTGCGCGTGCACCAGGGTCTGCCGCGGGACCGGCACCTCGAACAGCGTGTACCCCCGGGTCGTGACCTCGCCGAGGCGGGCGCCGATGACGAGCGCCAGGTCGGCCTCCCGCACCCGCGCCGCCAGCTTGGGATTCGGCGCCACCCCGACGTCTCCCGCGTACTGCGGGTGGGAATTGTCGAACAAGTCCTGGAAGCGGAACGCGCAGGTCACGGGCAGCTGCCAGGCCTCCGCGAATCGGCGCACGTCCGCGCAAGCCTCGGCGGTCCAGCCGCCCCCACCGAGAAGGACGAGGGGCCGGCGCGCCTCGCTGAGGAGCTTCGCCAGCCGGGCGAGTTGCTCCGGAGCGGGGGCGGCCGCCGCGAGCTGGTAATGCGGAGCCGCCGGCGCGTCCGCCTCCTCGGCGAGCATGTCCTCGGGCAGCGAGAGCACGACGGGTCCGGGACGGCCGTTGACCGCGGTGTGGAAGGCATGGCTCAAGTGCTCGGGAATGCGCCTGGGGTCCTCGATCTCGGTCACCCACTTCGCCATCGGACCGAACATCCGCCGGTAATCGACCTCCTGGAGCGCCTCGCGCTCGATGAAGTCCCGCCGCACCTGTCCGATCAGCAGGACCAGCGGGGTGGAATCCTGGAACGCGGTGTGGATCCCGATCGCTGCGTGGGCCGCGCCGGGTGCTCGCGAGACCAAGGCGATGCCCGGACGGCCCGTCAGCTTCCCGTAGGCCTCGGCCATGTTCGCGGCGCCGCCCTCGTGTCGACAAGTCACCAGCCGGACGCGGTCGCGCACGTCATAGAGGGCGTCGAGGACGGCCAGGTGGCTCTCGCCCGGCACGCAGAAGACGTGGTCCACGCCGTGGCCGACGAGGCTCTGCACCAGGATCCGCCCCCCGGTGCCGGACAATCTCGATTGGCGTTCCCTGCTCACCTGTGGGCCCTCGCCTCGCTTGCGATCTTGTCTGCGTCGAACTGGTTGACTGCGTCGATGAGATCGTTGGTGACCAGATCGGTGACCGGGACCTTCTGCTGGATGACGCCCCATTTGAGCAGGAAATCCTCGTAGGCGTCGAAGTCCTTGATCGAGCTCTCTCCCCAGCGCTTCACTCCGCCCGTCTCGAGCCTCCAATGCTCGGCGCGCGCCAGCAGAGTCTTGACGTCCTGGCGGAGGCCCTCCTCCTCGCTCTTGCCGGTGGCTTTCGTCTGCGGAAAGACCTCGTACACGATCTTCACCGCCGCCTCCGGATTGGCCAGCGCGAAGACGGTCCCCATCGCGTAGCCCCGCGCCACCGCCACCGCCTGCGCGCGGTCCTTCTGCAGGGTGCTCTCGAGGGCGAGCAGTCCGTTGGACGGATATCTCGCCAGCGCGCCGACCTCGAGCGGGCGCAACGGCTGCCCCGCGCTCTCGATCAGGGCGAACATCGTGTCGTACAGGGCGAGCGCGTCGACCTGCTTGTTGCGGGTGAGCGCAGCCGCCTGGGCCGCCTCGCCGGCCACGACGATCTGGGCGTCCTTGTCGGGGTCCATTCCGTTCATCGCCAGAAGAGCACGAACAACCGGGACGCCGCTCGACCCCATCGACGCGACCCCGATCTTCTTCCCTTTCAAGTCGCGGATGGACCGGATCGGGCTGTCGGCAGGCACGGAAACCCCGTAGATGTTCCCCTGATAGGCCGTATAGAAGATCTTTGCCTTCACTCCCTGCGCGCGCGCGGTGGGCAGGGCTTCGATCGAGGGCAGCGAATAGGGGAGATCGCCGGTCGCGACCAGCTTCAAGCATTCCGTCGAACCCCCCACCGGAACCAGCTGCACGGTCACGCCACCTCGATCGTACCAGCCCATCTTCGTCGCGATCGCGAAGGGCGCGACCGCCGAGCTCAACGTCCGCGCGCAAAAGCCGACTTTCACCGGCGCCGGCGCCGCCGACGCTGCGGAGATCGTGAGCAACACGGCCAGCGCGAAGATTGCAGGGTTCATGAGCCCACCATGGCGGACGGGGCCGCTTTCTCCGACACGTTCCAGAAGAGCACTCGCCGCCGGATGGAAACGAGGATCCAGTTGAGCCCCAGTCCCATGAGGGCGAGGAGGAACAGCACCGCGAACTCGCCCGCCACGTCCATGGTGAAGTTCCTGCTCTGGATGAGCATGCCCAGCCCCGCCTCGGCTCCGACGAACTCCGCCACGATGGCGCCGACGAGCGCGAAGACCATGGCCACCTCGAGCCCCGCCATGATGAACGGAAGCGCGGAAGGAAGGCGCAGCATCCAGAAGATCTGCCGCTCCGTCGCCGCCAGCGAGCGCATCAGGTCGACCCGCTCCTCCTCGGCGGAGCGCAACCCCACGACGGTATTGACCAGCAGAGGAAAGAAAGCGACCAGCGCCGCGCTCACGACCTTCGAGGTCAGTCCGAGGCCGAACCAGACGACGATGAGCGGAGCCAGCGCGACCTTCGGCATGGATTGGAACATCACGATGTAGGGGTAGAGGAAATACTCCGCGGTACGGCTGGCCGCCAGCAGTGTGCCGAGCACGAACGCCAGCGCGGAGCCCAGGGTGAAGCCGAGCAGCGTCTCCACCAGCGTGATCCAGAGATCGTGGAAGTAGACGTTTCCCGTCGCCCCGCGCTGGAGCGCGAGCAGCACCTGGGAAGGCGGCGGCAGGATGAACGCCGGCACGTGCAGCGCCCGCACCGCCGCCTCCCAGATGAGCAGCGAGACGATCAGGACCAGCGCGCGCAACGCCTGCCTCTTCATGATCCCATCCTGGCGGTGAAGTGGGACCGGATGCGATTGACGATGGAACCGAACTCCGGCGCCGCCATCACCTCGAGGGCCCGCGGGCGCGGGATTCCCACCGCGACCTCCTCCAGGATGCGCCCAGGGCGTGCGGTCATGACGAAGACGCGATCGGCCAGGAACACCGCTTCGGAGATCGAGTGGGTGATGAAGAGCACCGTCTCGCGCCGCTCGAGCCAGATGCGCTGCAATTCCACGTTCATGCTCTCGCGCGTCAAGGCATCGAGCGCGCCGAACGGCTCGTCCATCAGCAGCATGGCGGGGTTGTGGATGAGCGCGCGGGTGATGGCGACCCGCTGCTGCATGCCGCCCGAGAGCTCCCAGGGATACCGCCGCTCGAAACCTGCGAGCCCGACCAGGGCGAGAAGCTCGAGCGCCCGAGACACGCTCTCCGCGCGCCGCAGGCGCTGGACGTCCACCGGGAGCAGCACGTTGTCCAGCACGGTCCGCCAAGGGAAAAGGACGGGAGACTGGAACACGACGCCGATGTCGCGGCGCGGACCGGTGACCGGGACACCGCGCAGCCTGACCTCGCCGCGCGTCGTGGCGAGGAGGCCGGCGAGGATCTTCAGCAGCGTGGACTTGCCGCACCCCGAAGGACCGACGATGGCCACGAACTCGCCCTCAGCCACGGTGAGGTCGATGGCCTCGAGGGCCCGCACGGACCCTCGCGGCGTCTGGTACTCCTTCCCGACGTCCTTGACGGCGATCACGTCGCGCGCCATGTCTCTCTCTGGCCAGCATCGGGATCCATGCCCGCTAGACGCTCCGTTGTCCACGCCCGGCGCGGGACGGGTGGGCTCCGAGGAGGCACCATGGCGACGGACACGCTGGACATCGAGCAGCTCATCGGCTGGGACGGCCTCTTCCACGACGAGGAGCGGCTGGTTCGCGCGAACGTGCGCCGGTTCGTGAAGGAGCGGTGCATGCCGCGCATCGTCGCCGATTACGAAGCGGGGCGCTTCCCGCTGGAGCTGGTGCCCGAGCTGGCCCGGCTGGGGCTCCTGGGCGCGAACCTCGAAGGCTACGGCTGCGCCGGCATGGGCGCCTTGGCGTATGGGCTGGCTTGTCACGAGCTGGAGGCGTGCGACTCGGGCCTGCGCTCCTTCGTCTCGGTGCAGACGAGCCTGGCCATGTACGCCATCCATCGCTTCGGCTCGGAGGCGCAGAAGACGCGCTGGCTCCCGGAGATGGCGGCGGGCCGTGCCCTGGGGTGCTTCGGCCTCACCGAGCCAGGGCACGGGTCGGACCCGGGCGGAATGGAAACGCGCGCCGAACGAGACGGGGCGTGCGCGTCCCGGAAGGGAACCGGCTGCCCGAGGCGGCCGGGCTGAAGGCGCCGCTCGCCTGCCTCGACAATGCCCGGTTCGGCGTGGCGTGGGGCGTGCTCGGCGCGGCGCAGGCGTGCTTCGAGATCGCGCTGAAGTACGCCTGCGAGCGCGAGCAGTTCGGGACGCCGATCGCGGCGAAGCAGCTGGTGCAGCTGGAGCTGGCGGACGTCGCGTCCGAGGTGGTCAAGGCCTCGCTGCTCTCGGTCCACTATGCGCGGCTCAAGGAGGCTGGCAGGCTGCACGCGGCGCAGACGAGCCTGCTCAAGCGAAACAACTGCCGCATCGCCCTGGAGGCGGCGCGGCGCTGCCGGGCCGTTCTGGGCGCCAACGGCGTGGCGGGGGACTTCCACGTGCTGCGGCATGCCGCGAATCTCGAGTCGACCTTCACCTACGAGGGGACCGACCAGATCCACACCCTGGCCATCGGCCGCGCGCTCACGGGCTCGGCGGCGTTTTGACGATGCCCGACGGCGCGCTCTCGCACATCCGCGTCCTCGATCTGACCCGTGTGCTCGCGGGACCCTGGGCCAGCCAGGTGCTGGCGGATCTCGGCGCCGAGGTGATCAAGGTCGAGCGGCCCGGCACCGGGGACGACACGCGAGGTTGGGGGCCGCCGTACCTGCGCGACGCGCGCGGCGAGGAGAGCCCGGAATCGGCGTACTTCGTCAGCACGAACCGCGGGAAGAAGTCGATCACCGTCGACCTGGCGCGGCCGGAGGGGCAGGAGATCGTGCGCCGGCTGAGCGCGAGCTCGGACGTGGTGCTGGAGAACTACAAGGTCGGCGCGCTCGACCGGTACGGGCTCGGGTACCAGCACCTCGCCGAGCGAAACTCGCGCCTGGTGTATTGCTCCATCACCGGATTCGGCCAGGACGGCCCGTACCGCGACAGGGCCGGGTACGACTTCCTCGTCCAGGGGATGGGCGGCCTGATGAGCATCACCGGCGAGCCGGAGGGCGAGCCGATGAAGGTCGGGGTCGCCATCACCGACATCCTCACCGGGATGTACGCGGCCACCGCCGTGCTGGCGGCGCTGGCGCATCGCGAGCGCAGCGGGCGCGGGCAGCACATCGACCTCGCGCTCCTCGACGTGCAGGTGGCGATGCTCGCGAACCAGGCCCAGAACTACCTCGTCACCGGGGAGCCGCCCGCCCGGCTGGGGAATTCGCATCCCAGCATCGTCCCCTACCGCGCCTTCGCGACCCGGGACGGCCACATCGTGCTCGCGGTCGGGAACGACGGACAGTTCGCCCGGTTTTGCGCGGTCGCCGGCCGGCCCGATCTGGCGCGCGATCCCCGGTTTGCCACCAATACGGCCCGCGTGCGGAACCGGGAGGAGCTCGAGTCGCTTCTCGGCGGGATCATCGCCGTGCGCACGAGCCGGGACTGGATCGAGGCGCTGGACACGGCCACCGTCCCCTGCGGCCCGATCAACGACCTGACACAGGTCTTCGCCGATCCTCAGGTGCGCCACCGCGGAATGCGAATCGAAACGCCGCACGCCACCGTGGGAACCGTACCGATGGTGCGCTCACCGATCCGCTTCTCAGAGACTCCCGTCCGCATCGACATGCCCCCACCACTGCTCGGCCAGCACACCACCGAAGTGCTGACGGGCGTCCTGAAGATGTCCGCCGCGGAAGTGGAAGCGCTCCGCCACCAGCTCGTGATCTAACCGCCGCCGACGAAAGTCGGAATTTGGGGACACAATCTCAGGATTGATCACAACGCGTCATCTCGGAAGCCTGCGAGCACCTCGCGAGCGAGAGTGAAATCGTCGTAGCCCCGGCCGATCGTGATCCATCCTGGATCTCCGTTGCGTTTGAG
>WNFP01005840.1_pt1 | contig 18805 bp, 23 predicted proteins | sample 5400201 | NCBI WGS metagenome assembly WNFP01 (sample SAMN13153355, study PRJNA577476) | soil metagenome | isolation source: 115 cm saprolite under Madrone tree | place: USA:California | collected 2016-06-14 | reverse complement strand
ACTGGAAGAACTGGTCATTGCCATTATGGATGGGATCGTTATTCACGCGGACCGGCTTGCTCCAGCTCTGGCCGTGATCGGCGGAAGAAGCCACAAAGACATCCACATCGCCATTGCTATAGTCGCTCCAGGCAACGTAAAGGATGCCGCCGGCTTGCATGCTCCTCTGGCTATTTTTATCACTGACTGGGCGTGGATCGCTTATATTTCCGGTAGCGCGCTGTGGATCATTTTTATCGCCGATCCCGCTGCGCGGATCATTCTTGTTGCCGATCCCGCTGTGCGGATCATTTTTATTGTCGATCCCGCTACGCGGATCGAGGCCAATCTGCGGGAAGCCATTCGAGCGTTGGACGCCTTCAATGCCAAAATAGCCTGGGCCTGCCGCGATGATGCGGCGTTCTTTGCTGAACGTTGCGCCGCCATCATGCGAGACCGCCATCATGATGCCGTCAGGGCCATCCCAAATGGTGTACAGAGTGCCGTCCGGCCCCACGACGCCGTGAAAGCCTTCCAGCGCTCCGTTGTCATCGCGTGGCAGGCCGGAAACGCTGCTCAGCTTGATTGGCCTGGACCAGGTTTTGCCGCCGTCCGTGGAGCGTGAAAAGATCAGGTCGCTGGCGGCCAGCGTGAACTGCGTCCAGCCGACGTAAAGATTACCCGCATGCGGGCTGGAGGTATCCACCACCACCCATGGCTTGTCTTCAAATGGAATGCCCGGCGTGGAGTCATGCGCGATCACCGGGATGGCCTCCGGTTCCCAGGTCTGGCCGCCATCCAGCGAGCGACGGATGAAGATCCCGTTGCGTGTGGCGCCTCGCGCCCAATAGTTCATGGAACCCAGCTTGTCAAAGGCGATGTAACACAGGATGGCATGGCCCGCGGCGTCATAGGCCAGAGAGACGTCGCCGGACACGCGGTAGTCTTTGGGGGCGGTCCCTTCCGCCACTTTCCAGGTCTCGCCGCCATCTTGTGAATACGCGGCGCTTACGTTTACCTGCCATGCGGCCACAGCTTGCCGCGGATTTTTAGGATTGACCGCGATGGCCGGCTCGTTGAAAAAACCGGGCTTCGGGGTCACGTCCGTCAGGTGGGCTTTGGGGGCAGGCGGCAGCGGCTGGGCCGCCAGCATTCCTGTGCACAAGCAAAAACAGAGAGCAAAAATCTTCATCGCGACACATTGTAAATGACGTTTGCCGCTGCTCACCGTTATCCATGAATTATGGAATTACGCGTTATTCTCCTGGGATGATCGCCAGCGGCATGATGACCTGCCGCAAACTTCTGAATGTCCTGATGTCTTCTTCTTTAACCTGCAACTGCTTATTGCAGTTACTGAAGTTCGCAAGGTCTTCTTGCGGACCGCCGATGATCTCTATAGCAAAGGCTTTCAGACGTGCCGTGAGGTAATTATGGGACAGATCATTGAGTACTACATTCCAACCCGTTCTATTTCTGCGCAGGCCAAATGGAAGCCGGCAGGCGCATGCGGCAAGGCCCTTGAATTCCAGTGCCGCCCTGCGGTCAAAGCGGAGGCTCAGCCTTACGCCACGGCGCCGCTAACCAACTGGATCATCTCCGCCCTCCGCGCTTCTCGAAGAGATGCTAGCGCGGCTGAGGCCCTTGGTGGCCGGGAAGCCCTTTCAACCACTCGATCTCGCCGGAAAACTGTTCTTGAATTTTCTCCGGCGTCACGCCCTGCTCCCGCATCTTGCGCAAGCTTAGAGCGTCATGTCTTTTCGCCAGCCGCGCGTTCTTTTTGTCGCGCATCAGCGGACAATGAAAATATGCTGGCGTGGAATGACCCAGAGCGCCCAGCAGAAGCACCTGCCGGGCTGTACTTTTAAGCAGGTCGGCGCCGCGTACAATTTCGGTCATCTGCATGGTTGCATCGTCTACCACCACGGCCAGTTGATATGCTGGAATGTCGTCTCTCCGCCACAGCAGAAAATCAGAAAAATCACGCCCGGCAATAAAGCCCTGGCTGCCGAAATTTCCGTCAGCAAAGGAAACCATTGTGCCGTCCGGGACCTTAAATCGCCAACTCACACCCGCCGGTGATGCGTAGTCCATGGCCGAGTGGATCCTGCTTCTGCAGGTGCCAGGGTAGGGGAGTTCATCGTCACCGGCTTGTAAGCCGTCTTCATGGGGCGCAGACAAGGCCCGCTCCAGGTCTTTACGCGAGCAGGTACAGGGATAAATGAATCCGGCGTCACGCAGCCTGCGCCATGCGTCCAGATAAAAGCCGCGCCGTTCACTTTGTGAATAAGGCGCAAAAGCTCCGCCAATGTCCGGCCCCTCGTCCCAGTCCAGGCCAAGCCAGCGCAGGTCGTCATACATGGCGCGCATAAATTCAGGTTTGCAGCGCTGATGGTCAAGGTCTTCATTGCGGAACACCAATTTGCCGTTGGCGGCGCGGGCGCGCTGCCATGCCACCCAGAAAGTGCGGGCGTGGCCCAGGTGCAGATAGCCGGTAGGTGAAGGCGCAAGCCGCCCGCGATAGGTCATCACTGGCGGCTCACATGAAAGACATGCTATTTCGGTTTGATGACGACCAGATTCGGAGGCGCAGGCGAACCGTCGCTCTTTTTGAATGTCATTGGGAGATGGACGTCGTCGACATTATTTCTCAAATTGACCCGGTCCACCGAGTTCGTGCCGGCCCCGCCCACCCATATCGTATTGCCGTCCGGAGTCATGCTGCCGCCCACGGCCTGGGTGGCGCCGGCGGGCAGTTGCGCGACTCCGGCGTTGTTGCCATTCAGCACGGTGAATATTTTATTGATGCCGGCTGGCAGAACAGCCATGTGTACTCCGTCAGGCGATACCAGAAGCTGGTTGGCCGTGAATGCGCCCTGTCCGAAATCGACGAATTGGTTGCTATAGCTGACATTCGGCGCGCAGTTTGCCGAAGTAAGAACCAGCGGAGGCGCAAGCGGCGTTACCGCAACGGTTTCAACATCCACGCCGGTTGCTTCCACCGCTACAATCTGGTTGGCATTTTTGACCGACCCAACCAATTGAACAGTGGAACTGTTAATGGTCGGTTGAGTGCCCTGCAAAGTATTGTTGCATGTGGCGATCGCCTTCAGCGCACCGGAGTTGGCGATATACACGAATGGCCCTGAGGCCAGCGGCGTGGCATCAATGCTGGCGCCGCTCACGCTGGTGGTAAGAAATGTCTGCAGCGGCGAGAAGACGTAGACATTTCCGTTGGCCACAATGTAGGCGTGAAAGCTGTCATCGTCATAGGCGGCGGCAACTGCGCCTGCAGCCACAAAAGTAGTAAGGGTGTTTGCGGCGCGATCAAAAACAAATACCCGCTGATTGCTCAAGTTCGGCTCAATCGGCGTCCCTGTAGATGGATCATTGGCCGCATTGGAAACGATGACTTTGTTCCCGTCCGGCGAGACCGCCAGAACTTTTCCCAGGGCGTTGGGTGCGACAACAGAGATGGTATTTGCCGTAGTATCCAGGGCGACCAACCCCACGGCGGTCCCAAGAAAAGCGCGCGCTCCAGTCCGGTCAAAAACCATGGAGTTAGGCGTGCCGGGCAATGGTATGGCCGCACCCACTACCGGAGGCGTTTGGCTGATATCGATAGGGATGAGCGGAATGGCGGTGTTGATGGGTGGAGGAAAAGTGCTGGCGGCATACACCGTGGTGGTGATCGGGCTGATGCCGTTTACGCTAACGCTGAAAACATTGCTGTAGACCGGTGTGTTGAGCCCGTTACCGCAAGTGGGAGGAGTGCAAGCGGCCTGGATTCCAGCGCCACCCGGCGACTGCGCCGTAATTGTGCCGCCTGAGATGGTCACCGACGTTGCGTTGTTGCTGAAGGTGGTGATTGGGGCGGGCGAGACAAATACGCCATTTTCATCCACCATGTCCGCCAGCAGAAGCTTTGTGTCAGTCACATTCAGCGTCGCCGACTCGGTTGGTCCTGCGGTATCGCCTGAAAGATGCAGCGTGATCTGCACCGGCATGCATGTCTTGAAGAAAACCGCCGGTGACGTGGTTTGTCCTACGCTGGCAATGACCCCGGCAAGTCCAGAGACCCGGGCGGTGGCCAGTCCGTTGGCGTCCACGCCCGCTACGGTACCGTCGGAAACAGACCAGGTAATCGTTCCAACCTGAGATGTGATTTCTGTACCGTTGTGGAATGCGTGCGCAACGAACTGGTGCGTCTGGGCTATCGAACTGCATCCCGCCGGCGGCGGGTCCACGCTGACGGATGTGACTGAGGGATGAACCGACAGTGAGGCTGGTCCGCTGGTGACGCCCCCGGCTGTTGCCGTGATGGTGGCAGAGCCGCTCACCGGATTTCCCAATGCATCGTTGCCATTACAGACGACAAAAAGCGAGTCCCATACGCCACCGCAGACCATGCCCGTGGGGGAGATGGTGGCCAGTCTTGTATTGCTGGAATTAAACGTAATGGTGGCGGCGACTGTGGCGTTGGATGAGTTTACGGCCGTTGCCGAAATTGAACTGACCTGACCCGCAACCAGGGAAAGCGAGGTTGGGCTCACCGTTACATGGGCCACAACATTGTTGGTCTTTGTGGATGAGCCTCCGTAACAACCCGTCAGGAAAACGGCGGCAAGCACCATGCATGCGGGTGATAGAGCCAGCTTCCGTGCTGGCTGTCCGGAGCGGGCGCGGTTGCTCCAAATATCTAGAATCCGTTGAATGAGCATAATGATAGAAGAGTGTTCAGTGTAGTTTCTTGCGCAGATTTCTTCAATACTTGCCGCGTTTGTATTGTGTCTGTTGTGCGCCATGCCCCGGCTGCGGACCAGTTTTTGCTGGTAATGATATTTAGATATAATGAATTGTTCTGAAGGCGTCTGCCCGGAGTTTTTGGGGGATTGCAGCGGGTTACTTTACTGGTTCTTAGGCTCGAAATGCCCACTGCGGCGGTGGAGTGTTGACGGACAACGCGACCAGTTGCTATATTAAGTTGGTTCCGCGAGTACACATTGACTTGCCTGTAGTGAGCTTTACGGTAACTTAGTCCTGCGATCAGATATAGGGATCTGGGGCATGCCTCGCTGAAATGGTTCGCGCTACCTTCCCCGGAAGGGTATGCGGATCAGGGAAAACGAAACGGAGCGCCCCCATTTATGGCTCGGTGCCACCGTCGTGACCCAACCACTGATAGGTGATTTCATATTCTCCGCCGGTTTTGAGCGGATTCATGGCTGCACGCTTCAGCAGTCAGTCTCGCAATGCGGGATTAAGAGCAGGCCTGAGCGTGCGTTTGCGCCGCTATGGTCTGCCAGCAGAATCATTGGACGAAGGAATTATGCCGACATTCAATCAGTTGGTTCGCAAAGGAAGAAAAGCGCCGAATTACAAAACGGCCAGCCCGGCCCTGCAGGCTTCTCCGCAGCGTCGCGGCGTTTGTACCCGTGTGTATACGCAAACGCCTAAGAAGCCGAATTCGGCGTTGCGCAAAGTGGCCCGCGTACGCCTGACCAATGGAATTGAGGTCACCACTTATATTCCCGGCGTCGGCCACAACCTGCAGGAGCACTCGATTGTGTTGATCCGCGGCGGCCGCGTAAAGGACCTGCCCGGTGTGCGCTATCACGTGGTCCGCGGAACGCTGGATGCTACGGGCGTTGCGAACCGCAAGCAGGGGCGCTCCAAGTATGGGGCCAAGAGGCCGAAGTAGTTGCCGAAGGTGTCGCCGCGGCTGAAGCGGCGGTTCTGGTAAAGCGGCGAGACATATAAAGGTTTAGAGGAATTAAAAGTTATGCCACGTAAAGGACATGTGCCGAAGCGGGATCCGATTGCGGATCCGATCTATAGCTCCACTCTGGTGACCAAGTTTGTCAACACCATGATGTGGGGTGGCAAGAAATCAACCGCCCAGGGCATCTTCTATAAGTCCATGGAGAACCTTCAGTCCAAGGGCGGCGATGAAGCCCTGAAGCTGTTCAAGAAGGCCGTGGAGAACGCCAAGCCTCTGCTGGAAGTGAAGACCCGGCGCGTGGGCGGCGCGAACTACCAGGTGCCGGTGGAAGTAAACCCGGACAGGCGCACCTCGCTGGCCATTCGCTGGATCGTGAGCTATGCGCGCGAGCGCGGCGAAAAGGGCATGGTGGACAAGTTGACCAATGAGTTGCTGGATGCGGCCAACGGGCGCGGGGCAGCCATTAAGAAGAAGGAAGATGTTCATCGCATGGCGGAAGCCAACAAGGCCTTCGCGCATTATCGCTGGTAGGGCGGTAGCCTCTGGCTGCCGGCGGAGAGCTGGCAAGCTGAAAACAGAGACCGGGGATTGGAAGTTCTTCCCCAAAGCGAATTTTCGCAGAATTGAAGACTTAGGGAAATGTCCAGACAAGTGCCATTAGAGCGTTGTAGGAACATCGGCATTATGGCCCACATTGATGCCGGCAAGACCACTACGACCGAACGGGTCCTGTTTTATACGGGCATCACGCACCGTATTGGCGAAGTGCATGAAGGCACCGCCACCATGGACTGGATGGAGCAGGAGCAGGAGCGCGGCATTACGATTACCTCGGCCGCCACCACCTGTTTCTGGCGCGATATCCGCATTAATATTATTGATACACCCGGCCACGTGGATTTCACGGCTGAAGTGGAGCGTTCGCTGCGAGTCCTGGATGGCGCCTGTGCGGTATTTGATGCTGTGCATGGCGTGGAGCCGCAGTCGGAGACCGTATGGCGCCAGGCCGATAAGTATGGCGTTCCCAGAATTTGCTTCATTAATAAGATGGACAAGATGGGCGCAGATTTCGAACATGCTGTCGATACCATCCGCAAGCGTCTTAATGCCCGCCCCGTTGCCATTCAGATTCCCATTGGACAAGAAGCTGCTTTTAAAGGCGTTGTTGACCTGGTCGACATGAAGGCTATTTACTGGCGCGATGAGACCATGGGCGCCAAGTATGAAGTGGAAGAAATCCCCGCCGACCTTAAAAAGAAAGCGGAAGCTTTCCATGCGCAGCTGGTGGAATCCGTCGCGGAGAATGATGACGATCTGCTGCATAAGTTCCTGGAAGGCGAGGCCATTAGTGCCGCCGAGTTGCGTGCTTCGCTGCGCAAGAGCGTGATCGCTCTCAAGCTGTTTCCGGTACTCTGTGGCACGGCCTTCAAGAATAAAGGCGTGCAGACCCTGCTGGATGCGGTGGTGGATTACCTGCCTTCGCCGCTGGATATTCCGCCAACCCAGGGCCACGATCCCGACCATCGCGAGACAGTGCTGGAGCGCAAGCCGGCGGACAGCGAACCGTTTTCCGGGTTGGCCTTTAAAATCATGGCTGACTCGTTTGTCGGGCAATTGGTCTTTGTCCGGGTGTACTCCGGACATCTGAAGACCGGTGACGGCGTGTTAAACACCACGCGCGGAAAGTCTGAGCGTATCGGTCGCCTGCTGGAACGTCACCACCGGTGACACCATCTGTACCGATAAAGCGCCCATCCTGCTGGAGTCGATCACCTTCGCGGCGCCGGTCATCTCGGTTGCGGTAGAGCCCAAGACCAAGAGCGACCAGGAAAAAATGGGCGTTGCCCTCAACCGACTGGCGCAGGAAGATCCTACCTTCAAAGTTGCCACCGATCCTGATTCCGGGCAGACCATCATCAGCGGCATGGGTGAGCTTCACCTGGAAATCATTATTGACCGCATGATGCGCGAATACAAAGTGGAAGCCAACGTCGGCAAGCCGCAGGTGGCGTATCGCGAAACCATCCGCAAGCATGCCGAGGCGGAAGGCAAATACATCCGTCAGACGGGTGGTTCGGGCCACTACGGCCATGTCAAGCTGCGCATTGATCCCAATGAGATGGGCAAGGGTTTTGAATTTATCAATGAGATCAAGAGTGGTTCGGTGCCGCGCGAATTCTTTAAGCCCATTGAGCAGGGCGTCAAGCAGGCCATGGAGGGCGGTGTTTTGGCCGGCTATGAACTGGTGGACATCAAAGTTACGCTCTATGACGGCAGTTACCACGAGGTAGACTCCGACGAAATGGCATTTAAGATTGCGGCTTCCATGGGCTTCAAGGAAGCGGCGCGCAAGGCTTCGCCGGTGCTGCTGGAGCCGATCATGTCGGTGGAAGTAGTGGTTCCGGAAGAGTTCATGGGCGTGATTATCGGCGACCTGAATTCCCGCCGCGGACGGATTGAAGGCATTGAGCATCGCGCCGGTTCGCAGGTGATCAAATCGCTGGTTCCGTTGGCTGAGATGTTCGGTTACGCGACCAACATGCGCTCGAACACCCAGGGTCGTGCGACCTTCTCTATGCACTTTGCGCACTATGACGAAGCGCCGCGTGCCGTCACGGAAGAGATTGTCGCCAAGGTGCAGGGTAAGCCGGCGGCGCGGTAAAGAAAATTGGCCGCAGATCAACGCGGATGAGCGCAGATTGGAAAAAAGGGCCGGCTTAAGTTTCAAAATTTGCGCGGCGAGAAGCGTAGATTGTTGGCGGCATCGTAAACACAGGTAATACTTGAGCGCCATAGGCGCGGAATAAGTTAGCCCAGGGTGTAAGCCCTGGGTAGGCGATAAAGAAAGACTGGCCCCTAGGGGCGCACAACAGCAATCGCTGATTTAGAGGAGCTTCAGGCAATGGCAAAGGAAAAATTTGACCGCAGCAAGCCGCACGTAAACGTAGGGACGATAGGTCATATTGACCACGGGAAGACGACGTTGACGGCGGCGATCACCAAGGTGTTGTCGAAGCACAACCCGAAGATCAAGTTTCGTTCGTTTGATTCGATTGACAACGCGCCGGAAGAGCGGGAGCGCGGCATTACCATCGCCACGGCGCACGTGGAGTATGAGACGCCGAACCGGCACTATGCGCACGTGGACTGCCCCGGCCACGCCGACTACATCAAGAACATGATTACCGGCGCGGCGCAGATGGATGGCGGCATTCTGGTGGTTGCGGCCACCGACGGTCCCATGCCGCAGACGCGCGAGCACGTGCTGCTGGCCCGCCAGGTAGGGGTGCCCTGCATCGTGGTGGCGCTGAACAAGTGCGATGCGGTGGACGATCCGGAGCTGCTGGATCTGGTGGAGCTGGAAGTGCGCGAACTGCTCAAGAGCTACAAGTTCCCCGGTGACGATGTGCCGGTGATTCGCTTGTCGGCGCTGGGGGCATTGAACGGGGAAGAGAAGTGGGAAAAGCAGATTGACGCTTTGATGGAGGCGGTGGACAAGTATGTTCCGCTGCCGGCGCGCGATGTGGACAAGCCGTTTCTGATGCCGATTGAGGATATTTTCTCGATCTCGGGGCGCGGCACGGTGGTGACGGGCCGTATTGAGCGCGGCAAGGTGAAGGTGGGCGAGGAAGTGGAGATTGTGGGCTTCCGGGAGACGCGCAAGACGGTGGTGACGGGCGTGGAGATGTTCAAGAAGCAGCTGGATGAAGGCATGGCGGGCGATAACGCCGGACTGCTGCTGCGCGGCATTGGTAAAGACGATGTGGAGCGCGGGATGGTGCTGGCCAAGGGCGGCTCGATTACGCCGCACACCAAGTTCAAGGCGGAGATCTACGTATTGAACAAGGAAGAGGGCGGGCGGCACACGCCGTTCTTCAAGGGCTACCGGCCGCAGTTCTATTTCCGCACCACGGACGTGACGGGAGTGGCGGAGTTGCCGGCGGGGACGGAGATGGTGATGCCGGGAGACAACGTGGCGCTGACCATTGAGTTGATTACGCCGGTGGCCATGGAAAAGGGCCTGCGCTTTGCGATCCGCGAAGGCGGTCGCACCGTGGGCGCGGGCACCATCAGCGAAATCATTCAGTAGGAACAGATTGAAAATAAACGTCGGCAGAGACCAGAGTTTGAGAGTGGCCTGACCGCAGAGATCTTTAAAGGACAACAAGTGATAGGTAAAGAGAGAATTCGTATACGGCTCAAAGCGTACGACTATCGCATTCTGGACCAGTCCACGGGTGAGATTGTCGATACCGCGAAGCGCACCGGGGCGCAGATTGCAGGGCCGATTCCGCTGCCCACGGTGAAAAACAAATATTGCGTGCTGCGCTCCCCTCATGTGGACAAGAAGTCGCGCGAGGCATTTGAGATCCGCACGCACAAGCGTCTGATCGACATCCTGGAGCCGACGCAGAACACAGTTGATGCGTTGATGAAGCTGGATCTGCCCGCAGGTGTGGACGTGGAGATCAAGGCGTTCGGGAAAGAGCATAAATAGCCATCAGCGCTTAGTAATAAGCGCTTAGTCAAAGTTGTTCTAGAAGCAAACGGGCTAAGAGCTGAGCGACAAAAGCTGGAACCTACAGTCCCCTGCATTGGGGATGATGAGGAAAGGGAGCAATGATTAACGGAATTCTTGGCAAGAAAATCGGCATGACGCAGATCTTTGACGACAAGGGCGAAGTCCACCCGGTCACCGTTCTGCAGGCCGGCCCCTGCGTGATCACGCAGATCAAGCGCAATAGCAAAGAAGGCTACGAAGCTGCGCAGATCGGCCTGGTGGAGTTTGTGAAGGGCAAGAACGTGAGCAAGGCCATGCAGGGGCATTTCGGCAAGCACGATCTTCCGCCGGTAAAGTTCATGCGCGAAGTTGCCATGGTGGATGGGACGGAAGCGGCCAAGGTCGAAGAAAAGACTGCGGAAGGCGATTCGGCCACAGGCAATGGCGATGGATTGAAGGTGGGCGCCAAGGTTCTGGTGGACATTTTTAACAATGAAAAATTTGTGGATGTGATCGGCGTGAGCAAGGGGCGCGGCTTTGCCGGCGTCGTTCGGCGCCATCACTTCGGCGGCGGTCCCGCGGCCCACGGGCATATGTTCCAGGTGCAGGGGTCGATCGGCGCATCGTCGTTTCCCTCGCGCGTGTTTCCCGGGCAGCGCATGTCCGGACACATGGGAGTGGATCAGGTGACGGTCCGCAATCTGAAGATTCGCGGCATCGATAATGACGACAATTTGCTTCTGGTGGAAGGCGCGGTGCCTGGCCCGAAGAACGGTTACGTGGTGATTCTGAAAGCCAAGAAGCCACCGCGCGAGCGCCGCGGATTTGCCGGATCGACCACGCTGGATCCGTTGAAGGCGGCAAAGAAAGCTGCCGCTGGTAAAGCCAAGAAATAACAGGTGAGCGCGGCGAACGAAGCCTCGCGGAGACCTTGAAATAACCGGATGCGGGCGAGGGCGCCCGCGGTCCACAAGAGCTGACTTTATGGCAAAGATTGATGTTGTAAATCTCGAAGGCAAGAAGACAGGCACGCTGGAGCTGTCCGATGAGGTCTTTGGCGGTATTAATGAAGACCTTCTATGGGAAGCGGTAAAGCATTACCGCGCGGCGCAGCGCGCCGGCACGCATGCCACCAAGAACAAGAAGCTGGTATCCGGCGCGGGCAAAAAGCTGTGGAAGCAAAAAGGCACAGGCCGCGCGCGCGTGGGCTCCATCCGGTCGCCTCTGTGGCGCCATGGCGGGACGGTTCACGGCCCCCAGCCCCGCTCGTATGATTACCAGTTCCCCAAAAAGAAGCTGATGGGAGCGTTGCGGTCGGCCCTGGCTTCCAAGTTCACTGACGGCAAGCTGGTGGTGGTGGAAGGTTTTGAGCTGGGCGAAGCCAAGACAGGCGCATTCCGCAAAGCGCTGGGCAAGCTGAGCGTCGGCAAGACGACGCTGCTGGTGGATGGCGCGAAGGAGAACGCCAACCTTCATCTGAGTTCGCGCAATATTCGCGGCGTGGAGTTGGTGGCGGGCAGTCATGTGCATCCATACCACCTGCTGCGCTATGAAACGGCAATCTTCTCCAAGCCGGCCCTGGAAAAGTTGCAGGATTCGCTGAAGGCCTCGGCGCCCAAGCGTAAAGCGGAGGTGGCGTAATGAAGTCGGCTTATCAGATTATCCGCAAGCCTGTGATTACGGAAAAAGGCCTGGACGTGAAGGAGAACCAGGGCACGCTGGTTTTTGAGGTCGCCGCCAAAGCGACCAAGACAGAAGTCAAAGAGGCCGTGCAAAAGATATTTAAGGTCAAGGTAGACACGGTTCGTACCGCCAATTTCCAGGGCAAGGAGCGCCGCCGCGGCAAGTTTGCCGGCTACCGTCCGGACTGGAAAAAGGCCTATGTGAAGTTGAAAACGGGCGAAAAAATGCCTGAGTACGCGGCCAACATTTAAATGAGAGCCGACTCGCAGCCTGGATCGTGATTAAAGCGATTAAGGCTCGTGAAAAGGGCGATCCGGCGGGGAAATCGCAGATCGCTTACAGAGAAGCAAGCTGGTGAGCGCGGCGCGAACGCTGTTATGCGTGAGCAGAGCGCGAGGGCGAAGCAACGAAGCGGAGCTCTGAGAGAGAAGTATTAAAGGCTGATTTTTATGGCGATAAAGACATACAGACCGATTACGCCGTCGTTGCGTTTCAAGACAACGCTGACCAACGACGAGCTGACGACCGATAAGCCGCACAAGCCGCTCACGCGCATCAAGCTGCGCACCGGCGGGCGGCGCAACGGGGGCGACATCACCATATGGCACCGGGGTGGCGGCCACAAGCGCAAGCTGCGCGCAATTGACTTTAAGCGCGATAAAGCAGGGGTCCCGGCCACGGTGGTTTCGATTGAATACGATCCTAATCGCTCGGCCCGCATTGCGCTGATCGCATACGCGGACGGAGAAAAGCGCTACATTCTTCATCCGGTGGGATTGACCGTGGGACAGAAGATTGTCAGCGGTCCCGAGGCCGACATTCTGGTGGGGAACGCACTGCCTCTCAAGAATATTCCGGCCGGCACTACCATTCACAATATTGAGCTTAAGCCCGGGAAGGGCGCGCAGATGGTGCGTTCGGCGGGTGGTTCGGCGCAGCTGGTGGCGAAGGAGAGCGACTATGCGCTGGTGAAGCTGCCTTCGGGTGAGACGCGCAAGGTCTTGATCGACTGCATGGCGACCATCGGGCAGATTGGAAACGTGGACCATGAGAACGTGGCCATTGGCAAGGCCGGCCGCAACATATGGCTGGGCAAGAAGCCGGTAAATCGCGGCGTGGCCATGAACCCGGTTGATCATCCACATGGCGGTGGTGAAGGCAAGACCTCCGGCGGGCGCCATCCGGTGACCCCGTGGGGACAGCCTACACGCGGCTACAAGACACGCAACAACAAGCGCACCGACAAGTTCATTGTCAGCAGGAGACAGAAATAATGGCGCGTTCAGTCAAAAAAGGGCCGCATATTGATGGCCACCTGATGAAGAAGATTGAAGAATTGAACCAGAAGAATGACAAAAAAGTCATTCGCTCCTGGTCACGCCGCTCCACGATTTCCCCCGAGATGGTGGGACATACGATTGCGGTGCACAATGGAAAAAAGTTTATTCCAGTGTACGTCACGGAAAACATGGTGGGCCATAAGCTGGGCGAGTTCTCCTTTACCCGGCAATTCAAGGGGCATTCGATGAAAGCGGAAGTTTCCGCCAAGCCGGCAGGAGTGCCCGGCGCAGGGGCCCCGGCGCCGGCAAAGTAAAGCAGAGATTGAGAGCATAGGTTAACTACGATGGAATTTACAGCAAAAGCCCGGTTCACAAGAGTATCGCCGCAGAAGGCGCGGCTGGTGCTGGACCTGATTAAAGGGCGGCGCGTGGAAGACGCGCTGACCACCCTGACCTTCACCAAGAAGCGCATTGCACCGGCCATTTTTCAGCTGCTGCGCTCGGCAGTGGAGAATGCCAACTACCTGAGCCAGGAAAAGGGCATGGATGTGGACCTGGACCGGCTTTACGTCAAGCATGCCATTGCCAATGAAGGGCCGCGCATGAAGCGCATCCGTCCGGCGCCCATGGGCCGCGCGTTCCGTTATCAGCGCCGCATCTCGCATATGGAGATTGTGCTGGCGGAAAAGGGCGCGGAGAACAAGCAGGAACTGGCCACCGTGGTGGGTGAAGAAGAGACTGCGGTCAAGGTCCCGGCAAAGAAGAAGGCCGTAGCGGCAAAGAAGAAAGCCGGCGGCAAGAAGAAGACAGCGGCAGCGCGGTAAACAAGTTTGAGCGCAACAGATGTTGCGCGGTGGAAAGCAGAAGAGGTCAATGCATGGGACAGAAAGTCCATCCTTACGGATTCCGGCTCGGCTATACCAAGCCGTGGCGGTCGCGCTGGTTCGTGGAGCGCGATTACAACAAGCTCCTTCTGGAAGATATCAAGCTGAAGGAAGAGCTCAAGGACAAGCTCAAGTCCGCGGGCGTGAGCTCGATTGAGATTGAGCGTCCGGGCAACAAGCTGCGCATCATCATCCGCACGGCGCGTCCTGGCATCATCATCGGGCGCAAAGGCGCGGAGATTGACAAGCTGAAACAGGACGTGCAGAAGCGGACTTCGCGCGAAGTGTTTATTGATATCCAGGAAGTGCATAAGCCGGAGCTGGATGCACAGCTGGTTTCCGAAGGTATTGCTTTACAGCTGGAAAAGCGCGTCGGTTTCCGTCGCGCCATGCGCAAGTCAGTGGATTCGGCGTTGCGCTTCGGCCGCAAGGGCATCAAGGTGCGCGTTTCGGGCCGGCTGAACGGCAATGAAATCGCGCGTTCGGAATGGTATCTGCAGGGCCGTCTGCCGCTGCACACGCTGCGTGCCGACATTGATTTTGGCTTTTCCGAAGCCCGCACCACCTACGGCGTGATTGGCGTAAAGTGCTGGGTCTACAAGGGAGATATTCTTCCCCAGAAGAAACGTCAGCCTGAGCGCCAGGGCGCGGGGGCGTTCTAGAGACGCTGCAAAAATGGCCACGGGCCTGTTGTTGGCTCCTGGCGGATGAATTGAAAAGGCGGCATGCAGTTCCGGCCCCAGGCCATAAAGCCAAAAGGCGCGACTGAAATGCGGCAAGGCAGTTACAAGGATCCAAGCATATGTTAATGCCGAAAAAAGTTAAGTACCGCAAGCAGCAGCGCGGACGCATGCGCGGCAAGGCCTGGCGCGGAGGAGAGCTTTCCTTTGGCGACTTTGGCCTGAAAGTGATGGAGCCGGGCTGGATTACGGACCGGCAGATTGAAGCCAGCCGGGTGGCCATGACGCGATTTGTGAAGCGTGGCGGCAAAATCTGGCTCCGCCTGTTCCCGGATAAGCCGGTCACCAAGAAGCCGGCTGAAACCCGTATGGGCAAGGGCAAGGGAGCGCCGGACCATTGGGTCGCCGTGGTACGCCCGGGCAAGATCCTGTTCGAGATGGAAGGCGTCAATCGTGCGGATGCCATGGAGGCGATGCGGCTGGCCTCCAATAAGCTGGGATTACGGACCAAATTCGTCGCCCGCGCCAACGCGCACTAGAAGGAAACCTAATGGACGTAGAGAAACTGAGAAATCTGACGGACACCGAACTAGATCACCAGCGGCATGAGCTCAATGACCAGCTCTTCCGCCTGAAGTTCCAGCTGAAGATGGGGCAGACGGAGAGCCTGAATAAAATTCGCGGCCTGCGCAAGGATGTGGCCCGCCTGCATACAGTGATACGGGAGAAGCAATTGGGCATCGTCGTGGCCGGTAACGGCCAGCCGGCAGCCGAAGCGGCCCAGGAAGAGAAAGCCGCGGCTGCTCCCCGGAAAAAAGCTGCTGCCACCAGCGGAAAGAAAAAGACGGTGGCCAAGAGCAAACCGGCAAAAACGGCAAAGAAGAAGACCGCAACCGCCAAAGCGAGGAAGAAGTAAATGGCAGAGACCGCAACCGCAAAAAAGACGGGCAGCCGCAGCACTAAGATCGGCCGCGTTGTGTCGGCCAAGATGAGCAAGACCATCGTGGTGCAGGTGATTATGAAAAAGGCGCATCCGCTGTATCGCCGCGTGGTGGCCAAGTCCAAGAAATTCTACGCGCACGATGAGAACAATACGGCGCATGTGGGCGATTTTGTGGAGATTGAAGAGACCCGCCCCATGTCCAAGCTGAAGCGCTGGCGTCTGAAGAACATTATTCAGAAGGCCAAGCTGGTGGGCGAAGAACAACAGCAGGCCAGCGTTTAGAGTTTGAAACCGCCCGCAAGTGGGGATGGGTAAGTAAGGATTTTCATCTCGCTTGGGCGTCGCGATGGATCGGCCAAAGCGCCGGAATCGCTGAATCAGGATTCGAGAGGGAGCAGAAACATGGCAGTCATGATGAGGAGCATTCTCGATGTGGCCGACAACAGCGGTGCGCGCCGGCTGCAGATGATTCTGCCGCTGGGCGGGCACACCGGCCTGAACGCCAGTCTGGGGGATGTGGTCACGGCCTCGGTGAAGGAGGCGTCTCCGGATGGCACGGCGAAAAAGGGCACGGTGGTGAAATGCGTGATCGTGCGCCAGCGCAAGGAGCATCGCCGGCGTGACGGGACCTACATCCGCTTTGACCAGAACGCCGCTGTGCTGATCAATGAAACCGGCGAGCCGATTGGGACCCGCGTCTTTGGCCCGGTGGCCCGCGAGCTGCGCGAAAAGAAGTTTTTGAAAATTGTTTCCCTGGCGCCCGAGGTGCTGTAAGAGGAACACGAGAACCGGGCGGAGAAATACTTGGTCCGCCGATAGCTGAAGGCTGAACATGCATATAAGAGTAGATATCAAGCGCAATGACACGGTGAAGGTGCTGGCGGGCCGCGACAAGGGCAAGCAGGGTCGCGTGTTGCGCGTGTTTCCCGGCACCGGCAAAGTGCTGGTGGAGCACGTGATGATGGTCAAGAAGAACGTGCGGCCCAATCCGCAGCGCAATATCAAGGGGGGCATCGCCGAGCAGGAATCGCCGATTGCCATCTCGAACGTAATGGTGGTGTGCCCGAGCTGCGGCCCATCGCGCATTGGACACAAGACCGTGGGCAGCGGCCGGGTCAGAATCTGCCGCCGTTGCGATGCTCCGCTGGATAAATAATCCACCGGGTCGGCAAGAAAAATTGAATACCCTACGAACCGGTAACCACTCCGAAACCGTGGGAGAAAGAAACAGGAAATGGCAACCAACAAAGTTACCGCAAGGCTGAAAGAGAAATTCGACAAGGAAATTGCCCCGGCGCTGGCCAAGGAACTGGGCCTTACCAACCCGATGGCCGTGCCGCGGGTGCATAAGATCGTGGTGAACATGGGCGTAGGCGAGGCCACGCAGAACACCAAGATGCTGGACCCGCTGGTCCGCGACCTGGGCGAGATTTGCGGGCAGAAGCCGGTGGTGACCAAGGCCAGATTGCGGCGTTCAAGGTGCGTGAAGGCATGGCCATCGGCGCCATGGTGACTTTGCGCGGTCCGCGTATGTACGAATTTATGGATCGGTTAATCAACGTGGCTCTTCCGCGTGTGCGCGACTTCCGCGGTGTTTCGACCAAGTCTTTTGATGGCCGTGGCAACTACACGCTGGGCCTGCGCGACCAGTTGATCTTTCCGGAAATTGACTATGCCAAGGTGGACAAGCTGAAGGGCATGAACGTGACCATTGTGACCACGGCGCGGGACGACAATCAGGCGCGGGCGCTGCTCAAGCATTTTGGCATGCCGTTCAAGCAGTAAGAAATTGACGGTACTCAGCAGTGAGTACCTGGTGCTCAATAAAAGGAAAAAATGGCAACAACAGCAAAGATCGCCAAGACGAACAAGAAACCCAAGTTCTCCACCCAGCACCGCAACCGCTGCAGCGTCTGCGGACGGCCGCGCGCGTATCTGCGCAAGTTTGGCCTGTGCCGTTTGTGCTTCCGCGGCCTGGCGTTGAAGGGCGAAGTGCCCGGGGTTTCAAAGTCGAGTTGGTAAGGAATCAATTAGCGGCTGGCAATTAGCAATGGGCCAGTGTGCATTCGGGGCCAGCAGAGATGCCGGCCCCAGCGAGACGAGAGCTAAAGGCGAACTGCCAAATTGCCAGCTGCTCGGTAGTACGTCACGGCAGGTTCTCCGGCAGGCCGGAGCAAACGGGTGACGATAAGAGGAGATAAACGAAGATGAGTTTGACCGATCCGGTCGCAGATTTGCTGGCGCGCATCCGCAATTCTATCCACGCGCGTCACCAGAAGCTCGATGTTCCGGCTTCAAAGCTGAAGCTCGAAATCGCGCGTATTCTGAAAGAAGAAGGTTATATCGCCAATTTCAAGGCGACAGAGGAAGAGGGCAGAAAGGTCCTGCGCATTTATCTGAAATATGGCCAGGACAGCAACGCCGCTATCTCCAACCTGCAACGCATTTCGCGGCCCGGTTGCCGCGTGTACGTGGGCCGGAACGATATTCCCCGCGTGCTCGGCGGGCTGGGGATCAACATCCTCACCACGCCCAAGGGCGTGATGACGGGGCGCCAGGCCCGCAAGCAGGGCCTGGGCGGAGAGATTCTCTGCGAAGTGTGGTAGTCGGCTTGACTGGTTGCAGTCTGACCTGCCAGTGAAAACGGCGTAAGACGATGCCCGTTGGGCATCGGGACAAGGAACCAGCGTGGAATTTAGCCGCACGTGGGGCGAAGGACTCGCTACAAGAGAAGGGTTGAACGCAAATGTCTCGTATCGGAAAAAAGCCGATTCCGCTCCCCCAGGGAGTTAAGTTTGAAGTAAAGGGCAATACCGTGGTGGTGCAGGGGCCCAAAGGGATGGTCCAGGCGCATCTGCCTGCCGGCGTGCAACTGAAGCAGGCGGATGGCCATATTCAGATGGTTCGGGAGAGCGATCAGTACGCCGCTTTTCACGGATTAGCGCGCGCCCTGGTAAACAACGCCGTGGAAGGCGTGACCAAAGGCTGGAATCGCGAGCTGGAAATTGTCGGTATCGGTTATCGCGCTGAACTGAAGGGCAAGAACACAGTGGTGTTCACCCTGGGATATTCGCATCCAATTGAGTTTCCGTTGCCGACCGGAGTCACCGTGGCGATTGATCCCAAGCAGACC
>WNFP01001571.1_pt1 | contig 18818 bp, 13 predicted proteins | sample 5400201 | NCBI WGS metagenome assembly WNFP01 (sample SAMN13153355, study PRJNA577476) | soil metagenome | isolation source: 115 cm saprolite under Madrone tree | place: USA:California | collected 2016-06-14 | reverse complement strand
GAGGATGGTTGCCATCGTGGTGGCCGGCGTTTAGACCGGTACTTTTCTCGCCCGGTATATCGGCAAAGCGCATCATTCGCCTCGCAGGATCGGCGCAGGAGCGAAGCGCGCGGCACGGCGAAGCGGCAGTGCGCTGCCGAGCAGGGTGACGCCAGCGGCAAGAACGAGGATTACTCCGAGAACGAGCAGTGACGGCTCAGGTGGCACCCCAAAAATTTTCGTACCAAGAAAACGCGCCAGCAGCAGTCCCAGTGCATAGCCGATCGAGCCACCCACAAATGCAAGAAGAAGCTGTTCCGCGGCAAGCAACCAGCCAACAGTCCCGGATCCCGCTCCCAGCGCTTTCATCAAGCCAATTTCCGTGCGGCGTTCGATAACAGAGGCCGCGGAAGATGCGCCGACAGCAAGCGCGGCGGCGAGCAGCGAAGTAAACGTCACCAGCCAGAGCAGCGTACGCACGCGGGTCAGAATTTTTCCTTCACCATCGGCGACGCGGCGAATCACGCGCACATCCGATCCCGGCAAAACCTGCTTGAGCGAATACGCAATCGAAGAAACATATGGCGAGCACGACCACCGCTCCAGCTCGTCGGGCTTCATCGTCCGTGGATCGCGTCGTGCAAAATCATCTTCAGGCTTGGTCAGGGCCGAGACATACAGCTTGCGGTATTTGCCGTTATTCCTAGATATCTCTTGAGCCTGCTTCAAGGAGGTCACAATGGCGTCGTCTTCTTTATCCCCGGTGTTTAGAATTCCTGTGATTCGCAACGCCACAAACATCTGCACCATTTTTGCAGGGTCGGGCACGTTTACGCTAATCTCATCACCAATTCCCAGGTTTAAGCGCTTCGCAGCCTCAAAGCCGACGACACACTCGGGATTGTTTTCGTCGAACCAGCGGCCATCCACTTTCCACCACGAATTGGTTCGGTCGATTCCGGTCGTGAAGATAGTGCCGTCGCTAAGTGCTAAGGGATGTGCCACCCACGTCCCGATCAAAGTAGCCTCGGATCTATGTTCAAGTTCCCTTGTGCTGTCGTTCCATTTCGCGGTCTCCGCCGTAAACTGAAATTCCGGTGCGAAAGCGGTGATGTTGTTGTGCCAGAAGACCGATTTGATCTTGGGCAGGTCAGATTCGGGGAGATAGGCGCCGGAATTTGCAGGGCGAAAGTCCACGCCGCCAATTTCAAGTGGAAGGGAATCGGCTTCGGGAGTCACCACTAAATTTGCGCCGAGCGATTTAAATTCCTCTGAAAGGCGATCACCAACATCGAGCGAAACACTGAGCGCTGCAGTCGCCACCGCCATGCCCAGCGAAAGCGCCGCAGCCGTCAGAAGTTTGCGGCGCGGGCGGCGCGTGAAGTTATCGGCGATGAGGCGGAAAAACATGATAGTGACTAGCGACTCGTGACCGGTGATTCGCTTAGCACAGCCACTCCTGGCTGTGCGCCCAAGTCCCACGCGCCTGGCTGCAGACAAATAATCTCGCCGGCGGTTGTGGTACCGGTTTCAGCATTCGTCACTTCGGCACTTCCGTCCAGGACTTCATGATGGCGCTGACATTGACGACGATATCGGAGCCGTCTACGCTGAACGGCACGCCGATGGGATTGCAGCCGCCCGATTCGCCGATGGTGGGGACATAAATTGCCGCACCGCAGTGGCGGCAAATAACATTCTGCCCGTCCTGGCGGTAGCCTTCCGCGCCGCAAATCCGACAAGCATCCAGCGCAACGCCCCATCCTTGCGGCTTCTTGATGACGACGAATCGAAAAGCCTGATCGCCAGCCGCCGCGTTCGAAACATGAACCGTGAACAGATGGAGATTCCCGTCCTGCACTTCGCTGAGCGGCACGCGGAGTTCATCGTGCGATCGACCGGAGGCGGCAATCGTCTCCGCCGATGGCGGCGCGGAGTTTGCGCGCACGTAAATAAAATCGGCGGTGAGCACCAGGATCACCGCCAGGCACGCGGAGGCCGCGGCGATCATCCAATTTCTCTGGCGGCGCTGCTGCGAACCCAGCAGCCGTTTTTCCGCTTCCGTGGCGGTTGCAGTCTCAGCCATCTTCGCGTGCGACGCCGTAAGCCATTCGCGCAGAATCAACAGCACCGCTGCGCCAAAAATAAATACAAAAAAGAAAATCTCGTTGCGCACGATCGGCCCGATCAGCGCCATTTCCTGCTTGCCAGAAGGCAGCCACTGCGCTTCGCTAAGCTCGTGCAATCCGGTTAAGGCAAGCTGCGCTGCAACCAGCCACAAAATAATTGTGGTAGCAGCAAAAAAACGATGCAGCGGAACCTTCAGCGTACCTTTGAAGAAAAAGACTCCGACAGCAACCGCGGCGGCAATCCCCAGGATGGTGCCGATCCAAGTCTGGATGCCTTCGCTTGAGAGTTCCACCGCCCGCAAAATCAGCGCAAGCTCGGCGCCCTCGCGCACCACCATCAGAAAAACAAAAAGAAAAATTCCCCATCCAGCGGCCGAACCGGCGCGCACCGCATAATTCTCAATTTTTTCCTCAATATGTTTTCGCAGATGCCGCGCAACGCGGTTCATCCAAAGGATCATCGAAATGACGAAGACCGCGGCCAGCAGCAGCAGCAGGCCTTCGAACCCGTCTTCGCTGATTTGCCAGCGATCGAGGGCCACGGCTACGGCGAGGCTGAGCGCGCCAGCCAGCGCCACGCCGGCCCAGACAAAGCGTGTGAGACTCGAACGCCCAGTGCGGGCAAGATAGACTAGTATGATGCCTACAACCAGCGCGGCTTCGACGCCTTCACGGAGCGAGATGAGGAAAGCAGAGAGCACAGGAGATCCAATCGGAAGTTTCCAGGTAGTGACGTGTAGTTGCGATGCCTACTTGTAAATGAGTTGCAACTACAATTCCAAGTTTACCGCTTGGGCCTTGGCGAGTCAATCGGACTAATCTAGTCCTATTTCTTCGCGATAGAATACACGAGCTTTATGAAAATTGCAGATTCACGACAGGAGTGGACGACCGCGGCCGGTGCGGCAGGGCGGCTGGAACGCGTGTTTTGCGTGATCGCCCTGGGCTTGCTCGTGGCAACGTCGGCTTTAGGCCAAACTGAAAATAAATCGTTAGTCGGCAGGGACGCGAAAGAAGATATCAGGCAGGCGCAACAGCTGGCCGACCGGGGCGACAAGGCATTTGCCGCGGGCAAGCTGAATGAAGCGCTGGCTGAATACGAGCAGGCGGTGAAGCGCGCTCCCGGAGATGCAGGGATTGTGCGTAGAGCGGCGGCGGTACGCGCAGAAGTGGTGCAAAAACTGGTAGACCAGGCGGAAACCGATGCGCTGGACGGGTTCGTTAGGAGCGCCACGGACTTGATGTACGAAGCGCTGAAGATTGATCCGGGAAACACCATCGTGGCGGAGCGCTTGGCGCAGATGAAGCAGATGAAGGAATATCTGCCCCGCGGAGATAAAGAAGATTACGAGCTGAAAGGAACCTCGGCGCTGAAGCCGCAACCGGGCAAGAAGGCCATCAATGTGCGAGGAGACGCAAAAAGCGCGTACGAACAGGTGGCGGGGATGTTCGGGATCACGGCGGCGTTTGATCCGGATCTTACATCGAAGAATATCAGGCTGCGCGTAAACGACGTGGACTTCTACACCGCGATGCAATTGCTGGGCGCGGAATCAAAAACATTTTACCGGGTAGTGAATTCCACGCTGGTGTTTGTGGCCGAGGACACCATTGCAAAGCGCAAGGAGTTTACCGAGGAAGTGGAGCAGACATTCCGGCTGGACAATACCGTGGCGCCGGAAGATATCACGGAGATGGTCCGGGTGATCCGTGAAATCACGAATTCAACCCGCATTACCACGGACACCGCCAACCACAGTCTGACGGTGCGGGAAAGTGCGGACAAAGTGGCGCTGGCCGGGCAGCTGATCAGGGACCTGGAACAATCGCGCCGGGACGTGATGCTGGATATCGAGCTGCTGGAAGTGGACCGAAACACGGCGAGGACGCTGGGCATAACGCCGCCGTCGAATGTGCAGGCGTTCCCGCTAAGTACGAAGGAAGTCGCGCAACTGGAGCAGGCCACCGACATTGCGAATTTGTTGACATTGGTAGCGCAGGTTTTTTCGGCCAATGGAATTACCGCGAGTCCCACAGATGTTTTGCCGGTGGGGGGAGGAAAGAGCACGTTTTTGCTGACGATGCCGAGCGCGTCCGCGACATTTTCCAACGCGCTGTCACTGGTAAAGAGCGGGCGGCAAATCCTGATGCGGGCGCAAGATGGAAAGGCGGCGACATTTTTTGTGGGGCAACGATTCCCGGTGACTTTGTCGCTGTTGTCGACGAGCCTGGGTGGAGCGACGATTGGCACCGCAGTTTCCTCGACAGTATTTGCGCGAACGGATTTCGCTGTTGGCAACGCCCCGGTGGCAGTTGTGGCTCAGGATTTTAACAACGATGCGCTGCTGGACCTGGCCGTGGTGAATCAAGCGGACAGCTCAATTTCCATTTTGCTCAGCAACAATAATGGAAATTTCACCGCGACCACGGGATCGCCGATCAAACTGGGCACGAACGAGCAGCAGCCGTCGGCAATCGCTTCCAAGATCTTTCGTCTGACCGACGCGACTCACCTGGTACAACCCGCGGACCTGGTGATCGCCAACAGCGGATCGAACACGGTGAGCGTGCTGTTAGGCAGCGAAAATTTCGACGGCACCTTTACGGAGGCGACTGGTTCACCGTTCGCTGTGGGAATAAAACCGACCGGAGTGGTGATTGCGGATTTCAACGGCGACGGATTTCTAGATTTTGCAGTGGTCAACCAGGGAGACAACACCATTTCGGTTTTTCAGGGCGACGGGCAGGGCGGGTTCACTCCGTTTCCAAAATCTCCATTCGCGTTGCCAACCACGGAAAAGGGGCCAATTGCCGTGTTGTCTGGCACTTTTGACAATTCCGGCAAACCCGAGATTGCCGTGCTGAACGCAGCGACACAGAATATCGGAGTTTTTCAAGCCACGGGTGACAGCACATTTAACGGAACGTTCGCGGAATTGAGTGGATCGCCAGTCGCAACGGGGACTGATCCAGTAGCGTTTGCTGTGGGCGATTTGAATGCCGATGGCTTTGAGGATTTCGCGGTGGTGAATCAATCGCAAAATGAAGTGACGGTGCTGCTCAATGACACGACGGGCGTGTTTACGGCGGCTGCGGGATCGCCTCTAGCGACAGCGGCAACACCGGCAGGCGTGGCGATTGCGGACTTCACCAACGATGGAATCGGAGACATTGCGGTGACTAATAATGGAGCGAGCACGCTCGGAGTTTATGCGGGCCTGGGCTCGGGACAATTTTCAGCGCGAATTGAACTGAGCACGCCACCGGGTCCGCTGGCATTGACGACTGCTGTGCTCACCTCCAGCGGCTTGCCGGACGCAATTCTGACGGCCAGCTCCGGAACCAGTAATTTTGTCACCGTGCTCCTGGATCCGGCGAGTTTCGCAGCGGGGGCTGGATCGCTACAAACTCCCTATCCAGGATCGGAATACATAGATCTGGGAATCAAGGTGAAGGCCACGCCGTCGGTTCATGAAGATGATGAGGTGACATTGCAACTGGAGTTCGAGATTCGTGCGCTTGCGGGGAACAACGTCAATGGGATCCCGATTATCACCAACCGCACGGTATCACAAACGGTTCGGCTGAAAGAAGGCGAGCCTTCGATTGTGGCGGGGCTGCTGGACAACGAAGAGACAAAATCCCTGAGCGGGATTCCGGGCTTAGCGAATCTGCCCGGCGTGGGTTATGCGTTCGGTCAGCGTAATAAGACGTTGACTGACACCGAACTGTTGATCGTAGTGACGCCGCGGCGGATGAGCGACCGCGTGAGGACGTCATCGGTCAAGTACCCTGGACGCGGCGGAACAAGCAGCTCAGGCGCCCCGGCTCCGGCGCCAGCTCCGGCTCCTCCAGAGCCATAACCACGATGTAGTAGTTCCCCTCCGTGAATCTTGCGTAGCGGCATTCGAGAAACAACTTCCATCGTTCGCTTCTTTGCGACTATCGTTGCATATCGTTCGCTTTATCCTTTCGGCACAAGTTATGGATTGCAAGGAGAAACAGACATGACTCAAGCAGTCGTGCGGAAGATTGCCACGGGAGCAGCGCTTTTGCTGATGTGCATGAGCGCATGGATGAACAGCGCGCGGGCCGGGCAGGGCGGTAGGGCGGCGGGCTATGCAGAAGCGGAGCGTGCAGTCACCAAGCTGGAACAGGAATGGTTTGCGATTCAGCAGGCGAATGATTGGGCAAAACTTTCGAAAATGATTTCTGACGATTTTGTGATTGTGGATTCGGATGGAAGTTTGGGAAATAAAGAGTCGATGGTGGCAGGATACAAAGAGGAGGCCCCGCGAGTGTTGAGTTTGAAGATGCAGGTGCTGGTGGCACATGCGGTGGCGCCTAACGCGGTGATCGCCAGTGGCCTGGACGACATCACCACAAAGGGCAGCCATGGCGCCCCGAAGCACCGCTACGAGCGGTTCATCGATACCTGGATTCTTCGCGACGGGCGCTGGCTGTGTGTAGCAGAGCAGATTACGCTGGCGCAACCGGATAAGAAATAACCGTACAAAGTACAAAGGTATGAGAGTACAAGGACCTAGACAAATACCGTCCAGACACTCGCTTCAGCCCCATGTGATGCAGATTCTCCTACCTGACAAAGTGCTTCAGTCAAGGCTTCTCTTCCTGGTAGCCGCTTTTTGAGCGTGGTCTTCGTGCCTCGATGCTATTTATGGGAGCGCGCCAATCACCAGGCAAGTGCGCTCCGGCGTCGAAGAGCGCTCAAACAGTGTTAGACTTCGGTCACGTAAGATTTTCCCATGTCAGGCGATTTTTCATCCTCGATGATCCGCTTCGGTACGTTTGAGCTCAACCTTCAGAGCGGGGAACTGCGTCAGCGGGGACAAAAAGTAAAGCTCCAGGAACAGCCGCTGCAGGTCTTGGCGGCGCTGCTGGAACGACCTGGAGAGATCGTTACCCGAGAAGCATTACGCAGCAAGCTATGGCCGGCGGACACCTTTGTCGATTTTGATCATAGTCTGAATGCAGCCATCAAGAGGTTGCGCGATGCATTGGGCGAATCGGCGGACGCTCCGGTTTTCATCGAGACACTGGCGCGACGTGGGTATCGCTTCGTTGGCCCGGTCAATGGCACTTCTTCTGCTGCAGTCGTAAGCGAATCCACGGCAACGCCGCGGGCCAGGCAATCGTTTTGGTTGAGGCGACGACGGGCCGTCGCCTGCCTGGCACCGATTGTAATTGCGCTACTGGTTTGGGCCATGTGGCGGCTGCCCTTTCGGCGCCCGGATATCACTGAAGGTAAGTTAACCTCGAACTCATCGGAAAATCCTGTAAGCAGCGCGAGCATCTCGCCTGACGGCAAATACCTGGCCTACGCGGATAATACTGGCATCTATCTGAAAGTGATTCACACTGGCGAAACTCTTCCGGTTGGATTGCCGAGCAATTTTTCTGCGCGAGTGGACGATTGGTTCCCGGATGGATCTCATTTCCTCGTCGCCCGAAAGGAGTCAGGGAAACTGAGCCTGTGGAGCATCTCAGTCTTCGGAGGCTCACCTCGTCCCCTGGCGGATGATGCTTCGGCAGGCGCAGTGTCTCCGGATGGCGCGCACGTCGCCTTCCTTCGCGCTGCTTTGACCTATGATGGTTCGCTGGGCCGTGAAATCTGGATCATGCGTTCCGACGGAACAAGTCCGATAAAGGTCGCAGCCGATAAGGGTTGGGTGGTGGGAACGCCGACATGGTCTCCGGACGGGAGGCGAATCGCTTACGTCAGAACCGAATTGACGTTTAACGCGCCGACACGCTCGGTCGAGTTGAATGAATGGGAGAGCGCAAAGGTTCACACGCTATTTTCAGAAAATCATTTAACTCCCGCGCTGCTTTGGCTACCCGACGGCCGCCTGATTTACGCCATTGACACCGAAGGAATCGCAGGACGGGCAGACTCAAGCGTGTGGGCAGTGACGCTGTCGCCAGACGGAAAGATTTCCGGCAATCCTCAACACCTAACGCAAGGGATGGGCACGATAAGTCAATTCACTGGAAGTGCCGACGGAAAGATGCTGGCCTCGCTGAGAGAGCATTGGTCGCCGAGCATTTACATCGGTACGCTGGCAGCGAACGGAACGACGTTGTCCGCGCACAGGCGGCTGACACTGGAGGAGAGTGCAAGCATTCCGACGGCCTGGACTCCGGACAGCACGGCGATCTTGTTCGAATCGGATCGAAACGGTAGTTCAGAAATTTTCAAACAGGCCACTGATCAGCCATTGGCAGAGAGACTGGCGACGTCACCAGAGCAGCTCTCGCAACCCAGAGTAACGCCTGACGCTTCAGAAATCTTGTATGTCTCGACTCCGCAAACTGCCGGACCGGAAACGGTTTCGTCTATTTTCGCCATTCCTATACTTGGCGGAACTCCTCGATTGGTTCTGAGAGACGTGAGCATCTTCGCGGTGCAGTGTGCGCGCTTGCCATCGACGGTCTGCCTGTATAGCAATTCGAAGGGAAATATCCGGGAGACTATTCGTTTCGATGTGCGAAGCGGCAAAACGATAGGCCCTGCGCAAATAGATCCCGAGGGCTTTTGGAGCTTGTCTCCTGATGGATCGCAACGAGCCTTCGTCGCTGTTGGTTCCGACCAGGAAACGATCCGCTTTCGGTCCACGTCGTCGGACAAAACGCGTGACCTGGTTGTAAAAGGGTGGAAGGGATTGATGCACATCGACTGGTCCGCAGATGGAAACAGCCTGTTGGTCGGTTGGCACAATCAGGCCCGGGAAAGTGCATTACTGAAAGTGACACTCGACGGCAAAGCTTCAGTTTTGCATCGTTCCAACGATTTCATCGGGTACGCAATTCCATCTCCCGATGGAGGCTCGCTGGCCGTACTCGAAGTCAGTCCCATCAAGAACGTATGGCAGATAAAGGGTCTTTGATGCTGCTGCTTTCCCGAAGAACGCCCGAGAGTCTCTCTATGTAAGCACTGCGCTAAGTCCTGAAGAATTCGCTACCGTCAAGTGACCTTCTTGGCGCAGATCGCTTCTAGAGATTCAGGCGGACTGAAGAAACTCGGTTCTATATTTTATGGCGAGAGCAGCGGCTTTGGCTCTGAATTCCGCTTGGGCTTTCTCGTCAAGTTTGGGCGGGGCGGCGGTGCGGTTGGCGACGGGAATGCCTGCCAGCGCGAAAAACTCTTCCTGGCCCGCGGGAGAGCAAATGCAGAGCAGACGCGCCGGTTGGACGCCGGCGTTGCGAAATTGGTGTGGTGCGTTGGCGGGTATGTTGATGGTCTTGCCCGCGGCTACAACGGATTTTGAATCGTCCGGCAGTGTCCTTGCCGCTTAAAAGTATAGTGTAGGTGTCTCCTACCAAACCGATGTGCGGCAGGGTGGGATCGTCTGCTTTGCTCAAGGTGAGATAGCGTTGGGGATCATCGGACGGAATCGAAGTAGCGGACTGATCCGCTCGGTGTGGACTATTGCTCACTGTTTTTCTCCTGCAATGAAAGTATAGGACGCCCTACGTGCGCCCTTTCTCAAATCAGCATCAAGAGTAAGTAACTAGCGTTGAGAGGCCCAGGCCAAGCCGTCGGGTTGGGAGCCGGCGTCGATGTGGGCGGTGACTTGGAGGGTTTTCAGGTCGATGGCGACTACGTAGTTGTCTGGGGTGCAGGCCACGAAGGCGCGGGAATTGTCGGGTTGCATCTGAATGCCGGCGGCACCATGGCCTACGGGGATGCGCTTGACTTCTTTGCGCGTGGCGGCGTCGAAGACCACTACATCTGGGCCGGATAACGTGGAGATGAAAACTTGTTTGCCGTCTGGAGTGAATTTGAGGCGGTTGGCTCCGCGGACATTGGCCGATAGAGTTTGCAATAATTTTTTCCGGGCGAAATCGATGATGGCGATGGAACCGTCGTGGGCGTTGGCGGTCCAGATTTCTTCGCGGTTGGGTGAGACGTCAAAGCCTTCCGAGCCTTCACCCACCTTGACGACGGTTTGGCTCCAGTCTTCGCGAGGCGGGCCGGGTGGCGGCGGGCCGTTGGGAGCGCGCATGGCGGATCTTTCCATGATGCTGACGGTGCCGGAGTTGACGTTGGTGGTGACGATGCGTTTGGCGTCTGGGGAAACGTAAATCATGTGGGTGCGGTTTTGCCCGGTGCCGAGGATCCAATCGACTTTTTGTGTGGCGGGATCGTAGCTGGCAACGGCTTGGGCGGCTTCGGCGGTGAACCAGACTTTGCTGCCGACAAAGTCGAGACCGTGTGGACCGCGCAGTGCGCCGAGGTCGATCGAGTTCAGCGGCGTTTGCAGGGCCACATCCACGACGGTAAGAGTGTTGTAAGCACCGCCACCATAGTTTGAAACGTATGCGGTATTGCCGTCGGAGGAGGCAATCACTTCGTGGGGGTCATTGCCGACAGGAATTTTGGCTACGATTTTGAGCGTTGCGGGGTCCACGATGGCCACGGTGTGATCCTGTTTGGAAAGGATGAGCAGCGATTCTCGGGGCGTGGTTTGGGCGAGAAGGGCGGCGGAGAGGGCCAGGGTAACGAGAACGAAAGTTACGATACTAGCTGCAAGTTTGGCGGACATGGAGGCCTCGTGCGATCCGGGCGGGAACGCATTGAATTTAGCACGCAACAAAAGAAGGAGGAAAGGACAACACCGGGACCCAGAGAGCGCAGAGGAGCGCGTCTTGCTGCGCCGACTCAGGGTAAGGGATCGAAGACGACTACGGGCTGGTAGGTGCGGGGGACTACGGCTTCGGCTATGGCGATTAGTTTTTGTTCCTGGTTGAAGACGCGCAGGCGTGGCGGGCGTGGCGCCCCGGAATCGAGTTGCGTCGTAGCGCCTGGAGGTGGTTCGGTGCGGCCGGGCTGGAGTTGCGAGAGTGTGATGGTGAATTTGGAGCCGTGCCGAACGCGTTTTTCTACTACCGGGAGAACGGTGACGCTGGGGAAATTGGGGAGCAGATGTTCAAGCTTGACGATGCAGGATGCAAATCTTCCGTTGCCTGCGGCTTCGGCTAACTCTTCCAGCTTGAGTGCTTGTTCAAGAGAAAATTCGCCTACGGCGGTGCGGGAGATTTCGGTAAGGTGCGCGCCGCAGCCTAACTTTTCTCCCATTTCGTGGGCCAGCGAGCGGATGTAGGTGCCGGAGGAACATTCGATGACGAAGCGTGCGAGGTTGCCCTCGATTTCTACCAGGCGGTATTCGAAAACCTCTACTTCGACCGGTTTCAATTCCACTGGGAGATTTTTTCTGGCTAGTTCATAAGCGGGGCGGCCGTGAATTTTTTTGGCGGAATAGATGGGCGGCATCTGCGCGAAGGGGCCGACGCGTTCGTTGGCTAGTTTTTCGAGCGTGGCTCGATCCAGAACGGGAGGATTGTCTGGAGATTGCGCCTGGCCTTCGGAGTCGTAAGTGTCGGTGGCGAAGCCGAAACGGTAACCGGCGGTGTAGCGTTTGCGGCGCCCCGTATAAAACTGGACGAAGCGGGTGGCGCGTCCGAGAAGAAGAACGAGCACGCCGGTCGCTAGCGGATCGAGCGTGCCGAGGTGGCCGATCTGGCGGAATCCGGCGAGATGGCGGACCGCGTCAACGATGTCATGCGAGGTTTTGCCTTGCGGCTTGTCAATGACCAGCGCGCCGTCGAAGGGGGCGGGTTGTGGTTTGCGGGGCATGGAGGGATTAGTGACCCTTGAATTGTGACTGGTGACTGGTGGCGCGCGATCGATACGCTAGCTGCGCACGTTCGGAATTGAAAATCGTAAGCGGAAAATTCAAAGGTGCGAGAAAGATGTTGTCGCACGAGCCAGCAGACGAACAAGTCATGATGTGGGCGGCGAATCCTTCTTCATTTCTTTGAGGATTTGGTCGATGCGCTCGGTGTATTCCTGGGAATTGTCGAGAGAGAAGTGCAATTCGGGAACGCGGCGGAGCTGCAGGCGTTCGACAATTTCGTGACGGATGAAATTGGCGGCATGTTCGAGAGCTTTGATGGCGCCTTTTTGTTCGGCTTGGGTGCCGCGTGCGCCGACCAGGACGCGGGCGTGGCGCATGTCTTGCGCGATGAGGACTTGATTGACGACGACCGAGATTTCCAGGCGCGGGTCTTTTAGTTCGCCGGCGAGCATGGCGTTGATTTCGTGGGCGATTTCCTCGCCGATACGTTCGTGACGGTGGCTGACGGTAGTCATGGTTGCCTGCGCGAGGGCGCGGACATAAACATTATGAATTGTTTTTTAGCGTAATGGAAATGCAAGTACAAGGGGCGGAGAAAAATCTTGGTTAGGACACCTCTCGAAGCCCGCAATAGAAAGACACTCGTGGGTTAAAGGCAGATTCACAAACACCGGTCTGACGACCGGCCGCTACCACTGCGACGCGAGGATCCTGGCGCGGATGCGCTTACCTTACAGGAAGTCTACAGAGTGATCTACCAGGACTCGGCCCAGGATGCGGTGGGATTCGGCCAGGACGTGTTGCAGCGATTCTTCTACGTGCTGTTGGGCGTTGGAGAGTGTGACGATGCCGATGGTGGAGGATTGCCAGACATCGTGGAAATCGAGTTCGGCGATGGCGATATTGAATTTGCGGCGGAGGCGGTCTTTGAGGCTGCGGAGGATTTGGCGCTTGTCCTTGAGGGAGCGAGCGTCGGGGATGTGGAGTTCGAGAGTGAGGAGGCCTACGGGCATTCAAAAAAGTACAACGCACAAAGGTACAAAGTACAAGTGCAGCAGCGAGCAAGCCGCTCTTGACTCGTGCCCCGCACTTGCGGAAGCGAACTTTAACGGCGGGCGGCGGTGCCGGCTTGGGCGGCGGCTTCAGCGCCGCTAAGTTTTTGGACGCTGAAGGCTTCCAGTATGTCGCCGATCTTTACGTCGTTGAAATTGGAGATGCCTACGCCGCACTCAAAGCCGGTACGAACTTCGCTGGCGTCATCCTTGAAGCGCTTCAAAGAGCTGAGCTTGGAGGTGTTAATTACAACGCCGTCACGAACCACGCGAATTTGCGCGTTGCGGTTGAGAACGCCGTCGGTTACATAGCAGCCGGCGATGGTGCCGGCGCCCTTGACGCGGAAAGTGTTGCGCACCTCCGCGCGGCCGAGATAGGCCTCCTGGAAGACGGGCTCAAGCAGGCCTTCCATGGCTTTTTTAATTTCGTCAGAAACTTCGTAAATAATTTTGTGGGTGCGAATATCCACGCCCTCTTGCTGCGCGAGGTCGGCAGCTTTACGTTCAGGGCGAACTCCGAAAGCGATGATGATGGCGCCGGATGCAGAAGCGAGCAGCACGTCGTTTTCGCTGACCGCGCCTACACCTGAGCCGATGATCTTGAGTTTGACCTGATCGGTGGAAAGTTTCGGCAGCATTTCGCTGAGTACTTCAACCGAACCCTGCACGTCGCCCTTGATGACCACGCCGAGTTCCTTCACTTCGCCGGTCTTCAACTGTTCGTGGAGCTGATCGAGAGTGATGCGCCCGCCGGCGCTGGCGCGGAGTTGGGCGTCGCGCTGTTTGCCCTGGCGATAATCCACGATGTGGCGAGCTTTGGCTTCGTCGGTGACCTGGAAGTGGTCGCCTGCTTCGGGCACGCCTTGCAAGCCGAGAACTTCAACGGGAGTGGACGGACCAGCTTCTTTTATGGAGCGGCCGTGATCGTCGAAGAGAGCACGCACTTTGCCGAAAACCGCGCCGCAGATGAAGAAGTCACTGGCCTTGAGCGTGCCGTTTTGAATCAGGATGGTGGCGACGGGGCCGCGACCCTTGTCCACGCGGGATTCGAGAACGGTGCCGCTGCCCGGAGCGTCGGGATTAGCTTTGAGTTCGCGCAAATCGGCGACGAGTAAAATAATTTCGAGCAAGCGATCCAGACCTTTTTTCTGTTTGGCGGATACTTCGACGAATTCTGTGTCGCCGCCCCATTCCGCGGGCATCAGTCCGAGATCGCTGAGCTGGCGCTTGACGCGCTCCGGCTGCGCCTCGGGCTTGTCGATTTTGTTGATGGCCACGATGATGGGAACATTGGCGGCCTTGGCGTGGTCGATGGCTTCCTTGGTTTGCGGCATGACACCATCGTCGGCGGCTACGACGAGAACCACGATGTCCGTAACTTTAGCTCCGCGGGCACGCATGCGAGTGAAGGCTTCGTGGCCGGGCGTATCCACGAAAACTACCGCGCGATCGTTGACCTGAATTTTGTACGCGCCGATGTGCTGAGTAATACCGCCTGCTTCGCCCGCGGCAACATCTTCGGAGCGAATGGCGTCCAGCAAACTGGTTTTGCCGTGATCGACGTGGCCCATGACGGTGACGACGGGCGGACGCGGCTTGAGATTTTCCTTGGTTTCTTCTTTGGCGACTTCGAGCATCATTTCGTCTTCGAAAGAGACGACGGTGACGACGCCGTTGAAGGATTCGGCCAGCTGCGTGGCGGTAGGCGAATCAAGCGCCTGGTTGATGCTAGCGAAAATTCCCTTGTCGAGAAGAACTTTCAGAAGATCCTTGGCGCGCACGTCGAGCTTTTCGGCGAGTTCGCGAATGGTGATGCCTTCGGTGATGTTGATGTCGCGCGGGGCGCGGGGCTCCGGCGGAGCGATCGGCATGATGGAACGGCGGTCGCCTGCACCGGGGCGTTGACGAGTTGGGTGGAGCTTGCGCTCGCCCTCCATCTCGCGCTTATCGGCGCCGGGACGCTGGCGCTGAGTGGGACGGCGCGTGTAGAGCGGCTTGCCAGGCTCGGCCCGCGACGGCATCTTGTCTGGCGGAGGAGCGGGAAGCATGCCGGGGCGGCCGGGTTGCCGCGGACCAGGACGCGTGCCGGACGGAGCTGCGCCGGGACGCTGGCCGTAAGGACGATTTTGCGGACCACCTGGACCACCGGGTCCGGTAGGACGCGGAGAATACGGACGGCCTTGGCTGCCTGGTCCACCTTGTTGCGGACGCATCGGCTGACCGGGGCGCATGGGCTGACCGGGACGCGGGCCGCTGGGGCGATCACCGGAGGGCAAAGGACCGCGATTGCCAGTTGGCAGCGGTCCACGATTTCCAGTGGGAAGAGGGCCGCGATTGCCGGTTGGCAGCGGACGTTGCGGCTGCGTGCCTGGTCGCGCAGAAGCGCCAGCGGCGGGCCGGGCAGCTCCTGGCTGACCCGGCCGTTGCTGGCCAGGCGAGACGGCACGCTGCGAGGGCGAAGCGCCGGGACTGCTTTGTGCTGCTGGGCGTAAAGGCTGTCCGTGCGGAGCTGGAGGCACTGGCTTCGGTCCGGATGGCGGTAGGGCCTGAGACGCTACCGGAGCGGATGGACGTTGAACGGTGGGGGCCGCGGGCCGTGCTCCTCCTGAAGGGGCGGCGGTCTGCCCCGAAGGGGTAGCGGGCGCGGACGCGGGCGCCGGTTTCGACGGTGCGGCTGGCGCGGAAACGGGCGCAGCAGCGACTGGCGCCGGAGGCGTTTGAATCGCCGGAGCTGGTGGAGGAGCAGCGGCCGGTGCGGCGGGTGCTGCAGGCTTGGCCGCCGTTGGCGGCGCAGGAGCAGCCGGTGGCGGAATGCTGACCGGGGCGGCGACAGGCGCAGTGGAAACTGGTGTAGCCGGAGCCGAAGGCGTAGCGGGCCGCTGACGGGCAGCTCTTGCGGCGGCGTCACGCGCTTGTTTCTCAGACACTGCGGCGGATTCGGCGGCGGCGTCAGCTTGCGCTTGTCCCTGAATGGTGAGGCGAACTTTTTCAGCAACATCAACCGGGATCGAACTGGAGTGAGTTTTTTTCTCGGCGACACCGAAGCCTGGCAAAAGGTCGATGATGGCCTTTGCTTTGACTTCGAGCTCGCGGGCCAGCTCGTTAATTCGAACTTGATTGGCGTCGGTCATTATTTCCGTTCGGGTCACCTGTTACTCTGAACTCTTTTCTTCGTGTCTTTCGGAAACTGTATTCGCGTCGGGCGCCTCAGGTGTATCAGAGGACAGCTCAGATTCCGCTGCTGGTTCGCCGGCGGCTTCCGGAGGCAATTCCGTCTGCACCTCTTGCTTAGCGGAGGCTTCTTCCGTTTGTGCAGCTTCTTCGGTCTGCGGAGCAGCGGATCGAACGGCAGCGGTTTCGGATGTCTCCGATTCGGCTGTTTCCGCTCCGGCGGTTTCGGGAGCAGCGGTCTCTGATTCTGCTTCAGCCGCCCCTTCGCCTCCGCCGGCTTCCGTGGATTCCACCGAGCTTTCGGCTGCGGTTCCACCGCTTTCGTAAAATTGATTAACGGCCTGGTAGATTTTGTCCACCATTTTTTCGCCGATGCCGGGAATTTCCATGAGCTGCTCCGGCGTCATGCCCGCAAGCTGTTCGAGCGAAGTGATGCCCGCTGCTTCGATTTTTTCGATGGTCTTGGGGCCGACACCTGCCAGGGCAGTGAGCGGAGTGGTTGGCGCGGTCAGAGCGGTCATTTGCTCTTCGATTTCGCGGCGCTTTTCTTCTTCGCTCTTGATGTCGATATCCCAGCCGATAAGCTTGCTGGCGAGGCGGACATTCTGTCCCTTTTTGCCGATGGCCAAGGAAAGCTGGGAATCTTCGACGATCACTTCAAGCTTGTGGCTTTCCGGATCGGTGATTTGCACGCGCGTGACTTTGGCCGGGCTCAACGCTTTTTGTGCGAAGGCAACCGTCTCTTCGCTGAAGGGAATGATGTCGATTTTTTCGCCACGCAACTCGCGAATGATGGATTGAACGCGCATGCCCTTCATGCCGACACAAGCGCCCACGGGATCAACGTCCTTGTCGCGGCTGAATACGGCAACTTTTGTGCGTTCGCCGGATTCACGCGCGGCGGCGCGAATTTGCACCGTTCCGTCGTAAATTTCCGGGACTTCCATTTCAAACAGGCGCTGCACTAAAGCTGCATCCGCGCGGGACACGATGACCTGCGGGCCTTTGGCGGCGCGATCCACCATGCGAATCACAACGCGCAGACGTTCGCCGATATTGTAAGTTTCCAGTTTGGATTGTTCGCGCTTGGGCAAACGTGCTTCGGTGCGGCCCATATCCACGATCAGATCCGGGCCCTCAGCGCGCTTTACGATCACTGTCACGAGTTCGCCAACGCGACCGTGATACTCGTTAAAGATGGTGTCGCGCTCGGCTTCGCGCACTTTTTGCAGGATAACCTGCTTGGCGGTCTGCGCAGCGATACGCCCCAGAACATCGGTCGGCTTATTGGTGAGAATTTCCGTGCCGACTTCGGCCGCGGGATTCTTGCGGCGAGCGTCGGTGACACTGATTTCGCGGGTCGGGTCGGCGACTTCTTCGACTACGGTCAAAACAGAGAAAACATCCACTTGACCGGTTTCCGAGTTGAATTTGCCGCGCAAATCCTCTTCGGTCTTGTAATACTTGCGAGCCGCGACCACCATCGCATCCTCGATCGCCGACACCACGATTTCCGGCTCGATGTGCTTCTCTCGGCTGAGCATTTCAATCTGTTGATAGAGCAAATTCGCCATAAAGCATTCCCGGACTGAGAAATTCTCCTAGACTTCAGCCGGACTAAAGTCCGGCGCTACAAACTCTAAAATGCAGCGGTCTAAAGACCGGCCGCTGCAAAATTCACACCCTAGTCCGCTGCGACAAAATTGCCGCAACTCCTGCGCAAGCGCGCCGGAGAAACAAGGGCCGCCACAACTACTTGTCTCAGGGTCGGTAGCACAAGCTCCCTTATCCAAGGGTATGTAAAACAAACCCTTGAACCCTGAAACCTTGACGCAGAGTGTGGACTAAAACTCGACGACGAGGTGCGCCTTGCGAATGAGGGCTAGCGGCACTGACGCAGAGTGTGGACTAAAACTCGACGACGAGGTGCGCCTTGCGAATGAGGGCTAGCGGCACGGCCACCGTGCGCGGAGTTTTGCCTTTCAACTCCAGCCGGACGCTGTCATTCACAACGCCCGCGAGACGGCCCTCAAAAAACTTCATTTCATCCACCGGTTCTTCGGTCCAAACCTTGGCCGCGCGCCCGGTGAAGCGCACGTAGTCCGCCGCCTTCTTCAGAGCGCGGTCCATACCGGGAGAACTGACTTCCAGGACGTAACCTGGCCCCGGCACCAGCTCCTCGACATCGAGGATCACGCTTAGCTGCTTGCTGACCCGCTCACAATCCGCGTGAGAGATTTTCGGATACGGGCTGGGCGCTTCGTTGCCGTTCCCGTCTGCTCCCGACGAATCGGCGGAGTGCGGTTCACCGACTGAACCAGGAACGCGATCGATGAACACCCGCAGGAAGCGCTGTTTGCCGATTTTCCACTCGACGTCAACGACTTCCAGCCCTTCCGAGCGTGCTACCCTCTCGGCGGCTTCGCGAATTTTTTCCAACTGCAAGCAGAGACTCCCCAGCCTAAGCCGGTTTCACGCCCACTCCAACCGGCCAACAAAAAAGTGGGCTTGCGCCCACCCCGTCGTGCGACCCGTCACAGAGCGAAACCAAAGTATATGCCCAGGGCAAGACAAAAGCAAGGCACAGGGTTCCGCGGGCAATTCACGGCCATTTAAAGCGGCATCGCGTCCCGTCCGGAACATTCGAACGAGACGCAAAAAAACCTCAAACTGGGTGCTTACGGCTTTGGCGGCGTAGTAGTCGAAGCAGGCTTCGGCGTGGTGGAAGCAGGCTTGGCGGCTGCAGGCTTAGGAGCAGTGGCCGAGGCCTTTGCCGGGTAAGCCTGATCGTATAGTTTGATGATGTCCGGCGTGACGTCGATGCCGTT
>WNFP01001601.1_pt1 | contig 18840 bp, 17 predicted proteins | sample 5400201 | NCBI WGS metagenome assembly WNFP01 (sample SAMN13153355, study PRJNA577476) | soil metagenome | isolation source: 115 cm saprolite under Madrone tree | place: USA:California | collected 2016-06-14 | reverse complement strand
GCTTCGGCCCCTTGATGCAATTTGTGGTCGGTACAAATTACGCTTCTCGCGCTCTATTCCGCAGCATTGCTGGCAAGGCTACGAGCGACCGTGTTCTCGTCGGTGAACCAATCGCCGCCGAGGTCGGATAGCCTCAATGGACGGTCAATCGCTGAAAGCGGCACGGCTGCTCGCCATGCCCTGGTGTTCGTTATATGAGTGAAACGACAGGAGCATTGGTCATCGGGGGAAACCTCAATGGCCTTTCGATCGCCAGGAGCTTGGGCCGCCGCGGAGTGCCCGTCTGGGTCGTCACTCCGCCAAACATTAAGCTGGCCAGCTATTCTCGATACACGCGAAGGACTTTGCCTTGGCCGAACGGAGACGGCGAAGGACAAGCGACGTACCTGTTGGAGGTCGCGGAGCGCTATCAACTTAACCGGTGGGTGCTGTTGCCGACTAGCGATGAGTCGGCAGCCTTGCTCTCCAAGTTCCACGCACTGCTCTCGCGCCGATTTCGTGTGTCGACCCCGGTTTGGGATGTTTTGCGTTGGGCGTACGATAAGCGCCTCACGTACAAGTTGGCGGCTGAGCAGCAAGTTGACTACCCGCATACGATCTATCCCGCATGTGAAGCAGATCTTGCGCGCGCTTCCTGCGCGCTCCCCGGGATCCTCAAACCGGCGACGCATGCCACGACAAATCGGTTTACGGCGGATAAGGCCTGGCCTGTCGACAGTCGCGAAGAGCTTCTTGTAAGGTACCGCCAAGCCCGCGAATTGATTCCCCCAGATTTGATTCTCGTTCAGGAGCGAATTCCTGGCGGAGGCGAATCGCAATTTTCGTACGCGGCGCTCTGCTGCGACGGGCAGCCCATTGCTTCTCTCACGGCGCGCCGGACGCGGCAGTACCCGATCGATTTCGGTCATTCAAGTTCTTTTGTCGAAACTCTCGACGTCCCGGAGATCGTGGCCCCTTCACGGCGTCTACTGGCCGCGATTCGGTACACGGGGCTAGTTGAAGTTGAGTACAAATTTGATGCCCGAAACGGACGCTACAAGCTTCTGGACATAAATCCAAGGCTTTGGACATGGGCCACGCTGGGCGCACGCGCGGGCATCGATTTTCCTTATCTCCTGTGGCAAATGCTTCTCGGCTTACCTGTGCAAGAAAAGGTAGGGCGCACAGATGTTCGCTGGGTGCGCATGATTACGGATGTCCCGGCCGCTATTCACGAAATGGCCCGAGGACGGTTAAGTCCTGGGGCGTACGTGCGCTCTTTGCGCAGCCCACTCGAATTCTCGGTGACGGCTCTAGATGATCCGCTGCCCGGGCTGGTGGAGGTACCTCTTTTTGCGTACAAACACTTTTATAAAGGATACAAGGGCCTGCGCGGAGAGGCACCCTTGAAAGTGGTAGGTTTGAGCAACGGCTCGGGGCCAGCACGTTAGCCAAACATCCCCGTCATTTTAAGCCATCCGGACGCGCCGGTCTGGGTAAAGATTGTCACGCAAACAGGAATTCAGTTATCGGAAGTATCAAAACTGGAATGTAAATGACCCAGCCAACTGTCGTAATTAGCTTAGATCTAGAACTCAGTTGGGGCATTTTCGATCTAGGATTTGATAACGATGTAGTCGAGATGGCCCGATGGACTCACGACATCGGCGCGCCGCGTTTGCTAAATCACCTTGCTGGCAATGGGCTTTCGGCAACCTGGGCCGCGGTTGGTGCGATGATGCGCCCGTCCCTGCCGGACGTGTCCGGGTTGCCAGATGTAACCTTTCCCCACTTCTCCAAACCTTGGTTCAGCTATGTTCCAAAAGACGGCAACGAGCTGACTCACCCTGAATGGTTCGGCGCCCGGCTGGTAGAATTGATTAGATCGGCAAAGCCGGAGCAGGAAATCGGATTTCATTCGTTTTCACATGTCCCTTTTGGATGGTCAGGCATGACGCGGGAACGAGCGGCTGCTGAGTATCGTTTGTGTGCCCAGACCGCGCGCGAGCTTGGAATCCCGACAACGAGTTTTGTTTTCCCGAGGAATTCGGTTGCTTACCTGCCTGAGCTTCGAGCCGCGGGGTTCACCTCTTTTCGTGACGCTGATGAATTGCCTGTTCAATTTGCAAGCAAGAAGCTCACCTCTCTCGGCATGATATTGGCAGATTTTGTTGGACTATCACCATGCATGGTCGAGCCTTCACTCAAGGAGGGGATTGTTTCCATTCCGGGATCGCTATTGATCCGATACGCAGCTGGCTGGCGCAAGTACATACCTGATTCCAGTCGGTTGCGGCGACTGAGAAAAGGATTGGAACGAGTGCGTCGAAACGGAGGTGTCTTCCACGTCTGGTTCCACCCCGAGAATCTTTATGCAGAGCGGCCGCGTCTTGAAAGGGTTGTCGCACGTTTTCTGGAAGAACTTGGCGGCCTGGTGCGCAACGGGGAAGTACGATGCTTGACCATGGGACAGCTTGCAAGCGAATTCCTGAGGAACTCAAATAATCGGGATCGCAATTCAAGCCCGGCGTCCGCGGACGTGGTCAGCGTCAATTGCGCGACTCCGGAACGTGAGTTGACGGCTCGTTTCTGATTTTAAGGGAGGACACGCGGCTGTTGCGTTTTGCGGCCGCTTTAGACCTCCGGAAAAACTCCTAGGGAGCAAGCTGATGGAGCAGTTGCCCTAGTTGCAGGCGCGCAGCTTCCAGGGCGTTCGGGTCATGACTCCAATTGTTCCAGCTCGTAGCAATGGGCAGAATCGTGGAGTTCACGAAGGGGACTTGCCCCACGTTTTTGAGAATTTGCGCGTACTCGTAATCCTGAATGCCGTCGCGGATGGCTTTAAGCCGTATCCCAGGCGCCGATTCGCTGGAGGCGATTGGACCAGGAGGGTAGAGAAAAATTCCATCGCCCGGTCTGCCGAGCCCGCCGCCACAAGCAGTGGTATCCACATTGTTCCAACTGCCGATGGTGTTACCGGCGGTCCACCCATCGGAGCGGTAGTAAAGGATGCCCGTCGCGCCTTGCGTCCAATTCAAGAACCCTGCCTGAATGCGCTCGTTGATCGGCGGATAGTCCACCATCCACTCCGGAGCGTTACCGAACCCGGCGTTGCAACTGGTATAGCTCCAGAGATCGCCATGGGTAAACGGCAGAGCGGGCCACTGCTGCAGAGAATCGAGCAGCACCCAATGATCAATCGCACCGTATAGATTAGAGTCCACCGCATTGATGGTCATCATGGTTTTCACACTGCGATTCGCAGCATGAGCATTGGTGCCCATGGTCTTGATGGGAGAGTAGTCGGCCGTGCAGCCATTCAATTCGTCTGCGAGATAGAAATCCAAGGCTAGGCCTGTCGGGAAATTGGCCGCCGCCGCATTGATCTGGCTAGTCGAAGGGATGCTGCTAAACGAGCCGTTGCACTGAATGCCGATAAAGTAGTACCCGTCCAGTCCGGAACGATTGAGGCCGAAATTAGCAATGTCGGAGGATGCGTTGGCGGCCACACCGTACCAACCCATAACTTTGTTGCGCATCAGGGCTTGCCCCAAGGTGGTTGTGGTGTTTCCAGCGGCCGGAGGCCAGAGGGTCCAGAGGGAAGCTTCCGAGGGTTGTGAGGGAAGCTCAAAATTCCACACCGTCAACGTAACCGGGATGGTGACGGTGCCTTGAGTAGCAATAACCGAAATCGTGCCGGTATAGATTCCTGGCGGGGTGTTAAGCGGGCCGCGAGGAACGGAAATGTCGATCCAGTACGGTTGATTCTGCCCTCCGGTAATGGCGGCGTTGCAAGCTTTGAGTGTAGCCGTCGTCCCGCACAGAGGCGCCCCGGTCTCCGGGTCATTGAAGGGTATGAGCGGCTCCGGATAGGTGCCCGAACCCAGCGGGGGGTTGCTGCCGCCGCCGTAATTCGCAGTGCCCGTAACGCTCAAGTAGTACTCCCGATACAACATGACGTTGGATACGGGGATTGTTGCGCCAGCGGGACCTGTCAGCACGGAGGAGCTCAAGTTCACGTTACTCAAGCCAGCAGCGGGAGCCTGCACGATAATTTGGGTGTCTACGGTCTCGCCACGCGCGCTGGACAGATTGATGGAAGAAGCTGTGCCCGCAGCGTCAGTCTTTCCAACTCGGACCAGACTGGATTGCACCCAAACAGGGAACGCCGACGCGACGGGAGTGACACCCGTGCCAGTCAGAGAAATTATTGCCGGCGAGTTCGTGGCATTGCTGATCACGTTGACGCTGCCGCTTACGCTTAGGGCGACCGTTGGAGCAAACGCAACAGTCAGCGTAGCTGATTGGCTGGGCGCCAAAACGGTGCCGGAAGTGACGCCGCTTGTGCTGAATCCAGCGCCCATGACGGTCACGCCAGAAATCTTGACGTTCGAGTTTCCATTGTTCGTCACTGTCGTGTTTAGCGAGCTGCTGCTGCCGATGTCTACGTTCCCAAAGCTCAAGCTCGTCGGACTCGTGCTGAGCAAGTAGGTGGCGGCATTTACCGTGAGCGTGGCGGCGCTGCTGGTGACGCTGCCTGCCGAGTTGGTGACCACGGTGGTGAACTGTGCGCCGTTGTCTGCCGTCGTCGTGGCTTGGGTCGTGTAGCTCGCCGAATTTGCGCCACTGATTGCCGCTCCGTTCCTTTGCCACTGATAGCCGAGCGGAGCAGTACCGGAGGAAGATACCGAGAAGGTGGCGGTCTGCCCTGCAATAATGGTCTGGCTGTTTGGCTGAGTGGTGATCGATGGCGCCACCACTGTAATACCGTTGACGGTAAGCGTGGCGGTGTTACTGGTCACGCTGCCCGCCGAGTTGCTGACCACGACGGTGAACGGTGCGCCGTTATCAGATGTGCTTGTAGCTGGTGTCGTGTAGGATGCCGAGTTAGCTCCGCTGACCGCAGTTCCGTTCTTTTGCCACTGATACGTTAATGGTGCGGTGCCCGCTGCGGTAACCGAGAACGTTGCCGCCTGTCCGGCCGTAACGGTCTGGCTGACCGGCTGAGTGGTGATCGAGGGCGGAACAGTCGGAGTACTTATCGGCGCGTTCATATCAGCCTGGATCTGGGCCGCGGTCAGCGCTTGGTTGTAAATGCGCACCTCATCAATCGTGCCATTCAAGACGCGTGACACCGACCCGCGGTTCTGCCCACCGATACGAAGCGTGTTGATCCCGCTTCGGAAGGGATTCGCGTCCGCCGCGGCGCCGAACGAAGCATCAAGATTCCCGTTGATGTAGAAGCTGATCGCCGGGCCATTTCTAACGACCGCGATGTAAGTCCATGTGCCTAAAGGAACTTGGGTGTTTCCCGAAACGATGTAGTAGGAAGGCGGGCCCCATACATTCCCGCCCGTGGTCTGCCAGGCGAAGGTGAGACGATTGCTCGAATCCAGTCCGAATAAATACTCGTCATCGATGGTCTGGCTCCATTTGTTAATGACGGAGGAAATGTCGGCATTGGCAGCAAGCACATTCACCCACGCCGAAAAGGTCGCCACCGTTCCAGGATTGAAGGAGTTGGAATTGGACGCCTCGACATATCCGTTGGCTCCATTAAAGGAAAGAGCGTTTCCGTAGTGTCCCGCTGTCGTCCAGGAAGGGCCGGACAGGCTCCCCGTGTTTCCGTTGCCGGAGGCATCTGCTGTGGTGTTTCCGCTTCCCTCATTGAAGGCATACGCTGCGGTCGGTAACAAAGCGTTGACGCTCAGTGATGCGGCGGAACTGATCACGCTACCGGCGCCATTTTTGATGGCGACGGTAAACTGTGCGCCATTGTCCGCAGTGGTTGTAGCTGAGGTGGTATAGCTCACTGAGTTCGCACCGTTGATGGCTGCTCCGTTCTTCTGCCACTGGTAGCTGAGCGGAGCGGTGCCCGTAGCGGTAACCACGAATGTCGCCGTCTGACCTGCCGTCACAGTCTGGCTCGCCGGCTGCGCAGTAATTGATGGTGGCACGTTAACTGTGATGGTGGCAGGGTTACTGGTGACTGTTCCCACGGCGTTGCTGATCGTAACGGTGAACTGCGCTCCAGTGTCGGAACTCGTCATGGCCGTCGTGGTGTAGCTGGATGCGTTCGCGCCACTGATGGCCGCATTGTTTTTCTTCCACTGATAGGTGAGTGGGGCTGTGCCTGTGGCGGCGACGGAGAATGTTGCGGTCTGGCCTGCCGTAACCGTTTGGCTTGCCGGTTGCGCTGTGATCGAAGGCGCGACGCCAGCCGCACTGTTGAAAATTACGTCCACCCAGTAGTTCGAAGCGTTCGTATGCGTGGGGAAGGCACCGGCGGTTCCCCACACCCCATCTGGCGTGCCACTCCCATTTTGCAGGGCGTACAAAGGAGGATTCTTCACTCCAGAAGTCGCAAAATAGTTCCAGTTGACACTCCAATGCCCGTTCGCGCTCTGGTAGGAGGCTACGTACATGGTGTTCGCCGTAATGGCCACGGGAGTTGAAAAGTTGGCCTGCTGCCAGCCAGACGTGGTTTCCCCGCTGAAAGTTACTGTGGCCAGCAGAGCGCCTGTGTGGCTCCACAGGTGGCCTACATGGAGGCCGGTGTTGGCCGCGCTCTTGTAAAAGCGAAGGGCAGTGATGGAGCCATTGGTGTCTGCCTTAAACAAAACGCCCAGCTCGACCGGCCCGCTGGACCCACTATCCACCGTCGCAGGCACAATCGTGCTCGGCCAGATTGTTCGCTGGGCTGTTGCGCTAGCAGAGCACGCCAAGACAACAGCGAGGCCCAATAGTGCTGCTCCAGTGTATCTCCAGAACTTTGTCTTGGATGCGGCCGCGTCTCGCCTGGTCCGATATGAATGACGGTCTGCTATATTCATCCTGTCCTCTACTCGGCTATTCGGCAGCGCCGATCACTTAGCCTGGATTTTGTAGTGACAAACCTGCGCAGGTCTCTCCGATCTGAAGACCCTTGCAAAGTCTCAGCTCCGAGGTACCCATAGAATTCTTGAAATTCCGTGCGAAGCGACGGTAAGCGGGTCCTGTTTCGGGCAGTATCGGCAGAGAAATGATTCTCGCGTCAGACCTTGTGCTTCGGGAGCGTCTCCCTTCGTCCTACAGATATGCAGGTGCTACCCGTTCTCTCGCGCAGGAAGTCCTGTCCACGCTAAGAGGAAAACCCTGAAACGGATTTCAAGGATAAGGGCAAAGCAGAGCCGGTCTTTGCCCCATTTGCTTGGCGAGTTGAATCTGGTAAGCAGCAGGGACGGGTAACTGTGACCACGAGCCGAATCTCTGGGATGGTCGCGCAGGCTGCGCTATCCGCGCACAGCCAGCGCGGCCGATCGGTGCTCGATCTTTATCCGGAGTTTCTGAAAAACCTCCCTTTCGGAGTAGTCCTCTTGCACCTTGAGAATCCTCAGGACGTCAAAACTTACCGAATCATTGATCTCAACCCGGCGGCTGCAGAAATCACCGGGTCCACTCCGGAAGCGCTTCTAGGCAGGACACTCGCTGATTTCCCTAAACTTCTGAAGAAGCCACTCGCTGGCGAGCGCCTCAGAGACTTTTGTCCCGGGGAGGCAAGAGACTTGGGAGAGATCTCATACGGTGACGAGCGCATTCGCCAGGGCATTTACAGCGTCCGGGTCTTTCCGTTCTCCAAGAATTACCTGGGGGTCGCCTTTGAGAACGTGACGGCTCGGAAGCATGCGCAACAGGCTCACCTCGAAAGTGAGGAACGCCTTCGGTTGTTAATCGAAGGCGTGCGGGAGTACGCGATTTTCCAACTGGACCCACTCGGCCACATCGTCAGCTGGAACGCAGGCGCCGAGCGTCTGAAAGGCTACCGCACGGGCGAGGTCCTCGGAAAATACTTCTCCGTATTTTACGAGCCTAAGGACATAGAGAGTGGAAGGCCGGAAATAAAATTGGCGGAGGCAGCGCAGAAGGGGGAGTGCGAAGATGAGGGTTGGCGAGTCCGAAAGGACGGGTCCCGTTTTTGGGCTAATGTCGTAATTACAGCACTGCGAGACCCTAATTGGAATCTGCGGGGATTCGTCAACCTCACGCGGGATATGACGGAGCGTCGCGCGAGAGAGCAGGTTTTAGAAGAAGCCAAAGAAAAGCTGGAACTCCGCGTCGAACAGCGGGCAGCCGTTCTTGCGAAAGTGAACCTCGAACTTCGAGAAGAAATCGCTGAGCGTGAACGCATCGAAGGAGAACTTAGGAAGTCGCTCGAACAACTGCGTGCTCTAGCGGCCCGCCTCCAGCTTGTGCGCGAAGAGGAACGCACGCTGGTGGCGCGAGAAATGCACGATGAACTCGGCCAAGTTTGCACGGCGATTAAGATGGATCTCGCATTGATTGGCCGCAAGACAACTAAGAGACAGGCTCCGCTCCGGGCCAAGGTTGACTCGGCCATTCAATTGGTGAATCAAATGATCTTCACCTTGCGGAGAATCGCCTCAGAGCTCCGGCCGAGAACCCTGGATGATTTGGGCCTGACCGCCGCGCTGGAATGGCACGCGCAGGAGTTCGAGAGCCGCACCGGGATTCGCTGCGTTGTCGCTTTGCCGCAGGAACAGCTTGCCCTTGATTCTGAACGTTCGACAGCCATTTTTCGCATCTTTCAAGAATCGCTAACCAATGTGGTGCGCCATGCTGAGGCCACGCGAGTCGACGCTCGCTTAGAAAGGGAGCAGGATCAACTTATTCTCCAGGTTCACGATAACGGCAGGGGTTTTGATGCCGAGCAAGCGAGTACGCGCAAGTCTCTCGGCCTCATTGGAATGCAAGAGCGCGCGGTCGTGCTCAATGGAAAGCTCAAGATTGAAGGAGTACTCGGCTCCGGAACAACCGTGACGTTGCGGATTCCACTTCCACTCTCGAGCTTGCCACAGAAAGAATCGTGATGAGAATTCTTATTGCTGACGACCATGCAGTCTTCCGCAGGGGGCTCACGGAGACCCTTGGTGAAGCATTTTCCCGGGTGACATTTGGGGAAGCGAAAACGGCACAGGAAACGATCGAGTACGTGCGTCGCCAAGACTGGGATGTCGTCATTCTGGACATCAGCATGCCCGGAAAAAGCGGGCTTGACATCTTGGATGACTTGCATCGATTGCGGCCAAAGCTACCGGTCCTTCTGTTGAGCATGCATCCCGAGGGGCAATATGCCCGGCGGGCACTCAAATCCGGTGCGGCTGGTTACCTAACGAAAGAAAGCGTGCCGGAAGAGCTCAAGGAGGCCGTGCGGCGAGTGCGCGCCGGTGGCCGCTACGTAAGCGCTGCTTTGGCCGAAAAGCTGGCCTTCGACTTGCGAAGAGAAGCCGATACCCCAGTTCATGAACTCTTGTCAGATCGCGAGTTTCAGGTGCTTCGGATGATCGCTTCTGGCAGGACCGTCAAACAGATAGCCGACGAGATCGCACTCAGCGTGAAGACGGTCAGCACCTATCGCGCGCGGATACTGTTGAAGACAGGGATGAAAACGACTGCAGAGCTGATTCGCTACGCTCTTCAGAGTCAATTGGTGGATTAGAGATGAATGAACATTCAGTCTCGAGACCACGAGAGCGGTTCGTGATTTTCCTTGCTTTGGCGCCCTGGAACTCTCCATGTCGGACAGGCGCGGTCACCACTACTTCACGTTGTCCTACGAGAGATTCCTGTTTCCGCCGGATGTATTTCCCGGCAAATTTGTCATTCTCTGTGCATGGCCCGACGGTTCTCGAAAAGGAAAAAGATGAAAATCTTTATCGCCGATGATTCTAGGATAGTCGTGGAACGCCTGGCCGATCTGCTGGAGGAGGTACCCGGAGCGCAGCTTGTGGGACAGGCAGGCGACGTGCCGGAAGCGGTACGGGGCATCCAGAAAATGAAGCCGGACGCCCTCATTCTCGATCTGCAAATGCCCGGAGGTAGCGGTCTCGATGTTCTCCGTGCTATTCGCACAGACTATCCGCACCTTCATGTTCTGATTTGCACGAACTACCCCTATCCCCGGTATCGCGAAGAATGCTTGACTGCCGGGGCGAATTTCTTCCTCGATAAGTCTGCTGAATTTGAGAAGATCCCCGCCATCCTCCGTGAGTTGATCCAGAAAGAGACTAAGGTTTTTCGGAACGCACGCTGAGCGGAATCCTCGGGCTTTTCTTTAGGATTAATGAAATACAACCTCTTGCAATTGAAGAGTTTCCCGCAAAACCTCACGATGCCGTGGCGTTCCGTTGCGAGTGCTGATCACCAGAGAAATGAAGTCGACGAAATTACACACCGCATCCGGATTGAATCATGATCGGGGTCGAATTTAGCCACCCTGCTCGGGAATTCTGGAACACGGCCACCCATTCAGCAGTTTGTCTGTTGCAAATCCAGGTCACGATCGCTGGTTCAGGACCAACAACGTCGAATTCAAACCCACAAGGAGAAAAAATGAGGAAACTAAATGTTCTGCTAATCATGTGTCTCGTGGTAATTGTTGCCTCGACGGTCCGAGCCCAGGGCAGTTCCGGAGTGAACAACGCCGAGTTGAGTGGCAATTACGCATTCACATTCAATGGGATGACCACCGGGGGCGGCGGCGCCTCGACTGCCTTCGCCGCCGTGGGAAGATTCACGGCGGACGGCGCCGGGAATCTCACCAACGGCGAACTAGACACGAACGGTATAGGCCCGCAAGAGAAGCTCATCGCTCAACCGTTCACCGGCACCTATCAGATCGGCGCTGACCACAGAGGGGTTATGGCCTTGAATATTCCCGGTGGAGGCACACTTGCGTTCGCTATGATGGCCAACGGCGACGCCAAGTTCATCGAGATTGACGCCGCGGGAGGGCACGGAACAGTCGGTTCGGGCACCATGGAAAAGGCGGACACGACCGCGTACAACACGTCCAAAATAATGGGTGACTATGCGTTTGGTGTGGCCGGCTTGGACGGCTCGAACAATCGTACTGCCATTGTCGGCCGCTTCGCTGCGAACGGAGCAGGCACTCTCACCAACGGAGCCTCAGACGTAAATCAATCAGGGCTGTTCACTACCTGGAACCTCTTCGGAGCAAACTACATCGTCACCGACACGGTGAGCGGGCGGGGCATAATGAACCTGCCTCCGTTGGTCGGGGGAGTGCCAACGAACCTCAATCTTGTCTTTTACATCGTTAACGCGGGCAAGCTGTTCGCAATGGAGACCGACGCCGTCACAATTGCAACCCCCTTGCTGAATGGAGTAGTGCTGCAACAGCAAAGTCCCACTGGAGGCTTCTCCAGCGCTTCGCTGAGTGGTGACATGGTCATTTACCTGACGGGGCGCGCCGGTTCCGGGTGCGGCGGAGGAACAGGCCCGGCGTCCAATGTGCTCGCGGGTCTGGTCAGTGCCAACGGGGTTGGGGGTCTCGACCTGACCTACGACCAGAACTGCGGCGGGGCCCCCACTTCCGTCAGTGGGCTGCTCGGGACGTATAGCCTGGGTAGCAATGGCCGGGCGGCAATCAGAGCGGGAACGAATTATGTTGTGGCTTATCTGGTGAGTTCCAACCAGGCCTTCTTCATAGTCCCGGACAGCTCTGTGTTGTTCGGGTTCGGCGAGCCGCAGGCGCCAGGGTCGCTCACTAATAGCACTGTAAACGGTAGGTATGCCGGCTCGACGACCAATCCGGCGACGCTCGGTGTCAGTATCTTCTCCGGCGAATTCACGGCGGACGGTGCCAGTCCGTCGGGCAACATCACCGGGATTGAGGATATTGGCGCGCCGAGCGGAGCGGGTACAGGAGTTGCGGCCAATGCCACCTACAGTGTCTCCTCAACACCAACAAATGGAAGAGGAACCATTGCGGGGAGCATCGGAGGAAACGGTATGATGTACACAGTCTCCCCATCGAAGTTCGTAGTAGTTTCGCTGAACGATCTAAATCCCGCAGTTTTAATCTTCGAACAGTAGCCTTTACCTCTGACGCTCTCTCCTGCGAACTTCAGCGATTGCTGCGCTCTCATCCTAAGCATTCAGCAGACTAGAAGGTTCCTTGCAAACAGCAGTCTCTGAAGGGTGGAAGGACAGAGACAACTCAGGGCTTCACAATTCCACGGCGGACAGCGTACAGCACAAGACTAGCGATCTCGTGAATATTCAGCTTCTTCATTAGCGCTGTGCGGTGCGATTCTGCTGTTTTCACGGTTATACCGAGTAATGACGCGACGTCTTTAGTCGATTTCCCCTCTGCGATCAACTGGAGCACTTGCCGTTCCCGCGCGGTTAACAGATCCCTGCGCCTTTCCGATTTCGAGTGAAACACCTCAACTACTGAGGCGGAGACACCGGGACTAAAATAGGGCTGTCCGCGCGAAACCTGCTTGATCGCTTGGACCAAATCTCCGAATGCCTGACTCTTCAGAACATAGCCCTTCACTCCCGCTTCCAGCGCCTCGGAGATATACTGACGCTCATCATGTTGTGTCAGGAGAATCGATTTCGTTTTAGGAGAGGAAACCCTCACTTCACGCGCCACTTCGACGCCATTCAATATCGGCATGCTGATATCCATCACGGCAATATCCGGGTGCATGGCGTTCACTCGACGTATCGCCTCGTTTCCGTCGGACGCTTCACCAACGACTTGAAATCCCTCTCGCTCAAGCAATGACTTTAGGCTCTGGCGCACCAGAACATGGTCATCGGCGAGAACGACTCGAATCGCCATTGAAATCCTCCAGCGGAATCCGAATCAAGAGCTTCGTTCCACGCCCAGGGGCCGAGTTGATTGAGAGTGTTCCTCCTACCGCATTCAAGCGCTCCTGGATTCCGATCAATCCCAGACCTCTGCGCTTACCCTTCGCATGCACAGCACGGATATCAAAGCCCTCACCATCGTCCCGAATGGAGCAACACAAAGTTCCGTCCTCTCGCCGGACTTGAATCCAAACCCGGGTCGCCTTAGCGTGTTTCGAAGTGTTAGTGAGCGCTTCCTGTACGATCCGATACAGGGCTGTCTCGATCGCGCCAGGCAGTCGCCCGGCGAAAGCTGCCTTGACTTGGATAAGAAGATGAGTGCGTTTTGAAACGCTCTCCGCCAGGAATCGGATAGCCGGAATCCAGCCCAAATCATCTAGTACAGTCGGACGGAGCTCATGAGAATACCTTCGCAGCTGCTGTTCAACTTTGTTCAGTAATCCTTCAAGCTCCCTAATCTGTTGTTGTTTGTCGGGCAATTCCGCCGCCAAGCTCGCCAGCGCGAGATGGACTGCAACAAGAACCTGCCCCGCCTCGTCGTGCACGGCATATGCGATGCGTTTGATCTCTCCCTCTAGCGTTTCATTGAATTGACGCAGTGCCTTAACCGCATCCTGAAATCCGCGGTACGCCATCTCATAAGGAGACAAGCTCTCCGTCAGGAAATCGGCGCTCGCCCGCAGCAGCCCTCCATCGCCCTTCTCCTTTCCTGCTTCACGGACGATTCTCTGCAGAGCCTGGTGATGAATAGCCACAATCTCGACAAGGCTCTTCCTTTGCGTCATCGCCCTACGGCCGAGCTCATATGCTCGGCCCAACCCGGGTTCTCCACTCCGCTCCGCATATTCACCTAGTGCAGACCGGTAGTCATCTTCAAAACTTGTTTCCAGTTTCGTCGTTCGCCTGGACGCCATCTTCATGGCCGAATTCCGGTCAATCGAGCCACCAACACGAGCGCGTCGTCATTTCCGCGGCAGTACTGTTCAAGGATTCTATCTGCGGCTCGTTGTGGAGCCTCCAAAGACGACAGGCTCTTTATGAATTCGCTTTTGACGCCATCCGTAGCAAAAATCAGAGTATCCCCTTCAGCTATGGGAAGGACGGCGGCTTGAAGGGGAGGCAATTGGGAGCCGACAACACCGGCGCGGAGAAGGAGTTCCTGTTCCACAATTCCCTTGGAAGCGCCCGTGCGCATCAACGCACCCTGAACATTCCCCACACCGATCCAGGTCATCATTCCATGCAATGGGTTAATGGAAGCGAGACTTAGGACAACACCACGGGTCATGCGAAGATTTTCGTGACATTTTTGCACGAGAGAAATGACCTGTTCGTCCGCTCTCGTCTTGAGGAGGGAAACAGCTGCTTTAGCGGCGACCCCTGCCTCTTCTCCATGACCAATTCCGTCGATTGCTGCAATAAGAATTCCAGTTTCGTGGCAACAAACCAGATGGCGATCGCCAGACTCACTCTGACCGGGAAGCACAAAGGTGGCCACGCCATATTCGATCAGCGGTGCGCTTATTGTTTCCACTTTTTCACCGTTACGATTGTTCCGCGGCCGGGTTGGGAGGCGATTTGAAACTCATCCATCAGACGGCGCACTCCCGGCAAGCCTAGTCCGAGGCTGCCGGAGGTGGAGAAGCCATCACGCATTGCCTGCAGGACATCTGGTATTCCCGGACCGTCATCGGAAGCAATCACCAGGATGCCTTGACGGCTAGGACCATGGATCGTCTTTACGGTGATCTCGCCCTTGCGAGCGTAAGACACTATGTTGCGCGCAAGTTCTGAGATGGCAGTGGCTATGAGCGTGGAATCAGTTGCCGAAAAGCCGAGCTCAGCAGCAAGGGCCCGGCCGCTCTGACGCGCTGCAACGATATCTTGGTCCGAGGTTATCGCCACTCGGATTTCTCCATCCGACACTTTTACTCTCTCTGCTCTACGCTCTTGAACTTTTGAATTAAGTACGCCAGCCCTTCTTCCAGGTCTAGTGCCGTGGCAACTCCTTCCAGTGTTAATCCTAGCTGCACCATCGCGAAGGCGACCTCCGGCTGAATTCCCACGATGACCGTCTCCGCACCGCGCAAGCGGATCATGTGTGCGATTTCGCGCAGCGTGCGCGACGCAAATGAGTCCATCACGTCCATTGCCGTAACATCGACGATCACTCCGCGCGAGCGATGCTTCACCACTTGTCGCACCAGGCCGCCGCGCAGGTGATTAAGGTCCGCGTCCGAGAGCGCTGCTTGAAATGTTGCGATCAGCACATCGCCCTGTTTGAGAATCGGTACTTCCACGCTGCCCTTCCTCGGATTCGCTTATCGCGGTTCCGCCAACGTCACCACCTTGTATCCCAGCAATCTTTCCGCCTGTTCGATCCCTCCCTGCAGGTCACCCACTGTGTTCATCTTTCCGAGATCGACCCCGATGGTGACCAACGTTTGGGCAATCTCTGGCGAAAGGCCCGTGACGATTACGGTCGCGCCCAGGAGTCGTGAAGCCTCAACGGTTTGCACCAGGTGGTTTGCGACCGTCACGTCCATTGCTGCGACGCCGGTGATATCGATTACCACGACCTTCGCACGGTTTGTCCGAATACCTCGCAACAGTTGTTCCGTTAGCTGCCGAGCGCGCTGAGGATCAATCACGCCGATGATTGGTAGAATGAGCAATCGCTCGCGGACTTGTAAGACAGGCGTCGACAGCTCTCGAATGGCTTCTTGTTGCTGACGGATAACGCGTTCCCGTTCTTGAACGAAGCCCACCGCGACCGTATTTGCGATCCGGTTCGCCGCTGGTTCGTACGCATCCAAAATGCGGTTCAGTTTCTTGAAATCCGTCTGATATTTCGCGAAAAGAGAACGCGCCAGGACGTCGCGCAGGAGCAGAACGATTCCCACAACTTCGTGGGTCTCGACACCTCGCGGAATAATGCGTTCCGAAAGATTCCGCGCGTACGCCTGCAATGCTTCAAATGTTTCAGTTTCCAAAGCTTCGACGTAACTGTCGTACACTGAAGTCGCTTCCGCAAAAATCTCCTCTTTTGTCATTGCGGTAAGCAGTCGTGTTTCTGAAATGCGCCCCACCCATTCCTCGCGGAGCTGGTTTCGGTTCTGACGGAGGTGCGCAACAAGTTCTCGAAGCAATTCTGACTGCGCTTCGCTACGCGTCAATTCCACCCCTTGGTTCGTTGATGCCCCTAAGTCCTTCGGACTGCTTTCTCGTTTCGCCATGAAGCCTATCCTCCTCGCCTTGGCTGGCTGGACCCCGGTCCGTTCAGCCACATGGCGTGTGATAAATCGAAAAGCAATACCACGATTGCCTGGCGGCTCAAACAGAAGAACCCCTGCAGAGAGACTAAGGTAAATACCTGAGGTTTGACCCAATCCGGTCACGACAGGGACTTGCTGCGAGTTCCGCTCGCAGCCAACTTTTGTAGTTTCAAGTGTTTAAGGGGACCCCAGAATAAACAGCCGATCTTTTCCGGCTTCTCAGCTATCGCTGCCAATTCCAGGGCATCGAAGCCCGGTCACGAAGCGTTCGCACTTTCCCGTGCGCGGAAGCATCCTTGCGATGCGCCCGGCGTTTACTGGAAGCATAGTAATAAGTCGCGGTGTGTTTTCTCTCCCTTGTTTTGCCAACGGCGGCATAAAAAAGGCCATTTTGCCAACGATTCGCCAACTATCCGGGCAAAATCTGACTACTTTTAAGAGCGAGGTCGGTGGTTCAAGTCCACCCAGGCCCACCACTCACCTGTCAATTCCCCCTTCCATGGACTCCACCGTGATTTTCGTAAAGCCCTGAATTCGCAATATCCATTGCTACGAATTAGCGCCTGCAGCTTCCGGGGGAACTTGAAGAATTACTTCACGACGTTCAGGGTGACTTCGACCTTGATCACATGACCATTCAAAGGGTCAGTCGCAATCGTGTTTTGCTCCGTCTGTCCGTCCCGCAGCATCAATGCCAGATTTGCTCGGAACGCTCTCAACAATGGCTGATGTGATTGATCATCAAATTTCGACGCTTCTGGATAGTCGCCTTTTCCGCCCGAACTTGGATAGAGCGATGACCGTTCGAGTGAGAGATCGACGATGTACTTCCCGTTTTCCGCGGCTTGCGCCCAACAATCCAAATTCGACCCGACATCTTGATACTGAACTCCTGCATCCTTTCCGCCCGTCCAGATTGGCACCTTGACGCCCATTCGTACCCTTCCCACGAAGCGAGCGTTTTCGTCTGCCTTCACGAACAGCGCGTATGGAAGACTGCTCAATTTCTTTTCTCCGTCATATTCGGTGAATACCACAGTGACTTTCAGCGGCACGATGTTCTTCGCGGTCTCCGCACCCTTGGTATCAGGAGACCTCTCTGCTCTTGCATTGTCTGCTGCTTTCGAAGCCTGACCGTTCGCCCGAATCGCGATTAGCCCAAACGCCGCAATCAATACGAAGTTTTTCAAAATCTTCATCTTTCCTCCAGAGGGTCGCAGTCGCCCGTCATCTTCCATTTGTCCCTTGAAGTTCCGCCTCTTCGTCCAGGCTTTCGATTTTCAATTCCTTCACTTCGATCTGTTCGATCTGTAGAGCCTTCGCCCGCGTTTCCTGTTGGCCCGCGAGGACAACGTTCATGCCGTCCCGTTTCTGCAACCTTGCGTAATAACTTTCCAGATATTTCTCTTCTTCTCGTGGAACGAGTACTTCCGGATCATGGCTCGCCGCCGACAAATTCTGTTGCATTCGGGCTTTAGCGACTCCCACAGGATCCGGCGCCTTGCTCACCTGAATAGGGTCCACCTTTAGGGCATTCGCTCCGTCCGCTGGCTTTTCCCTTCTACTGAGTGATTCCTCGCCGATTTGCCCTCCTTGATCACGCCGCAGACCTATAAGAGCGACAGCAAGAACGAGGGTTGCAGCAGCGCACGCAAACGCCCAACTATGAATCGGGGGCCGCCTTGGATGAGTCTCAGCCGCGAGTTTTGCTTTCAAGGCAGGCAGAAACGAGGAAGCCGGTAATTGTGTGCAATCTCATGTCAACTGCGGCGAAAACGACCTGCCGGGCAGCAAACATCCTCTGACAGTGCGCACAAGAATTCACATGCTCGCGCACGTAGCTCGGCAACGCCGCGCCGCTCGCTGCAGCCTCAGTCAACGCGTCTTTGTATTCGTCACATAGCATTGCAACTTCTCCGCTAGCTTCTTTCTACCCACGAACAATCGCGATTTCACCGTGCCAACCGGCAAACCCAGCATTCCTGCAACTTCTTCCAATGTGTGCTCTTCCATCGCGGCCAGCAGCAGCACAAGCCGCAGCTTTTCCGGCAGCGCTTCCAGCGCGCGCTCCAAATGCGCCTGGAATTCGCTCGACGCCGCAAGCTCCTCCGCGTTCGGCGGCGCGCCGCGCCTCGCGGGCTGCGCCCATTCCGTTTCTCGCAGCTCGCGACGTTTGGACGAACGCGCGCGGTCCAGCGCCAGCCGAAACACGATGCGCACCAGCCACCCGCGAAACCGCAGCGGATCGCGCAATCGATCGAACCGCCGGTATGCCCGCATCAGCGCTTCCTGCGCCACATCCTCCGCGTCCGCATCGTTGCGCAATACGCCCCGTGCCACCCGGTAGGCAAGCGGACCGCATTCCGCCAGTCGCGCCTCAAACTCCCGGCGCCCAGCCGCGTGCGCCGCCTCTTGAGTCCACTTCTCGTCCGCGGCGCGAATTGGCTGGATCAGAACCAGCTCCTGCATTCGTTCTCACGCGCGAGCCAAACACGCTCGCCCTCCCGGTACAACCACTAGACGCCGCGCCACATTCCGCGGTTCGCCTGCAACAGACAATTAGCACAAATCGCCAATTGAAACGCGACCTTCGCGCAAACAGCGTAGTTCGCGAATGGAACAGCCCCCTCGCGCAAGGTTTCAAAATGGCATTCCCCAGCGCCGATTTCGTCTTATTTGACGCGCGTGGGCGCGATCACCGAACTCGGCGTACACACGCCTAACTGATCTAACGCTCCCAATTCCTGCAACTTGCGGCCTCGCTGTGTCTTGCTCGCTGGAAATCAAGCTGTGAACCGCGGCCGCTCTGCTCCCTGGCCCCTCGCCTGCATTTCGCCGCACCATGCGGCCCCTCTCGCAAAGCGCCTTCGGCGATTGTTACCAACCATTGCAGCCGCGCTTTCCG
>WNFP01001393.1_pt1 | contig 18842 bp, 16 predicted proteins | sample 5400201 | NCBI WGS metagenome assembly WNFP01 (sample SAMN13153355, study PRJNA577476) | soil metagenome | isolation source: 115 cm saprolite under Madrone tree | place: USA:California | collected 2016-06-14 | reverse complement strand
GCATCCACGACGTAGAAGGCAAAATTATGCCCGGCAATGTTGGCAACACCGCGGCCAGACTGGCCGAACGTGTGGTCGAATTGATACAAGGCTCCGGCCGGGAAGAGTTGCTGGCCGGAGGCCGTGCCGGCTTCATTGGAGTCAAACAGCCCAGTATTAATGCCGCCGTTGCCATCTGCATCGAAGCGGCCAATGATGGACTCGGGATTCGAGGCACTGTTGGCCCCGAAAACATCAAAGACGTAGCCATTGGCGATCGCCGGATTGGAAAACGCCGCCGCGTTTTGTCTCTGAAGCGAACCGCTGGCTGTTGCGTTGCCATCGGTCTGCGCAACAAAGCCCTGGGTTGGGGAAGTTAGTGTAAGGCTGTAGCTCGTTGTGCCGGTGCTGTTCGTCAGGCTAAGCGTGCCGCGGCCATCGGCAGAGATGGAATAGGTGCTGCTGGTGAATGGCAGGGTGCCAACTCCCGTGCACACGTTAACGTCTTCAACGCCGCCGGTGATGTGGCCGCTTCCGTCCGCGGTGAAGCTGCCGGCTCGCGCGAACAAGCTTCCCTGCCCAGCGCAGAGCTCCGTGCCACTCATCGAAAAAGCGTATTGGCCCTTCAGGCTGGAATTAGAGAAATTTCCCGTTGGCGGCGGAGGCGGAGGCCCGACAACAGTATTTCCGCCATTGCTGCAACCGGCGCTGACGAAAGCGAACAGTGCCGCAGCGAGCGAGAGGAGCTGCTTAACTGAGCGGTTCATCGCGGACCTGCTTGGCTGGAGAGCTGGGCACGCTGGGCAGGAGACAGTGCGCGAGCGCCAGCAAAGGAGAGCGGCGCGCCCTTCGCAGTGCGAAGCGCGAGGGACTGCCCTCCCTTTTGGATCAGGCGCACGAGAAAGATCGTGCCCTGGCGTGTGGCTGAACTAACACCCACAACACTGACCGAATCGCCTTTTGCCAAAGAAAAGTGGTTGGCGTCAAGGTAAGAGGCCGCCCCAAGATGAACGTCCATGGTGCCGCTCGCGGTCTGCAACTGGAGGTGCGCGCCGATGGGCGGCGTCGCGGCTTCCGCGGTGTAGCTCAAAACGGTGCCTTGGACCACAGTCTCTTGCGTTGCGTCATACGCAAGGCTCCGCATCGAGGCTGCCCGCGGCCGGTCCGCCAATTTTTGCGCCCAAACCGAAGTGCCAAGAACCAGCAGAAGCGCGAATAGGACCACTGAAATTCTGACGAGCGTTGTTTTCTGCATCTCACACTCCCGGATTGGACTCCATTGCGCAGCTCGTCACTTCGCAGCCTGTGCCGAGCCGGCGGTCTTCAAATCACTCCCGAATGTAAGAACCCTTTCGTGCCGGAAAAGTTGCACCGATGTTTGGGCCGTGCACAGCATTTCCATTCAGTAGATGTTGCGTCCCCGGAAAGTGTTACCTGGAAAACGTGGACATGTGCTCTATGTTGAACCGGGATGTACGCTTGGTCGCGGCTATGGAACGTGCCAGGAAATTTTAGAAAATGCTCGATCGAAAAAGGCTTCGGAGCCAGAACCTCAAGAATTCTAGAAAAAAATCCGTTTTGCGCGAGTAGCGAGTTTGATTTGACAGAATTGCGAGTTCCTACGATAATTATGTGTACGTCACTCCTGTGGAGGGCAAACAAGCCCGGCAAAGCAACGCGGGCTGTAAGGATGGCGCCAAAATATATCTTTGTAACCGGCGGTGTTGTTTCCTCACTTGGAAAGGGCGTAGCTGCCTCCTCTATCGGTTGTCTCCTCGAAAGTCGCGGTTTCAAAGTCACCCTGCAGAAATGCGATCCGTACCTGAATGTCGATCCGGGCACGATGAGCCCCTTCCAGCATGGCGAAGTGTTTGTGACCGAAGATGGCGCGGAGACGGACCTCGACCTTGGGCACTACGAGCGGTTCACGCACGCCAAGCTTTCCCGCGACAATAACTGGACGACCGGACGCATCTACGAAACCATCCTGACGAAGGAGCGCCGTGGAGACTATCTCGGAAAAACGGTGCAGGTGATTCCGCACGTGACCGACGAGATCAAGGCGACCATCAGGAAAGTCTCTGACGGCGTCGATGTCGTGATTGTCGAGATTGGCGGGACGGTCGGGGACATCGAGTCGCTTCCCTTCCTGGAAGCGATCCGCCAAATGCGCCTCGAGCTAGGGGCGGAGAACACGCTTTTCGTGCACGTCACGCTGGTGCCGTACATCGCCGCAGCCGGCGAGCTGAAAACCAAGCCGACGCAGCACAGCGTGAAGGAGATGTTGAGCATCGGGATTCAGCCGGACATTCTGCTCTGCCGCAGCGACCATCACATCCCGTCGGAACTGAAGAAGAAAATTGCACTGTTCTGCAACGTGGCGGAAGCCTGCGTCATTTCGATGGAAGACGTCGACACGATTTACGCGGTGCCCGCGGAACTCAGCAAAGAGGGCCTGGACGAGCAAATATTGCGGCATATGAAGCTGGAGGCACGGCCTTCGGACATGAAGCCGTGGCTTGACCTGGTGCAACGCATGCATCATCCCGCGGGCGAAGCTAGGATTGCGGTGATCGGGAAGTACGTGCAACTCGAAGATGCCTACAAGAGTTTGCGCGAAGCTCTACTGCACGGCGGGCTGGCGCACAATCACAAGACCGTCCTCGAATGGATCGAAGCGGAAGAGATCGATTCGGCGGAGACGGCTGCCGCCCGGCTGCATGGATACGACGGCATCCTGGTTCCCGGCGGCTTCGGGAAGCGCGGCATTCAGGGAATGATTTATACCATTCAGTACGCGCGAGAACACAAAGTGCCATTTTTCGGAATTTGCCTGGGAATGCAGTGCGCGACCATCGAATACGCACGCGACGTGGCCGGGATGAAGCAAGCGGACAGTACCGAATTCGATCCGCAATCGCCGCACCGCGTGATTTATAAATTGCGCGAATTGCTTGGCGTCGACGAAATGGGCGGCACCATGCGCTTGGGTGCGTGGCCCTGCAAGCTGGAGCCCGGCTCTTTTGCGCACAAAGCCTACGGCAAACTCGAAATCAGCGAGCGGCACCGCCATCGGTACGAATTCAATCGCGACTACGAAAAGACGCTCGTTGCCGCAGGCCTGCGCATCACGGGCCGCACCCCGGATGAAAATTACGTGGAAATTGTCGAGGCGCCGGAACACCCGTGGTTCCTCGGCTGCCAGTTCCACCCGGAATTCAAATCGAAGCCGCTGGAACCGCACCCGCTGTTTGCGGCGTTCATCGGCGCGGCGCTGGAACACAAAAAACAGAAACTCCGCCACGCCGCGGCGGTGAGTGAACCGAAACACGCACCCGCGCTCCGCGTCGCCCCACGTGCCACTGCCTGAGATGGATTTCGGCACATAGAAATGTGCTTCCCCGTCGAGGTTCCTTCGATGGGTCGATCGAACTCAATGTCCCGGGTAGTTTGATTTTTCTTGCAAGCGCAAGTTGATTTCGCAGTGGTAGACGCCGTCCCTGTCGCGTGAGAGCGGCCGAATCGTTGCGAATTTTCCGCGCGCCTCGGACTCGCTCTTCATGGCTTCCGTCAAATACGAATCGCCCTCGAAGCGCAACTCCTCGGTCCATTGCACCGGATAGCCCGCTCCCCACAAATTGAAATGCACGTGCGCGGGGATGTGCATACCTGGGTAGTGTCCCGGGCGGATGGTATGCAACTCGAAGCGACCCTCGACATCGGTCTTCATGTAACCCTTCAGCCGCGGATGGCCGACTTTGCCGTCTGGCGAATAGTAGCCGTCCTTGTCTGTGTTGTAGGCATACACTACGACGCCCGCGACAGGGTGCTGCCCGTCTGGCGCGAAGACACGGCCGGCCACGACCAGCGGCTCGCCCGGCTCGCGTGCCGGCACAATCGTAGCCGTCCACTTTGTGTCCGCAGGCTCCGCAGGCGGAGGATTCTGCCCCTCCGCGAGCGACGGCACCAGGTAAGAACCCGCGGCGTACACCAGTCCCCATCCCGCCACCCGTTGAAGAAATTCGCGGCGCCCTGTGTCTTGAACTTTCATGGGTGTGCTCCTTTTGCTTTCCAAGACGATCAGCCACACCAAATGTTAACAATCCGATTCGGAGGCCGCGGCTCTTAAAACGGCGGCGTTAACACTCGGCCGTCCTACCGTCTTTTCTCTCGAGTCCGGTGGCGGGCTGAGCTCGCCCTTCCCTGCAGCACTGCTAGTCAGCAGTCACGCCGCGCTTTGGCAACGCCTCCAGCCTCTGTGCTATCTTCAAAGCTCCTCATGACGGCTGGTAGAGAGATCACTCTTGGTTCGCTGCGCCTTGGTGGCGGCAATCCCCTGTTTCTGATTGCAGGACCGTGCGTGATTGAAAGCGAAAAGCACGCGCGGATGATGGCGGAGAAGGTTGCGAAGATCGCGGCCGATGCGGCGGTGCCGTACATTTTCAAGGCTTCGTACGATAAGGCCAATCGGTCCTCCGTCAAGGCCTTCCGCGGCCCAGGGCTGAAGGAAGGCTTGAGGATTCTCGCCAAGATCAAGTCCGAACTGAAACTGCCGATACTTACCGACATCCACGATGCGTCGCAGGCGGAAGCTGCGGCGGAAGTTTGCGACGTGCTGCAAATCCCGGCGTTCCTGGCGCGCCAAACTGATCTGCTGATCGCTGCGGGCAAAACCGGCCGCATCATCAATATAAAAAAAGGGCAGTTTCTGTCGCCCTGGGACATGGGGAATGTCGCGGAGAAGGTGGCGAGCGCGGGAAATACGAAGATCATCCTGACGGAACGCGGCGCTTCGTTTGGATATCAGAATCTAGTGGTGGATATGCGTTCGTTCCCGATCATGCAGCGGACGGGCTACCCGGTAGTTTATGACGTGACGCATTCCGTGCAGCTCCCCGGCGGGCAAGGCCACGCGAGCGGAGGGCAGCCACAGTTCATTGAGCCTTTGGCGCGCGCCGGCGTGGCTGCGGGAGTGGATGGCATTTTCCTGGAGACGCACGACAACCCGGCGGCAGCGCTGTCGGACGGACCCAATGCCCTGCCGCTGTCGGAACTCCTTGGCCTGCTCATGAAATTAAAAGGTCTCAACTCAGTGATCCGCCGCTGGAGCGAGAAATGAGCCTGGAGACAGGGCGGCGAGTGCTAAGGATCGAAGCGCAGGCCATTCAAGATGTGCTGGCGCGGCTCGACGCTAGCTTCGAAAAAGCCGTCGAACTGCTCTTTGCCTGCAAGGGGCGCGTCGTCGTTAGCGGAATGGGCAAGTCCGGATTGATAGCGCGGAAAATTTCCGCGACGTTATCAAGCACCGGCACTCCATCCTTTTTCCTGCACCCGGCGGAAGCGCTTCATGGCGACTTGGGCATGCTCGCGCGCGGCGACACCATGCTGGCTGTTTCCTACGGCGGAGAAACGGAAGAGATCATTCAGCTTCTGGAAGCGCTCAAGCGGCTGGAGATGCCGCTGTTGACGCTGACAGGAAAAATGCACTCGACGCTCGCCGAAGCTAGCGACGTCGTGCTGGATGTCAGCGTGAAGGAAGAAGCGTGCTCGTTGAACCTCGCCCCCACAGCGAGCACCACCGTGGCGATGGCGGTGGGCGATGCCCTCGCGGTTTCGTTGTTGGAACGGCGAAATTTTCGTCATGACGATTTTGCTGCGTTGCATCCCGCGGGACGTTTGGGGAAGAAACTCCTTCGCGTCGAACACCTGATGCATGCTGGAGACGCGCTTCCGCGTGTTTCCACAGGAACGTCGATGCCGGACGTCATTCACGAGATGAGCAAGAAGGGCCTGGGGATGACGACGGTGCTGGAACCGGACGGTAGGTTAGCGGGGATTCTGACCGATGGCGACTTGCGGCGCTTGATGGAAAAACATCGCGGGGCCACGCTGGAGATGACCGCCGGGCAGTGCATGACCAAGGGCCCGCAGACCATCGGACCGCACCTGCTTGCCAGTGAAGCGTTGAACCTGATGGAGAAGCGCAAGATTACGTCCATCGTGGTTACCGATGAGGCCAAGGGCGTGCTGGGCGTGGTGCATTTGCATGATTTGTGGACGCTGGAGCTGATGTAGCGGTTTGAAGCAAAGGAATTCAACGCAGAGAAGAAAAGGGGAGATAGCATTGGCCAAGCGAGGAAAGAAGATTCCGGAGAAACTGGCGAGAAGAGCCAAACAGATTCAGGTGCTGCTGATGGACGTGGATGGAACACTGACCGATGGCAGCGTTATGTTGTTGTCCCAATCGGACGGTTCAGCGCTCGAGATCAAGACTTTTGACGCGCACGATGGTCAGGGACTCACACTGGCCGCTACCGCAGGGCTGCGGACGGGCGTAATCACCGGCCGCGCCAGCGCAGCCCTGCGCAGACGCTGTAAAGAGCTGGACATCGAGTTTGTCTACGAGAAACAGGGGCACAAGATCGCGGCTTACGAAGATGTCCTGCGGAAGACCGGCGCGAAGGAATCGGAAGTCGCCTTCCTTGGCGATGACCTCCCCGACCTAACCGTCATGAATCGCGTGGGACTGGCGGTCGCGGTCCACAACGCCACCCCCGAAGTCCGCCGCGCCGCCCACTACACCACCAAAGCCGATGGCGGCAAAGGCGCCGCCCGCGAACTCGTCGAGATCATCCTCAAGTCCAAAGGCATCTGGGAGGAGATGATCGACAAAGCCCGAGCCTGAAAAGTCTGTGCCGCAATTCCAGTTTCTCGCCAGAGCACGGCTTCAACTGAGGCATCAGGGTTTATAGAGCGGCCGATGGGAATCAAACCGCGACGGGGGTGTAACTCACGAAATTCCCCAGGGCAACGACTTGTCACACAGACTCGTGTACCCCTTCTTTGCCAAAGGGCTACTCCCAAGATCTGCCCGGACCTTCTCGGGGAGGAGCATAGCGACCCAGGATTTCTCTTTCACGAGTCACCATTCACTGTTATTTCTTCCCGCCCGCATATGGGCCATAATGTCACCAGCCATTCCGCCACGAAGGATCAAGAGCAATGCTCCATGCATGGCATGACGTTTCTCCCGGGGACGACCTCCCGCGGGATTTTCAAGCGGTCATCGAGATTCCGCTGGGCTCCAACGTGAAATACGAGTTGGACAAGCCGAGCGGGTTATTGAAAGTGGACCGCATCATCCATTCGGCGGTGTTCTATCCGGCAAATTATGGGTTCATCCCGCAGACGTACGCCGACGACAACGATCCCCTCGATGTCCTCGTTTTGTGCCAGGAGCCGGTGCAGCCGCTGGCGCTGATCAAAGCGCGCGCAATAGGATTGATGACCATGATCGATTCCGGGGCGAGCGACGACAAAGTCATCGCGGTGGCCACAAACGATCCGGAATTCAACGGCTACGTGGAGGCGAACGAATTGCCGCCGCACCGCTTGCTCGTTCTGAAGCGTTTTTTCCAGGACTACAAGCAGCTGGAAGGCAAGCAGGTCCAGGTAGAAGACATCCGGCCCGCCTACGCTGCGATCAAGGTTATAGAGAACTCATTGGCGCGCTACAAGCAGGAGCGCGACAAGCTGCGCGCGAAGGACGGCCGCTAATACAAATGCACTATTCTAACGAGCGTGGCTCAGTGCTAACTTGCGGCGGCGAGCCGGCCCGTTTTCCGTCCGGCGGCTCCCCGTGGGCTTCTCTTCTTGGTGCGTGCTTAAGTCTATCTGCTGGAGCAAGGCGGCATGAATCGTTTCTGGAAATGGGTAGCGGGCATTTTTGGCGTGCTGCTCGTTGCCGCTTTTGCCGTGCTGTCGTTCATGGCGGGGAGCCCCAAGGACGCCTACGGGATGGTGCGATACGCCCTCCCGCACATGCATCGCGGCACGCTCAAGGTGGGCAGCGATGCGCCTGATGCGCGGATTGTCGCGCTGGATGGCGTTAGCCGTTTTCACATTCGCGAACGAACCCATGAGCGGCCGCTGGTGCTGGTGTTCGGGAGTTTTACCTGACCGCCTTTTCGCCGCCAGGTAGGCGCCGTCGTTCAGATTTTTGAGGACTACAAAGAGCGTGCGGATTTCCTGACCGTTTACGTTCGCGAGGCGCATCCCACCGACGAATGGCAGATGAAATCCAATGTCAAGGACGACGTTTGCTACGCGCAGCCGAAAACGCTCGAGCAGCGCGTGGCGATCGCAAATGATTTCACCAAGAGATTCAAGTTCCCCCTGCCTTTCGGAATCGACGATATGAGCAACGCTGCGAATGACGCGTATGCCGCATGGCCGGAGCGGATTTACATCGTTGATGAGAGCGGCCACATCGCCTATCGCGGCGGAATGGGACCATTCAACTACAAGCCCGAAGAAGCCCGGGAATGGCTGGCCGCACGATATGGAGCGGTGAAGCACGAAGCGCCGAAATCGCCGGCCGACGCGGCGCCGTCACCGACGGCAGGGTCGGCGGCGCCGGCAAAATGATGCGGGCTGTGAAACGGAGAACAGGCAACAACGAACGCGAAGTCAACACGTTGAAAAAAGTAGGGCTGGCCCGCGCGCTCTCAAAACTCGGCTATTGCTCGCGATCCCGCGCAGCAGAACTGATCGTTACAGGGCGTGTGAAACTGAACGGAACGCTGCGGCGAGCTCCGGAAACGCCGGTGCACATCGGAAAAGACCGGATCGAAATCGACGGCCAGCCTTTGGCAAACAGCTCCAAGATCTATCTCGCGTTGAATAAACCTCGCGGAGTTGTAACGACTGCAGCAGACGAAAAAGGACGAGAGACGGTGTATGCGTACTTGCCTAAAGATTGGCCTTGGATTGCGCCGGTCGGACGGCTGGATAAAGCGAGCGAAGGCTTGCTACTTCTGACAAATGATTCGGCATGGGCGGCGTGCATTACGGCGCCGGAGACGCATCTCGATAAGACATATCACGTGCAAATCACCGCCATTGCAGATGAAAAGATGCTGCAGTCATTGCGAGACGGAATCCGCACAAGCGACGGAGAATTTCTGCGCGTGAAAAACGTCCGCATGCTCCGGCATGGCGAGCGTCATTCCTGGCTCGAAATTGTGCTGGACGAAGGCAAGAATCGCCACATCCGGCGGATGCTCGAAGAATTGAAAATTGAAGTGCTGCGGCTCGTGCGTGTGGCCATCGGACCGCTGACCCTGGGCGATCTACCAAAGGGCGCAACTCGTCCGCTCGAACCGGAAGAGAAGCAGGCGTTGGATCGCGCGATGCGCACGCCGAAACGCGAACCTGCTTCTTCGGTTCGATGAAGAGGCTATTTCGATTTGTAAGTGAATGTCACTTTGGTTTCTTCATCAAGAACCAGCGGCCTCACGAAGTGATACGAATTCCCTGCTCTCGGCACATCGACGCGAACCGGCAAGATGCCGGAAACACGCTGCTGGAAATTCGTCACGTTGGAGGAAGCCGCCATCTGCTGTTTCTCAGCATTCTTCCGCGCATCGCGCTCGTTTCGCTTAGAGACGCGGATCTCCGTGCTTTCGGTCATCACTTGCACGGCTTCCATCTGACCGACGGGCACTGCCATCGCGAATCCGGCTGCGTTGTCATAGCTTTCAGCGGCAGCGTATAGGGGCGAAGGAGGAAGAAGATTTGCGGCGATGGCGTCACCGCCGAAGTCTTTCACCTTGTACTGTTCGGGGAGAAAGACCTCCCATTGCAGGAGATTGATCGGAACGTCCATTCTCGGAAGCGAAAGATCGGAGCCGCCTTTTTTCGCGAACGGCGCGCCTGAGTGCATGAAAACGAATGACACCGCGTAGGAGTCAACGGGCCGGAAGCCAGCGCGCAGCAAGGGCACTCGGTTGCCGTCCGGTCCCTCGACGGGCTTCACTTTTTCTCCGGCAACTTCGGCGGAGAGAATGCTCGCGCCTGGTGGCAACGCCACCTTCAAGAACGGCTGCGCCTGATTTTTGATGGTGAGTTTAATTTCGGTTAGCGACCGGCCCTCGGTGGTCACTAGCGTAGTGACGACCGCGCATTCGGCGACGGCCGCGAGCACGCTGCTGTCCGGAAAGCGGGTCCATTCGAATGCGAGGGCGGGCTTTTCATTCGGCTGCTTGTGATAGCGAAATGCCGCCTGCATCGGAAAGCGCGCAAGCGAGCGGAGGTACGGATTCGTCTCTTTGAAATCCATGCGCTTCAGGCCGCCAGATTCCGCGGCCGTTAACTCAATCGTTCCGGCACCTTCGACGAGAACCTCGCCGGTTTCCCGCTGAGCATTTTTAAAACTGAGAAAGGGCGCATCGGCTTTCGTGGCGGTGATTGATTTTTCCAAGGAGATCAGGAACTGGTGGCTTCGTTGCGCTGGGGCGGTGACCTTCAGCGTCAAAACGCCGGAATCCACTTCGCTCGATTCCACCGATGCGCCGGTGGCCCCGGTCAATTCGAATCCTGAGGGGAGTTCCATTTCGAATTGAGAGGGTTCGCCTTGCACGACGGTAATGTCGGCGAGAGCGGCGATTCGAATGTCCGCTTCGCTGACGGAAACGAGTGTTTTGACGTCCGAGAGAAAACGCACCTCTTTGGGTACGGCTGGAGTGGCGGTCTCCCGGGTGGTCCACCAGACGTTGGCGACTTGCCCTGGTACGAGTGTCGCTTCGATGGCGGTTTGCCCGTTCTCCGAGGACCGGGAGGTAATGAGGCCGGGGCTGATTCGAACGTTGGTGTGGTCGCCCGAGACAACGAGCGCGAACCGCACGCTTCCCGCTGAAGGTACGGGAAGATTGAAGGAGGCGCGCCCAGCTTCAATGTTGAGCGGAAGGCCGGCATCGAGTGTGACAGCGAAGTCCGCGGGTCCCGTGAGAACGGTCGTGTGCGTTCCATTATCCAATTCGAGAGGCAAGCCCTTACCTTCCTGGCGGGCGTCGAGAATGGCCATGCCGGTTGTCAGTGGGATTTTGGTCGCGCCCTTATGAAGGATTTCTCCCTGCAATTGCACCGTGCCCTGCACCGATTCGTTGGCGACGCGGAACTTCAGGTCCGCGCGTTTCATGGTGTAAGGAAGGGGCGGCGCGTCTGGTTTCCTGGCCGGCTTGCTAGCGAGTTCGACGAGCCGGTTGTATTCGTCGAGCGGAAGCGTGACGTTACCCGAAGCCGGTACGGGAGGCAGAGCGACATCATCTGCGGCTGCCGCAAGGCCGGGGAGAACCAGCATCCATGTCAAAAATAGCGCGAATATCTTTTTCATTTGCCACCTGCCTTTTTCTCATGCTGATACGTTAGTTCTGCAGAGGGAGCCTGATTTTCGGCCGTTAGTTCGGAGACCAAGTAGAGCGAAGGACCGAAGGCAGGGAAAGAAACGCGGATGGGAAGAATTCCGGCGCGCTTCCCTGCCAACGAGTCCGCTCTGAATTTATCGAGAAGGGCCTCAGTTGCGAGTTGAGAGCGCTTTAATTTGGCTTCGTCCTTAGCATCCATCCCGGGTGAAGGCACCGGAGGTGGCGGTGCGGGCGTTGCTATTCCCGCAACAACTCCTCCGCCTACACCACCAGCAGAACCTGCGCCAACTCCATATCCCATGACTGGCGGGTTGAGCGCGGATGAGATCGGATTCTCGTAGGGCTCCATTCGAAAGGCACCGAGTTCCGGTGTTACTTTGAAAAGGGGAGGATGGTAAACAAGAAGCCCGGTGCGGGAGACGGGCAAGTCCAGAGCAGGCAGCGCTAACTTGAACTGGCCTTTGTCATTCCAGGCGGTGCCGCGGCTCAGATAGACAACCTCAACGGCAAACTCCGGTGCTTCTTCGCCGGCACGCGCTTTGTCGAGTGGCAAGAGGAGGCTGCCGTCCGGCGACTGCCCCGGCCGCACCGCTTTGCCCGCCAGCGATGCGCTCCAAAGCGTGGCGCCTGGCGGCAAGGTGATTTTGAGGAAGTTGCGCTGGTTGTTGCGAACGGCGTAGCGCGCCTGGACAAGTGTTTTCCCTTGGCTGCTGATCAGAACCTGGTAGCGGGCCTCGGAGACGTTGGCCATGAGAACGGCTTGGGGCGTGTACCGCGCCACGTTCAAGCTGAGCGACCGCGTTAATTTCGCATCGCCGGAGCGAAACCGGAAGGCAGCGAGCGATGGTGATTGACGATTCGAAACCATTTCTCCGAGGTCCGTCGCATCCGCGCTTTCTAGCCCTTCGAATTTGAGATCCTTGACCTCCCCGGCGCCGAGGACTTCGACGGCCACGCCGCCGGTTTCGCGCTCGACGTTGCGAAGACGAAGCAGGGGAATATCAATTTCTCCTTCACGCGGGCTGCGAGTTTCCCCGGTCACGACGAATCGCGCGGTTTGCTCGACCGGTTCCAGGAAGGTCACTGAGAGTTCGTTGGCCTTCACCACCCAATCGGCTACCATTGCGCCCAAAACCTGATTGATCGTGACCTTGTCGGGAATTTGAATTCTGGCGACGCGGGCTGCGCCCTGAGTTACCTCCAGATTTACCTCGGCGTTGATGGAAGTGGAGTCTTCGCCGAGGCCCAGGAGTTGCGTCAGCGATCCGCGCATTCGCAAAGGCTGGATAGCGCGGTGGTCTTCAGTCTTCCTTCTCCAAGCGAAAGCGAGTGGTTCGTTTCCGCGTCCGTAAGCGATCCACTTGCTTTCCGACGCGGATTCGGATTTCTCGGAGAGCAGGCCGCCCGTGAGCCGGACGTCCACTCCCTGGCGAGGAAGCTGCACGGACGCGCGCGTAACGCCGGAAGCGGTCGATGGCAGCGTGATACTTTCTTCGCCCGTTGCGGATACCACGGGAATGGCGATATCAAGCAATAAGACCGCGCGTCCTGAATGGGAGAGAAGTGCGGAGAGTTGGCTTCCCGCTTTGCCGCCGGCGCCGCGCACGAGAGAAACAAGTTTGCCGTCAAGCCTTGCCTCGCGAACCAGCAGACCCGCCGGAACCGGAACGCGCACCCAGCCGTCCTTCAAGACATCGACCGTCAAGCTCGCGCGTCCGGAAGCGAGTTCACCGTCGATGCGCAAGTCGTAGTCAACGCGTGTGAGTGTGGCTTCAACCGGAGGCGGCTCGGGATCGCGTTCGATGGGATAGGCCCTCGCGTGCAGGGTCCGGTATTCATCGACGGGCAAGACGACCCAGCCCGGCGAGTGAGCAGCTGTCTGTCCCATGGAACTGGCCGCAGAAATGAATAGGAGAGCAAGCAGACAAGCACAGAAAAGTGGCAAACCGGGCCTTTTTTTCAGCGTGAAAGCTGCTGCAATTCGTGCGGGCATACAAGTAGCCTCCTCATCTTCAAGATGGACGAGCGAATAAGTTCTTTGTGCGACCCGGGGACGAAGCGTGCAGTTGAATGGATAGGATGGCGCGCTGAGCGAAGATGGTTGTTCCATAAAATAATTCCTTCATAAGAGCGAACGGCTAAGGCATACGACTGCCGGTACTCTGCTATTAGAACGACGAGCCGATTATTTCTTGCAGGACTTGCTTAGCGAGGCGGGTTTGGATCAGGCGTAATATGTGAGCTCTCTGGGCTGGTGAAGAGGAACCTGGACGGGGAGATGGGAATCGAATCCAAGTCCGATTCTCGCTCTGTCTTTGGAGGTAAGAGCGACAGACGCAACTTCGGTACCAAACGCCCGAGCCGCAAGGAGTAGGTCCACAAAGTCCTCGCCGGGCATTGCCGGACTGTGTTTCCAAGATGCGCGCCGGAATCCCCCATCCAAAATTTTGGAAGCTCGCGATCTTTATCGGACATCCACCTGGTCGTCAGTCTTGTGTTCCTGAATTTGAAATCGCAAGAATCGATGGATGGCTTCAAGGGCCTCTTTGTTCGCAGACGAAATAACAACGCGTCCCCCCTCCGGAGTTTCCTCGAACGAATATTGAATATTTTTCCGCAACCGTTTCATTTCTGGTACCCCGGGCGGAACGGTATCGTGAACAAACATCGGAACATCGAAATCTCCGCTTTGAAATGCTTTTGCGATGTGTCCCAGGTGCCTGCTGATTTCGTTTCGATTGGTAGCATCGGCGGAGTCCTTGGCCTCAACCTGAATCACCCCTCCATTCGAGTTCAATAAGAAGTGATGCGTCGTGGCAGTTTGAGGAAAGCCCATGCCTTTTTCGCCGCGCTCATTCATCTGAGTATGAGTGGCGTGCATAGGACACTCGCTCTGCGACTCCGGCTTCTGGTTTGATTGAGCAAAAACTCCTGCTGTGAGTGCGATTAGAAGAATCAGTTTCATTGCTCTCCCCGTTTTTGAATGCCGCGACCCAAAAGTCGTGTATGGGTCTTCGGGTGAGTTGCGAACTTTTCCAGCAGTCGAGCCTGTTTGCCGCGTGGTGTTTTGGCTAGCATCCGGCCCCATGCGGAAAGCGTCGAACGTAATTCGCGTCGCCACGATTGCAACTCGCGAAGCCTTTTTTCGAGAACCGCAAGCTTTTCAGCAGCCAGCTTCCGAACGCGACGACAGGGTGCGCCCCCGCTGTTCCGTTCGCGAAAGATGTCTGCCAATTCAGTTACCGAGAATCCGATAGATAGTCCGGCTCGAATCAGCCTCATTCGAGCGATGCTGTCTGGCGAAAACACCCGGTAGCCAGCGGAACTACGGGCAGCTGGAAACAAAAGATTCCGCCGCTCATAGAAACGAACAGTGTCCGCACTTACGCCGGAAAGACGGGCCAGGTCACCGCAATACAGGGGTCGAGTTGTAGAAACTTTAGAACTCACAGGATTAGCCTAAAGCTTGGAATTAGTTCCAGGGTCAAGCAAATTCTCACTTTATCCCATTTTGGTGGCAAGCGCCTGCAGTACTTACCGGACCCACTACCAACTAGCCGCTTCCTTTTGGACTTTTCGTCGCCCCGGAATGGGGATAGCCATAGGCGAACCTGGATGGAAGCGATTTCCTCTTGACAGACCAACTGCGGAGGTGTATTTAACCTGTGGGTTAAGTACGATATGACCTCTGACCAGCTCAGCACCACCTTCGCGGCCCTCGCCGATCCCACGCGGCGCGCGATCCTGGCCCGTCTAATCTCCGGAGAAGCCTCGGTCACACAACTGGCCCAGCCATTCGAGATCAGCATGCCGGCCATCTCCAAGCACCTTAAGGCGCTGGAGCGCGCGGGGCTGATCGCGCGGGGACACGAGGCGCAATGGAGGCCCTGCAGGCTCAAGGCAGGTCCGCTCAAGGACGTTGCCGACTGGGCCGAACGCTACCGGCGGTTCTGGACGGAGAGCTTTGACCGTCTGGATCACTATTTGCGTGACGTGCAGTACCAGGAGAAGAAGCGTGGCTACGGGAAACATGGCGACAAAAGAAAAAGAGCATGAGCTGGCGCTCACGCGAGTCTTCGACGCTCCAAGAGAGCTTGTGTGGAAGGTGTGGACCGATCCAAAGCATGTGGCACGGTGGTGGGGTCCGCGCGGATTCACGAACCCAGTTTGCGAGTTGGCCGTACGGCCCGGCGGCGCGATCCGCATCCACATGCGCGGCCCGGATGGCACGGTCTATCCGATGACGGGCGTTTATCTGGAGGTTGTCGAGCCCCAGCGGATCGTCTTCACCAGAGCCGCGCTGGGTGCGGATGGCAACCCCATGTTGAGGTGCTGACCACCGTGACCTTCGCCGAGCAGGGCGGCAAGACGAAACAAATCTTGCACGCCCGCGTCATAAAGATGACCGCTCAAGCCGCCCCGTATCTTAAGGGCATGGAGGCCGGATGGACGCAGAGCCTGGAGCGGCTTGCCGAATCCCTAGCGAAGACTTGACGGGCGAAGAAAGAAAAATGCCCGGCTGCTTGCACGTCGGAGGCTGTCCGAATCCGGACAAAGCGTCCCAGGATCGCGCAATACGGGGGTTTGAGACAGAGAGGTGCTTTGCGTAACACGCTCATGGAAAAGAGCTTAGTTTGATCCGCAATAGGGATTGCTACTTGCATTCTTCGCAACAGCATGATTTTCTTTGCGCTGCTGGGTATTGTGTGCGTCGCCCAGGCATAGGACGAGAGTTCACATGGCTTCATCGAATGGCGTACATCAAATTTGTACCGCTGGCCGGTTTTAACCGCCTGGAAGAAGGAGCATGAGCATGTCTTTCCTTCACGATCTGAGAGTGGCGTTCCGTTCGCTCGCGCGAACCAAAGGGCTTGCGGTCACCGTGGTGCTTACGTTGGCGCTAGGCATTGGCGCCAACGCCGCCATCTTCAGCCTGGTTCGCGGTGTGCTGCTTCGGCCGCTCGTCAACAGCGATGAGGAGCGCCTCATTTACATCCAACAAAGCGCGCCCGGTATCAGCCCCGGGGAAGTCCCATTCTCCGTGCCGGAAATTCAGGACCTGCGTGCAGGCGTCAAAACCCTCAGCTCCTTCGGCGAGTTCTCCACCGTCGGTTTCACTATGATCGGCCTCGGGGAGCCCCGGGAAGTTCGCGCCGGCGTCGTTGACGGCTCCTATTTTGACGTCGTGGGCCTCCATCCCGTCCTGGGCCGTCTCATCGGCCCGCAAGACGACGGTCCTAAAGCCGCTGGCGTCGTTGTCTTGACCTATCGTTTCTGGTCGACCACTTTCAAGAACGATCCTTCCGTCATCGGTAAGGCCGTTCGCCTCGGGAGCTTCGGCGATAGATCTGCCACTATCATCGGCGTCCTCGAACCCTCTATCCCATATCCCGCAGATACTGAAATCATTGCCAACATTGTCACCAGCCCCCATCATCTGTCCGCGACCATGCAGAACGGGCGCGTCCATCGCATGACAGAACTCTTCGGCCGGCTCGCTCCGGGCGTCACTCTTGATCAAGCCCGCGCCGAACTTCGCACCGTCTACGCCCCGATGATCAAGGATCATCCCGACGCCTATTCTCCCCAAGCACGTTTCCAAATCGACGCCAGACTCCTCCGCGAGCAAATCACTTCGGGCGCTCGAACCGTTCTCCTTGTTCTTCTTGCCGCCTCCGGCCTCGTGTTTATCATCGCGTGCTCCAACGTCGCCAATCTTATCCTCGCGCGCACCGTCCGCCGTGAGGGCGAGCTCGCCATCCGCGCGGCTCTGGGCGCGGGCACGGGCGCACTGCGCCGCACTTTGCTGGCGGAGAGTCTCATTCTTTGCGTCGCCGGCGCCACTCTCGGCGTAATCAGTGCACGGCCGCTCCTCGCCGTGCTTGCCCGCTATGCCTCTCGCTTCTCGGTCCGCGCTCTCGACCTCACCGTAGACTCCAGCATGCTTTGGGTAGGAGCGGGCCTGGCGGTCATCTCAGCGATTCTCTTGGCCTTTGTCCCGCGCCTCCCGTCCGCGAACGCCTCGCAGGGATGCAATCTCGCCAGCGGCAGCGTGCGCATCACCGGCGGCACAAGTCGCCGCCTGCGGAGCTTCGCGGTGATTCAAATCGCCGCCTCCTTCATGCTCCTCGCTGGCGCCAGCATGCTTCTAAAAACGCTTCTCTCGATACAGGCGGCGCAGACCGGCCTCGACACCCGCCACGTGCTTGCCATCAATGTCCCCGCTGTTTCCTACGGCAAGACTCCTGAACAAGTCGTCGATTTCTACAAGGAATCGATGCGCCGCATTGAGGCGTTGCCCGGTGTGAACAAGACCGCTTTTGGCATTGTCGTTCCCTGGCGCGATGCCGGAAGCTTTGGCCCCGGCTTTGAGTTTTCTGCGGACGGCCACGTCCGCGGGCCCGGCGAAGAAGATCCTCGCGCCCAGTTGCGCACCATCTCTCCCGGCTTTTTTGCCGCGCTCGGCGTTCCCATCATCGCCGGCCGCGATTTCAATCAGCTCGACGGCCAGGGCAAAGAAAAAGAACCGGTCGTTATCGTCAGTCAAACTCTCGCTCATCGAATGTTCCCCAATCAGGATGCTATCAATAGGCATGTCTATTGGACGGATCCCGTGATGAAATTCATCCCCGGGATTAGCACCGTGCCGCACCGCATCATTGGCGTCACTGCCGATATTGACGACGAACACGTCGTTCCTGGCCCCTGCCTCACTGTCTACAATCCCTTTGAAGAGGGTCCAATCTTTGGCGGTCGCCTCTTTATCCACACCAGCGCAAATCCTTATTCTCTCGTCACGCCGATCACGCGGATCATTCGCGACATGTCGGTCGACCAACCCGTTGAACGCGCGGCTACCCTCGAAGACGTTCGCGCCGAAGTTCTCACTCCGGATCGTCTCAACACAGTTGTGTTCGGTGTCTTTGCGGCCGTCGCTCTTGCCATTGCCTTGGTCGGCGTCGCTGGCGTTCTCGCCTTCTCCGTCAGCGCCCGCACCCGCGAGTTCGGCATCCGGCTGGCGCTTGGGTCGCAGCCGCGTCATCTCCTGACGGGTGTCGTCGCCGAAGGCGCCGTGATGGCGGCCGCGGGGGTCGTCGCTGGCGCGGTGTCCGGGTACGCGCTGGCGCGTTTGGCGGGCAGCTATTTCCTGGACATGCAAATGCCAAGTGCCGCGCCAGTGCTCGCCTCGGCGCTTGTTCTGCTGGCCGCCGCGGTCGTCGCGTCGGCGGTGCCGGCGGCGCGTGCCGCGCGCATCAACGTCACAGAGGCACTGCGATCGGACTGACCTTCCGATGTCAGATGCGGGCGGCGGAGTGTGGAACGACGTCGCGCTGACTCGAGACAGGTCCGCTCAAGGGCGTCTGATTCATGGAGCGGGCGATGGGAATCGAACCCACGTCCGAAGCTTGGGAAGCTTCTATACTGCCATTGTACGACGCCCGCTCGTTGTTTCTGATTGTACTCAGGAATTGATTTTCCGTAAAGCGACGACGACCAGCCACTACGCCATCATTTGTCGCTTGGTCAGCGGAACCACGGCTGCGTTCCGGGCCGGGTTGCTGTAGCTCGGAGGAACCGGCGCGCAGGACGTGGTCTCGCCGGTCGCGACCGGTATGGGCATGGACATCGACCCGGCGATGTCTCGAGTGGCTTCGCGCA
>WNFP01003466.1_pt1 | contig 18843 bp, 26 predicted proteins | sample 5400201 | NCBI WGS metagenome assembly WNFP01 (sample SAMN13153355, study PRJNA577476) | soil metagenome | isolation source: 115 cm saprolite under Madrone tree | place: USA:California | collected 2016-06-14 | reverse complement strand
CATTCGTCCGAACGTGTAGCCCAAGAAGTCGAACTCTCCTTCCGGGACCTTGCAGATTCGTGTCTTCTCCTCGTTGACCGTGAGCTTCAGCTTTCTCATGATCTCGCGCAGTTGTTGCAATGCCTCATCGGCATTGCCTGTCAAGGAGTGGCGGGATCACCTTCATGCCTTCCGCCAACTCTACAACGATGCGAAGCACGATCCCGACCGTCCGATACGCCTGAAGTTAGCCGTAGACGTTGTGACCCGTGCAAGCGAAGCCGTAAAAATGCTCATCACGTCCGGCATTGGAGCTACGGCTGCGCCGGTCGCGAACGTCGTCAACCGTCTGCTTTGGGTGGCGGGGCATGATGTTTACACAGGCGGTGTGACGGAGGTGTATGTCAGCCTCCCTTTGCCGGACGAGATCTTTGCAACCCACCTCGACGTTGTTTGGATCAAGGGGGTCGCTTGGGATGCGATGAAAGCGGAGTTGCTTGCGTCCGGCAGCTTTTACTATGGAAAGGAGCACTTCTCTCCAGAGGTGTACGAACGCTTTAACGAGGGGGATTTCATAGGAGCCGGGGTGTGGGACGGCGATTATCGTCGGCTCGTCAGTATCCTATCTCGTCATGAGGACCGCCCGACTGCCGACATACTGATCCCGTCCCTCCGCCGAGATCACATGGGTATCGCCGTTCTGTCGTCGATCGTCCTGGCTGGTATCGATGTGGCTGGTTCGGCCGATGCGCCCGTGTCGGCGCAGGAGATGGCGGCCGCGATCATCGCCAGAGCCGACCATGCCTATGCGATGCCGGGAGTGCGACCATGGGTATTGAATGCCGCGAGCGCGTTGGCGACGATGGTCGAACAACTTCCATTTGCTACATGGCGAGAGCTCTCTGGGCCATATTGGAATCTCTGGAACCCCAAGGAATTGACAGCCAAGATCACATCTGACGACAATTTCCGATATATAATCGATGATGCGAACCGGGTCGTGATCGTCTAGTTTCCGTATTAGCGCCTTTCTTTCCACAATCACCTCCGTTTCGGTCATTAATGTCTTCATTGTCTTCGGCCTTCGGATCCGTACGCAGAAATTCCTGCGCGGATGAGTTAAGCTAGGCGGCACCCGATTCGATCACGATGCGGCACCGACGATGTCTTTGGATCATTACGTGTCACAGGTACATCTCAAGAATTTCTATTGCCCGGTTCTCGGCAACCGGACGCATGCCATTCGGAAATAGTCAGGTTCTTCGGCTGGATCGCGCTTCGACCAAAAGGGCATGGGCCACCGGTTCTATGGAAAGGGCTTGCGCAAATACAGTATGCCGTCGGCTTGAATTTGGATTTGCAGGCCAGCCGCCAAGCTTATTACGGTTCTCACGAAATGATTTCGCGTCGACGGACTCAACGCTTCGAGTCGCAGTTCGTTCGCCCGGCCAAGCTCGTAAGGAATAAGTTCGTAGCGACCTAATGCCTCGCATAGGCTGCGGATATCTTGATGCTCAAAGTGCAACGGCTGCAGCGCATGGGCAAAGGCATTCCGTATCTGATTTACTCGTTTCAGGTCGGCGTATGCCTTTGGGCCGAAAAGACTAAGCGCCCAGCCGATTAGAATGCGTGAGCCGAACGTCGCTAGAACGCCGTTGCGGTCTGACGCGAAAAGTTGGTCAAAATCACCATCGGTGAGTGCTTCGTTCTTGAACTTGGAAACGATCATTCGGTTGCGAAGCGCGCATTCCAACAGGGTACCTGCAAAGATGGCAATTAGCCTGTCGGATGCGTGCGTTTCCGGACTAGCTGCATCAAGCAGATAGGCTACCGCTTCCATTAGGCTAGGCTCGTCCTGAATCACACGGCGAAGCCTGCGCGCTGCCGCGCGCGCTTCGTCGTCAACGCGCTTGTCGTGCACATCGGTGCTCATCGGACCACTTTAGACCCTGCAGCACCCGTACGTGCAAGCCCCTAAACCGACAATTCAAGACAAAAGCGGCCATCGAACTCACGACCGGTTTGCGTCATCGCGAGCGGCGAGAGTCATTGGTGCCCTTTGGTCAACAGATCAATCACCGAGACTCTAAGGGCCTTGGCGAACACTTCGAGCGTGCTCAATGTTACGTTTCGGCTCCCCGCGTTCGACTGATCCTACATAGGTCCGATGAAGGCCGCAGACATCAGCTAGTGCTTCCTGCGACAACCCCTTCGCACGTCGCAGGCGAACCATTGCCAAGATTCGCGTCAGCGCGGGACTCGGCTTGCGAAGCTGCTTAGAGGGCATGCCGTCATCCAAAGAAGAATGATGGGCGTGCTTGTGGAGATGACGCCTTTGAATCCACAGACTATGAGTAGCTAAATAATGCGCGATTCGGGTCTCGGAAATGTGTGATCAGACGTCCGGCGAACCAACTACAACGGATCGGACTATGGATGCGGATGTCATGACGCACGCACGTAAGGCGCGGCAGCAACCACCGCCGTCCACGCCGTCGCAACTGAAATTCTTGACGCGGAAGGAGACGGCGCGCGAACTGCGGGTTTCACTTGCGACGCTGGATCGCATAATCGGCCGAGGCCAGTTGAAGGCCAAGAAGCACGGCCATTCGACGTTCGTGATGACGAGCGAGATCGACCGCTACATCGAGAACTGGCCCGATATCGAACCGCGCGCCGAACGGGCGGCGCGCTAATCGATATTTCATAAGTCCTTGGTTTTGCGACGTTTCCGGGCTTCCGGAGGACAATGTCCCCCAGCGCTGATAGGCCAAGACGTGCTGCCGCGAACGGTTCGATTGGGCTGAGCCAGTCGCGACTATTAGAGACGTCGTGAGACTTAACGATGTAAGAAACTGCTGCGGCGCAGGCACTTCTCGGATTTTCTACAAACGCAGTCTGGCAACCACAGAGAGACAGCACCCTATCTTGCAATTTCTGGCTGGGGCGGGAGGATTCGAACCTCCGTATGGTGGAATCAAAATCAGGCAGGACCTTTAATGAAATCAACGCACGTTCTGAAAAATAACGGAAATTCAGCTCTATATCGCTCAATAGGTTAGCGACTGATTCAGAACGGTGGCTTGGATATCGCCGTCTCGGCCGCTGCTCTATGACACGAATGCGTCTTGGGTGACTCAGAAATGGCCGCCGGTGCGTTCTGGCTTGCTTCCGCACCCATCTTGGCCAGATGTGCGAATAACGAATCCGTGGACTCGCTAGTGGCTTTGGGTCGGGTTCGATTGAAAGTGCTTCCCCTGATTGCCGGTTCATAATTCCGCACCTCTACAAGGTCGGCAAGGATCGATCCCGCTAGGCTCTGCTGCCAATTCCCTTTTGCGATGCGGCCAACCTGATCTTGAGTTTGTGAGCCCGTTTGCGGACGGCCGGCGAGCTGCGCTCTAGCCGCTTAGCAATTGCAGTTGTGCTTTCGCCTGACGCCGCCAGATTGCGTAGCGGGGCATCATCCTCGGACGTCCAGGTTCTGAGCCCGCTCATTTTCCCTTCGCCCTCAGCCCCACTACCTCAAAAGGAAACCGAGGGGTATGCCCAGCTTATGAGCGCGCGCTCTGACCGAAGATATCGATCGTCCCAATTGCGCAGCAATTTCGAACGGCGCTGCGTTTTCAAGCACGAGCTCTCGCAGCAACTTGTCTTCGTCCGGCGTCCATCGATTGCTGGGGTATGCCATTAGGACTTGCTCTTCAGCTTAAGTCCGAGCTCGACCAGGCGGCGGATGGCTTCGGCTCGCCCAGGCATATCGTACTGTCCGCAGATATTAGGCACGTTCACTATGCAGAGGTTGAGATAGCGGAAGGCGACGCGCCGCCCAGCCCGCCAGCTCAATAATTGGGGTCCCTGTTTGGGGGTCATTTGCGCCCCCTCAGCGCCCATAGCGAATAGATCGCTACAAGCGCAATAATTGCGGCTACGACGGTGAAGGAGGTGGTCTCTTCCATGCTTTTGATAATCCAATGTCAGCTAGCTTTGAGGGTCGGGAGCGGCTGCTCCGGCGGTGTCGTCCTAAAGGCCACTTGCAATTCAAGTTAGGACAACGAAAAATCCCCGCCTGGAGGCAAAGCCGGCGGGGTTTCTTGTCAAAGACGCACCGCCGAAATCAATGCTGCGGTGTTTCATTCCGCGTCAATCGTTCGATTTCGGTCCGCCATGATAACGGTGTGCATCCGGCTCGACCATCTGCGTCGCCATCGCTGGATCATCGAAAGCACTAAAGGCGTGTACCACTTGGTCTGAGGGGCCGGTCGCTTCGGGCCAATACCGCGTGTTCGATCCGGTCGCGCGCGCAAATGCCTGTCCTGAGATCGCAACCAGTATCGTTATCGATGCGGCTAAAGCGAGATTTTTCGTCTTCATGGCTCTGTTTCCTTTGCTGTGTCGTAATCCCCGATAGCCGGGAGGTGTGCATCGGGGCACAGGAATGCGAGCCTGGTTCACGCATCCGTTTATAAAAACGTTGTCATTCGCAATTGGTTCGAACCGTCCGCCCAACCCACGATGCCTCTAGGTGACTCAGAAACGGCCGGTGGTGCGTTTGGTCTGTTTCCGTACCCCAGCAGGCCGGAGACGCGAACAACGAATCCGCGACTCTCTAATGGCGTTTGGCTTAAGCTAGGGCGTGGGGTGCTTGTCTGTCATTTGCCCATCGCAATGTGCTGTAAGCCGTCATCAGTCAGAACGAGGCGGCCCAGCACTTCTTTCGCGTAGCCAATATCCTTCAGCCGGGATTGAATGGTGGACGGAATGTGAAATGTGGCCGGATGCGCCGCGATCTGCCGCAGGGCGTCAAATTCAAGATCGTTTAGTTTCGGGGGCAGAATTTGATCCATCCCTCGAATATGCACCCGGGACCGCCCATTTTCCAGCGAACTTTCCTGCCACAATCAAACTGACCCACTACCCAAATCCGCCCGGGTCGTCGCGCGAGAATGCCACCTTCTCAGGCACATACGACGCCGCGCCGTACCATGCGTTTGCGGTGTTTGCGGCCCCACCCTGTGCGGGCGCGCCGGGAACGAATCAGCGGGCGCTATAAGCCCATTTGGAACATTGCGCGTCTAATCCCAAAGCCCGCGGCTGACGCCATCACCCCTGGTCGCCGTTCCATCATCGAAGAGCACCTCATCCAGTGACAACAGCGGGCTATCGCCGAACTTGGCGTATTTCGTCGGAAACATTCGATTGTGTGCCGTGATGTAGCTCTGCATGCGCAGCCTCACGTCATCGCGCCTCAGAGCGCCAGTTAGCAGATCTTCAAAGATGGCGCTGACAACGTCGTCCTTGCCTGGAAAGCCCGCCGGCAGCATCGAGCGAATCTTGTATTAGTCGTTGCTCTGTTCGCGGACTGCGTTGTTTCTGATCCGAGTCCAGCGGCGCAGCTGGCCTTTGCTGTTGTTGTCTTTCGTTGCGGCGATGACGAAACAATCGAAATCCGGGTTCTCTCTCCGATAGCGGTTGAAAGTATCGTATCGCAGAAGGTAGCCACCCTGCCCAGGCTTAGTGAAACTGCGGATCGGCGTTCCGGCGGCAATGCGAGCGGTAACCTTCTCCAGCACCCCAGACTTCATTACCCCTCCGCGCGAATACCTCATCCTATCGCAGGCTCGGCATTGTCGGGTCATGCACCCCTTATGGAGGGCTATGCGCGCATGCTCGGAGAGCAGATGGCCATTCACACAATGGGTCTTAACCCTGCTACGCGTGCCCTTGCGACGGCGAGCGGCCGCGGCATTGGCAGCCTCAAGCGGGCGCGCCTCCCGCGCATACTCTGGGTGAGCATCGCAATAAGCCTGGAATCGTCTTGGCACCTCTCCGAGTCGCTTAAGCGTCAGGCCCGCGCGTAATCCAGGCAGAATGCGCAACGCCTTGTCGTCCGACATCTTGTAATGAACCCAAGTTTTTCGCCTTCCCCGGTTTGCCATGTCGCTAATCCCGAGCGCGTGATTGCGCTGACAGGAGGCAGAACTTGAGTCGCGGCAGTCAGATGTCGGCAAGCGACACGACAATTTCACAGTTGGCGAGATGAGATTTGAGTCGAGATCGCGGTCAATCGTAGCCGCGATACCGTAGAACTCCGGGGTTATCTCTCCAGCGCAGTCGCGCTTTCATGCGCCCACGGTCGGCGAGCCGCCGACGTAGCCCGCGCGAGGGTATCATGGCTAACAAGTCCAAAGGCACGTGGTACGTCTCATAGAGCGAAATTGGTCGACACGCCAAATGTCAGCGCGGGCACACTCAATCCTCATCTGCCGAAAAGGACGATCGCCGCAGCGCAGATACTTGAATGGCTCGAAGAATAGGATGAAAGCCCATTTGGCTTGAACCGGCCTACCATCGGCGCATAATTCGCAGGATGCTCGATTTTGGCCCTTAGCTAAACTGCCGCGGCCCGGGGATCAGGAAATGCTGCTCGCCCTAATCATAGGTGCGGCCGCCGTCGTAGCGTTCATCTGCTCATTCGATGATGACAACTCAAAACGCCCCGCCGGCGTGAACCGTGTTCGATCCGTCGCGGAAGGACAAGCAGAGCCGGCACAAGCTAAGGAGGGACCAATGAAAACCGTGTTCAATTACGTCAATACAAGCAAACGTTTCGGCGATCCCGATCATCTCAAGGTGTTCGCAAACGTCGACGCCGCGGAAAGCTGGTTCGAGGAAAGACCCCGAAGGCGTGGCGTTTGAATATGAGGTCCTGGAGTGAACCCCGCCCCGCTACTTGTATCTCCGCCTCGCGACGGACCGATCATTGATCTCGGCAGCGAGCATCGATACGAAGGCGAGTACGATCAACACCCACGCCGCAAGGCCAGTGTACCAAATGAGAGCGTCAATCATGAATGCGACTCCTCCTTTGACGCCGCCGGCCGACCACGGCAACCTCTTCCCGAAAAGTCGGCAATTGTAGGACGCGATGGCGGCTTTTCTTTTGCGGACCTGCAGCACCCTCCACAATCCAACGCCCCGAACGACGACGCGGCGGGCGCCCTCCGGAGGATCGATATTCATCCAGCACAGTGGGTTTATGCCACCGCGCACAGATCCGCTGCAGTAGACTTGCGACTCAAAATCCATTCTCTTCGACTGTGAAACGGCAATGGCATAGATGGCCACCGACGCGCCGCGATTCAGGATTCCGCTCCGTTTGCGCAATCACGCGCGTGATGGAGCACAACATGGAAAAGAGAATCAAATCCATGAGCGAAGCTAAAGCCCAACTGGTTTTGGCCGCCCTCAGCAATAGCAAAACACTCAATCAAATTTGTGGAGGACGACTGAATGGTCGATACTCTAGTGGTGAGAAGATCACCGATTACCGGTTGTATCAAAACTATTGCGCAGATCATCCTGACTTTTCGCGTGAGGCCCAGGCGCTCCTAGCCGAAAATATGAAGGCCTCAAATGCGAGAAAGGGCGCGCGCCTTCGCAACCGGACTCATTGCAAGCACGGCCATCCATTCTCTGGCAAGAACTTATACAACTCGCCAGACGGCAAAGAGCGTCGTTGCTGGGCGTCGTGCATGACGAGAAACGGTAACACCCGCCGCCGTATGTCAGAACAGCAGGCTAGACGGGTTGTTGAAGCATTGAATGACGGAAAGACAATTGCCAACATTACTGCTGCCGGTAAACCGTCCTATATCCTGAACCATCGCGCGTTGCTTCTGTTTAGACAAAAACATCCGAAGTTTGACCGGATTGTCGTTCGTCTCTCTACTGCGAACGCGAAAGTTCATCATGCCGAAGCGTCCGCAGACACCCTGCGGGGCTACGTTCGCGACGCGGAGCTATTCAAGGATCACGCAGGCGCCGGCTTGCTCTAACTGGGCTGTGCGAACCATGCCATGGGGCTTGGGCAGCGTCACTTCCTGCTAGGTCTAATAGCGCCAGCCTAAGCTTTGCAGGAACGACGGTGCCTGGGCATTTGGCACGGGCTGGCTTTGTGCTCGGGCGTCTGCTACGGGCGGGACCTGTACCTGTGCATTTTGCTCCCGCCGGACCTGTGGTCGGGGATTCTGCACGGGCTCTGCCCGCGCATTTTGCACGTGCCGGACCCCTTTGTGCTTTTGCGTGGGCTGGGCAGGTGCTGGAGCATTTTGCACAACCTGTGCTGGGGTATCTTGTACGGGCTGTACAGGCTTGCTCAGAAATGACTGGCTTTCGGTCTTGATCGGAGCGTTGCTGTGGTGACGTGGAGCGGTTGAGACGGGCTCCGGGGTCCTACCCTGCCGGGTGATTTGCCTGGGTGGGGCTGAGGTGGTGCGGCGGATGGCGCCGCATGAACCTCGGAGAAGCCCGTGACCAAGCCCAAATCCAAGCCTAAGGCCGCGACCCGCTCAAACGCCCGCAAAACCGCCAAGCCCGCGTCTCGCAAGCGATTGGTGCCCGCTTCGTCCAAATTAGGCTCTCGGCCCGATACCAAGCACAGCCGTATTGTTGCGATGCTCCGGGCGCCCGCAGGCGCAACGATTGCCGCAATCATGACTGCGACGGATTGGCAGCAACATTCGGTGCGCGGATTTCTGGCCGGCGTGGTTCGCAAAAAACTCGGGCTCAACCTTACGTCAGAGCAAACTGACAAGGGTCGGGTCTATCGCATCAAGGACGGCAAAGCTTCGCCCGCTGCTGTGGCCCGGCCCAAACCGGCGGCCTGATGCGATGCAGAAGAAACGCCGCAATGGTCGTACCTCGACCAAAACATCTGTTGAGGACGAGATCGCGCATCTGCGCGGTCTCGATCTCAAGGGGCTTCGCTCACGCTGGCAGAGTGTCTTTCAGGGACCGGCGCCCGATCATCTGACGCGGCATCTGCTGTTTTCGGTCATCGCCTATCGGCTTCAGGCCGATCGCTTTGGTGACCTCGCTCACGAGATGAGGCAGGTGCTGGACCGAACGAACGCGAAGGAAGCTGGGCCGGTAACGTCCGCCCGCCTGGCCAACCTCGACCAGAAGCGAACCGAGCTTAGTCCCGGCACGGTTTTAGTCCGGGAGTGGGATCGACAGTCGCAGCGGGTAATGGTGATGGCTGACGGTTTTGCCTGGAACGGCCAAACCTATGACAGCCTGTCCAAGGTCGCCTTTGCGATCACGGGCACCAAGTGGAATGGACCGCGTTTCTTTGGCCTGAGGGACAAGCAGGATCGGTTGGCCATGGAGGCACGGCTATGAAGGCTCCTTCTGTCAAATCCGTCCGCTGCGCGATCTATACGAGGGTCTCTACCGACCATGGGCTCGACCAGGAGTTCAACTCGCTGGACGCCCAGTACGATGCTGGCTCAGCGTACATAAAGAGCCAGGCCCACGCCGGCTGGTCCTTGATCCGGTCTCGTTATGACGATGGCGGGTACTCCGGCGGGTCCACCGACCGTCCCGACCTTCAGAAGCTGCTGGACGATATCCGCTCCCGGAAGATCGACGTTATCGTTGTCTATAAGGTCGATCGCTTAACGAGGTCTCTAGCGGACTTCGCTAAACTGGTCGAGCTGTTCGATGCCCATGGCGTCTCGTTCGTCTCGGTCACCCAGCAGTTCAACACCACGACCTCGATGGGGCGGCTAACACTCAACGTGCTTTTGTCTTTTGCCCAGTTTGAGCGGGAGGTCACCTCTGAGCGGATCCGCGACAAGATTGCGGCATCCAAGCGTAAGGGCCTCTGGGTCGGAGGCAACCTGCCCTGTGGGTATGAGATGAAGGATGGCAAGATTGCCATCGTCGAAGAAGAAGCTGAGCTCGTCAGATCAATCTACCGGCGATATCTCGAACTCGGCGGCGTCAACGAACTGGTTCGGGAGCTCCGGGAACGCAACATCCGCACTAGAACTAAGCTGCTCGCTACCGGCGCGACGCGTGGTGGTATCCCGTTCGGCCGCGGCGCGCTGTACTACATGCTGAGCAATCACTTCTACATTGGCGAGGTCAAATACAAGAATGAGATCCTGCCGGGCGAGCAGCCCCCGATCATGGATCGCGCGTTGTTCGAGGCAGTCCGGCAAAAATCCCTCGCTCAATGGTCGCACCGCACCATCGTTCGTAACAAATCCGACCATCTATTGACGGGGTTGCTGTTCGACGATGCCGGGCATCGCATGGTCCCAACGCACGCCACCAAAGCCGGAATTCGTTATCGCTATTACGTGTCTGCACCTTTTCTACATGGGGAGGCGAAGACCGCGTCGGCCGGATCGATCTCTCGCGTCCCCGCCGCTGACATCGAAGACATCGTCAGAAAATCCATCAAAGAGCATCTCGCCGCCAGACAAGACAGTTCGATAACGAACGCGGTGCGCTTGGAGGATCGCGACCTCACACACCTGATCACCGAAATTGTTGTGCGCGATGACAGGCTAGTCATTCGACTAAAATCAGGTCACGCTGACGAGACATCCGATGCTCCGGAGAATCAGTCGCTCACAATTCCCTGGCAGAAACCACCATCCAGGAAATCCCGTCAGATCCTGCTCCCGCACAATGTATCTCGGAGCGAGGTCCGTCCGGAGCAGTTCGAGCGTCGAGCGCGCCTGGTCAGCGCCATCGCCCGAGGTCGTCGGTGGCTGGATGACGTTATCTCAGGTCGAGTGACGACGGTCGCTCAGCTTTGCACGCGCGAGAGATGCAGCGTTCGTCAGGTCAACATGACCATCTCACTCGCCTTCCTTGCACCCAATCTTGTCAAAGCAGCCGTAGAAGGTCGCCTGCCCCGCGGCATCGGCGTCGAGCGGCTTCGCGATCCGCCGACAGAATGGAGCCGGCAGTTTGAGGCGCTCGGACTCAATCCGGAATAATCGCCGCAACGGCCCGGCCCGACGTCCCCGAATTGCAGAATGGTCGGATTTGCTGGTGCAAGGGCGGCTGACTTCGCGCCCAAGGCCTGGCCGCCGGGAACGGACTTTTTGGATGCAGAGACAGGGCGCCAAAAACTCGCACTAAAATGCGTGAGCGCCCGTAGAGACCAAAGCCCGGCAAGTGAGTAGCCGAAAATCCCCACAGAAACGCCCTATTCGGCGTCGTATCGGAAACGTGCGGTTTGCGAAGACTGGATGGTGGTGTGCGCAGTCAGATACGAACCCGTCTCCCTGTTATTTGGCCAAAAACAGGGTGATTTTCGAAGAAAACAGCGAGAGGATTGCAGAAAATACGAAATAGGGCCTGAAACCCGGCACTTCTCACTTTTTCAGTCAATTTGAGAACAGGGAGGAACAGGGAGCGCCGCTCTGCAGGAACAGGGCGCGAGTTTGCCGTTTCAGGCAGAAAAGCGAACTCGCACTTATGAATGGTCACCTATGACGCGATTGATCGCCACCACAGTGACCATCGACCCCCCAAGAGCGGTACCTATCTGAGCTTGGCGGCTTTGTTTTCCCCTGCAATGAGGCCGGCCTTTGAAGCGATACTTGACGGCGTCGCCGACCGTGGCGGCGGAGGCCTTCGGCAGAGTGAACTTGGCGCATCTTTGCGGAAGCGTGCCGGAGCCGTTCCGTTCAAACGGAACTTTGATTGGCCCTCAACCGCTAATCCTGATAGCGATTTGTAGGTGGCATTCTCTCCGTCCGTGTCAATCATTATTGCAAGGAGTGAACGATGTCCAAGGTTGCGCTGTACGTTCCGCTTGAGGCCAAGCCGGGTAAGGAAAAGGAAGTCGCGGATTTCCTTAAATCGGCGCTGCCGCTGGTCAACGCCGAACCGGGCACGGTCACCTGGTTTGCTATCCAGGAAAGCCCGTCGTCGTTCGCGATTTTCGACACATTCAACGACGAGGCCGGGCGCGACGCGCATCTTAATGGCAAGGTCGCCGCGGCGCTGATGGCGAAGGCGGGGGAATTACTGGCCAAGCCGCCGGCGATCCACAAGATCGATATCCTGACCGACAAGCTGCCAAAATAGGTTTGACGGGCAGCGTCGCGACCAATTTCTATCGCGCCAACCCGATTGATGGCCAGAGTTGGCATTCTTTGACCTGATAGGGACTGCTCGCAAAGAAGCCCACTCTCTAGCGGCCAAACCTTCGGTCCCTCGACTTCCATCGTTGGCACTTCGCGGACGTCGCGCGATGTCCGACCTAAGTCCGTAATGCGCTCTAAATCAGCATTGACTGGCCGCTGCCGACCAACCAGTATTTATGATTAGTCGACTAGTGCGGCAACTATTCGGCCAGCTTGAAGTATTTCGGCGCGGTTACCATCGGTTGCTAAAATGGTAATTTTCTACTTCGTTGAAACTTGACGTATTTGGCCAAAATGCCGGCGCCTGAATCTTGGTCGCACCGCGGCTTAAGACTTGCACCTTAGACAGTCCCTCGCGGTATTCGCGTTCAAAATGGGACTGGGTCAGATGAGCAAGCTTGAGATCAAGTATGTTTCTCCGGATGACCTGCGTCCTTACGCCGGTAATGCCCGTACGCATTCGAAGAAGCAGATCCGGCAAATTGCGGATTCCATCCAACGCTTTGGCTTTACAAATCCGGTGATCGTATCGGTGGACCGCGAGGTTATTGCAGGACACGGCAGGCTAGCGGCAGCCAAATTGCGGGGTCTAACTTCTGTGCCTATCGTTGTCCTGGCTGACATGACCGAGGCCGATCGCCGAGCATACGTCATTGCCGACAACAAGCTTGCCGAGCTTGCGGGGTGGGATCGCGACACCCTGGCGATCGAGCTTCAATTTCTTCAGGACGTGCAGTTCGATGACATTGAGGTTACTGGCTTCTCGCTCGGCGAGATTGACATGATCCTTGACGAAGCTTCCGAAAAGAGCCCACAAGAGTCCGGTCCCGACGACGACGTTCCCGCCGGGGTTCCTCAAAATATTGTCTCCCGAACCGGCGATCTTTGGGTCCTAGGCAACCATCGCCTCCTCTGTGGCGACGCGCGGGCCACCCTGGATTATGAGCGACTGCTCGGCGGACAACTGGCCGACTTGGTGGTAACAGATCCGCCGTTCAACGTCGAGATTGATGGGCATGTTTCCGGGCTGGGAAAAGTGAAGCATCGAGAATTTGCGATGGCTTCTGGAGAGATGTCTAAACGCGAATTCACGGATTTTCTATCGTCCTTTCTTAGCTGCGCAAAAGCTTCCTCCAAGGATGGTGCCATCCTGTTTGTCTTTATGGACTGGCGCCACCTAACCGAACTGACAACCGCCAGCAGTGATAACGATCTCACGCTCAAAAACCTTGTGGTGTGGTCGAAGGACAACGCCGGCATGGGGAGCTTCTACAGATCCCAACACGAGCTTTGCTTCGTGTTCAAAAACGGAGGGGCATCTCATACCAACACTTTCGAACTCGGCCAGCATGGTCGTTATCGAACGAATATTTGGCAGTATGCCGGGGTAAACTCGTTCAAAAACGGACGTCTTAACGAACTAGCGATGCATCCGACGGTCAAGCCAGTTGCGATGATCGCCGATGCAATCAAAGACGTCTCGCGACGTGGGGAAATCGTGTTGGATCCTTTTGCCGGCAGCGGAACCACCATCGTCGCCGCGGAAAAGACAGGCCGCCTTGGCCGTGCAATCGAGTACGACCCCGGCTATTGCGACGTGATCGTCCGCCGTTGGCAGAGTTATACCGGTAAAGCCGTAACCTTCGAGCGCACTAATCAGACCTTTGAGGATATGGAGAGTGAGCGCACGTCTTCGATCAAGGACAAATCACCGCTCGATCCTGCGCCTCGAGAGGTACTTCCGTGACCGATGATAAAGAAAATCCGAAACCGCTCGACGATTTACCAACTGTAGATGGCGATAGCTCGTCCGAGCCGGAGTATAAGGTGGGCCCCGGTCATCCGCCCAAAGAATACCGATGGAAGAAGGGATGCCCTTCTCCCCATCCAAAAGGCAGGACTCCGAAGGACCCTGTGCTATCGGACCTGAAGAAAATATTTGAGGAGGCCATCAACAAAAAATACAAGGTAAAAAAGGGCGACAAGGACGTCTTTCTTACGAGGATGGCTCTCGGCATCGATCAGGTCCTCAATAAATTCGCCAAAGGCGATCGTCACGCTTGGTCTATGTTGACCGAAATGGCGGACAAGCTCGATGTCGATTTTCTGGCCGGTCAGAAGGGAAAGATTCAGGAAGCGGTTCAGCCAAGTCACCAGGCGATCTTGGATGCCTACGTGGCGCGGCAGCTGCGTGGCCCTAATCAAAGGGAATGGTCCCCAGTGGACGAGGACGCGAACGCGCCGAACGAACTTCGTGAAGGTCTTGTTTCCCTGAGGCCACCAAAGACAACGAGAAAAGTCAACAGGGTGAAGCTCCAATAAGAGATTGCGACTAAGCAACTTGCGACCTGACTACAGCGCGACGAGGAGAGCAAACGCACATGATCACCACTGAAGCGCTACTGAAGGAGGATGATATTTCGCCGCGAGCCGCTTTGCGCTCGCTGCTCGCAACCGATTTTCTATCATTCATCAAATATTCGTTTGGCGTGCTGCGGCCCGGCATCCTATTCAAGTCGAACTGGCATATTGATGCGATGGCCTACAAGCTGTCCCAGGTTGCAACCGGCGATATCAAGCGACTGATCATTACCGTCCCACCGCGCAACCTCAAATCAATTTGCGCGTCCGTGGCGCTGCCCGCCTGGTTCCTCGGCCACAATCCGTCCGAACGCGTTCTAGCAGTTTCATACTCGTCAGATTTGTCGAAAACTCATGCCAACGACTTCCGTCAAGTAGTCAATGATCCGCTTTATCAGACAATCTTTCCTGACATGCGCGTCAAACGCGACACCGACCGTGAGATTACTACAACTGCTCGCGGCAAACGTTACGCGACCTCACTGGAGGGCACCTTGACTGGCCTCGGCGGCAATCTCATCATCATCGACGATCCCATCAAGCTCACTGACGCATTTTCCGAGGTCGTTCGGAAGCGCAGCATCGACTGGTACAAAGAAGCGCTGGTTACTCGCGGGGACGACAAAAAGGCGACGCGCATTGTCGTCGTCATGCAGCGGGTGCATATGGAAGATCTCGTCGGATATCTGCAGGAAAACGACGAGTATGACATCCTAAATTTACCAGCAATCGCTCCCGAGAACGTCCAAATTCAGACTGGACCGAACAGTACGCACCAGCGTTACCTCGGAGAGATTCTTCATCCAGACCATGAACCAGCCGAGGTTCTTCTTCGACTGAAAAAAACCATGGGCCTAATGCCTTTCTCTGCGCAGTATCAGCAAGCGCCGGTACCGATCGGCGGTGCGTATATCAAGAGTAAATACTTAAAGTCCTATTCGCATTCGCAGATTAGCCCTCAGCAAGGAGACCAGATTGTCTTGAGCTGGGACATTGCCATGCGGGAGATGGAGAACAACGATTATTCGGCAGGGGTGGTTCTGCTTTGCCGCGGAGAGACATTCTATGTTCTTGAGGTCGTCAGGGGGCGGTTTCCGTTTCCGCTCTTGACTGAAAAGATAATTAACATGCGCCAACGCTATCCGCGGGGAGCGCTAATCATTGAAAGCTCTCCGATCAGCATTGGATTGATACAGGCCATTGAAAACAAAAACATAAATGTTGTGAGCATAAAGCCAGAGAAGGATAAAAACTCGCGCGTTATCGCTCAAACAGATCTGATAGAGGGAGGGTCCGTGTTCCTTCCTGAAAAAGCCGAATGGCGCGATGTCTTCCTGAAGGAACTTTTAGAATTTCCTGGCGGCCGCCATGACGATCAGGTGGATGCCTTTGTGCAAGGCCTCGCCTACCAGCGCGGTCAGTGGCTAAGGAAAATCGTGGTCCGCCCGACCACAGGTTATTAAGAAGGATAAGTATCTTCGAGCTCACCTCCTTCTTCCAGCATATCTGCATGTTCCGCCACGGACTGCCGCGACACAATTGAAGATTGCGGGCCACTACCGAAATCACCAAGCAGATAGTCGCGCTGATATGGCCCACTGAATGAATTCTCGGGGACATCCCCTTAGCGGCGCCTTTCCGCCGCGCTAATAAGAGCACTCATGGTTAATCCATCGCTTGCCTCGTGCGTTGTGCGTCCTATATCTGCTGTGTCCCATGCGGTCGCCACTGATTTTGGCGCGACCCCGCAAAAACCCTTTAGATGCTGGTAAAATCGACTCGGCTGCTTCCTGCGGCTGAAGAAGGCTCGGTTGGATTTTGGTCGCCCGTCTGCGAAAGCGAAAAGCGTCCGAAGGCCCGCCATCAACCGGACACTTCGGCCAGCGGCAATCTTCGCCGGCTGCGTTCACAGCGCTAACTGAAAGCGAATAGCTGCCCCCGAAGTCCTCAGCACTAGGTGCGCGTGCTCTTCCAAATTTCAACAACGAGATCGTATCGCCCACCTCGAAGGAGGAGATCCGAATCGCAAGACAGGCGTCTGGCACCGTTTGAAAACGCAGACTTCAGGCCGGTGCGTGCGGCTAACAAACACAACCCTCCCGAAGAAATTGTCCTCTCGTTACCAACGGAGAAAACTATGGCGCGTTACAGAGTGCTAATTTACGACAACACTTATTACGGAGATGAAAGTGAACGCATCGATTACGGAGTCTTTGCCAACGCAGACGAAGCCGTTGCGGTCTCCAAAAAGATCGTTGATGACGACCTAAATGCGATGTGGCAGCCCAGCATGACGGCTGCCGACCTGTACCAGCTTTACGTGTCGTGGGGGCCCGATCCGGTCGTGCTCCCGCTTAACCCGAACGATCCACGGGTAATATTCTCGGCTTGGCCATATGCTAAGGCACGATGCAGGGACGTTGTCGCCTCCCGCGCCCGTCTGCACTAAATCAGGAAATAGAGAATTTAAAGCTCTGTGTCGAATCCGCCGCGCGCTTTCGGTCTCTGTGTCTCGCCCGCGATCGGCCAATTCGCGATCGCTCTTTCTAAGGCGAATGCACGCGCTGGAAGATGATTGCTGAAGCATCGCGGCTTCGCTCTCTCAAGCACGTTCGCGCTGGCGCAAGCCGGACTTTCTGGGAGCGGATCGTCGGTCGCACCGTCGGTGGGTTCGTCAGTGGGTCAGTCGGCGGGTTCGACGAACCAAATCCCCACGTTTTAACAACCCAAGCCCCTCAGGCCCTATGCCCAGGGCCGGGAACGCTTCTGGGAACACTCTTGCTCCTAACGGTTCGCCAAGCGGATCAACATTAGCTCCCGCGGGTCCGGGCTCCGCAGGTAAAAAGAGAAGGGCCCGCGCAATACGGGGTTTTTGTTTAGTACAGCTGATGTCGCGCTTGCGCTCGACACCGGGCGTTTAGTTCGGCCTCTACATCATATCGGATTTGAGATTGGACAGCGCCAAGGAAAAACCCTCGCAGGGCGAAATCACCGCCGTCGGTCCGGGCGGCCGTGACGAATCCGGCAAGCTGATCCCGATCGACCTCAAGGTCGGCGACCGCGTGCTGTTCGGCAAGTGGTCGGGCACCGAAGTCGTGCTCGACGGCGAGGATCTCCTGATGATGAAAGAGAGCGACGTCATGGGCGTTCTCACCGACGTTCCCGTGCAAAGAAGAAGGCCGCTTAAGCCGCTGCAAGCCCTTCCCTCATCCTGAGAGCTTGAGAATGTATCATCGCTGAAGGTTTCGGAGGAACCGCTTGGCAAGCGATCGGGCTTGAACGGGTCAAGGATTGACAGACCGCCACAGCACGCTTGCTGGTTTCGATCGCAACTTGATATTCTTGGGGTTATGCCAAGGCCTTCGCGGTCGCTTGCAAGGCGAAGCTTCGCAGCTGTGGGCCAAGGCAACCCAAAGCAGGACCGTGCGGGCCTTTTCCTTGCCGCGGACGGTGAGCTGCTGAAGCCCCATGCGGCGCCCTCTGGCATTGAGGCATTCGTGCTCGGCTCTCTGTCGATAGATGTCCTTGCCACGATCGCTCGCCATCCGCTTGCGCCAATCAGCTACGGCCACGCTGTCGCCCGGCTTCGGCGCATACGGATCGGTGCCGTGCCTGGTCTGTCCCGGCGGGCACCACAATTGTGTACCAGCCGTATGCGCCAACTCGATATCGTCGTTTTTGGTGAACCCGGCCGTCGACCAGATAGTCAGAGGGCCTGTAGCCGCGGGCGCGCAAGGCCTCGATCGCCGGGCGCGCCAAGCCGCGATCCGAGCCGCTGGTGTCGATGTCAACCGCGACAATCAGCTGGCTTTTCGGCTCAGCCACAATTTGCGTGTTGTAAGCGGGACGGAAGCCGCTATCGGCCATCTTCATCACCCGTGCCTCGGCATCCGTCGTCGAAGCTCGCGGCTCCTTCTGCCTGGCCACTTCCTGCTTGTTCGTTTTCTCCCGGCGAGCTCGCTCAGTCTCCAGTTCCCGCATGCGCTCCTGAGCCGCCGCGATACGGGCCTCGCGCTCGCGCGCCGCCCGTTCTTGCGCCGCGCGTCGCACCTTGTCGCCCGAGCCAGGATCAGCTTCGAGCTGCGAACGAATTCCAACTATTCGGAAAGAGAGAACGACCCGAGCGCCCTCACCTCTCATCTTCCGGATGATGGCGGCACAAAAAAGCCGCGGTCGATGCCGGGGCTTAGGTTTGTCTGAAGCTAGAAAAAGATCAGTAGCGCGCGACCACAACCGCGTGCAATCAGGCCTCCCTAAAGTGCTTCGTCTAAAGCCCGTGGCAATGGTCGCCAATGCGATCCGGGATTGTTCGCATCGAAAAGGCATCGTGCTCGACGCGTTTGTCGGCTCGGGCGCGGCTCTGATTGCGGCGGAGAAAACTGGGCGCCGCGGCTACGGCATCGAGATCGATCCGGCCTACTGCGATGTCACTATTCGCAGGTTACGCGCTGCGTGCGGCCTGGAAGCCGTTCTAGCCCGCATTTCTCACAGAATTAAGCGCATCGGGGCTCCGAATCAGCGAAAGTTGTTTTGCGAGAACGACTTCTTG
>WNFP01003647.1_pt1 | contig 18857 bp, 11 predicted proteins | sample 5400201 | NCBI WGS metagenome assembly WNFP01 (sample SAMN13153355, study PRJNA577476) | soil metagenome | isolation source: 115 cm saprolite under Madrone tree | place: USA:California | collected 2016-06-14 | reverse complement strand
CATGCTTCGGGTAGTGGCTGTACGTGTCGAGCCGCAGGCGATGACGGAAGCGCGTTTCGCGGATAAATTGATCTTCTGGCGTGCACTGAATCAAGGCGATGAGCTGGCTGTGGGTTTCGTCGAGTTGCGTTAGCACCTTGGTGAGCGAGAAATCTTTTTTCCGCTCCGTCATCACGGCGTTGAAGGCATCGATGCCACCGTACGTGACAGAATACCGCGGCGGTTTGCCCCCCTTGAGGATGAGTGGCAAATGCTTCAACGCCTCTTCGTCCCAGGTGGTCACGTGCGCAATGATGTCTCTCACGGACCAGTTGCCTGTGACACCATGCTCCACCAAGCACAAATCGCACAAACCAGTGTACGATGCCTTGAACGCCATCCAAGCCTTATCAACCCGTTTTAAAAGTTGCTGTCTATCCACGATTCATCCTTTGGTAGCGACCGGCACGAACGAGGTAAGGTAATTCTCGTTTCTGAAAATCGTCAGAATTTAGAAAGGATAGTTTGCAAATGGACCACCCGCTTTCGAAGCAGGTTCCCTAGGCTTAGCGAACTGCGAGCCGCGCCGCCGGGTCGGTCAAGATTTTCGGATACGCCTACAGCTCTTCTTCCAGTTTTACGAGCAACGCACCGCCGGGAAGCTGCTGTAATGTCATGCCGGGCGTGCGGAATCGAACCCGGCGGGCGCCTCGGCGCTCGCGAGCGGTTTGCGGCGCCGTCAGCAACGCATTTCTTCCCACAGTTTGTTCAACTGCTTCAAATCAACGTTCCCGGACACGTCACCGGCCGTCGTGATAACGGCCGGATGCAAATCGAGAATCGCGGGCGTGACCGGCCGCGCCACACCCTCGGTACCCGATGCTGCAGATTCAAACAGTGCTGGAGGGAGGGCGACGCCGAATCTCGAAGGCCCGAGCGCGGCGAACGATCCGAATCCGCTCGGCGGCATTGAGCGCGTTCCGGGGCATAGAACGCAATCCCATGCCTGTCCGGCGATCAAGCCGTTGCTCGCGGCCGTTGGGTCCTGGCAGGTCAGCAGCAGAATAGGAAGCGCCTCATAAAAACGAACGATATTGATCGTCGTCGCGAGGCGTGAGGCCCACACCGTCGCGGTTTCGGCCGTGAGTGAGGGCGGAACTTGCTCGCGGACGAAAATTGCGCCGGCGCCAGCCTCGACAAACGCATGAGCGACGGCCGCGGTCACTGCACCGGCGAAATCCATCGGGGCTATGTCTGGAGCACAATCATGATTCGCATTCGTGTCGTTCGATTGAGTAAGAAGCGTGGCCAGAGCGAACGGCCCCGTCACGCCCGCCATCAACAATGTTTGACCTTTAAGGAGCGGCTTCAGCCGCGCGATGACTTCGACCGCGACGGGAACGCGCCCGCTTTTCGCGGCCTCATCCGGCGAGCGAAGTCCACCGGGCAAATCGCTGGTCTCGCCCGGCTGTCGCCAGCGCAAGGAGGCCCGCTGTCCCTCCGCGTCCCAATCGAGCGCAGCACCCATCGCTTCGGCTTCGAGAAACGGATCGAAATAACAGGTCACGCCATCCGAGCGCAAGTGCGTGCGGATTTGCCGCAACGCGTTTGAAATCTTCGTGGGGTTCGACAGGAAATTGCGGAGTGGAAGATTCTCGATTCGTGCGCCGAGCGAAAACACGATCGGTAGGAAAAGCGCACGCGGCGGCGCAATCCCCTGCAACAGTCCTTGGACCGCCTGCCGAGGATTGAATGTCTCCGCCATCATTGATTCAGGGACGGAAAATCGGTCCGGTCGGCTTCGCGTCCGGCCAGGAGCCATACCACTGCAGGATTTCCTTTGGCGGGCGCAGCTTGCTCCATTCGCATTCAAATGCGTCGTACGACTTGCCCCGCGCGAGCCGCGCCTGGCGCTCCGCATCGCGTTGCTCTTTGGTTTTCTCGGCATCGAGCTTGCGCCGCTCGGGATCGTAGGCGATGCGATAGATGTTCTGCGCCGTCCAGTCCGAAATGATGTTCTTGCGAAGATCTTCAAGAATCTCGTGCGGGTCGCGCTCGAGCGGATCGCCGTAGCCCGGCCCACCGCCGCTGAAACCAAACAGCAGATCGCCCTCTTCATAGACTTTCGGCGTCCGCGCGACCAATTCGTAATTCCATTCCCCGTGGATGGTGCACTCTTCGAGGATCGCGCGGTGATCGAGCGTCACGCTCGAGTCACCCTTGCGCATCGATTCAAGCAAGTCCGCCTTTCGCACGCTGATGCCCGGAATCGGCGCGGACGCGTAGCCGCCGAAAAGAGGCTGCCCGAGCGGCACCTTCGTGCCGTTGCCCATGCACATCGAGACGAGTTCCGGCATCTTGTGAATCATCCATTGCTGCACGCCGCCCGAGCCGCCGCGATGTAACCCGTGGCCACAGGAATCTTTCCAATGCTGCGAAAGCGTGACCGTAATGGGCAGTTCGCTTTCGACTTGCTCGGAATCGGGAGCGCGGCCAAAAGCGCACCACGCAAATCCGTAGGCGTCCATGCCGTCGGAAGCCGCCCTCCCCCCCTGGCCCATTGTGTTGAGCGAGAAAGAGAGCACGTCGGCGACCGCGAGCTTCCACTGCGATAGCCCGGCGCAGATTTGTGACGTGTGCTGGCTGCCGGGCGCCGCTGCGATTTGCTGCCAGAGGTTCGCGCTCGAAAATGCCATCTTCGCGAACGCATTGTGTGTCGCGCAGCGCGCCTGCATGCCGATGAACACGCAGCAACTCGTCGCGGCGGACTTGTCCGGATTCAGAATGCTTCCGTCCGGAAACACGAAATCGATCGGCGCAAACGTGGTGCTGCAAATTGGCAGGTCATGGAACAAATACTCGTAGAAGAAATTGGCGATGTGGCCGACAACGGCTTGTGGATGAACATTGTAAGAGGATGGATTCTCAGGCGAAGTGCCGTGGAAGTCGAAAACGAGCCGTTCGCCCTGCTTCGTCAGCGTGAGGTAGCAGGCGCGGACGAGCGCCGGCGTCCATCCGATTGCGTCGTTGAAGACGACCGCGCGGAATTTTCCGTCCGGCAGCGTCCGGATTTTCTTGCGCGCGCCTTCTTCTGCCGTTTCGCACATCCGGCGAAACAGACCGACGACAAAATCTTCCCCACGCTTATCGGCCAGCTCGAGCAAGCGCACGCGAACGCGGTCCGCCGTCGTGCAGCGAGCGCGCAAATCCGAGATGAACATGGCCGGCGCACGAAGTCCATATACAGTGTAAAACTCGAGAAAATCTTTCCGCAGCTCGAAGTTTTCGCCGATCTTGATCGGCGGCAAATTGAGCCCTTCCTCGAAGCGCGATTTTGCGCTTACGGGCATACCGCCAGGCTCGATCGCGCCGGTTTCGGTGGTGTGCAAGGCAGCCGACGTCCACGCGATCAATTGTCCTTTGTGGAAGACCGGCATGAGCGCGACCTGGTCCGGATTGTGGATACCGCCGTAGAGAGCGTCGTTCGTATACCAGATGTCGCCGTCGCGGATGCCGGGGTTGTCTTTGTAATGCTTCTGAATGAACTTGATAACAATCGGCTGGATGATGGCGTGAAGATAAGTCCCGCAGGAAGCATTGATCAGGTCGCCGTTCGCGGTGAAGATCGCGACCATCGAATCACCGGACACGCCGAAATAACTCCGCGAAGAGCGCACGAAGACTTCCATCGCTTCGTCGAGAATGTCGTTCGTGATCTGGACGCCGATCTCGTAATCGCCTTGCCGAACTTTCTCGGCGCACTTTTTTTCATAATCGGTGGCGGGCACGGGTTTCAGCCATTCGAGTTTTTCCGCCAGTGTAGGGATCGGCATATTGTTCCCTCGCTCTTAACCGCAACTTGATCCTTCCAAAATTCCGAGCCCCTGTGCGTCAATCGAAAAACGCATCGCCGCGGGCACGACGATCGTGGTGTATTCGCCTTCGATCACCGCGGGGCCTTCGACCACGTTACCTGGGCGCAGCGATTCGTGGGTGAAGATCCGTGTCGCACGGAAATCGTGCGCCGGCGGCCAATAGACTGGCCGCTCGCCCTTGCGCGCCGAGGATGGATCGCTTTTCTCAAGCGGCATTTTCGGCAGGCGCACCTTCGGCGTCGCCACGATGGCTTTTAGAATAAAGCTCTCCACAAAAACGCCACCCTCGGGATTTACGACGAACGGACTGAACGCCTCGCTGAATTCTTTGTTGAAAGCGTCGCAAATCGCCCGGACGTCCTCCGGAGAGTGCAGAGACATCCGGGGGGAAAGCGCGCGTTTCACATGGAACTGTCCGCCATAGAGCATATCAAGCTCGAGAACGAATGCCGCTTTCTCCGGATCGAGGCCCTCGCCGAGAAGGTCCTTCTTGGCCTGTTCGAGCAGGCTCTCGACCGTGCTGTTGAACGTGGCGTAGCCCTGCGTGAGCTGCTGGCTTCCCGGGGACATGAGCGTGAGTTTCTTCGAAGTCTCATAGACGTGCATGATGTCCATCGTGGACGAGCCATACGCACAAAACACGGGCGAAAACGGAAACACCACGGCTATGCGGATGTCGCCCTTAAAGCCCTCGGCATGGGTGGCGCCGGCGCCGCCGCCAACGAAGAGAATGAAATCTTCCGGGCTGTAGCCGCGCAGATGAACCTCCTTCATGATCGCCGAAGCCATATTGCCATTGACGATTTTGCGAATAATTTCGGCGCCCTCTTCGACGCTCACGCCCAGCGGCTTCGCAATTTTTTCGCGGATCGCATGAATCGAGCGATTCTTGTCGAGGCGCATTCGGCCGCCGTAGTAGTAATCGGGATTGATATAGCCGAGCACGACATCTGCGTCCGTGACGGTCGGCTCGGTTCCGCCGAGGCTGAAGCACGCCGGGCCAGGCATCGACCCCGCGCTTCTCGGGCCGACTTGCACGCGGTTCTGAAGCAGCCTGTTGACGGATGCGATCGAGCCGCCGCCCGCGCCGATCGAAAGTGTCTTGATCATCGTGATTCCGACCATCCAACGGTCAATGATGGGGCGGAAATCGTAGCTGCGAACGCTGTCCTTGACGACCAATCCGACGTCGAAACTCGTGCCGCCCATATCGGTCATGACGACGTTTTGGTAGCCCAGCGACTTTGCGACGTGGTGCGCGCCCATCAAGCCGGACACAGGCCCGCTGTTGAACGTCCGGCTCGCGGTGGTGCGAAAAACTTCGGCGATGCCGCCGGAACTCTGAATCATCAGCAATGGCTTCTTGTAGCCGCGCTCGCGCAGCTTGTCCCACATCGCGGAGAGCTCAATCTGCATCGAGTGCTGGAGATACGCGTCCAGGATCGCGGCGAGCGTGCGTTCGTATTCGCCGAGCTTGCCATTCACCTGCCCCGCAAGAACGACCGGGAGATAGCCGATGTGAAATTCCTTGTATTCGTCGCGGATGATTTCCTTGACGCGCCGTTCGTGTACTGGATTCAGGAAGCCCCAGAGCAGCGACACGACGAAGCCCCGCGCGCCACGATTTACGAGGTGGCGAACTTTCTCCCGGACGTCATGTTCATCCAACGGACGGATCACAGTGCCCCGCGAATCCACGCGCTCCTTGATGCCGACGATCATGTCGCGCGGGATGAGCGGCTCCGGCTTCTTTTGAATCGCGAGATTCCGGCGCTCGGCTACGCGCGTGCCGTCAATCCATTGCGCTCCACGGCCGATGAGAACGACGTCTTCGTGGCCTTCGGTAGTAATCAACGCGAGGCGCGGCCCTTTTCGTTCGATCAGGCGGTTCATCGCGATCGTCGTCGAATAGCGGATCATTTCGATCGCCGGCAGAAGCTCTTCCATTGTTTTTCCAACCACGCTGGCGCCTTCTTCGATCACACGAGAAAAACAAACGGAGAGATCATATGGCGTAGTCGGTACCTTCTTGATGAGCACCTTACCGTCAAAATTGAGGACGAGGTCGGTAAAAGTTCCGCCAACGTCGATATCGATGGAGTTCATTCAACGACCTCGAGCCGCTGGCCGCGGATGACGAATTCGCCCTTGCGCAACTGCTCCTTGAGCTGTTCGACATCAATCTCAATGTCGTGAGTGATGGGGTGGCCCGGCGGCAAGTATTCGGTTTCGACCTGCGTGCCACAACCCGGACAATAAAACTCCACGATGCGAACCCACAACGGATCGGGAGAAAAATTGAACGGGCCCGGAACAATCGCCGGGTGGATTTCACCCGGGTCACGGTCGTGAACGAGGCAACCCTTCTTGTAGTTCTCCCGCACCGAACCGAGCGAGTGCCCGCAGCGATTGCACTTCCACTCCTCGCGGTCGAGATCCAAGTCGAGATACTCCGTCACTCGAAGCCGGTTTTGAGTTTCAAGCGACATCGTCAGCTCCATTCGCGCCGCGTCCTTGCGTGCGCGCAGCTTTCAGACCCGCGCCATTTTTCCGTTGCTATATTGATCGATGGTCATCGCCCAGCCGTCGGGAATGAAATAGGTCGTATTCACGCCCTCGAGCACCGCGCAACCCGCCACCCGATTGCCGGGATGCAGCGACTCCCAGCGATAAACCTGCGCTTCGCTGGCGCGGCTTCCCCACGAAATTGTTCGAGTCCCAATTCGCGCGTGCGAGGCATCGGCGCTCTGAAGCGCTCGATCAACGAGCCGCGCCTTCCGCATCGCTTTCTTGACGCGAACGCGCAACATCTCGAGAGAAGTGTTGCCCGTGCGCGCCTTGCCGCGCGCAGCCAGAGCGGCGGAGAGAGCGGCCTTCAATTCCGACGCACTTCCGAGAGCAGTTTCGGGGCACGCCACCGTAACGGAAGGCCCGGCGCTGCCCGCGACTTCAAATTCGATCGCGTAAGTCAGATCGTCCGGACGAATTCCCTCTCCGAGTAGGTCTTTCACACATTCCGCTTTGATCTCGTCGACAAATTGCCGAAGCCTGCCGACGCCTGCCTCGGAAATATCGGGCTCCGGAATCGAGCGCTCGTATACGTGGCAAATATCCGAAACCGACGAGCCGAACGCGCTGAACAGCGGGCCGAGTGAGAAGACCAACACGGTTTCGAGCCCCGCCTTTTCGGCCACGCCCGCGGCGAAAAGGCCGCCGTTCCCGCCATACGCAAAGAGAGTGTGGCGCGACAAATCCTGCTGCAGTTCTTTTTGCGCGCTCGCAATCAAGTGCGCGACCGATTTAAACGCGCGCTCGATAATCATCTTGCAAGCTGCTTCCGCCGCGAGACGCAGCGGCCGCGCAACGAGAGACTCGATTGCCTTCCGCGCGAGGTCGCGATCAATCGGCTTCGTCCCGCCCAGAAAATAATCCGGATTGATCAAGCCTGCGGTGACGAATGAATCCGTGAGGGTTGCTTGGTCTCCTCCCAGGCCGTAGCACGCGGGCCCCGGAAACGACCCCATGCTCTCAGGGCCGAGCCGCACTTCCGCTCCTTTCGGGCCATCGAGCGGTTTGACGACGCTGCCTCCTCCGAGCGCCATCGAGCGCAGGTACGGCAGCGCGAGCTCGAGTGAATTGCCGAAAAGGTCCGAGGGCTTCCGATAAATCGGCTCGCCGCCAGAGAGAACGCTGATCTTTGCCGTCGTGCCGCCGATATCCATCGCGATCACGTCGTTCAGGCCATAGAGCTTGGCAAGATGCGCGCTGCCGAGGATTCCCAAAACCGGCCCGGATTCAATTGTGTCGATTGCCTTGGTTTTTGCAATCCCTGCGAAGCCGCCGTTGGTGTGGCTGACGAGAAAAGTTCCCGAGTACTTCGAAGTTTCGCGAAGCGCGTCCTCAGCCTTGAACAATGTGGCCGCGAGCGCGCCATGCGTGTAGGCATTGATCGCCGCGCAGTAAGTGCGCGTCCGGTCATCGGCGCTCTTCGAGATGTCGCTTCCGGCGAGCACCGGGACGGATCCGAGAAAATGGTCGGGATACTGCTGGTCGATGATGCGCTTGAACGTCATCTCTCGTTCGGGATTGCGGTGGGAATTGTTCAGGCTGATGCAAATCCGGCGCACTCCTCTTTCCAAAAGAGAGCGTGCGGCATTCATGATGTCGGTGTCTTGCGCGGAGCCGTTTATGCCGATGATGTCGCGATCATTCACCAGCCGGCCGAGAATGGCGCTCCGGTCGTCCTTGCCGTAGAGGTTTTGCTCGTGCCCTTGCGTGACGAGCAATCCGATGCGCGGCCCGCGCAATTCGGCGAGAACGTTCGACGTAATCGTGGTGGACCACCGAATCAGATCGACGTTCTCGAGAAAGGCAACCGCATCCAGGAAACCCATCTTTTCCGCGGCCTGGTTGAGGCAGTCAAACAGACACACCGTCAAGTCGTGCGGCGTCGTATCCACCTTCACGCACACAAAGTCGTCGCCGCTCGTGAACAATCCGTCGGTCAGGGTTCCGCCAACGTCGATATCTACCGTCCACATGAGATGCTCATCCGGTCGAGGCTTTGAGGCGCGCTCGCAGCTCTTCCGAAGTCACGGTCCACCCGAAGAAGGATTCTACGTTGAACAGCGTCGCCTCGAAAACGCTTGGGCCGCCCGCAGGCATCGTTCCATCGGAGAGCAGAATCGGCCAGTAGTCCAGAAAATAGGCGTCGCGCAATGTGGATTCGACGCAGACGTTCGTGGCGATCCCCGCGAAAAAGAGAAATTGAATCCCGCGCACGCGCAATTGCGAATCGAGCGTCGTCCCGGCAAATCCGCTGTAGCGTGTCTTGGTGATCACGAGATCTCCGGACTGCGGCGTGAGGTCGTCCACGATCGCCGCATCCCAGGTTCCTTCGGTGAGGAGTTTTCCCTTGTATTCTGGCCGGGCCCGCATCATGTGCATCGCCAGCTCTTTGTGGCAATTGGGCGAACGCGCGCCTCCTGCATCGCTCAAGTCCGCCTTGTAGGCCATGCGCAGATGGACCACCGGCACACCCGCTGATCGCGCGGTGCCGATGACATCTCGAATCGTCCGCACGACGCGCGGCGCATCCGCCAGGTCCGCGCCCGCAATGTCGAGCAGTCCACCCTTGCTCGCGAATGCATTCTGCATGTCCACAAGGACGATCGCCGACTTCGCGAAGTCGACGTCGAGCGCCTCCGGTTTTGCGTTGAGCTTCGGCATGTTCGCGCTTCGGGGACGAGTGCGCCTTGCGATTTTTAATAGCGTCCTGCCTCGACAATCTTATCCGCCAGTCTGGCCGGGTTAGTGTAAATCACCCCATGGCCCCCGGTCATCTCCACTAGCCGGTAGAGCCCCAGCCGATTCGATATCCGCGGGTGCTATCCCCATTTGCCGAGCGGCAGCCGTGTGTCTTCGGTGCCGCGGATTCGAATCCCGCGTCCGCGCCATTCCAGCACCTAGTTTGGTTGAGACTACATCTTCCGTTTACGCCAATGGAACCCCTTAAACTTTCAACCCGAGCAACTTGAGCGCATTCTCTTTAAGAATTAGGGGCCGCACTTCGTCCCGGATGGCGATCTTCTCGAAGTCGGCCAGCCAACGGTCCGGCGTGATCAACGGATAGTCGGATCCGAAGAGAACCTTGTTCTTCAAGAGAGTGTTTGCGTACTGAATGAGTGTCGGCGAGAAATACTTTGGCGACCAGCCGGAAAGGTCGATGTAAACGTTGGGCTTGTGAAGACAGATCGAAATTGCCTCGTCCTGCCAGGGAAACGAAGGGTGGGCCATGATAATGGGCATTGAAGGAAAGTCCACGGCCACGTCGTCGATGGGCATGGGGTGCCCGTACTTCAGGCGTACGCCGCCTCCCCCGGGCATCCCCGTACCCAGCCCACTGTGCCCCGTGTGGAAGATCACCGGCAGTTGTGCCTCCGCGAAGATTTCGTACAGAGGGTAAGCGAGGGAATCATTTGGGATAAATTTCTGGACCGGCGGGTGCAGTTTCAGTCCTCGTACTTTCCCTGCGGAAACCAGGCGCTTCGCTTCCTGCACACCCTCCGCACCCCGGTTTGGGTCAATGCTCGCAAACGGAATCGCGACATCGGAATTCTGCTCAGCGAACTGCACGACTTCATCGTTCGAAACGCGCGCCCTGCCCGTCAGGCGCTCGTCCACTGCAAAAATTACAAAAGCAATCTTTCTCGAACGGTAGTACTCGGCAAGCGCGTTGGCATCCCGCGCGGCGCCGCTGTCACCAAAGTACTTCTTGGCCGCAGTGTCAGTCGCCGTGCGATCATCAGCGGATTCCAGGTGGACGTGCACGTCAAAGGCCGCGAGCGATTCGACTGCAATCCGCGGAGAGGAATTCATCTAGGCTCCTTCGTGAGTGTGAGAACGTGAGCGGGAATGGGTTCGCGATAGAGATCTTCGACGAGGGCGGCGCGATTTCCCAACACCGCTTTTTGATTGATGGAACCCTTGTCCGTAATCTCCTGCACTTCGATCGAAGGCGGCGTGTCCAACAGGATCGCCCGTTCAATGCGAGTGGAGCTTCCCGTGCCGGCGGAAGCGAACGAATCGAGTCGCTCTTGAAATACTCCGCGAACCTCAGTCTGCGCAAGAACCTCGGCCGCCGGTGCATTCGGCAATAATCCCGCGCAAAGTTTCCGGCACATTTCTAAAGCTGGAAAGAACAATGCGGTCGGAAACTCCCGGTCGGGTCCGGCGATGACGACATCCTGGACGAGCACACCAAAATGAGCGAGCAGACGCATACGCAGGGGGCCGACCCTCACCCAAGTTCCGCTTGACATTTTGAAATCCTCGTTCAATCGCCCATCGAAGACAAACCCCTTCAAGGGATCCTGCGGATCGGCAAACTTGATTGCGTCGCCGAGCCGGTAGTAATTCTCTTCATCAAAGGCCACTCGCGTTAATTCTGGGCGGCGCCAAAAGCCGGGAGTGATCGATGGTCCGCGCAGCCGTGCCTCGATCTTTTCATCCACGGGGACCAGCTTTAGCTCTACACCCGGCACAGGCAATCCCAGGCAGCCTGATGTGGCGCCTTCAATCCCCGTGGATAGAGCATACGGAGCGCTTTCGGTCGCACCTAACCCGGTGACAACGAGAATCTCTTCGCCACAGGTTTCGAACGCGAGATCCTGGAGTGCGTCCCAGATGTGCTGGCTGAGTCCCGCCGCGGCAAAAAAAAGGAGATTCAACCGGCTGAAAAAAGTTTTGCGCAGACCGGGGTCGGTTTGCAGATGCCCGAGCAACATCTCGTAGCCCTTGGGCACATTGAAATATGCAGTTGGCGCGATCTCACGCAGGTTGCGCAGCGTCTCGCCAAACAAATCGGGCGTAGGTTTGCCCGCGTCAATGTACAGGGAGCCGCCATTGTAAAGCGCAATCCCAAAATTGTGGCTTCCCCCAAAGGTGTGATTCCAGGGCAGCCAGTCGCATAGCACCGGTGGCTCGTCCGCGAATGACTGCATCATTTGCTGGAGCATCTGTTGGTTCGAGCACAGCATGCGATGAGTGGTTATCACGCCCTTGGGCAGGCCCGTCGAACCGGAGGTGTACAGAATTTTCGCGATTGAGTCCGGTCCGGTCCGCCAATTTGCTTCGTCCACTGCCGGAGATGGCTCAGAGTCTTCCAATTCCTCCAATGAGATGGAACGCATTCCCTCCGGACGAGACTTGTGAAAGACAATTTCCGTGTCGTCCTGCGTGACTGCCTTCAACGCGGGAGCGAACCGGGCACCTTCGTCCGCGAACACCATGGCCGGACCGAAGTTCTGCCATACATAGGAGAGCGCCGTAAATTCCTTGACGGCCAACGAATATGCTGGAGCAATGGGTGCGTACGGAATGCCCGCATACATTGCCGCTAGAGCCAGCAGTCCGTGCTCGATACTGTTTCCCGAAAGGATCATCAACGGTCTGCTGGCCGAAAGGCCGCGATCGAGCAGCCCCCGGGCGAGCCTGCGCACGCGCACTAAGGTCTCGGCGTATGTCACCGTGTGCCAATTGCCGTCGGGCGCTCGCTTCGCCAGAAAGATTCGACTGGGCGCCCGGGTCGCCCAAAATTCCAAGCGATCGGTGACACGCGCAGGATACTCACCCAGAGGCTGCGGCGAGCGCACGTAGATCACACCGTTTTCACGGCGATCTACGATTACCTGCAGCGAGGCAACGCGGACGTCGCGCACAGGTCTTTTAGTCAGCGATCGCATGCGTTCTTACACGGTTCCTAAGTGTTGTGCTCGCCCTCATCCTTCGTCTTATCAAAGTAATAAAAGTATTTACTTTGAAAAAAACGAGGGGAGATGATACCCCTCACGAACCTCAGCGGGTAATTCACGTTCATACATCCGTCTCGCGGGCCCACATGTATCTAGGACAGTCGAGGGTGTGCACGAATCGGGAGTTCGTGACACCGCCATGCCGGTGGGACAGCCTAGAATGAGAACTTCAGACCAAACTGGAACTGCCGCGGATTGAGCATTGTCCTTGGCAAACCGAAAGTTTTGTTCGGCTTTGTTGGGATAAACAGGTTGTGACCGCCCCCCAGCGGTATCGGTGTGGGGGCCAAAGTCCCGCCGGGAACCGGTGTGGGACCAGCCGGACAAACGGTGGAGGCAGATTGCTGCTGGATTGCTTGGCTGACAGCATCATTGTAGTTCTGCGGAATGACGGGGGTTGTGCCGCAGAAAACGGGTGACCCGTAGACCGAAGTCACTTCATCCACATTTTTCCGGTTCAGCAGATTGAACGCATCGATGCTCAGATCGAGCCTTAGCTTCTCGCGAACCTGGAAGTAACGTGAAAGGCGAAGATCCCAAGTGTATTCCTTATCGCCGACGTAGGTATTTCTCGGGATCATGGTGGCGCAGTCGCTCGCCGAAGGGCAGTGGGGCGTGAGCGGTGCGCCGCCCACGCGGTCGGTTGCGCCGCCAGCGAGATCATTCAATGTACTGGCGCCATAGAAAATCGTGAAGGGCCTGCCGGATTGCGCCGTTACAATGCTGCTGAAAACGAAGTGCCTGGCGAAGCTGCTTTCGGGCCCTGTTGCGCTGAAGTTCGCTACGAAGCGGTGGCGGCCGTCCTGGTTCGAATTGGCGCGCTCCGCCTTGTAATCAAACTGATTGACGGGTAAGTTGATGAACGTGGTGAAGTTGCCGTTGTCGATCGTATGGGAGTAGGTGTAGTTGGCCGTCAGGCTGAGGTACTTGCTTCTCTCCATGACCGTCAAAGTTCCACCGTGGTAGTTAGCATTGGCGACGCCGTTGTTGTAGTCGAGCAGGCCGGCGCTCATCGTCTGCAAGCCGCTGGCGGGGCCGGCACCGGCGAAAAATGGACCCAAGCCGGCAAGCGCGCCCGTGGCGAGCGTCGGCGTGCCGGAGCTGCAAGTGGAGAATGTGCCATCCGCATTGAGCTTGCCTGGGACCCAATCGGGAAATACGGAAACAATGGGCCACGGATTCGGGTCCGTGGGATTCGCAGCTTGGTTGGTGTCCGTTGTGCCCACAGGGCAGGGTACGTTGATGTTATTGCCGCGAACGAGCCGGTGCGCGGACACGAAGAGGTACCCTAGATTGACCGCGAACCCTTTTCCGAACTGCCGGTCAATTTCAAAGCTGGCTTGTTCGGCATAAGGGATCTTGCTAACATTGTGATCCATCCCTCCAGACCCAACGCCGCAGGCGCCGACGGGCGCGCCCGGTGGTATAACAGAACAAGCACCGGCCATCTGAATCGTCTGGATTGGGGGAAAGGCGCCATATCCCCCGGTCTCAATAATGGTCTCCGCAAAGGCCGCTGCGCCTGCTGCGCCCGGAAAGGCAAATAATTGATAGCCCTGGCCGGCCTGTCCAAGATTCGACTGGAGCATGGGAAGCTTCTGGGGTTTGACTCCGGCCGCGGCGCAAGCTGAGGCGGTGGCAGCCGATGGGCTATTGGCGCAGAGGTAGCCCGGCGCCACTTTCTGCGTATTCGGCACATAGAAGAACGTCATGTTGTAGCGGTCATCGAACATCCCGAATCCGGCGCGTATCACGGTCTTGCTGTCCGGGGAGTAGGCCAGCCCGACCCGGGGCTGCCATCCGGCGTAATCCGGGTTTACGTAGGATGCCAGGCCTGACTCGTAATCCCACCTCACGCCGGCGTTCAGCGTTACCTTGCGGGTGAGTCTCCACTGGTCTTGCACAAAGAGGCCCCAATAGCCATGGTTAATTCTGCGGTCGTACCCCCCGGCTAGTGCCGGTGGATACGCATTCGCCCAAGTCGAAGTGTCAAGCGCCGGATATTTGGAACTAGGGACGAGTGGCGCGCCGGTCGTAAAGTTGGGATCCGTGGGGAGCGGCACGCCAGCATAGGTAAACACAACACCCTTATCACCTGGCACGGGGCACGCCCCCGCCGCCTGAACAAGAGTAGGTGAGGGTGTCCCCGGAGTTTTGCCGAAGTTAACGCTGTCGGCGTTGTAAAATTGAGCGAATTTCGCAAGGCACCCGAGACCCGGCACGAGCATTCGGACTGGAGTGAAGCCGGGGAAATTGAAAAGGGACCTGATCACGTTGCCGTCGAACCCGAATTTCACCACGTGGTTGCCCTTGATCCACGACACGGAGTCGGAAAATTCCACACGGCTTTCCGCGGTGCGGTCCTGCGTTCCGAAATTGTGGCCCAGCTCGAGGTCGTTGAGGATGCTGAAGTCCGGCTGGCCGGAAGCGCCGAAGAAATTGTAATGCCGCCGGGCATATTGGAGCAGCGCGGTGTTGATCAGATTGCTTTTGATGGTCGAATCCAGAGTCGCGAAAACGGATTGATCGCGCACGTAGAGGTTGCGGCCGCCGCTGGGGGCCCCGATGCCTCCCCCGTCGAGGGTCTGCCCCACCAACTCGCCCAGTGAGCGGACATCTTGCACGGCATAGCGAACCGCCAGGCGGTTGTGGTCGCCGATGGCATGGTCCAGCCTGACAAACCCATTATCGTCGTCCCCGGTTTTCATGAAACCATTGATGTATCCAATGTTATTCCCGGTGCAACTGCTCAGGCCTCCGCTGCAGCCCTCCGGTGCCAGGCCCATTAACGCCTTGGCCTCGTCGATGAGCGCGAGGTTATTAATGAGATCCGGCGGGTAGGTAGGAGATTCCGCGCGCCGCCTCCGCCCAGGGTCCCGCCGAATTGGTTTTGCCTCAACGCGTACGGCAGAGGCGCGGGTTGCAGGAGCGAGCGCGAATTGGCCTTGTTATTCTGCAAATAGTCGTAGATCGAACCGTGAAGCTGGTTGGTGCCGCCCTTGGTCACGATGTTGACGATGCCGCCCATGGCCCGGCCATATTCGGAGCCAAAGCTGTTGTTGACGACGCGGAACTCCTGGACGGATTCCTGCGGGGGCGTCGCGCGCTGCACGCCGCTGCTGGCATTGACGAAATCCGCGCCATCCACGGTGATCTCGTTACTGAAGGAACGCATTCCGGCGAAAGAAATTTGGGTGGTCTCGAAATCGGTGAAGGTGGTTCCCAGACTGGTGCGGCTGGTGGCCACGCCGGGAGTCAGCAGAGCGAAATCCGTGAACAGGCGGCCGCTGATGGGCAGTTCCTGGATCTGGCTCGTGCCGATCACCTGGCTGATTTCCGTCTTGGTGGGCTCAATGACGGGAGCCTCGGTGTCCACCATAATCTGGTCGCCCCGGGAAGCAACATCCAAGGTGACGTTGATGGTGGCGGTCTGGCCTACCGTGAGCACAATGCCCGTCCGCGTGAAATTCGCGAAGCCGGTATAGGAGACCTTGAGTTCGTAACGGCCAGGCGTCACATTGGGCAGCACGTAGAAACCAGCCTCGGTGGCGGTGGCCGTGTACGTCCGGTTGGTATCCAAGTCGCGGAGAGTAAGCGCAGCCCTGGCTACAACGGCCCCGGTCGCGTCAGTCACCGTGCCGCTCAACTGAGCCCCGGCGCTACTGACCTGCGCAAAAAGCGCATGGGCACCAGCGGAAAAAATAATCACGATCGCAAAAAGAACCTGCAAGCTCCATCGCAGTTTCATGATTAATCACCCCTCTCGCAGCCTATTTAGGTTCAGCAGCCCCGGAAAGACCCAGCACGCGGTAACTTTTCGAATTGTGCCTCTCATATCTCCCTGCTAAATTATTGTCAAGGCAATAATCGGGAGGCTGGCCGAATATCGGCGCGAGTTGGAACGCGCGTGCACTGCTCCATTCCTCCGCCACTGGCTTTCCCTTCTCCGAAACGCCGGAATCAGAAACTGCCGCTTGACGGGAAAGAGGCAAGGGGATAAGTAAGCGCTCCGCGCCGGTGGAACAGGCGTTCGTCCGCCGCTCCCCGTGTCGTTGTCCCGCGGCGCAACCAAAGCCGGCCTGTTGTAAGGAGAACCTGTGGCTCAAAACAGAAGTCCCCGAATCACGATGATGCTGGTTCTCGCGCTGACGGCGAGCTTCCGCGTATCCAGTTCCCACTCGGCGCAACAATCTCAGCGCGCGGCGGCCGCAAAGCCGGCAGACGTGGACGGCGCCCGCATCATCCAGGCCGACCAAGAGCCTGAAAATTGGCTGAGCCACGGCCGCACGTACAATGAACAGCGCTTCAGCCCGCTCAAAGCAATCAACGACAAGAATGTCAATCAAGTGGCACTGGCGTGGTATTACAGTCTGGACACGCGCCGCGGCCAGGAAGCCACGCCGCTCGTCGTTGACGGCGTGATGTATTTCACCACCGCCTGGAGCAAAGTTATTTCCCTCGACGCCGCGTCCGGCGTGCGGCGCTGGGAGTACGATCCGAAAGTTCCCCCCGAATGGGCGGTGAACGCGTGTTGTGATGTTGTGAATCGAGGCGTGGCTGCGTGGAAGGGGAAAGTATTTGTGGGGACATTGGATGGAAGACTGATCGCTCTCGACACCGCCACTGGCAAACCTGTTTGGGAAACTCTGACGATCGATCCAAAGATGCGTTACGCGATTACCGGTGCGCCTCGCGTGGTGAAAGGTAAGGTGATCATCGGGAACGGCGGTGCGGAAATGGGCGTCCGTGGGTACGTTTCCGCTTATGATGCGGAGACGGGAAATCTCGTTTGGCGCTTCTATACTGTACCAGGTGATCCTTCGAAGCCGTTCGAAAGCCCGTTCTTGGAAAAAGCGGCAAAAACATGGAGCGGCGAGTGGTGGAAGAACGGCGGGGGAGGCACCGTCTGGGACGCGATGGCTTACGACCCGCAGCTCGATTTGTTGTACATCGGCTCGGGAAACGCCGATCCCTGGGCGCGGAGAATCCGGAATGCTCGAGCTCAGGATAATTTGCTGGCGTCGTCGATCATCGCTCTCAGGCCGGATACGGGCGAATACGTCTGGCACTATCAGGAAAATCCCGGCGACGAATGGGACTACGACTCCGCGGAACAGATCATCCTGGCGGATTTGCGAATCGATGGGCAGCTTCGTCAGGTTCTTCTGCATGCGCCGAAGAATGGTTTCTTCTACGTACTCGACCGCGCCACCGGAAAGCTTTTATCTGCGAAGCCCTTCACCCGCGTGACATGGGCCACCGGCATCGATCTGCAGACGGGCAGACCTATCGAATCGCCTGAAGCGCAGTATGAGGGAAGCGACAAGCCATCCGTTGTTTCGCCCGGCCCCGGGGGAGCGCACAGTTGGCAACCTGCGTCGTATAGTCCGGACACAGGACTGGTCTATTTTCCGGTGCTTGAGGCTGGGTTTGCTTACAAATCAGCGGAACATTTCAGCCATAATACGCTCGCCTGGAACACTGGGATTGACCCTGTGGCGGCGGGCCTGCCACAGGACCCAAACATCAAGAAGGCGATTTTGGGAAGCATCAAAGGCCATCTGACAGCGTGGGACCCGGTCAAGCAAATTGAAGTTTGGAGAGCCGACCGGCCGGGACCCTTGAATGGCGGAGTGCTTTCCACAGCCGGCAACTTGGTTTTCGAGGGGACTGGCAATGGCCAGTTCGAGGCTTTCCGCGCGAACACAGGAGAAAAAATCTGGTCTGCGTCGACGCAAAGCGGGATCACCGCCGGCCCCATCTCCTACACGGTGAATGGCGAACAATACATCGCGATTCTCGTCGGCTGGGGCGGCGTCTTGCCTCTTGCAGCCGGAGAAGTCGCCCGACAATCTCCGCGGATGAACAACGTGCCACGGATGCTGGCGTTCAAGTTGGGAGGAAAGGCCAGCCTGCCGTCGGCGCCAGAGGTGAAGCCTCAGGTCTTGACGCCTCCACGTGCAACCGCGAGCCTCGCCACGGTCAAAAAGGGCGAAGAGCTGTATCAACGCTACTGTGGTGGTTGTCATGGTGATGTCGCCGTCAGTGGCGGTGTCTTGCCCGACTTGCGGTATTCCGGCGCGCTGGCCAACCAGCATTGGCTTAGAATTGTTAGAGACGGAGTACTCGGACTGTATGGGATGGTCGGATTTTCGAAAGAACTGTCGCGACAAGATGCCGAGGCGATCCGCGCCTATGTTATCTTCCGAGCCAATCAAAGTCTGGCCGAGAATCCGGAAACTCACAAATGAACGACTACTTGCGATCCACCTCCAGCTTGATCACGGATGTTTTGCGATTTACCGTCGCCTTCCTTCTTGCACCCGGATCTCAATGCACCGCGCGGTCGGTTCCTCGCCAATACGGAGCCCGGAGGTTTTTTCGATCGATTTTCCCGGCGGGCGTCTTTGGAATTTCCACAAGGAATTCGACGGATTTGGGAGCTTTTACGCCACCTAGCTTTTTTTTACAGTGTGCAATCACCTCCTCTTCGGTTAAGGACTGGCCTTGGCCAACAACAATGAGAGCCTTCACGGCTTCGCCCCAGATTTCATGCGGAATGCCGACCACCGCGCACTCATACACTTGCGGCATGGCCATGATGGCTGCTTCGACTTCACCCGAGAACACATTGAAACCACCCGAGATGATCATGTCCTTCTTGCGATCCACAATGTAAAAGTAACCGTCT
>WNFP01001390.1_pt1 | contig 18858 bp, 14 predicted proteins | sample 5400201 | NCBI WGS metagenome assembly WNFP01 (sample SAMN13153355, study PRJNA577476) | soil metagenome | isolation source: 115 cm saprolite under Madrone tree | place: USA:California | collected 2016-06-14 | reverse complement strand
CAGCGGCGTGTTGATGACCAGGTCGATCTTTCCGGTCTTGACGAGGTCGACGATGTTGGGGCGGCCCTCGTTTACCTTGAACACCGATTCGGCGGGAATGCCTGCCGCTTCAAGCGCCGCAGCGGTGCCGCGCGTGGCCAGCAAGCGGAAACCGAGATCATGCAGTTCTTTTCCAAGGGATCCGAGATGTCGTTTGTCGCGATCATTCACGCTGAGAAAGACTGTGCCCTTGCGTGGCAGACGCTGCCCTGCGGCGAGTTGCGCCTTCGCGAAGGCTAGTCCGTACGACGTGGAAATGCCCATGACTTCGCCAGTGGAGCGCATTTCAGGGCCAAGAATCGTGTCCACGCCACGGAATTTATTGAACGGGAACACGGGAGATTTGACAGAGTAGAATTCGTGCACGGCAATTTCAGACACTCCGTTGTGTTGCACGAGAGGGAGATTCATGTCGGCGAGTTTCTTGCCGGCCATTAGGCGCGCAGCCACTTTTGCGAGCGGCACCCCCGTCGCCTTGCTCACGTACGGAACAGTGCGCGAGGCACGCGGGTTTACTTCAAGGACGTAAACGGTGTCGCGCTGAATGGCGTACTGCACGTTCATGAGGCCGATGACTTTGAGCGCGAGCGCGAGGCGTTTTGTGTACTCGCGAATGTGCTCGAGAATCCCCGGGGAGAGACTGACTGGCGGCAATACACACGACGAATCGCCGGAATGCACGCCGGCTTCTTCGATATGCTCCATGATGCCGCCGATGACGACGTCGGTTCCGTCCGCGAGCGCGTCGACATCGACTTCGGTAGCCTCTTCGAGGAACTGATCGATCAGAACAGGGCGGGCGGGACCCATCATGGCAGCTTGCGCCACATATTCCTGAACGGTGTTCACGTCATACGCGATGACCATAGCGCGTCCGCCAAGGACGTAGCTTGGGCGCACGAGCACAGGCATGCCAATTTCAGCGGCGACGCGCGCCGCCTCTTCTGGGACGAGCGCGGTGCCGTTGCGGGGCTGAGGGATTTTCAGCTTTTCGAGCAACCCCCCAAAGCGGCGGCGGTCCTCCGCGAGGTCAATAGATTCAGGTGCTGTGCCGATGATCGGCACCCCGTTACGCTTCAGTTCCTGCGCAAGATTCAGAGGAGTTTGTCCACCAAATTGCACGATGACGCCTTGCGGCTTTTCACGATCGACAATCGCGAGGACATCCTCTAGCGTGAGCGGTTCGAAATAGAGCCGGTCGGACGTGTCGTAGTCAGTGGAAACGGTCTCGGGGTTGCAATTCACCATGATGGTTTCGAAACCATCTTCGCGAAGAGCGTAGGCCGCGTGGCAGCAGCAATAATCGAACTCGATTCCCTGCCCGATGCGGTTTGGGCCGCTGCCCAGGATCATGATTTTCTGGCGTGGCTGCACGTCCGACTCATCTTCGTCCTCATAGGTGGAATAGAGATACGGCGTGAAAGATTCGAATTCGGCGGCGCAAGTGTCCACGCGTTTGAATACCGGAGCAACGCCGTAGCGTGCGCGCTGGAGGCGCACGGACGCGGGCGTGCTCTTCCAGATTTGCGCAAGCTGCTCGTCGCTGGTGCCGTGGCGCTTTACCTCACGCAGAAGATCCTTCGACGCAGTCTCCACCGTGACGGACGCGGCGCGGCGGTTCATGGCTACGATTTCTTCGATTTGATGAATAAACCAGGGATCGATTTTGGTGAGCTCACAAATCTCTTCCGCGTGCAAACCTTTGTCGACAGCCGTGAGGAGCCAGTGAATCCGATCCGGGCGCGGTGTGGCAAGTTTTTCGCGCAACAAAGAGTCCGGCGTCTCCGCTGGCGCACGCCACGGCGTGTGGGGCTCGAGAGAGCGAATTCCCTTCTGCAGGGCTTCCTTAAAGGTGCGTCCGATGGCCATGACTTCGCCAACCGACTTCATCTGTGTTCCGAGAGTGCTGTCCGCGCCAGGAAATTTTTCGAATTGCCATTTGGGAATTTTCACGACCACGTAATCAATCGTAGGTTCGAAGCAGGCAGGCGTTTTCTTGGTAATGTCGTTTGGAATTTCATCGAGTGTCATGCCGACAGCCAAGCGCGCGGCAATTTTTGCGATAGGGAAACCAGTGGCCTTGCTCGCGAGAGCCGAGCTGCGCGAAACACGCGGGTTCATTTCGATGACGGTCATGCGGCCATTTTCCGGATTGATGGCGAATTGCACGTTCGAACCGCCCGTCTCGACACCAACTTCGCGGATGATCGCGGCCGCCGCGTCGCGCATGCGCTGGTATTCCTTGTCGGTTAAGGTCTGCGCGGGAGCAACGGTGATGGAATCGCCGGTGTGAACGCCCATAGGATCAAAATTCTCGATGGTGCAAATAACCACGAAGTTGTCCCGGTGATCGCGCATAACTTCGAGCTCGTATTCCTTCCACCCGAGGACCGATTCTTCGACGAGAGCCTCGTGAACAGGGCTCATGTCCAGCGCGTGGGCGATCGCTTCGCCAAATTCCTCTTTGTTATAGGCAATCGAGCCGCCCGTGCCGCCCAACGTGAAAGAGGGGCGGATGACCAGCGGAAAGCCGAGCTGATCGCACAAGCGCAAAGCGTCTTGCGCGTTATTGACTAGCGCGGAGGCCGGGACCTCCAACCCGATTTTGCGGCACGCGTCCTTAAACCACAGCCGGTCTTCGGCGACTTTGATGGCGCGAAGCGAAGCGCCGATCATTTCGACCTTGTATTTTTCGAGAATGCCACTTTCGGCGAGCTCGACGGCCAGATTGAGCGCCGTTTGTCCGCCAACCGTGGGCAGGAGCGCGTCAGGCTTTTCCCGGGAGAGAATTTCCTGCAAATACTCCTTGTTCAGCGGCTCGATGTACGTGCGATGAGCCAGCTCAGGATCGGTCATGATCGTGGCCGGATTGGAATTGACCAGTACGACCTCGTATCCTTCAGCGCGCAGAGCCTTGCAAGCTTGTGCGCCGGAATAGTCAAATTCGCAAGCTTGGCCGATGACGATGGGGCCCGAGCCGATAATTAGAATTTTCTTGATGTCCTTACGTTTTGGCATCCGGCCTCAGTGGTTTTGTCTGCGTTCATTCTACAGAAAAAACGAGGTTGATTTCTCGTTTCGTTTGGGATGGTGGTTGCAAAGCGAACAATCATGCGGCCGGTCACCATTTCACGCCGTAGCGGTTGAGAACGCTTTCGACCTGTTCGCGTTGATCTAAAACAATCGAGTAGATCGCTCTGTAATGGTCGCGCTCCTTCCACTCGATCACCTTTCGGGCGGGCTCAGGGCCTACAAGTTCTTCCATGGCGTGCCACTCCAGCATGCAAACAGCAATATGAAAATAGCTGCTACGTAGTTCGCCGTCGCCTTCGGGGACTCGGATTTCCAAGTTGGGAAACTTTCGATGGAGGTCTTCGAAAAGAGCGGGATTATCCATGCGATAGCGGTCCGTGAGAAGCCAATGAGCTTGCTCGTGAACGTACGCGGAGAGCGCCAGGTCGTCGTTATCGAGGAAGCGCAAATTCAAAGTTAGCATGGGATGCGAATGATTCATCGCACCGCGCTCGATCAGGATCTCGCGCGTGACGGTGTATTTCTTCAGGTCGTACCGCTTGGCGAGGCGCTCCACTTGCTCCTTCCGCTGCTCTTCCTGCGGAAGACCGTTCTTGGTTTTGATTTTGAGCTTGGGCGTCTGGGCCGCGGCGCAACTGGAAATGATCGCAAGCGCGGCGAGAAACGGGAGAATCCGGAGTGGGCTGGTGTGTTTGCGATGAGCCATTCTTAGTTGACGGTTTCAGTCCTTCGCAATTGAAACTTGCCTTTTTCGAGAGCATACAAGAACTTCGAGCACTCCGTGCCGGCTTTCTTTCCCGGCTGATAGCGCACCAAGAGTTTGTATTCCGTCCGCCCGATCGTGGCAACCAGCCAATAATCGCCGGACGTGGGTTTCTTGAACTGAAAACTGCCATCGCGTCCAGTCGTGACCTCCGCAACGGGCGTTATCAGGTCGCAGCAATCGGCGCTCGCCGTTGGAGAAAATAGCCGAACGCGCGTGTGCGAAAACGGTTTAATTTCCCGGCGCAAAGAGTTCGTGGTTCCCTGCTCAGGAACATTTTCGATGGAAACGAGCTTGCCGCATATCGCGTCCACAGAAACCGGTTCCGCAGTGTCAGCCGAATTGGCCGGAAGCGAAAATCCGAGCAACAGACAGACGGCGACCAACTGCCACTTCACGCTGCGAACTCTTTCATCATGGCGGTGAACTGTGTGAAGAGGTAGTGCGAATCGTGCGGCCCCGGTGAAGCTTCAGGATGGTATTGGACGCTGAAGAGAGGAAGTTTTTTGTGGCGCATGCCTTCGTTGGTATGGTCGTTGAGATTCACGTGGGTAATTTCGACGTCGCTGGAGGGGAGGGATTCCGGATCGACGCAGAAACCGTGATTTTGCGCCGTGATTTCCACCTTCTGGTTCAGAAGATTTTGTACGGGATGGTTCGAGCCGTGATGTCCGAATTTCAATTTAAAGGTCTTGCCACCTAGCGCGAGACCGCAGAGTTGATGGCCAAGGCAGATGCCGAAGACTGGCACCCGTCCGAGGAGCTTCTGAATATTCTCGACAGCGTAGCCGATAGGCTCCGGATCGCCGGGACCGTTAGAAAGGAAGACGCCATCGGGTTTGAGATCGAGAACGTCTTGAGCTGACGTTTGCGAAGGGACAACCCACACATCGCAATGGTGATCGACGAGGAGACGCAAAATATTTTGCTTGATGCCGAAGTCGTAAGCAGCGACGCGGAATTTTCTTCTGTCGGAAACTCTGCCGGACTCGCCCATGGATTCCGACCACGGAGGAATCGTGAGTTCGATGGAACTCTTCTCCCAGCCGTAGGCTTTTTTGCAGCTGACGCGGCTGGCGAGCTCCTGGCCAGCCATCGCGGGCAATTGCTTAGCTTCGAAGATCAATTGCTCGGCGGGAGTGCCGTCTGTGGCAACGACGCCTCGAAGAGCGCCAAAGTTTCGTATGTGGCGTACAAGCGCGCGAGTATCGATATCCCAGATAGCGGGAATTTTGTGGCGGTTCAAATAGAGCTGTGCGGTTTCGCCAGAACGCCAGTTCGAGGAGATTTGTGAAAACTCGCGCACGATCAGCGCTTCGATGTACGGGCGTGCCGATTCCTCGTCGTCAAGATTGGCGCCGACATTGCCTATGTGAGGATACGTGAGGCAAACGATTTGTCCGGCATAGCTGGGATCGGTGAAAACTTCCTGATAGCCGGTGAGGCTGGTATTGAAGACGACTTCGCCGCCGCGGCGCGTGATGGCGCCGGCGGCGCGGCCCTTAAATATGCGCCCGTCTTCCAGAGCGAGAGTGGCGGGCCGATGCTGAACTTCGGTCAGTTTGTCCTCCGCTTGTGGTCATGAAGTATGCCAGTCACTTCGAGTTTGTGGAACTGGCTTCCGTTGTCGATAGCGAGCCGAAATGATCGACGGGCCAGTACGCAAACACGGCACGGCCATAGATAAATTTGCTGGCGACAGGGCCGAAGACGCGCGAGTCGTTCGAGCTGATGCGGTGATCGCCCATGACGAAGTACATGTCTTTCGGAACACGCACCGGGCCGTAGTCGCTCATGTCCTCGTACTGTGTGGGGACGTACGGTTCGTCGATGGCACGTCCGTTGACATACACGATGCCTTGTCGAATTTCAACGTTTTCACCGGGCAAACCAATGACGCGCTTGATGAACGATTTCGAATGGTCGAGCGGATACCAGAAAACGACGACATCGCGCCGCTGGATGGGCTCGAAGCGATAGACAAATTTGTTGATGAAGATGCGTTCCTGGTCGGACAGGAGCGGCGCCATGCTGGTGCCTTCGACTTTTACCGGTTGATAGAGGAAGACGATGATGACGAGTGCCAGGCCGATGGCGATGAGAAGGTCGCGCGTCCAGACCCGGATTTCGTTTCGCAAGGAATGACTTGTCGAAGGCGCCGGTGGTCGAGTTTCCGGAACCGAGGGGGCTAGAGTTTGGTTCTGGTCCGTGCTTTGCATTTTGTGATGCCTTCTATTTATAGCACGGGGATTGCTGGCCGCGCCAGATTGGATTTGCGCGTGCGTTCACTGATTGTCAGTTTCGCCGGGCCGTTATGTAAGATTCGCGCGTAGCGTGCGGCGTTGCATACGGCTTGTGGAGGTTGCGTCTTGGAAGCAAGGCTAGTCCGGCGACAGAGCGTAGTTCAGAGTGGCCAGAGCTGCGATGACGGCGGTTTCCGTGCGCAGAATGAGTTGGCCGAGAGAGGCCTCCTGGAAGCCACTGGCGCGGGCCGCGGTTAGTTCGTCGTCTGTCCAGCCGCCTTCGGGGCCAATGGCGAGGCCGGCACTGGCTGATACTTTTCCGGGATTCGAATGTCCGAGAATATTGCGAAGCGATGGGGCGTCGCTCCGCTCGGAGAGCATCAGCCGAAATTCAGACGATTGCGAGGCAAAGGCCTGGACGGGTTTGGCGAGGTCATCGAGTTGGGGAAGGCGGAGGCGGCGGGATTGTTGGGAAGATTCGAGCAGGATCTTTTGCCAGCGTTGCGAACGCTTTGCGGCGGCGGCGAGGAGACCCTTTTCGCTGCGGACGGCTGCGAGCGGAATGATTTTGGTGACGCCGAGCTCGGTGGCTTTTTCGATGGCCCATTCGAACGCGTCAAATTTGACGATGGACAGAAGAAGAGTGATATCGGCGACTGGTTGAGCCGCAGGGAGTCGCTCGAGTAGAGCGAACTCGACGCGATTCCGCGCGACGGACTCAACGCGGGCGAGCCAGGCACTGGAGCCATCGCTGAGTTCGTAGAGCTGGCCGGATTGAGCGCGCAGCACGTGGCCGACGTGGTGCGCGGTGTCGCCTTCCATGACGGCGGTAGTTCCGTGGAACTGTTCAACAAAAAATCGGCGTCGCACTTGCGGATTCTATCGCAGGAATGCCGCTCTATCCGAAAATGTCTTTCACTTTGTCGAAGAGGGTGGAATTGCGGTCCGCGGGCTTGTTCTCCACTTTGAGAGTAGCGCCGAGTTGTTCGAGGAGCTTCCGTTGCTCGCGTGTGAGCTTTGTGGGCGTAAGAACGCGTACGTGATAGTAGAGATCTCCCTTGCCGCCGCCCCGCGGGTCGGCGAGGCCTTTGCCCTTGATGCGGAAGACGGCGCCGCTTTGCGTAGCTTCGGGTATTTTTAGTTTTTCCTCGCCATTGAGGCCAGGAACCTGCAACTCGGTACCGAGAGCGGCTTGCGTGATGCTCAGCGGGATCGTGCAGTAGAGGTCGGCGCCACGGCGTTCGAAGAAGGGATGCTCCTTAACGTCGAGGACCACATACAGATCGCCAGGCGCGCCGCCGTTTGGCGCAGGCTCACCTTCCCCCGTGACGCGAAGTCGCGTGCCAGAGTCCACCCCGGGCGGAATGCGCAGATCGATTGTTTTCTCTTTTTCGATGCGGCCCTGGCCACGGCAATCCGGGCAGCGCTCGCGGACGATTTGTCCCGCGCCCTGGCAAGCAGGGCAAGTGCGCGTGATGGTGAAGAATCCTTGCTGGTAGGCGAGTTGGCCGCGTCCGCCGCAAGTCTGGCAAGCGACAATCCCGGTGCCTTTTTTGGCTCCCGTTCCATTGCAGGCTTCGCAGTATTCCTGTCGCGGGAGTTTGATCTTGGTGGTGACACCCACCGACGCTTCCTCAAACGTAAGCGTCATATCGTAACGGAGATCGGCGCCGCGCTGCTGACGACGCCTGGTGCGCCCTCCGCCACCACCGAAAAGATCCTCGAAACCGAAAAAGTCTCCAAGAATGTCGTGAAAGTCGCGGAAGGCGGAGTTGTTGAAATCCACTCCGCCGCCTGCTCCCGAGAGTCCTGCATGCCCGTAGGTGTCGTAGACTTCCCGCTTTTGCTGATCGCTCAGAATGCTATAAGCTTCCGTGCACTCGCGGAATTTCACTTCGGCCTCTTCTTTGTTTTCCGGGTTGCGGTCCGGGTGCCACTTCAGCGCCGCTTTGCGATACGAAGATTTTATTTCTTCGACGGAAGCTGTGCGCGAGACGCCGAGCACTTCGTAAAAGTCTTTTTGGTTCCCCTTTGCCATGCAGTCCCCTCAATTGGAATTAGTTCGCAGCTTCTTTCGATGCCCCGCCTGGATGAACGGCTACGCGCACCATGGCAGGCCGCAGAACGCGGCCATGAAAAACGTATCCCGGCTGGAACACTTGCAGAATGGTGCCGTCCTCGTTCTGGACGGTTTCGGTGCGGTCCATCGCCTGATGAAGATGCGGATCAAATTGTTTGCCGAGCGGATCGATACGTTCGACGCCAAGCCGCGTGACGTTGTCGACGAGCTGCTTGTAAATAAGCTCGAAACCTTTGCGATAGTTTTCGTACTCGGCTTCGCGATGGGCCGCGAGTGCATGCTCAAAACCGTCAATGATCGGAATGAGCCCTTCGATGACCCGCGCGGTGTGGCGTTTGGCATCGTCGGCGCGTTCTTTTTCGATGCGCTTGCGATAATTGTCAAAATCGGCCTGGCGGCGCATAAGCGTCTGGCGGAGTTCGTTCAGCTCGCTGACGAGTTTCGCGACTTCGGCATCTGTAGCTGCGGAATCCGCGGCGAGCTTGGCGTCGTCGGACTGATCCTCGGCGGCGTTTTGCGCGCTGCCTTCTCTGCTGAAAGGTGAGTCCTTGTCTGGCACTTTGCTGCCTCTCTTCCGGAAAAAGTGTTTCAAATTTTGCTCAAAGCTTCGCTGAATAACTGCGCAACGTAAGCGACGGCGGTCATGGCGCGCTCGTAGTGCATCCGCGTCGGTCCGAGCACGCCGAGCGAGCCCTGCACAAGGTCGTTGCGCGTGTACGGCGCGCTAATGATGGCGAGATTGTCGCCGGCCTCGGATATTTCTCTCACGCCAATTTGCACATGAACAGGCTCGGGCGTTTCGATACACGCGTTGAGCACGCTGACCAAGCGATGCTTCTCCTCAATGGCCGCCAAAAGTTCACGGAGCTGCGCCTGATTTGTGAATTCAGGTGTGCCCACGATTTGGGCTGTGCCTTCCACGTGAACCTCACTAGTATGACTCTCTCCGAGCATCGCCGGGTCCCACAATGTGAGAGCGTTGCCAATGAGTCCCTCATATTGTTCGCGATCGGTGGCTAACTTTTGCAGCAGGTCGCCCCGAATCGCTTCGAGAGTCCAACCAGAATAGTGCCGATTTAAGAATTCCGCCGTGGCATCAAGCTCGGACTGGCTAAAAGGCCTGCTCGGACGAAGAATTTTATCGCGCGTGTTGCCACCCGGAGAGATCAGAACTACGACCACCCGGCCGTCCGGCAGCAGCCACATGCGCGCGTGCTCAAGCACGGTCTTGCCGAGCGGCGGCGAAACGATGATACCGAGCCCATTCGAGACTTCTGCAAGAACGTGCCCGGCGCGCTCTGTGATTTCGGAAGCGGTTTTGGCGCCCCCCATTTCGCGCTGAATCCAATCTCGGTCTCCGACGGTCAAGGTTGCTTGCGAGGCAATCTCCTGCGCGAAGAAGCGGTACGCTGCCGCCGTAGGGACGCGCCCCGACGAAGTATGCGGCTGGTAAAGCAGACCGCCGTCTTCAAGATCGGCCATAACGTTGCGAATGGTCGCCGTGCTCAATGTCTCTTCATACCTCTTGGAAATCGCGCGTGAGGACACCGGCTCCCCCGTCTCGATGTACGTGCGCACGAGATCAGCAAGAATCTGTCGGTTACGCCGTTCTTGTAGGGCCGGATTCCTCATAGCAGCACTCTACGCTGAGCGCTAATGAGCGCTACCTATATTGTAGGAAGCGGGTCAACCACCGTCAACGCGGGTTGTCTGTTCCGGTGCCTGTCGCGGACCTTTAGCTAGCCACCGCCCTTAGTTGTTGTCGATTTGCGCCCGCTGCAGCTTGTCAGAATAATCGATGTACACGGTCTTCCATTCCGAGAAGAAATCGATGGCCGCGATCGCCGCTTCGCGATGCCCGTTGCCAGTCTGCTTGGTGCCGCCGAAGGGCAGATGCGTCTCGGCCCCAATCGTCGGCGCGTTCACGTAAACGATTCCGGTGTAAAGGTCGCGCGTGGCCTGAAAAGCTTGATTCACGTTGCGCGTATAAATCGACGCCGACAATCCGTACGGAACGCCGTTAGCCACTTCAATTCCCTGCTCGAAACTATCGATTGGAATGACCGAGACGACGGGACCAAAAATCTCTTCCTGGGCGATGCGCATTTGCGGCGAGCAATCCCCAAACACCGTGGGAGCGTGGAACCAGCCCTTGGCGAGCGGGCCGCCGTCGAGGCGATTTCCGCCGGTGAGGAGCTTAGCGCCTTCGTTCTTGCCAATTTCGACGTAGCTCATCACGGTCTTCAATTGCTGCTCATTGATGCAGGGGCCCATATCTACATCGGAATCGAGACCCTCGCCCACCCTCAAAGATTTCACACGATCCACAAAGCGCGAAACGAATTCGTGATAGATGCTCTTGTGCACCGCGACGCGGCTCGCTGCCGTGCAGCGCTGCCCGGAGGTTCCAAACCCGCCCCAGACTGCACCGTCAACCGCGAGGTCCAAGTTCGCATCATCCATCACGATAATGATGTTCTTGCCGCCCATTTCCAGGCTGCAGTGTTTGAAAGTTGGCGCGCAGGCTTCGGCAATGAGCCGGCCGACGGCAGTCGATCCTGTAAAGCTGACGACAGGCACATCCTCGCTCTGCGACAAGGGTGCGCCAGCATTTGGCCCATCGCCGCTGACCAGGTTCACTACCCCGGGCGGCACGCCAGCTTCGGTGAGAACCTGCACGAGATGATAAGAAGACAGCGGCGTATCTTCGGCAGGCTTCAGCACGACCGTATTGCCGCTGATCAGTGCAGGCATCATTTTCCACGAAGGGATAGCCATCGGAAAATTCCACGGCGTGATCATTCCGCACACGCCAATCGACTGCCGCACGCTCATGGCAAACTTATTAGGTAGCTCCGAAGGAGTCGTCTGGCCAAACAGCCGCCGCCCCTCGCCCGCCATGTAATAGGTCATATCAATGGCTTCCTGCACGTCGCCGCGCGTTTCCGCCAGGACTTTGCCCATCTCGCGCGTCATGTCTTTGGAAAACTCTTCTTTGCGCTGCACAAGAATCTCAGCCGCACGGAAGAGAATTTCGGCACGCTTGGGCGCCGGAACCAGACGCCACTTTTTGTACGCCTCTTTCGCGGCATCCACGGCCGCATCCACGTCCTCAGAAGTCGAGGACACAAACATCCCTATCAATTCGTCGGTGTTGGCGGGGTTGCGGTTCTCGTATGCCTTTCCGCTGTAGGAATCCTTCCACTCGCCATTAATAAAGTTCTTAAAAACTCGTGGCGCCACTGACGTAGCCATAACTTCCTCCTCCGTTGCTCAATTCGCTGGTCTGTAATTTTCTGTGTGCCTGCGGGATTAAACACGGGGCACCGCGCGGAAACTAAATTCTACAGTTGGTCGCAGGAACCGTCAAATCGAGCTCCGCATGGCATCTGCCATCTCCATTCTCAACAAATTGTCATTACCACGCGACCGCGCTGAGGACCGCGCTCTCCCGGCTCTTCGATTTGGAGTCCCCGTATTGTTTCGAGATAATCGATTTTCCCGTGATGTTACGAGGAGGCAGACATGGCGCTGATCGCAAACATTCTCTTTCCGGTGGACTTCTCGCCCTCGTGCCTTGCCATGGCCCCTTACGTGAAGAGGGCCGCGACTCTCTTCGGCGCCAAGGTGACGTTGGTTCATGTCGTCGATGTCGCCAGCTACAACGGCTTCGAACTCTACGTAAGGCCGCCTTCCGAGATTTCCGAGGACCAGACAATCATTGGGCGGGAGAGGCTCGATCAGTTCCTTGCGGACGAATTCCCCCTCTCTGGGCACGCCAGAATCCTTGTGTCCGGAGATGCTGCAACACAGATCGCACAGGTCGCCAAAAGTGGGTTTGATCTCATCATCATGCCCACGCATGCCGGTATTTTCAGGCGAATGCTCCTCGGTTCCACAACAGCCAAAGTGCTCGATGATGTGGATTGTCCTGTCGTAACGAGTAGACATGCTGAGGCCATTGCGCCGCGGCCATTGGGGCACCGCGAATGGCTCTGTACTATCGGCTTGGGAGAGGCCTCCGAAAGAGTCCTCCGTTATGCCCATCAAGCCGCCGCGGAAGCGCACAGTACGCTCCACATCATTCATGCCATTCAGGCCAATGATCCCAGTTTGCCCATTCGATTGGATCTTCAGGAAGAAATTCAGTCCGAAGAAAAGCAGGAAGCAGGTCAGCGCATTGCCGATCTGCAACGAAGAGTTGGGTCCCAAGCGCCCGTAAAGATCGTTGTCGGCCCCATCAAGGAAGCTCTGCTTGAGGCTGCTCGGCGATTCGATGCCGATTTGCTGATGATCGGAAGAGGTCCTCATAGTGCTCACGGCCGCCTGCGGGATCTGACCTACGCCGTGATCCGCGACTCCCCTTTTCCAGTCCTTAGTATCTGACTTCGACCGGTGTGAAAAACGTCCAGAGTTCGACGGGACTGTCGCGCTAGGGGTGTTCGAGAGGGGTTGTCGAGCGCTCGAGCGGGGAGAAGTCAAAAGTTCAGGGTGCCTGATTTACTGACTAATTCATTCGAGGAAGTCGAGAGGTTTGAGGGAGTTGGAGGGGGAGTAGTGGGTTTGCTATGGCTGTGGAAATGTGTGGAAAACGTCAAAAGCCCCACACGTAAAAGCGACGAGGGCACCCCGGATCATTTGCGCATGCCATGTCTGGGCCACCCGTCCTTTCGCTGGCTCCCAAAGTAACAGAGGGCTAAGCAAAGCAGAACAGCAACAGCCCAGGAGGTTGAGTGCTCCCAGACGTATCGCCGAAGGTCTAGCCATCCCAAGTAGGCAACCTGACTCCAGGAGAGCCTTTTCCAGAAGAAGACGGAGGTCGAAACTTCTGCTCCGGCCAGGCAAACTGTGGCCAAAACGTGGATGGCCAGCCAGTGAGGCGAAGGCGGGATCCCTACTCACCCGCCGAAATATGCAAACCCGCAGATCTGCCGCTCAGGTACAGCCCGATGGCGGCCCGATTCTTGGAATCCCGAGCGGACCAGACCGTCATCTGCGCGCCTGAAAGTTCGTCGGCCTCGATGCTCTGTTGCGTCAACCAATTGGAAGGTATCAGCACCCGCAGCAACCCTACGAGATCAAGAAACTCACTCTCCGCGGCCGCCTCCGAATCTTGCGGCCAGTAGCAAACGTACTGCGTTGCTGGCCTGCCAGGTGCCCGCGACGAAGTCGCTTTAGTACCCTTTGTGGATACCGGAGCGAAATTGGTGCCCGAGACGGGTTCATTTCTTGCGGAGGATCTTGTTCCCGCAGAAGGCTCCGCATGAATCAAGCAGCTCGCCGCCCCGGAGAGTTTGACCGTATCCCCGAATGAGGCGCTTCTGGAAGGCACGGAACTCCCGCTCCTAACCGTGAGTTGCCGGAACGAATTCGCGCGGTTTTCCAATACTTTCTTGAGTCCCTGGCACAAATCGTCGCAGCCAGCATACCTCTTCGACGAGTGCTCACCGGTGCTCTCCACAGCAGGTTCAGATCGCAAGTTATCTGTAGTTGCCGACAAAGAAGTTGCGGACGCAGGCTGCGGCGTCGATGCCGGAGCCGAGCGCGGTTGCGGCGCTTCAGACTTCGCCGATGCCGACAGTTCAAAAGATTTCGACGCCGGCTCCGGATTCCGCGCCAGATTCGCCGACGAGTTTAACCAAAAAGAAATCTTTGCCGTGCCGTCAGACTGTCGAACAGTTTGCAGATGCAATGGGCACTGCCCGAGGTAAGGCCCATCTACGATGTAGGATTCTTCCGGATGATACCCGCCGTAGCCGGTTGTCTCCACGCGAGCTACCTCACAGCCCGGCGGTCCCGCGTCAACATAATGATCCGTGCCAGCAGACTCGCTCTTGAATTGCCACAAATACTGGAGCTCATGAAGGTCGGTCATTGTCTTGGCGTACCACTCCTCCACTTGCTGGGCTGGAACCTCCGCGGAGCATATGTACACCGCCACCTCGCTGCTCAACCAGAAATCTGTGTGGCAGGGGACATGGATTGCGCCTACCGAAAGGTCCGGGTTCGGCGGTGTGAGCTTGGGATCTCTAGGTTTGAGGGGTGTGCTGCCGCGAAACTCGCGAAAATCGGTTTCCGCCGCATAAAGAATATATTGCAGACTCCAACAGGCCCGGTCCTGCTGGTTCTTACACTGCGCGAACGTCGGAACAGCGAAAAAACTCGCACAAAAAAGAGAAAGAAGGCTAGAAATTTTTCCGTTCATGACGTGCCTGCCCTTCGAGATGATACACACTTGTGCTGTAAGCAAGGACAGAGCAGGGAGTGCCCAAGCGGCAGCAAGCGCGTACTTGACCGACTCCAGCTTGGTACGAACTATTCTGCAGTTGGTAAACAAACAGATGAGATTGACGCCCCGAGGGTTGCCCATCCCTTACAATAGGAACGGACTCCCGCGCGCCCATGTTCCCCATCCTCGTTCGACTTATCCAACGCACTCTGCAACAACCCAGCGTGGCGAAAATTGTTGCGCGGTTCTCCTTGCCTGCTTTCGACTGCACACTCTCAGAAGGGTTGAGCTCGTGCAAGTGCGTCCTCTCCACAAATCCGTCCAAAAAATACCCCAGAAGATGAACTCTCTCCCGGGGCTCAATCTTGCCGAAAGAGACGGCGGATGCTTGCTTACAGGTGGGGGGGGCGACCAACTTGCAGGGCTGGCCGGCGAAAATGCAGTAGGTCGCTCGGGGCCTTGCTGGTAAACGCAGCCGTTACCGGACATCGTTCGCTCCTAAAGGAGTTCCCAAATGCCTGCTCACGGGTGCCGCACAAGGGCTGCCGCAGCTGACTATCAGGTCTGCGACAGTGTTTGGTCCACTGTCAGAATTGCCAGTTCCCGATGCTCGTTCTGCACTCGCCGACTCAACTCGCAGATCCTTACAACAGTGGATGTTGAGCGCGAAATTGCATTGTGGAGAAAGCGCTCGGGAAAAGAGTTTTGGATGTAACGCGAGCACCTTGGAGGAGACCGCAGTTACGATGGATTCAAGAGTGCTGAAGGCGTCGGCCCTGATGCAGCACAAGGCGAATACCGCGAACAGCAGCAACGTTCTTGCAGTGAAGATTTTCTTCACGAGACTCGCTTTTCGGATGGCGTGTAGTACACAAGGAGATATCTCATGCAGGCGAAGAAGTTCCCAGCGGCTCATCTGACAGCGATTCCCCGTGACGTTTCATTCGCAACTGATCGGCCGGATCTCACCAGTTAGGTCTTCACCGATTGGACATCTCGCTGCAAGGCACCGACACCTTACCCCCACCCGGGCGTATTCTTAGAAAGGACGGTCTTTGGACCACATGAAAAAACTAGCCCTGAGGCCAAGCTTATGTCGCTAAAAATCATGGTTGTCGACGACGAACCAGTGACCCTGAAACTCGTCAGGGCCCTAGCTGCCCCCTTGGACCATACGGTTCTAGCTTTTGAAGACGGCCAGCAAGCCGGGCAACGCGCGGAGAATCAGCGCTTCGATGTAGCTTTTGTGGGCATGCGCTTGCCGGAACTGGACGGAGTTCGGCTGGCGAACCGAATCCGGAACTCAGAGTCCAACCGCGATACCACGATCGTGATGCTCAGCGCCACGGATGACATTGTGAGCCTGCGCAAGGCATTCGGCGAAGGCGCCGACTTCGTCCTCACCAAACCAATCACCGCGAACCGCCTCCGTCCCATGCTGGCTGCCATAGACTCCCCTGGTTGGAAAGGCAGAAGGACCACAGCCCGTTTACCCCTTTTTACGGAGGTCATCTGTACGTGGGATGATCAGAAGATCCCCTTGCGCAGCATGAATATCAGCGAAACCGGCATGCTGCTGCAACCCTCGCTAGACGTCGAGGTGGGCCAGGAAGTGGCTTTGGAGTTCAAGATCGCAGAAATGCGTGCCTCTCTCAGCGTGCTCGCCAGGATTGTACGAAAAGAAGGAACTGAGCGCGTAGCCATAGCGTTCATCGGCCTCACACCGGAAGATCAGAATGCGATTCAGCTTTATGTCCTGGGCCGTTTGAAGGACCTCACGCCGCCGCGAAACTTGTCGGGCATCGGAATGCATCGCTTATTCAGTTAACGAAGAACACACACTGGATGGATTAAGGTGTGAATTCCGGCCGCGGCCGTGTTATACTGTTTTTGCGCTTAATACCTCGGTTGTGTTGTGCGGTCCCTCAAGTTGAGTTGTTGATCTGAGATTACCCGCCTGCAGTTTCCTCCGTACGTCTTCAGCGTAATCTAAAACAAGACTGGCAATGCGAATTGCCGCGCTTGCACCGCAAAAGTGTGCGCGCCGCCAACGCTTCAGCCAGCAAGAAAGCAATACGAATGCAAAGTTTTACAGAACTACCAATCTCCTCCTACATGAAGGAAAGATTGGCACACGCGCGATTTTCGACGCCAACCCCCGTGCAAGCTGCGGCCATCCCGCAAGCGCTCGAGGGCAAGGACGTGCTCGCGACCGCGCAAACCGGAACTGGCAAAACGCTGGCGTTCCTGGTCCCAGTGATCGAGCAACTGCTCAAGAGCAAAACGCCAGGAATCGCAGCGCTCGTCCTGGTGCCAACGCGAGAATTAGCCATGCAGGTGGTGGCGCAGTTCAACGCATTGCGCGGCGCTCAGCTTGTGCCCGCAGGGCTGGTGGTTGGTGGATTGGCGGAAGGTGCGCAGCTCAATGCCATCCGCAAGGGAGCGCGGCTAGTTGTAGCTACTCCTGGGAGGCTGGAAGACTATCTCGACCGCAAGCTCTTTAATTTCAATTCGTTGCGCATCCTGGTCCTCGATGAAGCGGACCGCATGCTGGACATGGGTTTTCTCCCGGCCATCAAGCGCATCGCCGCCATCCTTCCGAAAGAACGTCAAACCATGTGCTTCTCCGCAACGATGGAAGCATCGGTCGCTCACCTCGTAAAGGATTACCTGAAGAATCCGACGCGTCTCGCGTTCGGGTCCATTCTGAAGCCTTCCGAAAATGTGCGCATGCAGGCGTTCGAGGTCTCCGTCGACCGCAAGCAGGAAATGCTGCAGCGTTTGCTTGCCAAGGAGACCGGGCGATGCCTGGTCTTCTCTCGCACCAAGCGCGGAACAGAGCGAATTACCAAGAGCCTGAACCGCGACGGCTTTTCAGCGGCGATGATTCATGGCGACCGCTCGCAATCGCAACGCAATGCAGCACTTGCTGGTTTTCAGCAGGGACGCTACCGTGTGCTCGTGGCGACGGATCTCGCTTCCCGCGGAATTCACGTCCAGGACATCGTCCACGTCATTAACTACGATCTGCCGGATATGGCTGAAAATTTCATCCACCGTGTCGGACGAACCGGGCGGGCCGGAGGCCGCGGAGTGGCGACCACACTGTTCTCCAGAGAACAGCGCTCCGAACTGTTCCAGTTGGAGCGGACGCTTGGGATCCGCATCGAACGACTGACTGCCGACCAAAGTACGGCTAAGTCCAACAATGGCATACACATCCGAACGGAGTCGGCGCCCGTAACGGCCCACGTCCCCGGCCCTGTCACCGCTAGTGTTCCAACCAGCGCCCCTCGAAGGGCTGCAACTCGGCCAACGATGATAGCTCTCCCAGGAGAGGTTCTCCAGGCGCAAATCGAAAGCTAGGTCGTATTTAACCGAGTGGTTAAGTACGAAATTATAGCACGGAACGTAATGTTCCGCTCTTCGCTGCTTAAACCCTTTTACTTCGGGCACCTTACGTTTTCCGGGAATATTTTCTGAGGCGCGGAAGTCTTTACGTTAACGGATGTTTCTCCTTGAGCGCACGGACCGGCTCGGTGCACCCTGTCGGGCTGGTCCGTGCGCCAGCCATTCAGGCTTTCTGCGGAGTCTGCCTTGGTTTGGTAGCGGTTGCCCCCGGTTTTGGAGGGGCGTCTCGGCATTAGAACCGCTCCACTCCCTTTACCGCCCTGACGATTTAGTGGCTTTGTCTACAACGACTTCCCCGCCCTTCATTACCCATTTCACACCGTTCAGCGTGACGTTGATGTCTGATAGCGGATCGCCTTCAACAGCCACCAAGTCCGCAAAATAGCCGGGAGCTACCGCCCCAAGTTCCTTCTCTTTGCCAAGGAGGCCCGCGGCGTTGCTGGTGGCAGTTTGCAGCGCTTGCTCGGGCGTCATGCCCGCCTTCACGAACCACCCCAGTTCTCGGGTGTTTTGACCGTACATGGTATAGACAGCGTCTGAGCCCATTGCGATTTTCACGCCAGCTTTGAACGCTTTGCGTGTGGTTTCCAGGTTGCGCAGAATAAACGCTTGCAGGCGCTCTTTATAGCCCGGCGGATAGCCGATCTTTTCGCCGTTGTCAATGTAATACCGGTTGTGGTCGATAGTGGGCACGTAAACGGTGCCGCGCTTGGCCATGTCCTGAATTGTGGCGTCATCCATATCGGTTGCGTGCTCGACCGAGTCCGTTCCTGCGCGAACAGCATCGCGGGCGCCATCGGGGCCGTAAGAATGGATAGCGATCTTTTTTCCAAACTGATGCGCCGTATCGACGGCAGCCTTCATTTCTTCGTAGGTGTAGGTCTCGAAGCCGGTGACATCGTCGTCCGTCCCGGTGGAACCATACATTTTGATGACGTCCGCGCCGGCAGCGATTTGCTGGCGCACAACTTTGAGGACTTCGGAAACGCCGTCGGCAGCTCCACCGGCAGAAGGAGTCCAGGTAGCTTTGTACGGCGTTGCAGTGATGTATAGACCATAA
>WNFP01004621.1_pt1 | contig 18862 bp, 15 predicted proteins | sample 5400201 | NCBI WGS metagenome assembly WNFP01 (sample SAMN13153355, study PRJNA577476) | soil metagenome | isolation source: 115 cm saprolite under Madrone tree | place: USA:California | collected 2016-06-14 | reverse complement strand
CCCCGGCGACGACCTGGTGATCTATCTCAAGGATCTGACGCATGGAGTCTTGGCAACAGCTACTGCGTAAGCAGAGCATCGCCTCGCTCGAAGCGCTCGTCGCCCGGTTCGGCGCCGAGCACTTTCCCGACCTCGACCGGCTGCGGCAGGCGGCGGAGGATTTCGAATTCCGGATTTCCCCCGCGATGGTGGACCTCATCAAGTCGCCGGGCGACCCCATCTGGCGTCAGTACGTGCCCGACCTGCAGGAGCTCGAGGTGCACGACGGCCTGGTGGACTCGCTGGCCGAGGACGCCAACTCGCCGGTGCCCAACATCACCCACCGCTACCCCGACCGCGCGCTGTTCCTCGTGTCGCCCGTGTGCGCCGCATATTGCCGCTTCTGCACGCGCCGGCGCAAAGTGGGCGACCCGGAAAAGATCCCCATGGCGCAGCTCGAGTCGGCGTTCCGCTACCTCGAGGAGCACGTCGAGATCCGCGACGTGATCATGTCGGGCGGAGATCCGCTGCTGCTCTCCGACCGGCGCATCGACGAGCTGTGCAGGCGCCTGCGGGCCATCCCGCATCTCGAGGTCCTCCGCATCGGCAGCCGGGTGCCCTGTCATCTCCCCGAGCGGATCACGCCGGAGCTGTGCGCCATTCTGAAGCGCTATCATCCGCTCTACATCAACACGCATTTCAATCACCCCGACGAGCTGACGCCCGCGGCGGTGGCAGCCCTCGGCCGCCTTGCAGACGCCGGCATCCCGCTCGGCTGCCAGACGGTGCTCCTGAGGGGCGTGAACGACGATGCCGAGGTGATGAAGCGGCTGATGCAAAAGCTGCTCGCCGCGCGGGTGCGGCCGTACTACATCTACATGTGCGACCAGGTGGCGGGCGCGGAGCACTTCCGCACGACGGTCGAGAAGGGCCTGGAGATCAGCGGCTGGACCTCGGGGCTCGCGGTGCCGCACTTCGTGATCGACGCGCCAGGAGGCGGTGGAAAGATCCCGCTGCTACCGGAGTACGTGGAGTCGATCAGCGACGATGCGGTGGTGCTCAGGAATTACGCAGGTAAGCGATACGTCTACCGGCAGCCGGATCGCGCCGAGCTTCAGCCACCGACCGAGTTCGAACCGGTGCTGATGGGGTAGCCGCCAACCCCTCACTGAACCGACGGACCCACGCCACATTTCCCGAGTCCCCCTCGGGGCGGTCCGGTTGGGTCCTGCCGTGTTCCTCGCGATATCCGCGTCGCTGTGCCTCGGCCATCCGCTCGCCCTCGCCGGCGCGCAACGACCCGACTCGGCTGCGGAGCGCTACGAGCCCGTGGTCGACGAGCTCCGCAAAATGCAGCCTCAAGGCGAGCGTGTCGCGTCGATTCGGAATGTCACGCTGCGACGCGACGTCATCGAATTTCATCTGGAAGATGGCCAGCTCTTCCTCGCGACGCCCGTCGCGGGCCGCACCCTCGGCGCGATCTTCGTGGGGCATGGGTCCGTGTCGTTCGCGCCCCCGATTGCAATCGAGCGCAGGGAGCTGAAGCGCGTGCTCGGCGACTCGGTGCTCAACGCGCGCATCTCGACCGCCGCCTTCCTGTTCACGGACTCGACCCTGGCCGAGCTCGGGCGGCAGCTCACCTTCGGGGGTGGCGGGGTGGCGGACCGGGCCTCGGGCGTCCTGAGCGACGCGCTCGACCATCTGGTGGACGGCCGTCACGTCGTGCAACCCACGCTCATCACGGCCCTCCTGAACGGGGATAGCGACGGCTTTTTTTACGCGCACGTCAAGCGCGAGCACGGCGAAGATCTGATGTTCGTGGTCGATCCCGCGGACGCCGAGCAGGTCGCCGTGCTGCGCCGCGGCCGAGAGGGGGAGAAGATCCAGGTCGTCTCAGAGTTTCGGCGCGCCGAGGACCTGAACGATACGACGACCGTGGAACCGGCCCGGCGCGCCGCGCTCAAGCTCAACGCCTATCGGATCGAGGCGACCATCGCGGGCGGACTGGGGTTTTCGGCGACAGCCACGACCAGGCTGACCGCCCAACGCGCCGGCGTCCATTGGGCTCGCCTCGATCTCCTCGCGGAATTGGACGTGGACTCGGTGCGTGAAGAGGGCGGCAGGGCAGTGAGTTTCTTCCGGCCCAGCAAGACGTCGGAGCTCTGGGTTCGGTTCGATCCCGCGCCGCGTGTGGGAGATACCCTGGCCCTCCGCGTAGCGTATCACGGCGATCTCATCGGGTATACGTCGATCACTCAGGGCATCTCGCGACAGTGGCCAGGGTGGGTGAAGGGCCAGCTGCCACCCGCGCCGGATCGCTGGTTGTACGTCAAGACCTCATACAGCTGGTTCCCACGCTATGGCCAGCAGACGGCGGACGTGGACCTCACATTCCACACGCCGAAGCGGTACCACCTCGCGAGCATCGGCCGGCTCGTGGATTCCCATATCGACGGGAGCGCGGTGACGTCGCACTGGGTGACGGCGCGGCCCGCCGACCAAGTGTGCTTCAGCATCGGCGAGGTGGACGAATTCAAGATCAATGACCCTCGCATACCACCGGTGACCGTGCACATGAACGGCGAAGCACATCGCCAGCTCGACAAGTTCTTTCTCGCGTTGCGGGACCAGCTCGGCGCGTCTAACGCATTCGTGAGCGGGTTCCTCTCGGAACGCTCGCCGGAGCAGGACGTGGGCGCCGACGTGGCGAACAGCCTCGCGTTCTTCACGCGCATCTACGGACCCCCGCTCTTCGACCGGTACTACGCCGCCGAGATCCCGTTCGACTATGGGCAGGCCTTCCCGGGCCTCATCTACCTGCCCGTGTGGACGTTCCAGGCGATGAGCGACAGCGGCTACGACGAGATCCTCCGCGCCCACGAGATGGCCCACCAGTGGTGGGGCATCGGGATCGAGCCTGCGAGCTACCGCGATCGCTGGCTGGCCGAGGGATTCGCGGAATTCTCCGGGCTGTGGTACATGCAGATCGTGCTCGGGGACAACGAGAAGTTCTTCAAGCACCTCAAGCACTGGCGCCGGGAGCTTCGCGGGCGACGCAATGACGCACCGCCCATCGGCATCGGGTGGCGAGCCGAGCAGCTGAACGTTCGCGACTCGAGGCTCACGACTTATTACAAGGGTGCCTGGGTGCTTCACATGCTCCGGAACCTCATGCTCAACCTCCGCACGATGCAGGAAGACGCCTTTATCGCTACGATGCGGGACTTCTATGGTCAGTATCGCGGCCGCCGGGCGTCTACCCGGGACTTCCAGCGGGTGGTCGAACGGCACCTGAAGACGGACATGAAGTGGTTCTTCGACGAGTGGGTCGATGGCACGGCCATTCCCACGTATGTGCTCTCGTGGCATGCCGAGCCGACCCAAGGAGGCCAGGCCGGCCATTACACGCTGCATGTGCGCGTGCGCCAGGAGGATGCCCCCAAGGAGTTCACGATGCCGGTCCCTCTCAAGATCACGTTCGTCGACACGACGATGCACGCGCTCGTGCGACTGGGCGTGACCGGGCCGCTGACCGAAGCGACGCTGGACCTGCCGGCGGAGCCCAAGCGGCTCGAGCTCAACCCGTTGGAATCGGTGCTCGCGGAGGTGAGGGAAGAAGGGTGGGAGTAGCATGCGGCTAAGGCTGGCGCTGGCGGGACGTTGCCACACGCAGCATTCTTCGTAAGTCGAGAATCGGAGAGCGTCGCGTGACCCCGTCCTCGTTCAGGCTCATCCTCGCCTGCTTGTTGCTCTCAAGTCCCCTCGTCCCAGGCCACACGCAGCGCCCCGACACGGGAGCCGCGCCATCGCCGACGGTGGTCGGGCGTGGGCCTGCGGACGCCTACGGGTCCCTGTTCGATCAGTTGCGGAGCTTGGCCCCACGCGGCGATCGCGTTGCGGCTGTGCACGATTTCGTACTGCAGCGGGACGCGATCCACTTCCACCTCGATCAGGGAGAACTTTACCTCCTCAGTCCCGTCGCGGGTCGAACGGTGGGCGCGTTGTTCGTCGGCCGCGGCTCCGTGTCGTTTGCGCCGCCCTGGGATATCGAGCGAGCGCAATTGAAGCGGGTACTCGGCGATTCCGCGCTCGACGTACGAGTCTCCACGGTCGCCTTCGTGTTCGCGGACTCGACGGTGACCGAGCTCGAGCGCCGGCTGACGTTCGGCGCGAACGCCGGTCCTCGTCCGGCCGCCGGTCCCGTGGGCGACGCCGTCGACCACCTCGTCGAGGGCCGCATCCGCTCCGCTCAGCCGACCCTCATGTCCGCGCTCTTGAACGGCGACGCGAACGGGTTCTTCTATGCGTACGTGAAACGGGAGAACGGCGAGGACCTGATGTTCGAACTCGACCCTCAAGAGGGGGAGCCAGTCCTCTTGCTCCGCGGGGGCCGACTGGAGGGACAGAAGACGCAGACCATATGCCAGTTCCCCGACGCCGCTCACCTCGGAGACAGCGTGCCCGCCTCCGACGGCGATCGGAATCCCCTGAACCTCGAGGCGTATCGGATTGAGGCGACCATCGGGAAGAGCCTGGGCTTTGCCGCGGCGGCAACCGTGCGCGTTTCGGCGCGGCGCGCCGGTGTACGCTGGGCGCGCTTCAACCTGTTCAAGGAGCTCGAAGTCGACTCGGTGGTGGATGAGACGGGAGCGGTGGACACCTTCTTCCGCGCCAGCAAGAGTCCCGAGCTCTGGGTGCGGTTCTCGGCGTCGCTGCAGGCGGGCGAGAAGCGGTCGATCAGGGTCGTGTACCACGGGGACCTGATCACATTTGGTACGCTTGGGCGGCCAACCGTTCAAAGCCGCATCTTCACGCCTCGTGGCCCGCCGCGAGGCACCCCGATCGTCGGTAACCCAGTCGGGACCAGCCAGTGGTATTTCATGAGAGATCCGAACACGTGGTTCCCGCGGTTGGGCCGCTCGACATACGGCGCGTTGCAGCCCGCCGACATGGACCTGACCTTCCACACCCCCAGCCGCTATCGCCTCGCGAGCATCGGACGGCTCGTGGGAGTGCGGACGGACGGCGACGTCCAGACGACACACTGGGTCTCGGAGCGGCCCGTCGCGGAGGCATCGTTCAATGTGGGGGCATTCGACGAGTCGGAGATTCGAGATCCGCGGATCCCCCCGGTCACGGTACAGGTGAACAGCGAGGGCCATCGCGCGCTCCGGGCGGCGGGCTTCTTCGGGGGACTCAATCCCGAAGAGGACGTGAGCGCGGACGTGGTGAACAGCCTCGGCTTCTTTTCGCAGGCGTTCGGACCGCCGCTCTCCCACCGGTTCTACGCCACGGAAATCCCGTACGGTTACGGTCAAGCGTTCCCAGGCCTGATCTATCTGTCGTTGGCGACCTTCCAGACGGTTAACGAAAGCGGCACGGAGGAAACGTTCCGCGCCCACGAGATGGCACACCAATGGTGGGGCATCGGTGTCGACGTCGCAACCTACCGGGACGCGTGGCTGTCCGAGGGGTTCGCCGACTTCTCGGGCCTCTGGTACATGCAATTATTCCTCAAGAACAACGAGAAGTTCTTCAAGCAACTCGACGACTGGCGCAGAGACATCCGGGCGAGACGTGGGGACATCGCGCCGATCGGTCTGGGCACTCGCCTCATAGGTACGGATCATCCCGAGGACTACTCCCTCATGATCTACCGAAAAGGGGCGTGGGTGCTGCAGATGCTGCGGAACATGATGATCGACTTCCGCACCATGAAGGAAGACGCGTTTGCGACGATGATGCAGGACTTCTACCAACAGTATCGCAGCCGCTCGGCGTCCACACGCGACTTCCAGCGGGTTGTGGAGCGGCACCTCGATCAGCCGATGGACTGGTTCTTCGATGAGTGGGTGAACGGCACGTCGATTCCAACGTACGTCCTCTCATGGCACGCCGAGCGGACGTCGAACAGCCAGTACCTGCTGAAGGTGCGGGTCCGGCAGGAAGACGTGCCGAAGGAGTTCGTGATGCCCGTGCCCCTGACCATCGAGCTCGCGAGCGGGGGCCACGTGACTATTCGCGTGGTGGTGCGCGGACTAGTGGCTGAGGCGGAGCTGCAGGTGCCCGCAGAGCCGACGAAGCTCGAACTCAACCCGGTCGCATCGGTCCTGGCAGACGTGAAAATGGAGAGCTGGCACTGAGGAGCGACGAAGGGGCTGACGGACGGCTTCAGCCCGATCTCCTGGCTCGTAGGTTTCAACCGCATGCGAGCGATCCTGCTCGACGCACCGCGCCGCCCGTTGCGGCTCGCCGAGACCGCGATTCCCGACCCCGGCCCCGGCCAGGTTCTCCTCGCCGTTAAAGCCTGCGGCGTGTGCCGTACCGACCTGCACGTCTGCGACGGCGAGCTCCCCAATCCCAAGCTGCCCCTCGTCCTGGGCCACGAGATCGTCGGCACGGTCGCGAGGATTGGCGCAGGCGTCGATCGGTTCACAACAGGACAGCGAGTCGGGGTTCCGTGGCTGGGCTGGAGCTGCGGGGAGTGCAGCTATTGCCGCGCCGGACGTGAGAACCTGTGCGACCGCGCGCGCTTTACCGGCTACCAGATCGACGGCGGCTACGCGGAGTACAGCGTGGCGGACGCGCGCTTCGTGTTCCCCGTTCCCGACGGGTATTCGGACCTCGGAGCGGCGCCGCTCTTGTGCGCCGGCCTCATCGGATACCGCTCGCTCGTCGCCGCAGGCGACGTGGGACGGCTCGGGCTGTACGGCTTCGGCGCGGCGGCGCACATCGTGGCGCAGGTGGCGCGCTACCAGGGACGGCGCGTGTTCGCGTTCACGCGTGCCGTAGACACCGAGGCACAGCAGTTCGCCCGGCAGCTCGGGGCCGAATGGGCGGGCCCGTCGGACGCCCAGCCTCCCGAGCCGCTCGACGCCGCGATCGTCTTCGCTCCCGTAGGCGCCCTGGTTCCGGCCGCGCTGCGCGCGGTTGCGAAAGGCGGCACGGTGGTCTGCGCGGGAATCCACATGAGCGATGTCCCGTCGTTCCCCTACGAGATCCTGTGGGGAGAGCGGGTCATCCGGTCGGTCGCGAACCTCACGCGGCAGGACGGCGAGGAATTTCTGGCGCTGGCGCCGCGGGTCCCCGTGCGAACCGAGATCGAGCCGTACGCGCTCGAGCGCGCGAACGAAGCGCTCGAGCGGCTGAGGGCGGGGAAGGTGAGAGGCGCTGCGGTGCTGGCGGTCGCCGGCTCAGGGCAGCTGCCAGATCTCCACGCGGTTCCCTGAGAAGACCGGGATCAGTACGCGCTTGCGCTTGGCGTCGTAGCCGATGTCCGCCGGGCTGGGCACGCCGGTGATCACCTTCACCTCTTGGCCGGTCTCGTAGCTCGACACCGTCGAGTCGGTCCAGCTCGAGACCAACAGCCTGCTCCCGGCGATCTCCACACCGTCGAACCCGCCCGGACCTTTGGCGATCACGCTCGGCGCCTTGTCGCCCGGCTTCCACGCCAGCACCGAGCGCCCGCCGAATTGCACAACGATGAACCGCTTGCCAACTGAGTCCAGCGTGATCCCGTTCGGCCGGCCCAGCGTGTCGCCCCGCACCGCCACGGTCACTTGCCGGTCCGAGCCGATCCGGAAGATCCTATCGGGGCCGGGGTGGAGCATGTTGCCCACGTCGTCGAACCGAATGCCGGTGTCGGTGATGTACAGCGCGCCGGTCTGCGCGATCGCGATGTCGTTCAGGAATACCGCGCCCAGACCGGCCAGGCTCACGCTGTCCCTCGGGGCGCCGGTCTTCGCGTCGAACGAGCGCACCATGTCGATGTCCGCTACCCACAGCGTGTCCCCGCGGATGGCCAGCCCCTTCGGGGCATGGCCCCCCTCGATGAACTTGAGGTTCTCGACAGCGCCGTCTGGCCGTACCCGGCTGATGAATCCGTTGTTGTCCTTCGCTGTGGGACCGCCGTTGATGTTCGAGACGAAGTAGATGTCCTGCACCGGGTCGTGCAGTACGGATTCCGGCGTGAGAAACCCCTCCACCACGGCCAGCTTCGTCGCGCCGGGAGCCGGTGCGGCCGCGGGCGCCGCGGCCGGCGCGGGGGTCGCGGGGGATGGGGTGGCGGTCGTCTCGCGCACCGCAGACGTGTCCGACGCCGGTGGTGCACGGTCCGCGCGTTGGAGGCATGCGGCGCCGAGGGCGACAATCAGCAGGCAGAGCAGTGTGGTTTTCATGGGTCCCTTTCTACCCCGCTAGGCCTTCGCCTCCTCCAGCTCCTTTTTCCGCACCTCGGCCACCTTCTGCGCGGCGTCGGGCGGGACCTCCTGGTATACGTGGAACTTCGACCGATACGTGCCGCGTCCATGCGTGATCGAGTGCAGCGTCGTGGCATAGCGGTCCAGCTCGGCCTCGGGGACGAGCGCCTTGACCTTCACCAAGCGGCCGTCGGGCTCGGTGCCGAGGATGTGGCCCCGGCGCGAGGACAGATCGCCCATCACGGCGCCCTGGTAGTCGTCCGGCGTCGACACGTCGAGCTCCAGGATCGGCTCGAGCAGCACCGGCCGGCAGTTGGGACTGACGCTCCGGAATGCCAGGATGCCCGCCATCTTGAACGACATTTCGTTCGAGTCCACGTCGTGATAGGAGCCGTCGTACAGCTCCACTTTGAAGTCCACGACAGGATAGCCGGCCACAGGGCCGCGCGCCGACGCCTCCTGGATGCCGCGCTCGACCGCCGGGATGTACTGCCGCGGGATCACCCCGCCTACGATCTCGTCCACGAACTGGAAGCCCGACCCCCTAGGCAGGGGCGCGATCCGGATCCAGCAGTCGCCGTACTGGCCGCGGCCGCCCGTCTGCTTCTTGTGTTTGCCCTGCCCCTCGGCTCGCGCCTTGAACGTCTCGCGGTACGCGATCTTTGGCTTCCCGATCACGGCATGCACGCCGAACTTGCGGGCCAGCCTTCCGACAATGATCTCGAGGTGACGCTCCCCCAGCCCGCGGATCAGCGTCTGCCCCAGCTCGCCGTTGAACTCGTGCTGAAACGTGGGATCCTCCTCGTGCAGCTTGTGCAGCCCGTTCGAGAGCTTTTCCTCTTCGCCCCGCTGCTTCACCTCGATCGCCTCGGTGATCACCGGCTCCGGGAACGGGATCTTGGGGAGCACGATCGCGTGGTCCTTGCTCGAGAGCGTGTCGTTGGTGTGCGTGTCTCGCAGCTTGGCCACCACGCCGATGTCCCCCGCGTGCAGCTCGGGAATTTCGATCCGCTCCTTCCCCACCGTCACGCACAGGTGGTTCAGTTTCTCGACCGCTTCGCGCGGCGCGTTGTACACGTCCTGCCCGTTCTTGACGGTCCCCGAGTACACCCGGAAAAACGTCACGTCGCCCACATGCGGCTCGGAGATCGTCTTGAAGACCTGTGCCACAAACCGCCCCGCGTCCTCGGACTTGAGGGTCACCCGCTCCGCGCTGCCCCAGCGCTGCGCCTCCATGGGCGGCCGCTCGTTGGGCGCGGGGATCAGCTCCACGAGCTTCGACAGCAGGGCGCGCGTCCCGTAGGTCAGGTCGGCGGCGCCGCAGAACAGCGGAAACAGCTCGCCCTTCAGCATCCCCGCCTTCATGGCGGCGATCGCCTCGTCCCGCCCGATTTCTTCACCACCCAGGTACCGCTCAAGCAGTGTATCGTCCGTTTCGGCGATCCGCTCGATCAGCTCCTTGGAGTAGCGCTCGAACCGTTCCCGATACTCGGGCGGCACGTCCCCTTCCTCGTACTCGCCGGCCTTCGTGCCCTTCTTGTACAGGTGGCACTGCTTCGAGAACAGGTTGATGATCCCGTGGAACTCGGGGCCTTCGCCCACCGGGATTTCCACGGGGATCACCTTGGGAGTGAGCCGCTCCTTGATCTGGGTGTAGACCTTCTCGAAGTCGGCGTGCTCCTTGTCCATCAGCGAGACGAAGAACAGGCGCGGGATCTCCCGTTTTTCGCAGTAGTCCCAGACTTTTTCCGTGCCCACTTCGACGCCGCCCGTGGCGGAGACGACCACCACGGCCCCATCCGCCGCGTACACGCCCGCCAGCGCTTCACCGGTAAAGTCGAGGTAGCCCGGCGTGTCGATCAGGTTGAGCTTCACGTCCATCCACTCCGCGACCGCGAGAGCGAGATTGATGGAGTATTTGCGTTCGATTTCGTCGGGCGTGTAGTCGGTGAGGGCCGTGCCGTCCTTCACGGATCCGTGGCGCTTGCTCGTCCCGGCCACGAACGCGAGGGCGTCGACCAGGGAGGTCTTCCCACTCGCGCCGTGGCCGACGACCGCCACGTTGCGGATTTCCGGTGTCTTGTACACGCGCATGGGCGCATGCGACTCCTGCTGGGGGTGAGGAGAATATGGAGCACGAAACAGCGAGCAGGCTAGGCATGAGCTAGACGCACAGACGCACAGGGGAGACCAGCGGACGGGAGCAGCAAACCTTCTCTGCGTCTAGGTGTTGATAGCCTGCTCGCTGACGACTCGGGGCTGTTCGCTCTTAGGCAACCACAGGGCCACCACTCCGCCCAGCAGCATCACCCCTCCCACCAGGAGGAACGTGCTGCGCTGGCCGAACTCGTCGTACGCCAAACCGGCGGCGAGCGGGCCGAGGCTGCGGCCCAGCGCGGCGAACGCCTGGGCGGCCCCGAGGATCGTGCCCTGTTCCGTGGGGTCCGCGTACACGGACACCAGACCCGACGCCGCGGGCGCGAACAAGCTATTCGTGAAGGCGAGCGGGACCGTCCAGGCGTATACGAGGAGACTGGTGCCGGCCCACGGCAGCGCCGCGATGCTCACTCCCATGCCGAACAACCCGACGATGAGCAGGGCGCGCGCGCCGGTGTGTCGCTCGATCCGACCGAACAGAAGGCCCTGAACCAACGCGGCGATCGCACCGATCAGGACGAACAGCCAGCCCAGCTCCCTCGCGCCCCAGGCGAACGCCTTGGCCGTCTGGAGCGGCAGGACCACCGTATAGCCCGCGAAGGCGAACGGCGCGAGCAGCCATACGAGCATCAGCGGCCGCAGCGCCTTTCGGGCCAGCGCTTCCACCATGTGACCGAGATCGAATAACGGCCGCGTGGTGCGGTGCTCGACGGCAAGCGACTCCCGCAAGATGGCGCTCGCCGAGAAGAAGTTGACGACCGACAGGCCAGCGGCGATGAGCCCGGGCGCGAGGCGACCCGCGTAGTGGTCGGCGAGCCCGCCGATCAGAGGGCCGAGCACGAATCCGATCCCGAACGCGGCCCCAATGACCCCCATGCCGCGGGCGCGCTCCGCCGGCGACGTGATGTCGGCCATATACGCCTGCGCCGCCGAGATGTTGCCACTCGCGAACCCGGAGATCACGCGGGCGACGAACAATACCCCGTACGAAGGGGCGAAGGCGAACAAAGCGTAGCCCAGGGCGTTGATCACCATCGTGGTGAGCAGAATGGGTCGGCGGCCGATCCGATCCGACAGCCGGCCGAGCAGCGCCGTCGCCAGGAACTGCATAGCCGAGAAGACGAACACGAGCGCGCCGTAGCCGAGCCCCTGCGCCCCGAATCTGAGAGCGTACACCGGCAGGATCGGGATTACGATCCCGAACCCGATCAGATCGATGAGAACAGTGAAAAAGATGACCGCGAAGCGCGAGCGGGCCGTTGTACTCACGAGTTTGCCTTCCGCCACTGGTTCCAGTCGTCATCGACCGCGTCCGCCAGGCCGCGGGCCGCGTCGTATAGCCAGTGCTTGTCGCGCCGCTTCAAGTCCGCCCGGATAGCGCGGCAGCCGGGGCTGCCAAGATGGACATTCGCCGTCTCCCAACCCATGGCGTGCAGCAGGCGTGCTTCCTCACGCTTGTGCGGCAGCTCATTCAGCCGTACGCGCGAGCAGTCCGGCGCGAGCCGCCGCACGAGCCAGGCGCCGTCCACTCTGACGCACGGGTCGGGACACCGCACGCCGCGCCGCAGCATCGCGTCATAGTGGATCTTCCCTGCCGCGCCGCTCAGCGCCCACCACGCGCGCCGCACCATCCCCGCCTTCCTGACGCTGCCGCTCACCGCCACCGTACAGGCGGAGGGGGCCAATGCCTTCGCCTCCCGCGCAACGCGCCCACCGCGCCACGCCGCCAGCGCGACAAACCGCTGGCGCCCCAGGCTCCCGAGGCCGGCGACGCGATGTACGATCCTGACCTTGAGATCGCGCTCGGGAAGGGCCCGTCGCAGTGAGGCCAGCACGGCCGCCGGGATGGGGGTTTTCACCGTCGCGAGCGACTCGAGCTTGTCCCAGAAGGTCTCTGGATCGTGCAGTCGATACACCGCCATCTCGCGCAGCGCGGTGTGATGCTCCGCCAGCACGAACGCGTGTCCCTCTTCCTCGAGGGCCTCCCGGTAGCCCTCGAGAATCGCATTTACGGCCTCCTTGCCGTCGATTCTCAGATCGTGATATTCGCGTGCGATCAGCGCGCTGGTCGCGAGCCGCACCAGGTCGTTGGTGTACGGCAGGGTCCACGCTTCGTCGAAATCGTTCACGCCCCACACCAGCCGCCCCTCGGCGTCGCGCCAAGTGCCGAAGTTCTCCACGTGGAGGTCGCCGACGGCCAGCACCGTCGGAGCCACGGCGACGTCGCCCGCCAGCGCCCGCCAGCGGGCCGCCCAGCGGTAGAAGGTGGCACGGAAGAAGGGGAAAATCCCGGCGCTCATTGCTCGATGCTTGAGCTCGAGATCGGCCTTCACGAGGGGAATCCGCTCGGCGAGCCAAGCCTCGTAGCGGGCCGTCGCCTCGACGATCCCGATCTCGCTCCGATCTTTCATGCGGGCTACAATCTACACTGCCTCTAACGGATGCGTCCCATGACCACATGGCACCGCCTCGGCGACAAGCGCGAGCTGCTCGCTCGCGTCCCCGCCGCCTTCAAGCTCGACCGCTGGTCGGTCGCCCTTTTCCACCATGACGGTCGGTTCCGCGCGATCAGCAACGCCTGTAACCACAAGGGCGGCCCCTTGAGCGAAGGCCGGCTCCACGGCGAGTTCGTGATGTGTCCGTGGCACGCCTGGGAGTACAGCGTCATCACGGGCAAGGGCCCCGAAGGCTACGACGAAGAGCAGGTCCCCGTGTTCGCCGTCGAGCAGCGCGACGACGGCGTCTACGTCCAGACGCCGCCGGTGATGCCACGGAAGCTCGTCAAGCACAAGCCGTCGCACCTGCTCGAGGCGGACCCCAAGCCCGCCGGCGCGCCGCCCCGTGTGCTGGTCATCTCCACCACGGCAATGGACGATGTGAACCCGCGCTTCTCCACGTCGGACGCGCTGCTCGAGCACGCCCTGGAGCAGGCGAAGCGTCGCGGAGCCGATACGCAGCACATCAAGCTGCGCGACCTCAAGTTCCGCCACTGTGAGGGCAACTACTCGAAGGCGGCGCGCGCCTGCACTTGGCCCTGCGCCATCACGGAACGCGATCCCGAGGATCAGCTCACGGCAGTGTACGAGGGGTTGGTGCATTGGGCCGACTTGGTATTGATCGGCACGCCCATTCGGTGGGGGAACGCATCGTCGCTGTACTACAAGATGATCGAGCGTTTGAACTGCGTTCAGAACCAGGTCACGATCCAGAACAAGGTGTTGATCCGGAACAAGGTGGCGGCGTTCATCATCACTGGCGGCCAGGACAACATCCAGGCGGTCGCGGGCGCCATGTTCACCTTCTGGGCGGAACTCGGCTTCGTGTTCCCGCCATTCCCCTTCATCGCGCACTCGCGCGGCTGGGATGCCGAGGACATGCAGAACAACGTGCGGCAGGTGCGGACGAGCGACACGCTCAAGGAGGCCGCTTACGAGCTGCTCGGCCGCGCGCTCGATTTCTGGACCATCATCGATCGACACAAGGCCGAGATGGACAAGCCCATGGAGCGGGCCGGCCGCAAGGCGAGCACCCTTCCCGAGCCGGAGCAATCGGAGGAGCTGACCGTATGAGCCGCCGTCTCGACGTAGCCAGGGCGTACGAGCGGGCGCTGTTCGCAGGGAACCGAGCGGAAACGGGGAGCTACTTCACCGATGACATCGTCTATTGGGTGGCTGGGGCTCGCCGGATCGGGGGCGAATGGCGCGGCCGCGAGGCGGTGCTCGAGGCCCTCTGGAGCCGCGAGGCCGGACTGGGCGCCGCCGACTGGGGATCCGAAGACGTCTGGCGCGATTGGTACGAGGCGGACGATCGGGTGATCGTGGAGCTCCGCGAGCGCTCTTGGTTGAAGTCCGACCCGAAGGACGTGATGGACCAGCGGACCTGCTGCATCCTCAAGTTTCGGAGCGATCGGATCAGCGAGATTCGGGATTACACGGACAGCCACATTTACGAGGAGTACTTGAAGCGTCACCACGGCGAGTTACCCAAGTTCAAGCAGCGTTAGCGTCTGCGCGTGTGACCCACGTCACGCTATTAACACTCTTCCCGGTAGTAGGGTCTCACCTGCGAACCCCAACCGGGACCATGTATGCGACGTCACATCGCTCTTTTTGCCGTACTGGCGCTCGCGCTGAGCGCTCCTGCGGTGTTGTCGGCTCAGGCCTCAGGCGGCGCGAAGCCCGCTCGCAAAGATGCCCGTCACGACCGCCGCGACGTGCGCCGCGATCGCAAGGACATCCACCAAGACACGAAGGACATCCACCAGGACCGCAAGGACGTCCGTGATGACCGGAAGGACATCCGGGAGGACGTCAAGAACGGCGACGTGAAGGACGCGCGCCAGGACCGCAAGGATCTGCGGCAGGACCGCCGTGACATCCGGCAGGACCGGCGTGATCGCCGCCACGATGTGCGCGACGTACACAAGGATCGCAAGGATCTGCGGCAGGATCGGAAGGACGTGCACGAGGACAAACAGGAAAAGAAAGACAGTACCAAGTAGGCCGCTCAGATAGCCGGACGGCGCGGGCCTCGCTTCGGGAGACCCGCGCCGTCCTGCATCGCGGGCTCAGTCTATCGCGTCGTGAAGCTGGTCTCTCCTGCGCGCCAACCAGTAGAGTGGAATCCCGAGCACCAGCGTCAGCCCGCTCCACGCCCACGCCGTGCCGATCGAGCGCGTGCGCGCGACCCAGCCCCACACGGTCTGCCCGAGCGCGCCGCCACTGCTCGCGAACATCGAGTCGAGCGAGATGATCGTCGCTCGTTGGGCCGAGGGGATGTGGGCGTTGAGATAGGCCTGCTTCACGGGCAGCGCGAGCCCGACGGCCACGCCGTACAGCAGGTACAGCGACACGACCACGAAAAAGTTCGTGAGCAGGCCGCACGCCACCGCCAGCACCGCCTGGATCGCCACCGAGACCATCAGCACTCCGGTCCGCGTCCGCACCACGCGCGAGAGGGGCGCGACGAGCGCGTTGCCCACGATCAGGCTCAACCCGACCAGCGCGCTGATCACGCCATCCACCCAGACGAGATTCCGTCCTAAGAGATCCAGGAAGTAACGCTGCCAGCTGTAGAAGCCGAAGATCATGAAGCTCATCGAGACGAACGACGCGAACATCACGGGCCGGACGACGGGATTGCTCAGTCCGTACCGCAGCCCCTCGACAAACACGCGCCGCAGCTCGGCGGGCACGCGCCGCAGCTGCAACGCGCGCGGCGTGAACCCGACCTCCGGCATCCGGAACCACGCCACCCAGAACAGCGGTACGACCAGCGCGGCTCGCACTACGTACGGGATGTCCAAGCGGATCTGGCCCAGCAGCCCCCCGCCGATGGTGCCCGCGAGCATCGCGGCCCCGAACAACATCTGTCCCCGAGAGAACACCCGCTCGAGCGGTTCCGTGTAGCCCGTGGCTTTGAGGGCGTCGACCAGCCAAGCGTCCACCGCGCCGGTGTAGAACGTGTAGCCCAGTCCGAGGAGCACTGAGACCCACACGAACGCCGAGAATCCCCAGCCGCGCCACGCGATGGTCACATAGAGGAGCGTGGTCACGAACAGCGTGCCAAGGCAGAGGAGCAGAGATACGCGTCGGCCCAACGTGTCGGCCACGACGCCGGTGGGGACCTCGAACACCATCGATCCGACGGTGAACGCGGCGTTCGTGAGCAGCACCTGCTGGATGTCGAGCCCGGCGCTCATCTTGAAGAGCGTATCGATGCCCCAGATGAGCGACATCGCCAGGTTGAAGAGTCCTGTGATGATGTAGTAGGTCCGGATGACCGCACTGGAGCTCACGCCGCCACCATTTGGTTGTCGGTCCAAGCTTTGAGGGCCGTCGCCGTCAGGATGACGGCTCCCCCGACTACCGCGAGCGGGCCCGGCGTCTCGCCGTGCGCAAGCCAGGCCCACACCGGACTCAGCACCGGCTCGACCAAGAGGAACAGCGAGGCCTCGAGTGCCGGTACCCGGGTGATGGCGCGCGACAGGAACACGTAGGCGAGGCCGAGCTGGAACACGCCGAGATAGACCACGATCAGCCAGTCGGTGGCACGCCCAGCCGCGAGCGGGAGCGCCCCCGGCAGGCACACCAGGAACACGAACAGGTTGCCGCACGCCGCCGCGGCCGCGATGGGGCCATGGTCGGCGCCTCGTTGGCGCGCCAGCCAGCGGTACCCCGTGACCGTGAACGCCCATGCCACCGCGCTCCCCGCCGCCAGCACGTTGCCGAGGAAGGGGTCCGGCGCGGTCGCGAAGTGTCGCCGCCCGCCGACGAACAGCAGCCCCAGGCCTGCGGCCAGGACACCCATGAACGCGAGGTCCGCCCCTCGCACGCGCTCGCGCAACAGCCATGGCGCGAGCGCGACCACGAACAGCGGGTTCGTCGCCTGCAGGAATACGGTGTTGGCCGCCGTGGTCAGCTTGTTCGCGAACACGAACAGCAGCCCCGCTGCCGCGTAGGCCACGCCCACCAGCGCCACGCGCCAGCTCCAACGGCTGCGCGCTTCGGGAATCAGCGCGAGGATCGCCACGAGGGCCACGAGCGCCCGCACCGCCGCAACCTGCCACGCGCCGAAGTTGGTCCACTTGATCGCGGCCCCCGCCGTCGAAAAGCACGCGGCGGCAAGCACCAGCTGCGTGCGAGGCCCCACCCTCACGGCAGGGTGGCGCGCAGCCAGTCGCGCGCGATGGTCGCGATGTCCCGGTGCTCGACGTCCGCGAGGGCGTTGAGCCGTCGCATCTCGGCGTCCGAAATCTTGCCCGCGAGCTGAGCCAGGGCCGCGGCGATCTCGGGGTGTCGTGTGAGCGCTGCCTGGCGGATGACCGGGGCAGCTTCATACGGCGGGAAGTAGTGCCGGTCGTCTTCCAGGACCAGGAGGTCCAGGGCCTGGATCTGGCCGTCCGTCGAGTTACCGGCGATCACGTCCACCTTCCCCTCCGCCAGGGCCCGATACGTCAGCCCCAGGTCCATCGCGGTGGGTGGAGCGGCGAACCGCAGTCCGTACACACTCGCGAGTCCGCGGAACCCGTCGGCGCGCTCCAGGAACTCGTAACCGAATCCGGCCTTCCAGCGCGGGGCGACGCGCGCCAGGTCGGAGATGTGCTTCAGCCCGTCGCGCGTCGCGTCGCGCCGCCGCACGGTGATGGCGAACGTGTTGTTGAAGCCGAACGGCTCGCCCCACGCGAGCCCGAACCGCTGCGCATAGTCGCGCGCGACCGTCCGATAGACGCTGTCGCGATCGGCGACGGGCGCGCGCTTCAATACGGCGGTGTAGGCGGTCCCCGTGTACTCGACGTAGAGATCGATTTGGCCCGACGTGATGGCCTGGTGGCACACGAACGTGCCGCCCAGGTGGAAGCGTCGCTCCACCGGGAGCGCTGTGCGCCGCTCGATTTGCTGCGCCACGATCTCCCCCAGCAGATCGAGCGGCGCACTGCTCTCCCTGTGGAGCGGCGATTCCACCTGGGCGGCACGTTCGTGTGCCATCAAGCCATCACGTCGGGCAGGATCGATCTGTACGTCGAGTACACGGGGACCGCCTACACCGCGGTCCTGAAGCACCCGCCCGTCGCCGATCGCGACAGCGTCTATCGCACCGTAGCGCGCGACTACGCGCAGCGGTTCGGGCTCGAGTGGGGCAAGCCGCTGGGCTTCAACAACACCTTTGCCATCACCGTGCGACGCCGCGACGCCGCACGCTACGGCCTGAGGCGCATTTCCGACCTAGCGCGCCTGGCGCCGCGCTGGAAGGCGGGATTCGGCTACGAGTTCCTGGAGCGCGCGGACGGGTTCACCGGTCTCGCGAAAGTGTACGGCCTGACCTTCTCACAACCGCCGACCGCGATGGACCTGGGGCTCACCTACCGCGCGCTGGCCGAGCGTCGCGTCGACGTCATCGCGGGGAACTCGACCGATGGACAAATTGCGAAGCTCGACCTGGTTGCCCTGAGCGACGATCGGGGCTACTTCCCACCGTATCAGGCGGCACCAGTCATCCGAGCGGCAGTGCTCGAGAAACACCCGGCCGTTACCGCAGCCCTCGCCGAGTTGGGCGGCAAGATCTCGGATGCGGAGATGCGACGGCTGAACGCACTGGCCGATGTGGAGCATACGGACATCGCGGACATCGCGCGCACGTGGCTCGCCGAGCGAGTCCCCTAAGGAGGCTTCCGATGGCAGAAGCAGAGGGTGTGGTTGTCGTTCGGGGCGGAGCGAAGGGGTTTGTCCAGGAAATCAGCGCCGGCCGTCATCATCTCGTTGCGGATGAGCCTGTTGCCTCCGGCGGCACGGACCGTGGACCCGGTCCGTACGACCTGCTCATGTCGGCACTCGGTGCCTGCATGTCCATGACCATCGCGCTCTATGCCCGAACGAAAAAGTGGCCGCTCGAGAGCGTCGAGATCCGCTTGAGTCACTCGCGGGTGTATGCCAAGGACTGCCTCGACTGCGTGGTTCGTGACGACACGTTGCTGGATCGGATCAACACGCAGGTTAAGCTCTCGGGCCCGCTCACCGCGGAGCAGGAGC
>WNFP01003023.1_pt1 | contig 18868 bp, 14 predicted proteins | sample 5400201 | NCBI WGS metagenome assembly WNFP01 (sample SAMN13153355, study PRJNA577476) | soil metagenome | isolation source: 115 cm saprolite under Madrone tree | place: USA:California | collected 2016-06-14 | reverse complement strand
AGCCCCTCCGGGCATCCGGCGCGCGCCGGACGCGTCCTCTTCAGTCATCGGCCGGTCCGGCAAGTTTGCCGCGCCGGCTCCGCCGGCCGCGGCACGCCGTGGGCCCTGTCCACCCGGGCGTCATTCTCGCTGTCCGTCCCCGACCCGAGACGCAGTCTCGGGTCGGCACTAATCGCCCGGCCCGAAGCGCCAGATCACGTTGAAGGTCGGGCGGCGCCCGCTCTGGTGGACGGCGATCGCCATGCCGATGCCGAGGAGGCTCCAGAAGAAGACCTGGATGGTCGAGTCGTAGAGGGCGTTGAAGTTGCTCATCGAGATGAGGAAGCCGATGCCCGAGGAGAAGATCGCCCACAGCACGAGTCCGAGCCGCCGGTCGGCGACCGCGCCCGCGCCGCGACGGATCGCCGCCAGCGCCGAGCCGATCACCCACATCATGAGCGCCCAGCCGACGAGCCCCGAGCGCTGCACGAGGGTGAGATGCATGTTCTCGTTGCGCACCAGGTGGGGACGCGCCGGGCCCTCGCGGTCCCGATCCACCTCGATGCGGCTGACTGCACCCTTGCCGGGCTCGGGACCGAACAGCACGCCGAGCGGAGTGGTCGCGTCGGCGCTGAGGGTCGCGCTGGTGAACGTCACGCGCCGCGTCCACTCCGCCGAGAGCGCGGCGGGCGAGAGCCGAAGCGCGCCCACGAAGACCATCAGCACGACGAAGGCGAGCATCGCACCGGCGAAGACCCGGAACATGCGGCGCGAGACCCGCCACGCGAACACCGAGCCCGTGACCCAGAGCGCGAGGAGCCCGGTCCGCGTCTGCGTGAGCAGCACGCCCATGACGACCAGCGTCGCGCACACCAGCCAGAAGTCGCGTTCCTCGCGCCGCTCGGCGCAGGACAGCTCCACCAGCACGAGCGGCATGCCGAGCACGAGGTAGGCGGCCAGCACGACCGGGCTCCCGAGGGTGGCCGTGATGCGCGGCGTCCCGTCCCCGCCCGGCCCGAAGGCGGCGGCCGCGTGCGTCTGCACCACGATCTCGGCGAGGCCGAGGAGCGCCACCGCGACCGCCGCGAAGGCCACCACCCGCGTCGCGCGCATGGCGAACTCCTCGGTGATCTCCCCGCTCACGATCAGGAAGAAGATGAGGAAGCCCGAGGCGCTGAAGTAGGCGATGTCGCGCAGGCGCGCGGGCAGATCGCCGGCCACCAGCCCGGCCAGCACCGAGAAGAGGACGAAGCACGCCATCGGCCGGTTGGTCGGGATGCGGTAGAGGTAGAGGCGGTGCGCGGGGATCTGGCGCACGAGGACGACGCCGGCCAGGAGGAGCCCGATGGCGTCGAGGGGCGAGAGGTTGAAGCCGCCGACCTTGATCTCGAACGGCCGGTGGAACACGTCCGGGACGAACGAGGCGGCGAGGAAGATGAGCGCCAGCAGGAGCCCGAGCGTGAGCCAGCGGTTGAGCAGCTTCACGAAGGTCGCGAGCACGAGCTTGAAGTCGAGCCAGAAGCCGCGGCGCCGGAGGTAGATGCGGTCGTAGCGCAGCTTGTCGCGCGGATGGGTGAAGTAGCCGCCGCGCAGCTGCGCCAGCCCGGTCATGCCCGGGCGGACGCGGAAGCGCTCCAGGTAGCGGGGGATGTCTTGCACCGAGGTGGCGAGGAAGATGGGCCGGACCGGCCGCGGGCCGACCATGTTCATGTCGCCCTTGACCACGTTCAGGAGCTGCGGGATCTCGTCGAGCTTGTACTTGCGCAGGAACCGCCCGATGGGCGTGAAGAGCGGGTCGCCCGGGGTCACGAGGCGGGCGCCGATGCGGCGCTCGGCGTCGGCCAGCAGGGTGCGGAACTTGTAGATGGTGAACGGCTCGAGGCCCCGTCCGATGCGCGTGCCCCGGTAGAGGATCGGGCCGCGGCTGGTCAGCTTGATCGCGATCGCGATGAGGAGGGAGCCGGGCAGCAGCGCGAGGAAGCCGCCCGCCGCCACCGCCACCTGCCACCAGCGCCACCAGCGCCGTTCGGCGAGCGGCGCGACCTCGAGCGCGGCCGGCGATCCCTCCTGGGCGTGCTGCTTGAAGGCTTCGAGAGCGGTCACCCGTCGGTCTCCCTAGGAGTGAGCGCGGCCGCCGCCGGCCGCGAGCCGGACACGATCTCGTCGTGCCACACGACGAGGAAGAGCAGCGCCCAGATCGCCCGGCTGTGGTCCTTCTCGTGGCGCACGTGCTCGGACAGCAGGCGGCCGACCGCCTCCGCATCGAGCAGCCCCTGACGGCGGAGCCGTGAGGGCGCGAGCACGTCCTGCGCGAAGTCCCTGAGCGCGCCGGCGAGCCAGCCCGCGAGCGGGAGGTTGAACCCCAGCTTGCGCTGCCGGAGGATCGGCTCCGGCAGCCGGCCCGCCATCGCCCGGCGCAGCATGTATTTGGTGCGCAGGTGCCGCAGCCGCAAGCGGGGCGGGATGCGGCGCGCGAGCTCGACGACCGCGCGATCGAGGAAGGGCACGCGCGCCTCGAGCGAGTGCGCCATGCTCATCCGGTCAGACTTGGCGAGCAGGTCGCCGGGAAGGTAGAGCGTGGTGTCGATGTACTGCAGCCGGTCGAGGTCGTCGCCGTCCGATTCCCGGTAGAGCGCCTCGTACAGCCGGAGCGTCGGGTCGAGCGATCGCCCGTTCCCGTTCCCGCCGCCGTGGCCGTTGGCGTAGAGCGCGGCCTTCACGTCCTCGGCCATCATGGTCATCCACCAGAGATGGCTGGCGGCGGGCGGGAGGTAGGCCCCGGCGACGAACTTCTTCGCCTTGTAGTCGAAGCTCGCTCGGGCGTGGGAGACGGGGAGCCGGCGCACGATCGCGGGCACCAGCCAGCCGCCGATCGGACGCGGCAGGCGGCCGTAGAGCGCCGCGAAGCGCCGCGCGCGGTAGGTCTCGTAGCCGGCCAGGATCTCGTCGCCGCCCTCCCCGCAGAGGACGACCTTCACGTGCCGCCGCGCCAGCTGGGAGACGTACCAGGTCGGGATCGCGGTCGAGTCCGCGAACGGCTCGCCGAAGTGGTGCACGAGCTTCGGGAGGAGGGCCGCCGCGTCCGGCCGCACGATCAGCTCGTGGTGCTCGGTGCCGAAGCGGGTCGCGACCTGCCGCGCCAGATCGACCTCGCTGTAGCTCGACTCCTCGAAGCCGATCGTGAAGGTGCGGATCGGGTGGACCCCGAGCTCGTGCATGAACGCGACGATCGAGCCGGAGTCGAGCCCGCCGGAGAGGAAGACGCCGAGCGGCACGTCGCTCATCAGGTGGCTCTCGACCGCCGCGCGGAGCGTGCGGGCGAGCTCCTCCTGCCACTCCGCCTCGCTCCGCCGCTCGCGCGCCTCGGCGTGCCCGGCGAGGCTCCAGTAGCGCTCGACGCGGACCCGCCCGCCGCCGTCGCCCGGCTCCGCGACCATCAGGTGCGCGGCCGGGAGCTGGCGCGCGCCGGCGAAGATCGAGGTCGGGTCCGGCACGTAGCCGAGCGTCAGGTAGTCGTGCAGCGCCTGGGGATCGATCACGGGGTCGAGGCCGCCCGCGAGGAGACACTTCGCCTCCGAGGCGAAGAGGATCGCGCGCGGCGTCTCCGCGAGGTAGAGCGGCTTGATCCCGAAGCGGTCGCGGGCGAGGAGGAGGCGGTGCCGCCGCGCATCCCAGAGCGCGAGGGCGAACATGCCCTCCAGCCGGCCGACCGCGTCCACACCCTCCTCCTCGTAGAGGTGGGCGATCACCTCGACGTCCGAGCGGGTGCGGAAGCGATGGCCCCGAGCTTCGAGCGCGGAGCGCAGCGCAGCGCTGTTATAAATCTCGCCGTTGCAGACCACCTGCACGCTGCCGTCCTCGTTGCCGAGCGGCTGCCGGCCGCCGCTCACGTCGACGATCGAGAGCCGGCGCATGCCGAGCGCCACCTCGGCGTGCGCGAGGAGGCCTTCGTCGTCTGGCCCGCGGTGCACCATCACGTCGCACATGGCGCGCACGCGGTCGGCGCGGGCGCGCTCACCGAGTACCAGGCGGAGCTCTCCTGCGATGCCGCACATGGCGTGTCCTAGGCCGCGAGCCGCTGCCGCGCGAGCGCGGCGGCGAGCTCGCTCACGGGTACCAGCCGGGGGCCCACGCCGAGGCGCGGCAGCATGAACGGGTCCGTCCCCGGGCAAACCAGCCCCGGCTTCGAGATCGCCGCCGAGCGGAAGCCGAGGCGGCGCAGCAGGCTGGCGACCGCGGCGTCGAAGTAGCGGTGCTCGCCGCCGCTGTTCGGGTAGGCGAAGTGGAGGGGGCGCTCACCGAGCGCCGCGGCGATCGCGTCGCGCGAGCCGGCGATCTCCGCCTCCGCCTCGGCGGGAGCGGCGAGGGCGAGGTTCGGATGGGTCACGGTGTGGGCGCCGATGGTCCACCCCGCGGCGGCGAGCTCGCGCACCTGCGCCCAGCCGAGCATGACGCCGGCCAGCGCCCGCGTGAGGTCGACGCCCGCCGCCGCGGCCGCCGCGGCGAGCCGCTCCGTCCGCTCGCCGGAGCCGAGCGGCACGAGCGCGCGCGTGAGGGCCCGTGCCGCGGGACCACGCTGCCCCGCCGGGCCGAGCGCGATCGGCGGCAGGCCGGGCACGTCGAGCTCGCTCCCGCGCGCCCCGAGCACGAGCGCCCGCACCGCCGCCACCCAGGGTGGCGGGCCGCCGTCGAGGCTGCCGGTGATGACGTAGACCGTGGCGGTGAGGCCGAGCCGCCGCAGCACCGGGAAGGCGAGGCGGTGGTTGTCGGCGTAGCCGTCGTCGAAGGTGATCGCCAGCGCACGCGGCGGGAGGGTGGCCCCGCGGCGGACGAGCTCGACCAGCTCGTGGAGCGGGAGGACGGTGTAGGCGCGCTTGACGAAGGCCATCTGCAGCCTGAGCCCCTCGACCGGTATGCAGATCTCGGGCGTCGCGTAGGGCACCTCGCCGGCGCCCTCGGTGACCGCGTGGTAGCGGAGCACGAGTGCGCCGCGGCGGCTCCGCGCGAGCCCGGCAAGCGTGAGCAGGCCGGAGTGGTAGAGGAAGCGCTTCAGGTGGGACCTCATGCCGGCACGGGGGAGCGCCGGCGGCCCGCGATCGGGGCGGGGCCGCTCATTCCACGTACCCGAGCCCCCGGAGGAACTTCCGCATCTCGCCCTCGTCGTCGGCGGGCAGCGTCACCCGCTCTCCTGCCGCGCCCTCGCGCGCGGCCCGGCGCACCGGATGCGCCGCCACGTACGCGGGCTCGAGCGCCTCGACCAGCACGCGGCCGTCGAGATCGTCCGGGAGGGGCACGCCCAGCAGGTGGACGGCGGTCGGCAACACGTCGGCGAGCTCGGGCCGCTCGAGCACCACGCCGCGCCGGAACGGCCCGCCGGCGGCGACCAGAATGCCCTCGGCGGTGTGCGAGCCGTTGATGGTGCGCAGCGCCGTGAGCGGTACGTCGGTGACCAGGTGATCGAGGTCGAATCCGCCGTGGTGGCCGGGCGCCGTCTCGACGATCAGGTCGGGCGCGGCGGCGCAGTGCGGTCCGGCGTACACCTCCTCGCGCCGCCAGACCCCGGTGACGAGCGGCGTGCCGTCGGAAGCACGGAGCGCGGACAGCTCGCGCACCAGCGTGTCGCGCAGCGCCTCGTACTCCGCGCCCGGGGCGACCGTGCCCTTCGGCTGCCGGCCGGCCAGGTTCACCCACACCCCGGTGATCGGGTAGAAGATCGGGATCGCGTAGGCCCGGGTGCGCTCCCATGCGATCGCGCCGGTCGCGTTGCGCAGCGTGCGGAGCCGGCGCTGCAGGCGCTCGGGGAGGTGCCGCTTGAGCCACGCGCGGCCGCGCAGGTCGTGCCGCGTGCGATCGACGAGCCGCCGCACGCCGCCCGCGAGGTGCGCGCGACGCGCGCCGGCGATCGCGAGCAGACCGGAGCTGCGCAGGAAGGCGTTCAGGTTCACGTGGCGCACCGGCGCGGGCCCGCCGCCGTGGTCGGAGAGGACGATGACCGCCGTCTCGTCGTCGCAGCAGGCGAGGAGCCGGGCGATGGTCGCGTCGATCGCCTCGTACCAGCGCGGGATGATGGAGCGGAGCGCCGCGGGCGCGTCCGGCTCGTGCACCGGCGAGCGGGGATCGTGGAAGGCCCAGAAGGCGTGATGCAGCGTGTCGGGGATGCCGGTGAAGGAGACCACCAGCTCGTAGCCTGCCTCCAGGTAGCGCCGCGTGGTGCGCTCCAGCAGGTCCAGCTCGAAGCGGTTGCAGGCGTCGAGGCGGGCCACGTCGCGCGCCCGCTTCGCCGCCGACAGCTCGTCGTGCGAGAGCGGGCTCGCCGTGCCGATCTCGGCCTCGACCGACGCCGGACGCGCATGGATGCGCCGGCGGTCGGGGAGCGGCGGGCCGGAGACGAGCACGCCGTTCGGCACCTCCCACGCCGGGTAGGTCATCGGGATGCGGTAGGCGAGGGAGCGGACGTCGCTCGCGCGGCCGAGGTGGTCGAGCAGCGTGGTGCCGCGGAAGTAGGACGAGTTGACGAGCGTCTCGCTGAAGCCCGAGTAGCGGCGCCCGTCGAGGTTCTGGAAGTTGAAGACGCCGTGCTTCCCCGGCTGCTTCCCGGTCAAGAACGTGACCCACGCCGGAGCCGACACCGGCGGGCAGGTCGAGCGCAGGCGGGCGCGCACGCCGCGCGCGGCGAGCGCGCCGAGCGCGGGCATGGTGCCGCGCGCGACGAGCGGGTCGATGACGTCGAAGGTCGCGCCGTCGAGCCCGAGGATCAGGGTGCGGTAGCGCATCACGTCTCCCGCGCGTAGAGCAGCCGGAGCAGCGGCGTGCGGAGCGCGGCCCACCCGCGCCGCCCGAGGCACGCCTTCACCGCATCCTTGGCCGCCTGCTCCATCTGCAGCCGCCAGAGGGCGCGCGGCTCGGCGTTCAGGATGGCGGCGAAGTCCTCGATCGGCATGCCGGGGTGGGCGGCGACGCGCGGGACCGCGAGCGGGGCGTCGCCGGGGTGCCACCAGCCGACGCGGCTGGTGCAGAAGACGCGGTAGCCGAGCCGGCGGAGAATGCCCTCGAGCCCCGCCGGGGCCCAGCCGCGCGGCAGCGAGGCGGCGCGCACCGCCACCCCGAGCCGGTCCTCGATGATCGCCTTCGACTCCCCGAACTCCCGCTCGAGCCCGGCGGGGTCCAGCCGATCGAGGAAGGGATGCGTGAGCGAATGGCTTCCGATCTCCATCCCGGCCGCGACCATCTCGCGCAGCTGGCTCCACTCGACGTGACCCGGCGCCCCGACCAGCGTCGACACGACGAAGAAGGTCGCACGGAGCCCGAGCTCCATCAGCGCCGGGAAGGCCTCCGTGTAGTTGCTCGCGTGGCCGTCGTCGAAGGTGAGGGTGTAGAAGAGGCCACCCAGCTCCTCGGGGACGTGGCCGGCCGGCACGGGCCGGCGCACCGAGGCGCTGGCGGCGAGCAGGAACGCGCGGAAGTCCTCGCAGGGGAGCGCGTAGGGCCGGTGCGTCACGGGAACGGCCGCCAGACGCATGGCCGGCACGACGTCGTGGAACACGAACACGGCCGCGCGCGCCCTCACGCCGCCCTCGCGAGGCGCTCGGCGTAGAGCGCCTCGATCTGCTGCGCCATGGCACGCGCGTCGAAGCGCTGCTCGACCCGCCGCCGGGCCGCTTCGCCGAGGCGTGCGGCCCGCGTCGGGTCCGCGAGGAGCTGCATGATCTCGCTCGCCAGCGCCCCCGGGTTCCCGGGGGGGACGAGCACGCCGGCGCCGCCGTCGAGGACCTCGCACGTGCCGCCGACCGCGGTGGCCACCACCGGGCGGCGCGCGGCCATCGCCTCGAGGAGGGCGTTGGACATCCCCTCGGCGTTCGAGGGCAGGACGAAGACGTCCATGGCGGCGAGCGCGAGGCGCACGTCCGCGAGCCTGCCGGTGAAGCGGACGATCTCCGCCACCCCGAGCTCGGCCGCCTGGCGCACGAGCTCCGCCCGCAGTGGGCCCGCTCCCACGATGACGACCTGCGGGCGAACTCCGTTCGCCCGCCCGAGCATGGTGCGCGCCGCGTGGAGGAAGTGCTCGTGCCCCTTGCGCGACTCGAGCCGCCCGACGGTGCCCACCACCGGACGGCGGGGATCGAGGCCGAGCGCCCGCTTCGCCTCGGCCGCCGACGGCCCGTTCTCGAACCGCTGCACGTCGACGCCGCTCGGGATGAGCGCCCAGCGCGCCGCCATCCCGTGCGCCTCGCCTTCGCGCCGGAGCGCGTCCGCGTTCACCACGATGGTGTCGACCTGACGCGCGATCAGCCGCCAGGCGCGGCGCGCGCGCGTGTCGTCGCCGGTCAGGCTCCGCTTGCTCGCCAACACGAGCGGCACGCCGGCCAGCCGCGCTGCGATCGCGCCCACCAGCGCCGGACGCCACTGGTAGCCGTGGACGACCTGCACGCCGTCGGCGCGGAGCGCGGCGGCCGCGCGGACGATCGCCCGCGCGGCGCGCACGGCCACGAGGCGCGATCCGAGCGCGAGCGAGACGACGTCGACGCCTGCGGCGCGCAGCTCGACCTCGACCTCGCCGCCCGGGACGAGGGTATAGACGCGCGCGGCGAAGCGCGCGCGATCGAGCCGGCCGAGCACCTGCTGGAGGTGCCGCTGCGTCCCGCCGGTCACCAGCACGGGCGCAAAGTACGCGACCCGAATCATCGGGCCATCGCGAGGGCCAGGCGGCCCCCCCGGACGCGGGCCGGCGCCGCAGCGGGCAGACCCTCGAGGTACCGGCGCAAGCAGATGATCACGCCGACCAGCACGTACGTGATCGGGTTCAGCCACAGGTCCGCGAGCAGGGAGAAGGCGCAGTACAGGTAGAAGACGATCCGGAGCGACGCCGCCAGGTGCGCGATCGACGGGTCCCGGTGCGCGAGCCGCAGGATCGTCATCAGCTCGCGCCAGGTGAAGGCGAAGAGCAGCAGGTAGCCGCCCAGCACCAGGAGCCCGCCCTCCGAGGCGGCCCAGATGACGGAGTTGTGCGGCGGGCGGAAGTGCGGGTCGAAGTATATCTGGCGCGACACGTCGCGATATTTGCCGAGGCCCACACCGAGCAGGGGGTGATCGCGGATCATCAGGAGCCCGACCCGGATGGTGTCCTCGCGCAGCTCGAGCGAGCTGGCCGCGCCGCGCTCCGCGACCGTGGTCTCCACGCTCACGTCGGAGCTGAAGGTCATCGCGCGTTGCCACGCCTCGGGCGGCACCACGGTGAGGATCGCGACCAGGCCGCCCAGCGCCGCGAGCCCGACCTGGGACGGCGTCGCCCGGAAGCGACGGGGTCCCGTCTGCAGGAGGACGGCGAGCAGGCCGCACCCGACCAGGCTGCTCCGCGAGCCGGTCGCGAGCGTGACCACGAACGCCCCGCTGATCACGGCGCCCGCCACCGCCCAGCGGCCGGCGCTCGGGCGCAGCTTCAGCCAGCACCACCAGCACCCCACCTGCATCAGGCAGATCATGGCGAGGCGGTTGGCATTCGCACCCGCCGTCACGCTCGCCATGGCGCGGAAGCCGTGCGCGAGGGTCCCTTGCCACCAGTTGAGCAGCGCCGAGGGCACGGCGAGGAAGAGCACCAGCACGAAGGTCATGAAGAGACCCTTCACGTCGCGCCCGCGCCGGACGAAGGCGCAGATGAAGATCAGGAAGACGAGTCGGGCGAAGAAGTCGTGCATCATGTCGGACGTGCGGTCGAGCAGCTTCTCCTGCACGCCGAGGCTCTGGCTCGGCCGCATGGCGGGGAAGATGGCGGCGGCGTGCGCCGTCGAGACGAGGATCAGGACACCGATCGCCGCCAGGATGAGCACCTGGCGCACGAGCAGAAAGGAGAGGTCGCGGCTGCTCAGCACGTAGGCGACCAGGGCCAGCGCGAGGACCAGCCCGAGCAGGTTGTTGATCGTGAGGACGCCGAGGTCTTGCAGCACCGTCGGATAGGCGGCCAGCAGGAACCCACCCGCCATCGCGATGACGCCGACCAGCGGGTCGAACAGGATCGCACCCGCCACCGCGAAGGCCACCCAGGCGGCGGCGACGACGACCTCCTTGTTCAGGTAGATGCCGGTCACCGTCACCGCGCCGACGAACGGCAGGCCGAGCGCGAGCAGGAACCACATCCCGGCGGGCAGACCGGGACGCGAGCGAGCCATGACGGACGGGGAGACCATAGGGAGCGGACACGCGGAGCCGACGCGCGGCTCAGAGCATCTCTTCGAGGAAGGCGGGGATGTAATTGCGGCGGCGGTTCAGCACCGAACCGACGAGCTTCACGCCCACCCGCTCGAGGCTGCGGCGGGTGCGCTCGACCTCGGGAACACGGGTGCGGTCGGCCTCGATCACGATCAGTGCTGCGTCGAGGCGAGGAGCCAGGATCGACGTGTCGGCGTACACGTTGGCGGGCGGTAGATCGAAGATCACGAACTCGAACTGCTTGCGGAGCTCCTCCAGCGCGGCGACCACGCCGGGCGAGTCGAAGAGGGCCGGCGCCCCGAGCTCCGAGTGGCCGCAGCCGATCGCGAACAGGTTGGCGACCTCGGTAGGCAGGGCCACCTCGACGAGGGTCTTCTTCCCCTCGATGAGCTCGGCGAAACCCCCGTCGCGGGGAATGGCGAACACCCCATCGAAGCTCGGGGAGCGCCGGTTGGCCTCCACGACCGCCACGCGACCGCCTCGGCGGCGCACGAGGATCGAGGCGAAGACGGCCGCCGTGGTCGTGGTTCCCTCGCCGTGGCGGGACGCGGTCACGCCGAGGAGCCGCGGCACCGGACCCGCCTCGCCCACCGCCGGGACGAGGAGGTTCGTGCCGAGCCGCTGGTACGCCTCCTCGGCCTCGGGGTCGAGGGAGAGGCGAAGCGCGACCTGGGACTGGCCGTTCGTGCGGCCGTTGCCCGCGAAGAACCGCCGCCAGCCCTTGCGCTTCCCGTTGCCCCCGCCGTTCCCGCCCCCGTTGCCTCCGTTGCCGCCCGCGTTGCGGGCGTTGCCGCCGCGGCGGAGCCGCTCGGCCTCGAGCTTCTTGAGCGCGTCGTATATCCGACTCATGCGAGGGACCCTGCCCTAGGCCCGCGCGATCCCGGCCGTGCTCTCGAGGTCGGGAATGACGGCGAGCACCGGCAACTCGAGGTACCGTTCGACTTCTTCCTCGAAGCGCAGCCGGCGGTTCACGTACTCGACCGCGACGGCCAGGCCGCTCGCCAGCCCGATGCCGCCGACCAGACCGAGGAGCAGCGGCAGCAGCATCCCGTTCAGCGGCTCGATCGGCGGGGTGGCGTGCTGCACGACGGCGACGTTCACCATGGACTGGTCCGTCATGGCCTCCTGGATCTGCGCCTGGTCGTTCCGCTTGCGATACAGGTCGTAGGCGAAGGCCTTCTCGTCGGCGTCCGCCTTCAGGTTGGCGATCGTGAGCCGCATGTTGCGCAGCCTCACGAGCCGCCGGCGGGTCGTCCTCAACTGCTGGCGCAGGCCGGGCTCGCGGGCGCGGAGGTCGGCAATGAGCACCTCGAGGCCGTTCTCGTTCCGCAGCAGCAGGGTGTGGAGGTCGCTGCGCTGCTCCTCGTCGCTCACCAGAAGCTCCTGTTCCGCCTTGACGCGCGCCTTGACCTTCGCGATCTGCTCGTCGAGCTGCTGCACGTGGCGGTCCGTCGGCAGGAACCCTTGCAGGGTCTTGTAGCGCTCGACCTCGAGCGCGGCGAGCTGGTTCTCGAACACCTGCCGCGTGGGGTTCGCGTGGTACTGCTTGCTGTAGGGGATCAGTTCCGGCGCGCGCGCGATCTCCGCGCGGACCTGGTTCAGCTTCTGCTGCACGCCCACGATCTTCAGGCGATGCTCCCTGAGTTGTCTATCTTGCAGGGTCGCCGCTTGATTGAGGAGGAGGATCTCCTGGTCCACGTCGATCACGTGCTCGCGCTGCAGGTGGGCGCGGAAGCGCCGCTGCGCGCTCTTCATCTGGGCCTTCAGGATGCGCAGCTGTTCGTCGTAGAGGGAGTGCATGCCCCGCGTGCGGTATACGTCGTTGTGGTGGTCGATGTAGACGTCGGTGATCCTGTTCACCATGCGCGCCGCGCGCTGGGGGTCGCGGCCGATGTAGCTGATCTGCAGCGTGTTCGCGCCGGGCGAGGGCGTGACGGTGAGCGCGAGCTGCATCTTGGTGACCATCTCCTCCATGGTGGTGCCCGGCTCGGGTTGCACGCCGAGCTGCTCGACCGCCCGCCGGATGACGTCGTAGCTCTTCACGATGTCGGCCTCGGTCTTCACCACCTCGGGACTCATCGAAAGAGAGTAGCTCTTCGAGGGCGCCTCCGAGGGCGCCAGCTGCGCCGTCTCGCCGAGCTTCACCAGCACCGTGGTGGTCGCCATCCAGATGGTCGGTCGGACGACCGCCGTCACCGCCGCGGCGAAGAAGATCAGGAGGAAGGTCCCGACCACGAGGCGGGTGTGCTTGAAGACGGCGTAGAAGAAGGTCCGCATCGCGAGCGACGTCACACCGGCGCTCGTCCCCGCGGGGAGGATGGTCGTCACCTCGGGCAGCGTCTGGAGGGTCGCCATCGAGCGTCAGTTCACCTGCACGCCCGCGCCCACGCGCGGGAGGGTCGGGATCAAGCCGCGGATGTACTGGTCGACGACGATGTTCATGTCGGCGATCCAGGTTCGCGGCACGTAGAGCACGTCGTTCGGGTGCAGGCGGACGCGCTCCGGCACGCCGTCGTCCGCCACCTGCTTCAAGTCGATGCGGGCCGCGCTGAAGCGTCCGTCGGCGCCGGGCGTCATGAGGAGCACGCTCTCGCGCTTGGCGGTCGTCTTGAACCCGCCCCGCTCCAACACGGCCTGGAGCGGCGTCATGCCGACGCGCAGGGGGATGTACCCCGGCGACAGGACCTCACCGCCGACGTAGACCCGCTGCTCGCCGAGCTTGGTGACGATCACCGTCACCTCGGGGTTGCGCAGATGCCCCGAGGTGCGCTCGACGATCACGCGCTCGAGCTCGGGAGGCGTGCGACCGACGGCGTCGATCTCGCCCGTCGCGACGAGCGAGATGCGGCCGTCGGGCCGCACCGGCACCTGCTCGTTCATCTCGGGCTGGTACGTGAAGCGCACGTGCAGCTCGTCGCCCAGCTGAATGCGGTAGTTCGGTCCCGGCTCGGGCGGTGCGGGGGGCTGGAGGGCCGCAAGCCCAGCAGGGCTGCTCGCTGGCGCGCGGTGGCCGCAGGCCGCCAGTACTAGCGCGAGCGCGGCCGCACCGAGCGCGCGCCCGAGCAGCCCGACCGTTCTCATCCTGGGATGTATTTCCCTGTCCATAGCTCCGCCGGTGCCCGTCCTGGCGGGAACTCCTTGTCGATCCCCTTATCTCGCCCGGCCGATCACCGGGCTCGCCGCCGCGCCTGCTGGCGCGTCGCCATCAAATGCGGTCCACCAATCCGACCGGCTGGCGGGAACTCCTTGTCGATCCCCTTATCTCGCCCGGCCGATCACCGGGCTCGCCGCCGCGCCTGCTGGCGCGTCGCCATCAAATGCGGTCCACCAATCCGACCGGCAGCTCGACGGTTGCGCCCTGCCGGAGAAAGTCGAGAAGAATCTGCACCCGCCCGCGCCCGGAGCAGGGCCGCTGCACGATCGCGACCAGCCCCGCGAGCGGGCCGCTCTTGATCTGCACCCGGTCCCCCGTCCTGAAGGGCGCGAGCTGCCGGATGATGCCGCCCTCGCCCGCGCTCGCGACGATGAACGAGATCACGCTGTCCTGCAGGGGGGTGGGGGTCGCACCGAAGGCGACGAAGCTCCGCACTCCGGGCGTCCAGACCACCCGGTAATACTGCTCGAGGAGCGCGATGCACACGAAGAGGTAGCCCGGGAAGAGGGGCGCTACCTCGTCACGCCCCCACTCGAGGATGCGGGGCAGGAAGACCCGCACGCCGCGCCGCTCGAGCTGCTGCACGGCGTAGTCTTCCTTCCGCGCCTTGCTGCGCACCACGTACCACCGGCGGTCCTGAGCGTGAAGGTGGAGAGGAGGCGCGAAGGCGGGCATACGGCGCCAGGCGGGGCTGCAATTTCAATGCCACGAGCGTGCTCTATCTGCGGCAGAGATCCCCGATTTTCCAGCGCTTTTGCACCGCAAGGCGCCATTTCGAATCCGCCTTTCTCTCGCACCCCTGCAGCCCTCGTGCAGGCGCGCTCCCGGGCTCGCCGGCACCGTCCCGAGGGACATGTCCGGCAGGGCACGCCTTGCACGGCGGCCGCATCGTGCAAAACCGCCCCGAGACAAACCGCCCCGAGACCCTGTCTCGGGGCGGGGGGACAGCGAGCGTGCAGCGCCCGCTTCAGAAGGCCGACGCCGTGCCGCGGCCGGCGAAGCCGGCGCGGCAGACTTTCCGGGGCGTGAACCGTAGCCGGAGACGACGCGTTCCCGGCGCGCGAAGGCCGACTGCCCGAGTGCGTCAGTTTTGCCGCGCCGGCTTCGCCGGCCGCGGCACGACCTCCGCAGGATCCACAGACGCCACACGCTCGCGTCCGTCTTCGACCCGTGACAAAGTCTCGGGTCGGAAACCATAAGCGCGCCAGCCGCGGCGGTCGGTGTCCTCGACCGACACCGCTCCGAGGCCTGCCTCGCTGAACCAGCCGAGCAGCTCCTCGCGCTCGTGGAAGTGCGTGATCGGTGTGGAGAGGCGGTCGTGCACCGCGGCGACGCGCGCGCTCCACCCGTGCTCCACGTAGGCCGCGAGGGGCAGGCGTTCGACCGTCGCCCCGAGGCCCAGCCGCTTCAAGCCCCGCAGCGGCGCCCAGTAGAGCCCCGAGAGCATGGCCGCCACGGCCTTCGACGCGCGCACGCGGGTCGGCCCCGACACGGAGTGCAGCGCGCGGTGGAGCGGCCGCATGTGCGAGAGCCGGTAGGTGAAAGCCATCCCCCGGTAACCGTAGACCCACACGACGACGAGCCCGCCGTCGGGACGCGCCAGGGAGACGATGGCGCGGAAGCCCGCGCGCGGGTCGGGCATGTGGTGGAGGACGCCGAACGACCACACCACGTCGAAGCTCTCCGCGCGGAAGGGCCGCTCGAGCACGTTCGCCTGCACGAGGTGGCAGCGGGGATGGGCGCGGTTGTTGGCGCGCGCGACGTCCACGCCACCCGAGAGGTCGACCCCGACCGTCTCGGCCCCGGCCTCGTTCGCCACGTAGAGGTGGCGCCCGAAGCCGCAGCCGACGTCGAGCACGAGCTTTCCGCTGAGCGCCTCGACGGTGAGCGCGCCGCCCAGGTTGCGGCGGAGGTGCGCGCGCCACTGGCGCGCGAACTCCGGCCCCGGCGGCCGGAGGTCGAGCCGCTGGCGAGTGAAGCTCTCGAGCGTGTCGGCGAGCGGGTCGTCGGCCGGGGCCCCGGGCGGCGCCAGCTCGGGATGGCGCGCGAAGAAGTCCGGGTAGCGCCGCGCGATGCGGGCGAGGAGCGCCGGGCCGATCAGCCGCGGCACGCCGGCGATGATCGGGAAGCGCGCCCCGCACCCCGCGCAGGCGAGCGCCCCCTCTTCGATCTCGCTCGCGTAGGCCGGATCCGCCGGCGCGTCGCGTAGCGGCGCCTCGGCGAAGGCCTCGAGGTGGAAGGCACCGTGGCAGCGCGGGCAGCGGAGGAGATCCAGGAGCCGCCGCTTCATGTCGAGCTCCGCGCGCCGGCGCGCCGGACGCTCAGCTGCCGCTCGCCAGCGCCTCGGGCCCCTCGACCTTGCCGCGCAGCCGGTACTCCTCGCGGCGCAGCCCGTGGAGCTTCATCTTGCGGTGCAGCGTGGCCGCGTCGACCAGGGCGTGCTTGGCGGAGAGATTGATGCCGCCGCGATACTTGCGCAGCACGCGCGCGAGGTAGTCCCTTTCCGCGCGCCGCAGGTACTCCTTGAGCGGCACTTCGTAGTCGTAGTTGGTGTGGCGGCCGTTGCCGTTCGCCGCTTCCTTGCCGACGCCGCTGTGGCCGGGCAGATCGACCTCGCGGATGACGGCGCCGCTGGTGCGCAGGATCGCCCGTTCGATCACGTTGCCGAGCTCGCGCACGTTGCCCGGCCAGGAGTAGCTCATGAGCTGCGAGAGCGCCTTGTTGGAGACCCGGTTGATGCCCTTCTCGCGCGCCATCTCGCTGTTGCGCAGGAACTCGCCGACCAGGAGCGGGATATCCTCGATGCGCTCGCGCAGCGGCGGGATGCGTATCGGCACCACGTTGATGCGGTAGTAGAAGTCCTCGCGCATCCGCCCCTCGGCCACCGCCTGCGCCAGCTCCATGTTGGTGGCGGTGATGATGCGCATGTTGACCTTGATGCGGCGGTTCGAGCCGAGCTTCTCGACCTCGCGCTCCTCGAGCACGCGGAGCAGCTTCAGCTGCATGTTGAGCGAGATGCTCTCGATCTCGTCCAGGAACAGCGTCCCGGCGGTAGAGAGCTCGATCTTCCCCACCCGATCGTGAACCGCGCCGGTGAACGCGCCGCGCTCGTAGCCGAAGAGCTCGCTCTCGAGGAGCGTGTCCGGGAAGGCCGCGCAGTTGATGGCGACGAAGCGGCCGCCCTTGCGCTTGCCCTGAAAGTGGATGGCGCGCGCCGCGAGCTCCTTGCCGGTCCCCGACTCGCCGTAGATGAGGACGGTCGCGTCGTTCTGCGCCAGCACGCCGATGGTCTCGAAGATCTCGTGCATGACGCGGTTGCGGCTCACCATGTTCGCGAACGAGTAGCGGTCGGAGAGCTGGCTGCGGAGGTAGCTGATCTCGTCGAGCAGCCGGCGCTTCTCGAGGATCTTCTCGGTGGCGAGAAGGATCTCCTCTTTCTGGAACGGCTTGGTGATGTAGTCGCTCGCGCCCTGCTTGATCGCTTCGACCGCGCCCTTGATGCTCGCGTAGCCGGTGATCATGATCACGTCGAGGTCGGGCCAGCGGTCGCGGATCTCGCGCGTCAGCCCGATGCCGTCGGTGCCGGGGATCTTCAGGTCCACGACCGCGAGCGAGAACTCGTGCTCCTGCAGCAGGCGCAGCGCCTCGGGCGCGTTCGGCGCGCTCGACACGGCGTACTGCTGCGAAGAGTAGAGCTCTTCGAGCTGGCGGCAGATGAAGGGGTCGTCGTCCACGATGAGAATGCGCGTCTCCATTGCCTGACCTCGGTTCACGGACACAGCGGAAGGAAGATCACCAGACTCTTCGCCTCCGGGCCCTCGTTACGCTCCAGGAGCTCTCCGCCGTGCAGCGCCATGACCTTCTGCGCCACCGCCCACTCGATCCCGGCCTCCGCCGTGCGGAAGAGCGGCGAGGCTTCGTTCGGCTGGCGGAGCTCGAACCCGACTTCCAACCCGGCACGGTCGCGGCGCGCGCTGCGCTCGATGCCGATGGCGACGCTCGACTCGGGTCCCACCTGCTTCGTCAGATGGCGCACCGCCACCTCGAAGGCGCGCGAGAGGTGCCCCGGATCGATCAGCACCTCGGCGTCCTCCCTCCGCCACACGTCGTTGTCGGATACCATGATCGGCGTGCCGTTGAGCTGCGCGCGCACCTGGACGAGGAGCCCCTCGAGCAGCTCGCCCACCCCCATGCGGGTGAAGGAGAGCTGCGTGGGATGGAAGTAGTCGAGCGAGAGCTTGAGGAAGTCCTCGAGGTTCTTGATCGTGCGCTCGAGCATCTGCGCGGCGGTCGAGTCCGCCGACTTCCGCGCCGGCTTCTCCTTCAGGTAGTCGGACCAGTAGTAGAGCTTGTGGAAGAAGTTCCCGAGCTCGTGCGCGATCTCGGCGAGCACCTTCTCCTGCGCGACCGCCGCGGTCGCGGGCTCGGCGCGGGGCGCGGGCGGCCGCGCGGCCAGCGGGCCGAGCTTCTGGTGGCCCTCGGGGCCGGGGAGCTTGGTGGCTGACATGGCTGCGAGCGATTCGGCGAACGCCGCGGGAAGGTTTGCACCGCCATCCGCTCGCGCCACCTCCAGCCGACGGAGAGATGAGCGACGAGAGCCGTTGGTGGCCACCCCGCGCGACATGCCCATCACCTCCCGCGGCATGCCGCTGTAACCCCACGCATTGTAGGTGCCGCAGCTGCAAAGTTGCAAGCACGCATCGCGCATAAACGCGACACCATGGCGGATGCCTGGGCGCCCGCTCCGCTCACCCGAGCGCCCCCGCACCCGGCGGCCTGGTCTCGAAGGCGAGCTTCAAGTTGTGAACTTTACGAAGCTCGTAGTCCATCTTGAGCAAGGCTTCGATCACGGTCTTGATCTCGAGGGTCATGCGATCGAGCTCCTCGAAGGAGACGCGCTCGAGCTCGCGCCGAACCTGCTCGTAGAGGTTGAGGAGGCTACCCAGCCCGCCGGCCGCCGAGAACCTCCGGTCCATCTCCTCGTACGAGGCGAGGATGCGCTCGAGGCGGTCACGGACTCCATCGCTCGGTGTGCCGATGTCGTGCACGGCTTGCCTTCGGGCGGCTTGACGGCGCTTCGGGCGGCTTGACGGCGGTGCAATTCGAGTGCCACGGAACCCCATGATTCTTCAGGAATATCAACGGGCGTGCCGGCGCTCCTGCATGCTCCCGGCTGGCAACCCTGCATGATCGCACGCCGCCGCGAGCGGCCGCCGCGCCGCTGCACGACACCCGGCGCCACATTCCGCCCGGCGCCCGGAGGCGACCGACCCGACATGGGGAGGTGCGTGGTCAGCCGACGCGCCGGGGACAGCGCGACCCGCGGGCGTGGCGGCGGGGCCGCCGTCGTAGCGCCTCGGCGCCGGCACGCCCGCGCGCTCGGGAACACCCGTGCGTCCGGCGCAGCGAAGCGGAGACGGCGGCCCCGCCGCCACACCCGCGCGCATCAGCACACTCCTCGCGCACCGACCACACGCGCTCCGAGTCCTTGATAGACGCGGGTTTTCTTGACACCCGCATGTCAGGTGCCGT
>WNFP01001386.1_pt1 | contig 18890 bp, 14 predicted proteins | sample 5400201 | NCBI WGS metagenome assembly WNFP01 (sample SAMN13153355, study PRJNA577476) | soil metagenome | isolation source: 115 cm saprolite under Madrone tree | place: USA:California | collected 2016-06-14 | reverse complement strand
GAACTATTGCGCCGATTGGTTGTCGTCGTGGGCAATCCTTACGAGAATCTCGATCCCACCGCGGCGCTCCTCGAAAAAACCGGCCATAGCAGCGAAGCCGTCGAATTCCTCGACCAGTTGGTGAAATCCGCTCCATGGGAAGCTTCTTATCGCTTGCGTCTCGCGAAGGCCCGGCTCGCCGCGAAAAATTCAAACGGCACTGTGGATGCCCTAGTGAAAATTGCTTCCGATGCGGAAACCCCGTACAACCTTCGCGTCGAAGCTGCCGTTGCTCTTTCCGGCGCTCAGACGGCCGCAGGCCTTGGGAGCGCGGAGCTGAAACTGCTGTCCGCCGGGGCGCGCTCGATTTCCCCTGCCGCGGCGGACCAGCCTTTCTTCTATGACGCTCGGCTGAAGGCTGCCGAAAACGCCGCGGACAATGCCGCAAAAGTACAGCCGCTGAGCAAAGCTCTCGCCGGCACGCCAGCGCGCGGCGATGCTCGTATCCCGCTTTTCAAAGCGGCGGAAAGCATCCATTCTGACGAAGTTGCGCTCTTGTCCATTGATCCATTCCTGCGCGACCTGTTGCTGCACCGCGCTTCGCCCGACGAAAGCAACGACGAAGAGATTGTCAGCTCCGGTGATACGGACACCGATGTCGGGGACGAGGAAGCGCGGGCGCAAGCCTATACTGCGTCGAAAATGTCGCCTGCTGAACAAGCGCAAATTTCGGTAGGTGTAGCCAATTCCCTGGTCCGGCTGCATCGCTGGAGCGAAGCGCTCCCCTATCTGCAACTTGCCCAAAAGCTGGAAAAGGCCCCAGCGCACCGCAAGGAAATTGCTGGAAAACTCGCGGAAGTTCGAACGCTACTGCGCCGCGAACGCCTGAATCTTGCACGACAGCCGATTCTGCATCAGGAACTCGAACAGGACCGCGTCGTTCGTCCGCGCCTCGTCGCTCACGCCGCGACTGCCGCCAAAGCAAGTACAACGGGAGGTCAATCACAATGAAACGTGCCGCCATTCTCCTCCTTTTGAGTGTCGCCTCCATCGGCGCCAGTTGGGCCGCCTTCCAAGCTCTGGCTCCCGAACCGCCTCCGCTTTCTCGCTACGTTCCGGCGGGCTCTTTGCTCTATCTTCAAGCCAAGGATTTCTCCGCCCTGCTCGGCGATTGGAACGCCTCGACGCAAAAAGCAGGCTGGGTGAACAGCAAGAATTACGAAGTCTATTCCCGCTCCCGCCTTTTCTTGCGCTTGCAGGGAGCGGGCCAGCAGTTCGCCGCCGCGGCGAGCTTGCATCCAGACATGAATTTTCTCACGCAGGTAGCAGGCACCCAGAGCGCCATCGCCCTCTACGACATCGGCAAGCTGGAGTTTCTTTACATTACGAAACTGCCTTCGGCCAGCTCCATGCAATCTGCACTCTGGCAAACGCGCGCAAAATTCGAAACACGAAACGTGGCTGGTGTCGCCTTCTACATCCGGCGCGACCCCGAATCCGGGCGTGAAGTGGCTTTCGCCGTCAACGGCGATTACTTGATTCTCGCCACGCGCGAAGATCTTCTCGCCGGTTCTATTCAACTCATGGCCGGCAGCAAGGGCCGCACCATTGAAGGCGAGCAGTGGTGGTCACAGGCCGTGGCCGCCGCCGGACCTGTGGGCGATCTGCGCATGGTTCTCAATCTCGAAAAGATCGTACCCAGCCCCTATTTCCGTTCGTACTGGATTCAGCGCAACATCACCGACATGAAACAGTACAGCGCCGCTGTTTCTGACCTATTCCGTTCCGGCAAGGAATATCGCGAAGAACGCGTTTTGCTGAAGAAAACCGCGGCCGCCGGCACTGCACCCACTGGTGACGCAGCAACCGCCGTCGCTGATCTGCTTCGTCTCGTCCCCGCCGACACCGGAACCTACGAAGTAAGGTCCATCCCGTTGGCCGCGGATTGCCTCGACGTCCTCGAGACCAAGATTCTTGCGCCTCACCGGGGTCCTGCCGTCGCCCAGCAGACCGCTCCGGACCTCCAACTCTCTTCCGGCGAAACGGGCAGCAGTTCCGACCTCGAAACGCGTATCGATCAAGCCCCGTTGAAGACCTCAGCCTCCTCGGATTCTTCCACTCCGCTGAAGGACCTGTTCCAAAAAACCCGCGTGCTCGCCGTCCTGCAAACTCAGTCCACCGACCGTGATAAGGATGGCGTCTTCGTTCGCATTCACTCCGGCGTTGCTTTTCTCGCTTCTGCCGACTGGCAGGAAACTTCCGTCCGGTCCGCTCTTGTTGATCTTTTGCGGCCCTCCCTGACTACGAGCAACCTTGGATTGCAATGGCAGTCCAAGTCCGGCTATCAAGAGCTCGACGGTCTCTGGAATTTCGCCGTCGCCGTTCGAGGAAAGTATCTGCTCGTATCCGATGATTCCTCTCTTCTGAAAAACATGATTGCAAACATGAATCAGAAGCCGACTCAGAAGCCCGCTGTGCTCGTCGCGGGTTTCCATCACGCTCGGGAACGTGAAAACTTTGTCCGCCTCACCCGGCTTCTCGACCGCACTGGCGCCACCGCCCGCGGTTATGCGGGATCGGAACCTTATCCGCAGTTCTTCTCCGACAATCTCGCGAGCTTCAGCGCCGCTCTTACGGATGTTTCTTCGCAGACCATTGTCGTTCGCGACGCCAGTGATAAAGTCTTCCAGACGGTCACCTACGAATGGTCCCGCTGAGAATAGCCACAGGTCTGCTCATCGCGGGACTCGCGATGACATCCGGCTCTTCCGGGCGTCCTGGCACTGCGTCTTTTCCGCCCCAGGATTCCTCCTCGCCGGCGAAGTCTCTTTTTAGCCAGTCCGCCGTTCTTGTGCTTGAACGGGAGTTCTCCAGTGCCGACATCTCATACCTCCTCCTCGATGCTCGCTCCGGCATCCTTTTGTCGTCACGTTGGGACGACCCCGCCAAGCCCATCCCTCTCGGCTCGCTCGTCAAACCTTTCACGGCGCTTGCCTACGCGGAAACGCACGAGAATCACTTTCCAAGTCATATTTGCCGCGGCGAAGCCAGCGGTTGCTGGCAAGCGCGTCCACACGGAAAACTAAACCTCGTTTCTGCCATTTCTGTCTCGTGCAATTCCTATTTCCGCGCGCTGGCCGCGAGCCTGACGGGGGAACAGTTGATCCCTGTCGCAAACCGTTTTGGTCTGGACCCTCCCGACCCAACTCTGTCCGGGCCCGCTCTTATGGGCCTTAGCGATCGTTGGTCAGTTGCTCCTCTCAAAATGGCTCGCGCGTACCTTGAGCTCCATCGCCGCCGCGATCAGCCAGTCGTTCGCGAGATACTCGCCGGAATGGAGCAGTCGGCTCGCAACGGCACGGGGAAAGGAGTTGGCGACGCGCTAAAGCACGCTGGCGCTCTTGTGAAAACCGGCACTGCTCCGTGCACCCATCCGCGCCCCGCTCCCGGTGATGGTTTCGTCGTCGCCATGGTCCCGGCAAACCAGCCCGAGCTTCTGCTCCTTGTCCGAGTTCATTCTGTGCCCGGAGCCACCGCGTCCATCACCGCGGGCCGCATGCTCCGCCGCTTGGAGGATTAGCCGCGTGCCGGGCAGAGCTGTCATTCTTCTCTTCCTCGCCCTGACCTTGAGTCCCCATGCAATCGCCCGGGATGTCCGCATCGGGGTTCTCGGTCTTTTCCATCCTCGCGAAGTCCAGCTGCAGGCCTCACACAATGAGGCGCTCATCATTCACGCCGCAGGCCAGACATTCGTTCTCGAGCCAGGCTCGCGTATGGCCGCTGCATTTATTTCCAATGACGCGCTCCTCCTCTATTTCGGCGGCCATGTTCTTCGCACCGCGGAACTCCGTGCAGCCGCCCGCAACAATAGCGCCGTCTCTTTTCTTCTTACCGTCCCGGGAAAGATCACTCGGGCTTATCGCGGCACTCTTGTCATAAAAGCCGCGCGCGGAGAAGTGCTTCCCATCATCACCATGGATCTGGAAACTGCGGTCGCCTCCGCTGTCGCGGCTGAGTCCGACTCGGATGCTCCGCCCGAAGCCTTGAAGGCTCAAGCAGTCGTTGCGCGTTCCTACTTCCTGGCCGGAGGAGGGCGTCACCGCGACTTTGATTTTTGTGACCTCACTCATTGCCAATTCCTCCGCGAGCCACCACCACCGGACAGCCCTGCGGCTGTTGCCACGCGTGAGACGCAAGGAATCGTCCTCACCTTTGGAGAGAAGCCCTTTGCGGCTATGTTCTCGCGCAGTTGCGGCGGGCACACGCGCACTCCTACCGAAGTAGGTCTTCCCGGCAGCGCTTATCCCTACTTCTCTGTCTTGTGCGATTTCTGCCATAAGAGGCCCTATCTTTGGACACGCAAATTGTCCTTACAGGATGCCGCGCCGCTTGGAAAAGGTGAATCCGGAAGGCTCGCCGTGGACCGCCGTCTCGGATGGAATGCTGTCCCCAGCAACAACTTCACCTCGCGCCAGGAGGGTGAACAAGTAGTCCTCGAAGGCGCCGGCCAGGGACACGGCATCGGCCTCTGCCAGCACGGCGCAAGAGCCTTAGCCGATGAGGGCAGCAGTTTCCGGCAAATCCTGAACCACTATTTCCCCAACACTCAGCTCTTGCTGCTGGGAGAGGGTGTTGCCTGCCCAACCAGTTGAACGAAATCGGAGCGGCTGTATCCTATTTGGTTTAGGGGCAGACCGGCGCACCAAGTCTGCACGCGCCGGTGAGCGCTTTGCTTTTCTGCTAAAATCTCCAAGCGTTCGAATCAGACTTTTTGCAACGAATCGCGGAGGATTTTTCATGAAGTCTCTCAATGCGCTTCAGCCGGCGGGCTTGCTGATCCTCCGCCTGGTTCTCGCGCTGATTTTCTTTTCGCACGGTTATCCGAAGGTGGCACACGCGGCCCCGGGAATGCAGGCCTTCTTTGTAGAGCACGGCCTGCCAGGATATTTCGTTTACATTTCGGGCGTGTTGGAGGTCTTCGGCGCCGTTCTCTTGGCCATAGGAGTGTTTACGCGGGGAGCGGCGCTGCTCCTGGCCATCGAAATGGGCGTGGCCATTTGGAAGGTCCACAGCAGCGGAGGCTATTTCGCCGTACACAACTACGAATTCCCGCTGGCGATGCTGGCCGGCAGCTTCGCACTCGCCACTGTCGGTGCGGGACGATTGTCTCTCGACCATCCACTCTTCGAAGGCAAGGGCAAGTAAAGGTCCCTTAAGTATTCCCTAAGTGCGCGATGTAAATCGCTTCTGTGAGAATCGTGCGCAAGGTCTCGGGTTGGCGATGCGTACCAAATAGATTCGCTTTTGCTTCGGCCCCGCCGCGGTAGACAGTTCCCTAGCCATATCGTAGTATTCCGTTCCCCTTGGTACTTTTGACTTCGGCTGGAGGAATCGAGATGAAACGGTTGGTACCCATTCCCTGTGGGTGTGCAGAACACCTGAAAGGCGCGGAAGAGACTGGTTTCGGTTATCAGGTTGTTTCCGTGCAACTCAAGGATGGAAGAGTTTTCGAGCAAGTGGTCATAAGCGAGGGCTGCATTATCGAGGTACGCGGGTACAGGGAGATTCCATTTGCGTGCGAAGACGTCGCATCGGTGAGCGTCAATCACAAGCATTCGAATTTCAGGGACCAGTCGGATACGCGCGCCAAAAGCAGGGCTGCAACCGCCTGAGCCGCGAAGACTCCTTGCCGCACCCCTGTGATTCCGCCGGGGCCTTTAGGTTTTTAAAGGAAAATCCTAGGAAACCGCTGTTGCCGACGTCCGCGCCACTCCGGTTGGCCCTTCAGGCGCCGCGATCCAGATCACGAGGTAGGCAATAATATTCGGACCGGGGATCAGCGTCGCGAGAGCCCAAAGGATTCGAACAAGGGTCGGATCCATGTCGAAATAATCGGCGACACCGGCACAGACACCCGCAACTTTTCTGTCGTTCGTCGAGCGCACGAACTTCTTCGGCGAAGCATAGGCCGCAGGCGGAGGCGGTGCTGATGCAGAAGTCTCCGGCTGTTTCGCTCCGCAGCTATAACAAAACTTCGAACCGGCCGCGATGTCCTTTTGACAGTTGGCGCAAGTCATTGGCTCACCCCCACAGAGCGATTCTACCCGGTGTTCCTACTTCTAGTTACGTAGACGGGGTCGAAAAAGTTTCCTCGAGAAACAGTCTAAAACCAATGCGCTCAATACTCCAGAAGCTGTTTCACCGCCGCCGTGATGTGGCTGGTCTGCGGCAGGATTACATCCTCGAGCTTCGGCTGGTACGCGCAGAAGGTGTCCATGGCGGCAACGCGCCGGACCGGGGCGTCCAACTCCTCGAAGAGTTCGTCGGCGATGCGCGCCGCGATTTCAGCGCCATAGCCCCAGCTTAAGGTGTCTTCGTAAGCCACGATGACCCGGTGGGTCTTCCGAACGGTGGCCGCAATGGCTTCCCAATCGTAGGGCGATAGCGAACGCAAATCGACAATCTCAACAGAGATGCCCTCGCGCTCGAATTGCGCAGCGGCGACTTCCGCCCGATGCACCAAAGCGCCATAGGTGATGATGCTGAGGTCGCTGCCCTCTTTCACCGTGCGGGCTTTACCGAAGGGAACCGTAAAATCGGGACCGGGATTTTCCGAGCGGTTGTACGGTTGGCGGTAGAGATGCTTGTGCTCGAGGAACATCACCGGGTCGTCGCAGCGAATCGCCGTGCGCAAAAGACCGGCGACATCGAGCGCCGTGGACGGCATCACTACGCGCAAGCCCGGGCAGTGCGTGAAAATCGATTCGCCGCTCTGGCTGTGATACACGCCCCCGCCAGTCAAATATCCGCCGATCGGCACGCGTAGAACTACCGGCGCCTTGAAGGCGCCGTTCGAGCGCCAGCGCATCACGCACAATTCATCGCGAATCTGCATCATGGCCGGCCAGATGTAATCAAAGAACTGGATTTCCGCGACGGGCTTGAGGCCGCGCGTGGCCATCCCGATGGCGCGGCCGACGATGCTGGCTTCCGCAAGCGGCGTATTGAAAACACGGTCGCTGCCATACTTGCGCTGCAATCCCGAGGTGGCTTTGAAGACGCCGCCCTTTCCTTTGACGTGCTTGAGGTGGTCTTCGCGGCTGGCATCGGCGACGTCTTCGCCGAAGACCAGGATGCGCTCGTCGCGCGCCATCTCGTCGGAGAGAGTGGCAGCGACCATTTCGACCATGGTCTTTGGCGCACCATGCAAATGAGACTCCGCTGCAAACGCAGCAGACGCCGGATCGATGTCCGGCGAATACACGTTGATTCGAATGGAATCTATGGACGGCTCTTCAGCGGCCAGCGCCTGGTCGGCGGCTTCGCGAACTTCATTGTCGATACCCGTTTCCAAGCTTTCGATCTGCTTCTGATCGATGATGCCTTCACGCACCAGGAAAAGCGCAAACTTGGAAATCGGATCGCGTCGCGCTTCCTCTTCCCGTTCTTCGGCGGACTTGTACAATTTTTCGTCATCCGAGAGCGAATGTGAATACGGTCGCGTCACATGCGCATGGATCAACGCAGGCCCGCGCCGCTCGCGGCAATACTGCACCGCTTCCTTGCACACGGAATAGCTTTCAATCGGATCCGTGCCGTCGCATTCCGCTACGTGCAGCCCAGGGAATCCGCGCAGCAGTTTTGAAATGCTCCCGCCCGCCGTCTGCACTTCCACGGGAACAGAGATCGCATAACCGTTGTCTTCCACCAGATATACCAGCGGAAGTCTCTTGCCGCACGCAACGTTGAGCGATTCCCAGAACTCACCCTGGCTGGTCGCGCCATCCCCGCCCGAAACATAGACGATTTCGTCGCGCTCGTGATGAACGTGTTCGCCAAGCGGCGCTTTCTGCGCTTGCGCCAGCGCCTTAGGCCGGCCTTCGTAATAAAGTGTGGCTTCGGCGGCGCCCACGGCCTGCACGAATTGTGTCCCTGTGCAGGAAGACTTGCTCACGATGTTCAGCTTGGGCTGGCCCCAGTGCGACGGCATCTGGCGGCCACCGGAGCTGGGATCGGCCTTCGCTCCAACGGCCGCAAGAAGCATTTCCAAGGGCGTCACGCCGAGCACGAGGCAAAGCGCGCGGTCGCGGTAATAAGGATAAATCCAGTCGACTCCTGGGCGCAGGCAGAGCCCCATCGCGGCGCAAACCGCTTCGTGCCCTGCGCTGGAGATCTGGAAGTAGATTTTGTTCTGGCGCTTTAGCTGGATTTCGCGGTCGTCGAGCCGCCGCGAAAGGAACATCGTGCGGTAAATGCGAATCAGCGTTTCGTGATCGAGGCCGTGAACCTTGGGGGCGTCAAGCTTTGCCAATTTGACGCGCGTTTGTAACGCCATTCGTTCTGCCCTCGAGTTGGAATTTGGAATTGCGCCTTTGCGGAATTCAATTATACCGGATTTGGGCCTGCCTCTGTCCAAATTGGTGCCTTCGGCTAAACTCCACGCCCCTGCTTTGCAGCCAATTTGGCCTCGAAATCAGAAATCAAGATCGCCTTAGCTCCGGGCAAATCACTCAAGCGTCTCGAACTGCTTGTCCGTGGATTCGAATTCCGGATCGCTGTGGTGGACAACTTTCGGCGAAGCGCTCTTGAATGGCTCCTCGGACGGAATGCGTTCCAGCCAGCGCTGTTCGGAAAGCTTTTCGTGCGACGAAAAATACAGACGGACCAGCAGGCTGACTTTTCCATCGGCGACTGGCGAAGGCTTTTCCTTGGGCGCCTCGCTGGATTTAGCGGATGCTGTCTTGCCCTTGGCCTTTTCCGCGGCTTTTCCCTTGGATTTCTCGGCAGGCACCGGTTTTGCGGCGGGTTCGGGCTTGGAAGTGCCCACAACAGTCGCGCTCTCGGGACGATCCAGTTTGTACTGCAGCTTTTTGTCGAGGCGGAATGCCTGCCTCCAGCCATCCAGCTTGTGACGGGCCTGCTGCGCCCTTTCCTCGTCCGTGCCAAAATCAAATCGAATATAACTGTGAGCCATAAATCGAGTCTGCGACGCACCGCACGCTAAGTCAAGATAGCGGCAGCGGCAAAAGCCGCTTTGACCACCGCCAAACCGGCGGGTTACCGCGAAAAAGAAAAGCCTCTGTACTAGTCTAATTTAGACTAGTTGGCAGTAGTCTAAATTAGACTAGTTGTTGCCGACTCTGATTTGGCTTGCAAACTATGGCGTCTCACGCTATAGTGACCGACAGCACCTGTGCCACATGGAAGCTGCGCGTCAAAATCGCCGCCGTTCGATTTCCGCAAGCATCTGCTTGCTCATGGTTGTTTTGCTTTACGCGCCTTTCGCTGGGGCTGCATGGGCGTCGTACCAGATGGCGTGCTGCACGTCCGGTCAATGCCCGATTGCCGCGCATCATCACCACAAAGCTCCCGCCGCGCCTGCGAATCACATGGATTGCGGGCACGACATGTCGGGAATGATGGCCTGCGCCATGTCTTGCTGTCACGATTCTGACCGTTCGCAGTTTACCTCGATTGCTTTCGTTCTTCCTCCGCCCGTAGCGTCAGCAGCGGTGGCGGCCATCGAGTTGCCGATCGAGTTTGCCAAGCCCCTGGATTTCCCGCGCTCCATCGAACCTCTCTTCCCTCCTCCTCGATTCGTCTCCGCGGCCGCCTGACGCGCCGCCGTTTCTCTCTTCACGTTCGCTGATCAACCCACGCCGCGGATTTGGCTGCCGCGCGACTCATCCACTTTAGGAGAAGAGTTGTCATGCGTAAAGCATTGTGGTTTGCACTTTTATTTTTCCCGTTCGCCAGCACGGCTCTTGCTACAGTGTTCGGCACGGTGGGCGGCATTGTGCACGATCCTCAGCACCGCCCGGTATCCGGCATTCTGGTTGATTTGAAGGCGCGCGCATCGGAGTTCACCTTGAATACCCGCACGGACGATGCGGGGCGATTCCACTTTGATGCTGTTCCCCTTGGCGAATACACGGTCGCGATCTCCGATGCGAACTTCGTCACGGATCAGCAAAATGTTGCGGTGCTCTCTGGCACCGCCCCAATCTTGCACTTTGAGCTGCACCTTCCCGCGCAGAACGAAACGGTAATCGTTTCCGCCGATGCGGCACAAACGGAGACCGTCACGCCCACTACCCTCGTCGATCGTCTGCAAATTCAGGAGACTCCCGGAGCGGCGCGAGCTAACAGCCTTGCGATGATCACCGACTACGTCCCCGGCGCCTATTTCACGCACGACCAGTTGCACGTCCGCGGCGGACATCAAGTAAGCTGGCTGATCGACGGCGTTTCGATTCCCAACACCAACATCGCCAGCAACCTCGGCCCCCAAGTCGATCCAAAAGACATCGATACTCTGGAAACGCAGCGCGGCAGCTATTCCTCCGACTACGGCGACCGCACCTACGGCGTATTCAACGTCGCGCCGCGCACCGGCTTCGAGCGCAACAATGAAGCCGAGCTTGTGCTCTCCGCCGGAAACTTTTATCAAACGGACGACCAGCTCAACTTCGGCGGGCACTCCAATCGCTTCGCGTATTACGCCAGCCTCAGCGGCAATCGCACCGATCTCGGCTTGCAGACTCCGACCTCCACGGTCCAACATGACGCCGCCAATGGCTTCGGCGGCTTCACTTCGCTCATTTTTAACCTCGACCCGCAGGATCAGTTACGCTTCGTCGCTCAAGCGCGCCGCGATTTTTATCAGGTGCCGATTGATCCGAGCGATACGACCACGTTTCTGCGCGATGCCAATCGCGAAAACGATTCTTTCGCCGCTTTCTCCTGGGTTCGCACCTTCAGTCCAGGGCTGCTGCTGACTGTCTCACCGTTCTTCCACTACAACAGCGCCAACTACCGGAGCAATGCGAACGACATGCCCAGTGCGGCCACGCAAGACCGCTCCTCGAAATACGAAGGCGGGCAGGCAAACGTCTCTTGGATCAAAGGGCGCAACAACGCGCGCGTCGGTCTCTACAGCTTTGCGCAGCAGGACGATCAGTTTTTCCACGTGGTTTATAACGACATGAGCGGCACAGTCATCTCGCCACTGGCGCAAAATCCAAACGGCAGTTTAATCGCCGCGTTCGTCGAGGATCAGTTCAAGCCCACTTCTTGGCTGACGCTCAACGGCGGGTTGCGTCAGACTCATTTCTCCGGCGGTGTGGTTGAGAATGCCACCAGCCCGCGCGCCGGCGCTTCCTTACGGATCCCCAAGCTGAATTGGGTGTTCCGTGGCTTCTACGGCCATTTCTATCAGGCGCCACCCTTGGGAACGCTATCTGGGCCTGCGCTAAACGATATCCAAACCCAGCAGGGGCTTAATTTCGTGCCCCTACATGGCGAACGGGACGAAGAGCACCAATTCGGCGTCACCATTCCCTTCAAAGGCTGGATACTCGATGCCGACAACTTTCTGACGCGCGCGACGAACTTCTTCGATCACAACAGCCTGAATAACTCCAACGTCTTCCTCCCTGTTGACGTGCAGGCCGCAAGAATCAACGGCTGGGAATTGACCCTTCGCTCGCCACGCCTCCGCAACCGCGCCCAGTTCTATCTCACCTATTCCAATCAACTTGCTATGGGCCGCGGGTGCATCGTCGGCGGCCTGATCGGTCCGTGCCCTACTCCGCCGCCTGGATATTTCTTTCTCGACCACGACCAGCGCAATACGCTGCATCTCGGCGGGCAATACACGCTGCCCTGGCGCGCTTATTTCTCAACGGACGTTTACTACGCCTCCGGTTTTTCCAATGGAAGTCCGCCGCCAAGCCACTTGCAGCCGCACACTACGTTCGATCTTTCTCTCGGCAAGAGTTTCGGCGAACGATTCTCCGTCAACCTGCAAGGCATCAACGTCGCCAACCGCCGCGTGCTGCTCGACAACAGTTTCACTTTCGGCGGCACCCATTACCTGAATCCGCGCGAAATTTTTGCCCAACTGCGCTATCGTTTCCATTACTGACTATCCCGAACTGACGGAGCGAATTTGCGTCTTGCGTTGATTGCGATTTTTGGGGCTGTTGGCACGCTGGCGCGCTACGGCCTGCAAGGGCTTGTGCAAATCCGCGCGGGCAGCACGTTTCCTTACGGCACGCTGCTCGTTAATTTGACGGGTTGCTTTCTGCTCGGCTTGATCGGCCAGTTCACGCTGAATCGCATGGTCATCTCGCCGGACTGGCGCGTGGCCATCGCCGTCGGCTTCTTCGGAGGCTACACCACGTTCTCCAGCTTCGGCTGGGAAACCGCCAAGATGCTGGAAGACGGCGAGTGGCTCCGCGCGACCGCGTACGTCGCGGCGAGCGTCGTTGCCGGCCTCTTGCTAAGCGTAGCTGGTATCCGGCTGGCCAATCAGCTGTGAGGAGGGAGTCAACTGCCAGACCGAGGTGGTGGGGTACCCTCACCCCCCACCAATTTGTATGAATATCAAAGGAAAGGACTTACAAAATTTGCAATTCGTAAGTCGTTGATTCTAAAGAGTGCACTTTGGGTTGCTTGGGGCTAGCAAAGGCCGAAATGGCTGCCGGAAAAAGAAAAGCGGGAGCAAGCTCCCGCACTCCAAGCGAAGTTATCTACAAAAATAAGTGTATCAGGGTTTTTGGAAAAGTCAAGGGAAAGTTGCAGGAAACTTGAATTTCGTGCCGCGATACCTGTAACCCTTTATAAATGTTCAGGATTTAGGCGGACACCAACGGCCAATCAGAAGTCACGGAGTCACCATGACGCACCAAAAATTTGAAGGCGAGCGCACCCTGATGCGCATCCATATCGGCGAATCCGACAAATGGCACGGCAAACCACTTCACGAAGCCATCGTTGAGATGCTACGCAAGGACGGCTTCTCCGGAGCCACGGTTCTCCGCGGAGTCGGCGGCTACGGCGGCTCGAGCGTCTATCACACCGACAAGCTGCTACGACTCTCCCAGGATCTGCCCATCATTCTCGAAGTCATCGAGTCCGCCGAACGCATAGAGCAAATTCTCCCTCGCCTCGACGAAATGGTCGACGGCGGCCTCATCACGCTGGAAAAAGTTCGCGTGATCCTCTATCGCGCCGCCAAGAAATAGCGATGGGGCTTTCTGTAGCAGCATTGCTATCGCCCGCGTGCGCACTGCTGCTGCCTACTGTAGATTCCTCTTTGCTTTTCACGTACACTCCGCCAGCGAGGTTGGTGTGAATCAATCCAAGGATAGAGCCAATTACACGCTAGCCGTTTTATTTGCCATCAACCTTCTTAATTTTTACGATCGCCAGATCTTTGGCGCTCTCGCCGAGCCCATTCGCAAGCAATGGGCCTTAACCGACTCGCAGATCGGATGGCTGGCCACCGCCTTCACCCTCCTCTACGCCTTGGTTGGCGTGCCGTTCGGACGATTGTCCGACCGCTGGAATCGCCCCAAGTTGCTCAGCCTGGGAGTTGCGGCTTGGAGCCTCCTCACCGCCGCCTCTGGAATCGCTTGGAGTTACGGCTCGCTGTTTGTGGCGCGCTTGGGTGTCGGCGTGGGCGAGGCGACTTGCGCTCCAGCTTGTAACTCTCTCATCGGGGACCTGTATCCCGCCGCGCGCCGTTCCCGTGCGCTCTCACTCTTCATGCTCGGGCTTCCGCTCGGCGGTTTCCTTGGTTTCTTTGTGAGCGGCCATGTCGCTGCAAGGTACGGATGGAGAATGGCATTCTATATCGCTTGCCTCCCCGGCTTGCTCCTCGCTGTGTTCGCCATGCGCCTGTTCGACGCGCCGCGGGGCGCTGCCGAAAGCTCGCCGTTGGCGGGCCGGCCGCACCAGGGCTCGCCTTACTGGTCGGTTTTGAAGATTCCCACCATCCGCTGGATCATCATCACCGGCGCGCTGCATAATTTCAACATGTACGCGATCGTAACCTTTTTACCGTCGTATCTCAGCCGCTATCACTCTCTCGATCTCAAGCAAGCCAACACACTTGCTGCCATTACATTCAGCGCGGTCGGCATTCCCGGACTCTTGCTGGGGGGCTGGGCTGCCGATCGCATTGCCGCAGTCCGCTCTAGTGGCCGCCTCTTGCTTACCTCGGCGTCCATGTTCCTCGCGGCAATGTTCATCTACTTGGCCCTCAACGTGTCCCCCGGTCAATTGCCTCGCTTCGGAATATTGATGGGAACGGGCTGCCTGCTATGTTTTCTCTACTATTCCTGCGTCTATGCCACGATTCCTGACATCGTTCCCCCCAGCCTTCGTGGAACCGCTATGGCTCTCTACTTTTTTGCCATGTATTTGCTCGGCGGGAGCTTCGGTCCTGTCCTGACCGGAAAGCTCAGCGATTTTTTTGCGCGCCTCGCCATGGCTAAGGCCGACGCAACCGCCATGAACGAACACTTTCGCGCCCTCGGCCTCCATAGCGCAATGTATGTGATTCCCTTGTGCAGTCTGCTGTTGGTGGTTGTTCTTTTGGGCGCTGCGCGCACCGTTTCGCGCGATATGGGCGAGTTGCAGCTTTGGATGTCGTCCCCGGATAGTCCGTCGCCGTCTGTTCCACTCGCGGAGTTGGAAGTTCCTTAGTTTTAGAACCAAAGACTGTTCACGGTAAACTCGTCTGCCATGCCCGAAACTCCTCAAGGCAATTCCTGGCTCAACCGCACAGTTCTAGGCGTTGGCCTCACCAGCCTTTTCAGCGACTGGAGCCACGAAACAGCCACGGCCGTGCTGCCCGCGTTCCTCGCGGCAATTGGCGCAGGTCCCGTCTGGCTGGGCGCCATCGAAGGCACCGCCGACGGCCTATCCAGTTTCGCAAAGCTTGCCTCAGGCCATTTCACCGATCGCTTAAAACGCCGAAAGCCGCTTGCCGTCTTTGGTTACGCCTTCACCGCCCTCGCGACGGCGTCCTTCGCCTTCGCAACGCACGCCTATCAAGTGCTTTTCAGCCGCGCCGCCGCGTGGCTGGGTCGGGGAGTGCGTTCGCCGGCGAAGAAAGCTCTGCTTGCCGCAGACGTTCCGCCCGGCGCCTATGGTCGCGCCTTTGGTCTCGAGCGTCTGATGGACACCGTCGGCGCCATCGCAGGGCCGCTCACGGCACTCTGGCTCCTTGAGGCAACCGGTCATTCTTTCCAAAAAGTTTTTCTTTGGACGCTCCTGCCCGGGCTCACCGCCGTCGCGTGCTTTTGGCTGCTCGTTCGCGAACGCCCGACGGGGCCAAAGCCTCCGCGCTCGTTCCTCCTGAGCCTCAAAGCTCTGCCGCCATCGTTCCGGCGCCTGCTGATGGCCGTCGGCATTTTCGGCGCGGGCGATTTCTCGCACTCGCTCCTGATTCTCTACGCCACGCGCATGCTCACGCCTGTCCACGGCGCGGCGCGCTCCGCCAGTATCGCTGTCGGCTTCTACGCTCTGCATAACGTTTTCTCCGCCAGCTCCGCTTACCTGAGCGGCTGGCTCAGCGATCGCGTCCCCAGCCGCAAAGCCGTACTCGCCGCCGGCTACGCCCTTGCGGGAGTCACAGCGATTCTCCTTTGCACGGGAACAAATTCCGTTTGGCTACTCGCTCTGATTTTTGTCCTGGCGGGTCTTTACGTCGGAACGGAAGAACCACTCGAAGACTCCCTCGCCGCCGAACTCGTCCCCAAGGAACAGCACGGCATGGCTTTCGGCACTCTCGCCGCTGTCAATGCAGTGGGCGATTTCCTCTCGAGCCTCCTCGTCGGCTTCTTGTGGAGCGCCTTCAACGTTCAGACCGCCTTCACCGCCTCGGCCATCCTCTTCTTCGCCGGCGCTCTGCTCATCCTGCGTCTGCGAACGCAGGCCTGATTTACTCTTGCGCGGTGTTCTGCCTCATGTTAGCGTTGGCGAATAAAAGGCGAATTAAAGAAAGGGCCTTTCATGTCGGAATCGCTTGCCGTTCGAAAAGCTGAAACGTCGAATGCCATTGCCCGCGTTCACGAAGTCCTCGACGCCTTTGCCGCCCGCGACTACAACGGCGAACTCCTCACCGCCGTGCGCCATTTCCCCGCGCGCGATGCCCAGTGGGCGGATTTTCCAGCGTGGGTGCATCCAGATCTCGTCGCTGCCTACGCCACCAAAGGCATTCGCCGCTTGTACTCTCATCAGGCCTCCGCAGCCGGAGCTGTCCACGCTGGGAAAAATGTCGTGGTCGTGACGCCGACTGCCTCCGGAAAAACGCTTTGCTATAACTTGGCGGTTTTAAATTCGACGCTTGAAAATTCCGACACGCGCGCCTTGTACCTTTTTCCAACCAAGGCTCTCGCGCAAGACCAGCTCGCCGAACTTAACGATCTCAACGCGCGTTTGGACAACCGCTTCGGAGTTTTCACCTACGACGGCGACACGCCCGCCGACGCCCGCAGGTCCATTCGCGAAAGAGGCCACATCGTCCTGACCAATCCGGACATGCTGCACACCGGAATCCTGCCGCATCATACGCGCTGGACGCGTCTGTTCGAGAATCTCCGATACATCGTCCTCGACGAGCTGCACACTTATCGCGGAGTCTTCGGCAGCCACTTGTGCAACGTGTTGCGCCGGCTGCGCCGCATCGCGCGCTTCTATGGCCGCGATCCACAATTCATTTGTTGCTCAGCGACCATTGCGAATCCCGGCGAACTCGCTTCGCGGCTTCTCGAATCCGAAGTCGAAGTCCTTAATTCCAACGGTGCTCCCGCCGCGGAAAAAACTTTTGTTTTTTACAATCCGCCCGTCGTGAATCGCGCGCTCGGCATCCGCCGCAGCTATATCAATGAGAGTTCGCGCGTGGCCCAGGAATTCCTGAAACGCGATTTGCAAACCATGGTCTTCTCGAATTCGCGCCTGCAGACGGAAATCTTGCTCACTTATTTGCAGCAAGCGAATCCGCAGCTTCCCGGAAAGCCGGAAACCATTCGCGGCTATCGCGGCGGTTATTTGCCGAACGAGCGCCGCGAAATCGAACGCGGCCTACGCGATGGAAAAATCCGCGGCGTGGTTTCCACGAGCGCGCTCGAACTCGGCATCGATGTCGGTTCGCTCGATACCGTCGTCATGGCCGGCTATCCCGGAACCATCGCCGCCACCTGGCAGCGCGCCGGCCGCGCAGGCCGCCGCAGCGGAAGCTCCTGCGCCGTGCTGGTGGCTTCGTCGTCGCCGCTCGATCAATTCATCGTTCGGCACCCGGACTATTTCTTCGGCAACACTCCCGAGCACGCTTTCATTCAGCCGGACAATCTCGAAATTTTGATCAATCATCTGAAATGCGCCGCGTTCGAATTGCCCATTTCTCCTAACGATAAATTCGGCGACGTCGATCTCCGCGATCTTTGCACGCGGCTCGCCGAAGCCGGCTATCTGCATTTGGCGGGAGAAAATTATCATTGGACGCAAGAAGCTTATCCTGCCGACACCATCAGCCTGCGCTCGGTCTCCAGCGACAATTTCGTGATCATCGACATCACCGGGGCGCCTACCGTCATCGGCGAAGTGGATTTCCCCAGCGCGTTGGTGTTCCTGCACGAAAAAGCCATCTACATTCACGGCGGCCAGCAGCACCACGTCGAACATCTCGACTTCAAGGAACGCAAAGCCTACGTCAAGCGTGTCGATGTGGACTACTACACCGACGCCGTCCGGTACACGCAAGTTCGCGTCCTTAAAATCGCAGCCAGCGAAGAATGCGCGGGCAATAAAGCGTCGGCACACTGCCATTCCCACGGCGACGTCCTGGTTCGCTCGCAGGTCGTGGGGTTCAAGAAAATCAAATTTTTTACTCACGAAAATATCGGCGACGGAAAACTCGAACTCCCCGAAAACGAAATGCACACCACCTCTTACTGGATCACACTCGAACGCACGCTGGTCGAATCGCTCCCCTTCACCGTGAGCGAGCGGCAGACCGGCATGTTCGGCCTGCTCCACGCGCTTGAATCCGTCGCAACTCTCCTCCTGATGTGCGATAGCCGCGATCTCGGCACGGCCATCGGCGAGCGCCCTCCTTCTCCTGACTCCGGCTCCTCGGCTGTAGAGGCGATTGAAGATTTCGCTCCGTCGCGTATGCAAGACGCGATCTCATCAAACGCCAAAGAATTCTTCGAACCAAATCTGTACCTGTACGACGCTTATCCCGGCGGCATCGGCTTTTCAGAACCTCTCTTTCGAACGCACGAGTTCCTCGTGCAAAAGACACGCGAACTCATCGCTGCGTGCCCCTGCGAACAAGGCTGCCCCTCTTGCGTGGGCCCCGCCGGCGACCTCGCCCCGCGCGCAAAAGAATCCGCCCTCGCTATTCTCGACAGGTTGTGTGCCTGATGTCTGCCGCTGCCGATAAATTCGCAAGACTCGCCGCGCTGAAGCCCACGAAGCCCATGCCGGTGCGGCCCACGGCGATTCGAGCGCCCTCCGAAGAAGACGCCCTCAGCCGCCTCCTTGGCGCTGGCATTGCCAAAAATCATTTCGGCGAGTACCTCTCGGTCCGCAACTGGTTCTCCACTCCGGAATTTGCAGACCCCTCATCCACAACACTCGAATTGCTCTCCCGCACGCGAGACGAATCCGCTTCGCGCAAAACGCGCGCCGCGCTGCAAGATCCAGAAAAATGGCTTTTTCTCGATACGGAAACCACCGGGTTGGCGGGAGGCACTGGAACGTACGCTTTTCTGATTGGTGTCGCATGGTGGGATGCGGGCGGTTTGCACGTCGAGCAATTTTTTATGCGCGATTTTGCGGAAGAACATTCGCTGCTGCAGGAATTATGCCAGCGCGTGGCCGAGCGGCCTGTGCTCGTTACTTTCAACGGCAAATCGTTCGATTGGCCGCTGCTTGAGAATCGCTTCGCGATGACGCGCTGCATCGCTACGCCAAAACTCGCAGCGCATCTTGATTTGCTGCATCCCGCGCGCGCGTTGTGGAGGCTCCGCCTCGGTTCGGTGCGGCTGGCGGAGCTCGAGCGCCACGTCCTCGACTCGCCGCGCCTCGGCTGGCATCGCGAGAACGACGTTTCT
>WNFP01004749.1_pt1 | contig 18910 bp, 20 predicted proteins | sample 5400201 | NCBI WGS metagenome assembly WNFP01 (sample SAMN13153355, study PRJNA577476) | soil metagenome | isolation source: 115 cm saprolite under Madrone tree | place: USA:California | collected 2016-06-14 | reverse complement strand
GGTGGGGAAGATGAAGGAGGTGCTGAAGGCGCTGCAGGAGTCGGTGCAGCTGCTCACCAACGCCGGCCGCGAGCTGAGCCAGAGCACCAACGACCAGAGCCAGACCATCACCCGCCAGGCGACGGCGCTGCAGGAGACGCAGGTCACCGCGCAGGAGATCAAGCAGACGTCGCTGCTCGCGGCGCAGAAGGCGGAGGCGGTGCTCAAGCTGACGGAGAAGGCCGACCAGGTCTCGTCGCAGGGCGAAGCGGCCATCGAGCAGTCGCTGGGAGGCCTCACCGACATCCGCTCGCAGGTGGACGACATCGCCCAGAAGATCGCCCAGCTCGCCGAGCGCACCCAGCAGATCGGCGGCATCACCCAGACGGTCAAGGACCTCGCCGACCAGTCGAACATGCTGGCCCTGAACGCCGCCATCGAGGCGGTGCGCTCGGGCGAGCACGGCAAGGGGTTCGCGGTGGTCGCCCGCGAGATCCGCTCGCTCGCCGACCAGTCGATCCAGGCGACCAACCGGGTGCGCGAGATCCTCGAGGACATCGGCGGCGCCATCCGGGTCGCGGTGAGCATCACCGAGCGGGGATCGCAGAAGATCGAGGGCGGCCTCCTCCAGGTCAAGCAGTCGGGCGAGAACCTGCGCGAGCTGTCCAACATCGTGAAGGACAACTCCTCGGCCGTGCGGCAGATCGCCGCCGCGGTGTCGCAGCAGAACGCCGGCATCACCCAGATCTTCAGCGCGGTGACCGACCAGACGCGGATGATGGACGAGACCATGCGGCGTCTGGAGACCACCACCCAGGCCGCCTCGACACTGAAGGACCTCTCGCAGCGCGTCTCGGAGGTCGTGGGACGCTTCCGCGTCTAGGTTGAATCCGCCGTCGACGTCGACGTGATCGTGGACGTCGACGTTGACCTGATCGTGGACGTCGACGTCGACGTGGCCGTGAACGACCGCCCAGTCTGAACACCCGCAGCCTGCCGCCGATTCGGTTATAGCTGTCCCGCCATGATCGAGGTCGATCGTCTCCGCAAGTGGTATCGGGTGCACCGCCGCCCCCCGGGGCTCAAAGCCGCCCTCCGCTCCTTGTTCCATCGCGCCTACGAGGACGTGAAGGCGGTGGAAGACGTCTCGTTCTCCATCTCGGCGGGAGAGCGGGTGGGATTCCTCGGGCCCAACGGCGCGGGCAAGACGACGACCTTGAAGGTGCTCTCCGGCCTTCTCCACCCCACCGAGGGCCGCGTCTCGGTGGCGGGCTTCGTCCCCAAGGAGCGGCAGCGGGGATTTCTCGAGCAGATCACGCTGGTGATGGGCCAGAAGCAGCAGCTCCTCTGGGACCTGCCGCCCTCCGAGACGTTCCTGCTCAACCGCGCCATCTACGACATCCCCCGCAAGCAGTACCAGGCCACGGTCGCCGAGCTGAGCGAGCTGCTCGAGCTGGCGCCGCTCCTGGGCAAGCCGACCCGCCAGCTCTCGCTGGGCGAGCGGATGAAATGCGAGCTGGCCGTCGCGCTCCTGCACCGGCCCAAGGTCCTCTTCCTCGACGAGCCCACCATCGGGCTGGACGTCTCCATGCAAGCCACCGTGCGGGGATTCGTGCGGGCGTACAACGAGCGCTTCGGGGCGACGGTGCTCTTGACCTCCCACTACATGGAGGACGTCGCCGCCCTCTGCCCCCGGGTGATGGTGATCGACAAGGGCCGGCTGATCTACGACGGCAGCCTGCTGGAGCTGGTGCGCCGGGTACGGCCGGACAAGCGCATGATCCTCCGCTTCTCGCGGCCGGTGGAGCGGCGCGACCTGGACGCGCTCGGCTCGGTGATCGAGCACCGCGACGCGGAGGCCATCGTGCAGGTCTCCAAGGACGCTCTCCAATCGGCGGTGGCCCGCGCCCTGTCCTCGCTGCCGCTCACCGACCTCACCGTCGAGGATCCTCCGCTGGAGGAAGTGATGCGCGATCTCTTCGCCCAGGGGCGCGCCGCGTGACCCGGATCCTGCGCTTGTACCCGCAGCTCCTGCGCACCGGATTCGCCGAAGCGGTGGCCTACCGGGCGGAGTTCCTCATCTGGATGTTCTCCACCAACATGCCGCTGGTGATGCTCGCCATCTGGGCGGCGGCGGCGCGATCGGGGCCGGTGGCCGGGTACTCGCAGCAGGGATTCGCCGCCTACTACCTGGCCGCGCTGCTGGTGCGCCTGATGACGGGCGCCTGGGTGGTGTGGGAGATGACGATGGAGATCCGGCAGGGCACGCTCGCGCTCCGCCTGCTGCGCCCCATCCATCCCCTGCTGCAGTGGTCGGCCGACAACATCGCCGCCATCCCCATGCGGGGAGCGGTGGCCATTCCGGTGATCGGCATCCTGCTCTTCGTGGCGCGGTCGGAGCTGGCCCACGATTGGTTCTCCTGGCTGCTGCTCTGTCCCGCGCTGCTCGGCGGCTGGCTCTTGTACTTCCTGGTCCAGGCGATCATCGGGACGCTGGCGCTGCGGGTGGAGAGCGCCGCCTCGTTGTTCGATGCCTGGCTGGGCTTCTCCAACATCCTCTCCGGATACCTGGTCCCGCTCGACCTCTTTCCCGACGCCGTCCGCAAGCTCGCGCTGGTGTTGCCGTTCCGCTTCCAGCTCTCGTTCCCGGTGGAGCTGATGCTCGGGCGCTGGTCCCCTGCGGAGGCGCTCCAACTCCTGGGCGCGCAGTGGGCGTACGTCCTCCTCTTCCTGTTGGCGACGAGGGTCGCGTGGCGCTCCGGCTTGCGCCATTACGCGGCCTACGGCGGATGATGCGCGCCCTGCGCGTGGTGCGGGCGCAGCTCCGCGCCTCGCTGGCCATCGCCCTGCAGTACCGGTTCGAGTTCGCCGTGGAAGGCGCGCTGGCGCTGCTCTGGATCGCGGTGACGCTCGCGCCCTTGCTGGTGGTGTTCGGCACCCGCCGCGAGGTCGCCGGCTGGACGTTCCCGGAGATGCTCGTCGTCCTCGGATGGTTCGTGGCGTTGAAGGGCCTGCTCGAGGGCACGCTGAGCCCCTCGCTGATGCAGGTGGTCGAGCACATCCGCAAAGGGACCCTCGACTTCGTCCTGCTCAAGCCGGCCGACGCGCAGCTCCTGGTCTCGCTCTCGAAGATCGAGCCCTGGCGATTGATCGACCTGCTTGCCGCCGGCGGCATCTTCGCCATCGCCTTCCAGCGCATCGGACGGCCGCCGGGGCTGACGCACGCGCTCCTCGCGCTCGTCCTTCTCTGTGGCGCGGTCCTGGTCCTCTACTCGATCGCCATCCTGGTGGTCTCGATCGCCTTCATCGCCGTGCGCGTCGACAACCTGCTCTATCTCTTCCAGTCGATCTTCGACGTGGCTCGCTGGCCGACCACCATCTTCCGCGGCGTCCTCGCGATGATCTTCACCTTCGTGCTTCCCCTGGCCCTGATGACGACCTACCCGGCCCTGGCCCTGCTGGGAAAACTGACCCCGGGCACCGCCGTCGCCGCTCTCGCCGGCACCCTGCTCTTCACCGGCGTGGCCCGCGCCATCTGGCTCGCCTCCATCCGCCGCTACACCTCCGCCAGCTCCTGACTTCCATCGGAGATCTGGGGACACAATACCGATCTCCGCAGCACGGAATTGCGTATTGTGTCCCCAGATCTCCGATGTTTGTCTTACCAGCGGTGGAAGGCGGGGTGGCCTTCCTTGACCGCAACGAAGGTTCCCTTACAGGTAGCGCAGACCTTGCCGTTCGCTTCCAGCGTGGCGTCGATCACCGCCCGGTCGTCGCCCAGCTCCACGGCTCGAGCGCGGAGCTTGAGGACGGCGTCGCTGGGGGTCGGGCGCTTGAGCACGACGTGAAAGTCGGCCGTGACGGTGCACGGAGGGGTCTGGGAGCCGGACCGCCGCATCAGCGCCGAGGTCGCGGTCCAGTTGCTGTGGCAGTCCAGCAACGCGCCGATGATCCCCCCGTTCACCACGCCCGGAAACGCTTCGTGGTGCTTCATCACCCGGTACTCGGCGACGCACTCCTCGCCCTGGTCAAAGCTCTTCAGCTGCAGCCCCTGCGCATTCGCCGGACCGCATCCGAAGCAGGTGGTGTTCGGGCCGTAGGTATCTTGGAGGCTCTTCATGCTCCCCCCTTATAGTCGGCCGGCGTGAGAGAAGCCTTGCCCATCGACGCGGCGCTCCCCGAGCTGCTAGGGACGCTGCGCGACCATCCCGCCGTCGTGCTGGAAGCTCCCCCCGGCGCGGGAAAGACGACCCGGGTGCCGCCGGCGTTGCTCGACGTCATCGAGGGAGAGATCGTCGTCCTCGAGCCGCGCCGCATCGCCGCGCGCACGGCGGCGAAGCGCGTCGCGCAGGAGCTGGCCGACCCCGAGCAGGTGGGCTGGCAAGTCCGCTTCGAGCAGAGCGGAACACCGCGCGCGCGCCTCTGGTACGTGACCGAGGGGATCCTCGCCCGGCGCATCCTCGCCGACCCGAAGCTGCCCGGCGTGGGCGCGCTCGTGCTCGACGAGTTCCACGAGCGCCACCTGCCGGGCGATCTGACCCTGGCGCTGGCGCAGCGCCTCCTGCCTCGCCTCAAGCTCGTGGTCATGTCCGCCACCCTCGACGCGAGCCCCCTCGCCGAGCAACTGCGCGCGCCGGTGATCCGCAGCGAAGGCCGGCGTTTCCCGGTCGAGATCGAGTACCTCGATCGACCCGACGACCGGCGGCTCTCGGACCAGGTCGCCGCCGCCGTCCGCCGGCTGACGGTCCCAGGTACGGAGGGCGACGTACTGGTGTTCCTGCCGGGCGCGGCCGAGATCCGCCACGCGGCCGAGGCCTGCGCGGAGCTCGCAAGACAGCGCGACCTGCTCTTGCTTCCCCTCCACGGCGATCTCCCCGCCGCGGAGCAGGACCGGGCGCTCGCGCCGGCGCGGCAGCGCAAGATCATCCTGAGCACCAACGTGGCGGAGACCAGCATCACCGTTCCCGGAGTCACCGCCGTCATCGACAGCGGATTGGCGCGGATCGCGGGTCATTCCGCCTGGTCGGGATTGCCCTCCCTCAGCGTGGCCAAGGTCAGCCGCGCTTCCGCTACCCAGCGGGCCGGCCGCGCCGGACGTCTGGGCCCGGGACGGGCGCTGCGCCTGTACACCCGGCACGACTTCGATTCCCGGCCGGAGCACCACGCTCCCGAGATCGCGCGCCTCGACCTGGCCGGGCCCGTGCTGGAGATCGGCTCTGCAGGACTCGACCCGGAGACGCTGCCCTGGCTGGACCCGCCTCCGCCTGCCTCGCTGCAGGCCGCGCGCGAGCTGTTGCGCCGCCTGGGCGCGCTCGACGCGCGGGGCGACGTCACCGCCCTGGGCCGGGCCTGTGCTCCACTCCCCCTGCACCCGAGGCTCTCGCGGCTCTTGGTGGAGTCGGCGCGCCGCGGCTATCGCGAGGAGGGCTGCACCGCGGCGGTGCTTCTGAGCGAGCGCGCCGTGCCGCGCGAAGGACCCGCCCCCACCGGTCCGTCGGACGTGGTGGACCTGCTCGACCGGACCGACCAGCGGCGCCTGCCCCGCATCGCACAGGCCCGCGCGCAGCTCCTCCGCCTCGCTCCCGCGAACGCCGCCCGCAGCGGGACGCGCGACGAGGCCCTCCAGATCTCGGTGCTCGCCGGCTTCCCCGATCGGGTGGCGAAACGGCGCGGCGCGGATGTGCTTCTCGCCTCCGGCGGCGCGGCGCAGCTCGCACCCGAGAGCGCCGTCCGCGAGGCGGACCTCCTGGTCGCCGTCGACGCCGAGGAGCGGCGGACCGGCGGGCGCAGTCGCGTCCTGGTCCGTCTGGCGAGCGCCATCGAGCCGGAATGGTTGCTCGATCTCCATCCCGAGGCGCTGCGGGAGGAGACCGAGCTGGTCTGGGAGCCCGCGCGCCAGCGCGCCGAAGCGGTTTCGCGCCTGCTGTACGACCGCCTGGTCCTGACCGAGACGCGGCGCTTGCCGAACGAGAGCGAGTCGGACGCGGCTGCGCGCCTCCTCCTCGATCACGCGGAAGGCATTCCCGATCCCGAGCACCTCGCGCGCTTGCGCGCGAGGCTGGCCCTGGTCGCCGAGCACTGCCCCGGATCGGGCATCGCGCCGCTGGACGACCGGCAGGTCCGCGAGCGCCTGGAGGAGGCGGCGGGCACCGCCTCGTCGCTGCGCGGGCTGCGAGAGGTCGACGTGCTCTCCGCCCTCGCGCCCGCGCAGCTCGACCGCCTCGCTCCTGACTCCGTCGCGCTCCCGGGTGGCCGCAAGGTCCGCGTCGAGTACATCGAGGGCCAGCCGCCCGCGATCCGCTCGCGACTCCAGGATTTCTTCGGGATGGCGAAAGGCCCTTCCGTCTGCGATGGCCGGGTCCCGCTCACGCTGCACCTGCTCGCGCCCAGCGGGCGCGCTCAACAGGTCACGCGCGACCTCGCCGGTTTCTGGGAGCGCCACTACCCGGCCATCCGCCGCGAGCTGATGCGCAAGTACCCGAAGCATGCCTGGCCCGAGAACGGCGCCACGGCTTCCCCGCCTTCAGTGAATCGCCGGCCGTAAAGGCAGCTCGCGCACCAGCCCGGCTTCCGCGCGCAGCAGCTCGCGCAGCCGTTCCTCGAATCCCTCGCAGCGGTGCGCCAGCCGCAGGAACAGCTCGCCGTGCCCCATCTCCGCCGCCGCCAGCCGCCCGTAGAACTGGCGCAGCTCCGGGTCCCGAAGGCCCTCGCCCAGCAAGCGAAGCCGCTCCTCGCTGCGCGATTCGATCAGCGCCGAGACGATCAGCCGGTCCAGCAGCCGTTCGCGCGCGGGCTGCCGCACCCTTTCCTGGAGGCCCTGGGCGTACGGATCGCCGGGATCGCGACCCAGGACGAGCCCGCGCTTCTCCATCAGCGACAGGACCTGCGAGAGGTGTCCCGCCTCCTCCCGCGCGAGCCGGGCCATCGCGCGCGCCAATCCGGGGACGCCCGGGAAGGCCGCCAGGAGCGAGAGCGCGTGGGCCGCGGCCTTCTTCTCGCAATGGGCGTGGTCGACGAGCACTTCGTCGAAGCGCTCGACCGCCAGTTCCACCCATTCCCGCGGGGTCGCGCAGAGAAGCAGCATGCGTGGCCTTATACTGCAGGGATGCGGATCGGCGTCATCTCCGATACCCACGGGCTGCTCCGGCCCGAAGTGGCAGAGGTCTTCACGGGCGTCGACCACATCCTGCACGCCGGCGACATCGGCGGCGAGGAGGTGCTCGCGAGCCTGGGCGCCATCGCTCCGGTGACGGCCTGTGCCGGAAACAACGACGGATGGCGCTGCGGCGCCGCGGGCCGGACGGCCCGGATCGCGCTGGACGGCCTCCGCTTCCTGCTCGTCCACATCCGCGACGACGCCGCCAAAGAGCTCCGCCGCGAGGCCGCGGACGTGGTCGTGTTCGGACACAGCCACAAGCCGCTCGACGAGCGCGGCGGCGGAGTGTGGTGGTTCAATCCGGGCAGCGCGGGGCCCAGGCGATTCTCGCTTCCCGTCTGTGTCGGGCTCTTGGAGCGCGTGCGGGGCGAGTGGCGCTCCAAGCACGTCCCGCTGCTCTAGCGCCGCAGGAGGAAGAGGTCGCCGGCATGCGCGCCCGTATGTCGCGCCGGGATCAGCAGTCCGAGCGCGCCGAGCACCCGCGCGGCGTCGAACTCCGCGACTGCTCGCGCTGGATCGAGCCCGCGCCGCTCGGCCTCGTCCCAGGTGGAGCCGTCCACCATGGCGCCCGCGCTGGCCGTCGGACCGTCGCGGCCGTCGGTTCCGGCGGCCAGGAAGGCGGCCCCGCGCGCACCGCGCAGCGCCCGCGCCATCAAGAGCGCCAGGTGCTGGTCGCGGCCTCCCGCCGGTGCCCCGCGCGGAACGCGCACTTCCAGCTCACCGCTCGCGCAGACGAATCCCGGCACGGCGGAGAGCGCCTGGGCGAACGCCTCGACGGTGCCGCGGACGGGAGACTCGAGGATGCGCGCGCCGGCGCGGCGCGCGGCCTCCTGCGCGGGGGAGCGGAGGTCGCAGATCGCCTCGTGCTCGGACTCCGCCCACCGGCACGTCGACGGCGACGAGCGCGCGCGCCCGCGAAACGCCCGCCGCGTGAAGGGCCCGGGCGAGACCCCCTCCCTTGAGCCGGGAGAGGTGCGCCCGCACGCAATTCATCTCCTCGATCGGCGCGCCGGAGTGGAGCAGGGCCTGGTTCACCGCGCGCACATCCTCCAGCGAGAGGTCGGGATGCGGCGCTTCCGCCAGCGCGGACCCCCCTCCTGAGATGAGCAGGAGCACGGCGTCGGCGGGCCGCAGCGCCCGCGCTGCCGTGAGCAAAGCCTCTCCCGCGCGAAGCGATGCCGCGTCGGGGAGCGGATGGCTTCCACGGAAGACGCGGGCTCCCGGTGGCTCGGGCGCGTCGCCCGGCAAGACCAGCACTGCCTCGCCGGCGCGCGGAGCCCCTTCCGCCATCTCCGCGGCCACCTTGCCGAGGCCGAGCACGACGAGCTTCCCGCCCGGCTCCGGCGCGGGCGCCTTCGCGGCCGCCGCTCGCGTCAGCTCACGCGCGTCCAGCGCGCGCACCACCTCCTCGTAGACGGTCAGGAGCTGGCGCAGTTCAGGCACGGGGACACCATTTCATGGTGTCCCCGTCTCGACGTCGAACAACGTCGGGAGAAGCTCGCCGGCCTTCCCCAAGCGGCATTCGTCGAAGGCATAGGCGTTCTCGGGCCGCTCCAACCCGACGTACACGCAGCGGACGAGCCCGCCGCGCGTCTGCCGCAGATGCGAGACGAATCCCGCCGCGGGATGCACCGCGCCGGAGCTGCCGACGGTGACGAACAGGTCGCAGTCCTCCAGCGCCTGGTAGATCCGCTCCATCCCGAACGGGATCTCCCCGAACCAGACCACGTTCGGGCGCAAGCGGCCGCCGCATCCCTCGCAGCGCGGCACCTGCTCGAAATGGAGGCGGTCCTCCTCGAACGCCGGTCGGTCGCACGACTCGCAGCGGGTGCGGAAGAGCTCGCCGTGCATGTGATGGACCGCCCGCGACCCGGCGCGCTCGTGGAGCGGGTCGACGTTCTGGGTGCAGAGGAAGAGCCGGTCGCCGATCCGCTGCTCGAGCTGCGCCAGCGCGAGGTGCGCGGGGTTGGGCCGGACGCCGGCGGCCTGCTTGCGGCGCTCGGAATAGAAGCGCCAGACCATCCTTGGGTCGCGCGCGAATCCTTCCGGCGTGGCCACGTCCTCGATGCGATGCTCCTCCCACAGCCCTCCGCCGTCCCGGAACGTCTTGACGCCGCTCTCCGCGCTGATGCCGGCGCCGGTGAGCACGAAGACGCGGTGATCAGGCTGGATCCGGAGTGGCGGAAGCTCGCTCCCGCGCGCGACCTTTGGCAGCGGCACGAATCCCACGGCGAGAGAGTTGCGCGATGTGCGCCCGCAGGCAAGGATCTTCGCCATGGCCGTCGCCGACCTGCGCCGCGAGCTGTCCCGCCGCATGTACGTCCGATCGAGAGTGGCGCGCGCGGGAGCGGTCCGGCTCGCCTATCTCGCCTATTCCCGCGCCCTGCTCCGCTGGGACGATCCGTCCTCGCCGGAGGCGGCGGCCTCGCTGCGGCGCCGGCTGGAAGGGTTGTTCGACGAGGACTACCGGGACGCCGAGGCGGGCTTCTATCCCCGCGAGCTGATCGAGAGGCTCCCCTGGCGCGAATACGCGCAGGCGGTGCCGCGGTTGCTCGCCGACCTGCCGCGCACCCGCGCGCGCATCGGACGCGGCGACTTCCGCGAGCTCCCCGACGAGGCGTCGCCGGGGCGATACCCGCGGTACTACGCCCAGAACTTCCACTTCCAGAGCGAGGGATACCTCGGCCACACCAGCGCCGCGCTCTACGACCTCCAGGTGGAGCTGCTCTTCGGCGGCTCGGCGGACGCCATGCGCCGGCGCGTCATCCCGCCGGTCGTCCAGTTCGCCCGCGAGCGGAACTCGTCGGCGGCGGAGCCCCTGCGCCTGCTGGACGTCGCCTGCGGGACCGGGCGGCTCCTCAGCATGCTCGGCGCCGCGCTGCCCGCCGAGGCCAAGCTGTTCGGCGTCGATCTCTCACCCCACTACATCGCGCGGGCCCGCGAGGTGCTGCCGCGCGACCTCGACGTCTCTTTGGTCTGCGACAACGCCGAGAAGCTCCCCTTCCTGGACGGCAGCTTCGACGCCGCGACCAGCGTGTACCTGCTGCACGAGGTGCCCGCGGAGGTGCGCGCCCGGGTGCTGCGGGAGATCCACCGGGTGGTGCGGCCGGGCGGCCTGGTGGTCATCGCCGACAGCATCCAGCTCCGCGACGCGCCCGAGCTGTCGCGCGAGATCCTCGCCTTTCCCTCGCGCTTCCACGAGCCGTACTACATGGGCTTCGTCAAGGACGACCTGGCGGCGCGCGTGGGCGAGGCCGGCTTCGAGGTCAAAAGCTCGCGGCTGGCGTTTCTGACGAAGCTGGTGACGGCGGAGAAGAGAGCGCCCGCGCCCGCTTAGCCCAGGTCCTGGCGACGAAGGCGATCACTCCCAGCACGGGCACGATAAAGGCGAGCATCACCAGCACGCCGATCTTGGCCGCCTGCACCTGTTCGGAGTCGGCCGCCCCGAAGCAGGACGGACATGCGAGGAGAAACGCGATCACAGGTAGCTCACGTCCTTCAGCTTGCGCAGGAACCAGAATCCGTACCAGACCAGCGCCGCCGCCGCCACGAACCCGAGCACACCCAGGGCCAGGATCCCGCCGTTCCCCGTGCGCTGGTAATCGAACAGCGCCCAGGCCCCGAAGCCCATGGCGCAGAGCACGGAGAGGACCACGAAGAAGATGTGGAAGGCCTTCAGCGACACCTACGTCCCCGGCATCCCGCTGTGGTGCTCGAAAACTGTGAGATTCGGCAGCGCGAGCAGGATGATGAAGAAGAGCGCGGTGAGGATCAAGACCGCGTAGATCACCTTCCGTTCCGAGATCAGGTGCATGAACACGGCCGCCACCATCGCGGCCTTGACGCTGGCGATGATGAGGGCGACGGTGATGGCGAGCGGGCGGGCCAGGTGCAGATAACTGACGCCGACGGTGACCGCCGTCAGGCAGAGCAGCGCCACGAACACCACGTAGTACTTCCCCATGTGCTTGCTGACGTCCTCGTGCTGGGCGGCGTCCATCGTCACCTCATAGGAGGTACAGCGAGGGGAACAGGAAGATCCACACCAGGTCGACGAAGTGCCAGTAGAGGCCGGCATTCTCGACCCGGTTGGTGAAGTGCTCGGGATCGGTGGCCCACATCTTCGTCCCGGGCCCCACCAGATAGGAGTTCACGATGATCCCGCCGACCACGTGCAGCCCGTGCAGACCGGTGAGCGTGAAGTAGATGGCGTAGAAGTTGTCGGTCCGGGGGAAGTGCCCCAGCTCGAACTTGTGCGTGTACTCGAAGTACTTGATCACCAGGAACACGAAGGAGAGAGCGATGGTCGCCCCCATCCAGAGCCGGAAGCGGGGCAGCTTCCCCATCTTGCAGCTCGCCCAGGCGAGCACCATGGTGATCGAGGAAGTGATCAGCACGGCGGTGTTCAGGGTGGCCAGCGGGACGTTGAGGACGTCGCTGGCCAGGCCGCCTTCCGGCGGCCATTGCGGCATCCCGGTGCGGATCAGCACGTAGCTGGAGAAGAGCGCGCCGAACAGCATCACTTCGCTGGCCAGGAACAGCCAGATCCCGAACTTGCCGTTCGGGATCCCCGTCACCGGATGCGGCTTGACCATGTAGGGGATGGCGGTCTCGCTCATCTCAGGCCTCCGCCCGGAACTGCGGCGAGTAGTCGGTGGACTTGCCCGGCACGCTGTACTCGTACGGCTCGCGGTACACCACCGGCTCGGTGATGAAGTTGCCGTGTCCCGGAGGCGAAGGCGCCGCCCACTCCAGCGTGGTCGCGTTCCAGGGGTTCTCGGCCACCCGCGCGCCGTTCTTCAGGCTCATGAAGAAGTTGATGATGAAGGGGATCTGCGCCAGCCCCAGCCCCCAGGCGCCGAGCGAGATCACCACGTTGAGCGCCTGCACGCCGCGGCCGTGGGCATAGATGGTGGGGTCGTAGAGGCGGCGCGAGAGCCCGGCCATCCCCTGGAAGAACATCGGCATGAAGACGAAGTTGATGGCGACGAAGCTGAGCCAGAAATGGACCTTGCCCAGCGTCTCGTTCATCCGCCGCCCGGTGGCCTTCGGGTACCAGTAGTAGATGCCCGCGAAGAGCGCGAAGAGCGTCCCCGGCGCGACCACGTAGTGGAAGTGCCCGATCACGTAGAACGTATCGTGCAGGTAGATGTCGCTGGCGGTGAGGCCCAGCGGCAGGCCGGTGAGGCCGCCGATGGCGAACATGGGCAGGAACGCGGTGGCGAACAGCATCGGCGCGGTGAAGCGGATGTTCCCGCCGTAGAGCGACATGATGAAACAGGTGAGGATCACGACGCTGGGGATGGAGATGATCATCGTGGTGGTCTGGAAGAACGTCGACATGGTGGTGCCCATGCCGGTCATGAACATGTGGTGCGCCCAGACGACGAAGCTCATGAAGCCGAGGAAGACCACCGAGTAGACCAGGAGCCGGTAGCCCCAGAGCGGCTTGCGGGTGTTGTTGGCGATCACCTCGGCGACGATGCCCATCGCCGGGAGGATGAGGACGTAGACCTCGGGATGGGCCAGGAACCAGAACAGGTGCTGCCAGAGCAGCGGGTTCCCGCCGCCGGCCACCTTGAGCGGCTCTCCGGAGACCACCAGGCCGGTGGGCAGGAAGAACGAGGTGCCCGCCACCCGGTCCATCAGCTGCATCACCGAGGCCGCCTCCAGCGGGGGAAAGGCGAGCAGGAGCAGGAACGCCGTCACCAGCTGGGCGTGCACGAAGAAGGGCAGGCGCCAGTAGGAGAGCCCCTTCGCGCGCAGCTGCACGATGGTGACGATGAAGTTGACGGAGCCCAGCAGCGAGCTGGTGATGATCAGCACCATCGCCAGCAGCCAGGCGGTCTGCCCGGTGGGGGCGATGTCCGAGAGCGGCGGATAGCTGGTCCAGCCCGACTGGGCCGCGCCGCCGGGGAGGAAGAACGAGGCCACCATGAGCAGGCAGCCGGGGAGGAAGATCCAGTAGCTGGCCATGTTCAGCCGCGGGAACGCCATGTCCGGCGCGCCGATCTGCAGCGGGACGACGAAGTTCCCGAATCCTCCCACCGCCAGCGGGACCACGCCGAGGAACACCATGATGGTCCCGTGCATGGCCCCGAGCTGGTTGTAGAACTCGGGCGCCATCACGCCGCCCGGCATCGCGGTCTCGCCGAGGAGGTTGCCGATGATGGGGAGCGGCCGTCCCGGATAGGCGAGCTGCCAGCGCATCAGCATCATCAGGCTGAACCCGAAGAGCAGGAACACCAGCGCGCTGACGCCGTACTGGATGCCGATCACCTTGTGGTCGACGGAGAAGACGTACTTGCGCCAGAACGGCAGCTCGTGTCCGCCGTGACCATCGTGCGCGTGTCCGTGGCCATTGCCCTTCGCCGCGGTGTGTTGGACGCTCATCGAGTCGTCTCCGATCGAAACGGGTCTATTTCTTCTCTTCGGGAGCGGCGACGGCCGGTGCTTCCGGTGGCGGCGGGGCGTTTTCCGCTTCCCACTTGGCGAAGTCCTCGGGTGTGTCGATCAGCACGTCTCCGCGCATGCGGTAGTGGCCCAGTCCGCAGAGCTGCGCGCAGCCGAGCTCGAAATGGCCCGCCTGGGTGGCCTCGAACCAGACGGGGATCTGCTGGCCCGGGATGGTGTCCTGCTTCACCCTCAGGACGGGGATGTTGAAGCTGTGGATCACGTCCTTGCTGGAGATGTCGACGATCACCGGCCGGTGGACGGGAACGTGGAAGTTGTTGACGGTGACCAGGTCGTCCTTGCCGGCGGGATCCTCGGGATCGATGCCCAGCGGGTTGTCGCCGGAGATCAGCGAGGAATCGGTCTTCCCGAACTTGCCGTCCTTGCCCGGGTACTGGAAGTTCCAGGCGAACTGCTCCGCCACCAGGCGCACCCGCAGCGCCTTGCCCGCGTCGGGGACGTTGTTCTTGTACGCGAGCCAGACCGGGGTAGAGAGGCCGAAGAGCAGGAGGATCTCGACCACCACCACGAACCCTTCGATGTACTTGGTGGCGATGGCCTTCACCGGCGTGTACATCGCGCTGTGCCCCGGCCGGGCGCGGAACCGGACCAGGCAGTAGACGAAGAAGATGCCCCAGCCGACGAAGAGCAGGAGCATGAACCAGTGCAGCACCGACATCAGCTGGTCGATCTTCGCTCCGTGCACCGAGACATCCGGAGGGAGCCACCAACCGTAGATTTTCTCGTCCATGCGGCGTCCTCGAAGATCAGCGGGCGAGCTGCGCGACGGCAGAAGGTCCGGGCGCGCCTTCCGCGGACACGGTGACGGCGCACCAGAAACAGAGTCCCGCGAGGAGCAAGGCGGGAGTGAGGGCCCAGAACACGGCCGCTCCGGGCCGCGGCTGCGGATCGCGCCGCCGGGCGTAGAGGAACAACGCCTCGGTGGCGAGGACGGCGAGGGCGGCGAATCGGGCGATGGTCCAGATGGCGAGCGTCGAAGTCTCGGGCGATGTCACTTCCATCGGGATTGCGGTGCTCTAGCATGACCCCGAACGTCGGGGCAATCGCCTGTTCGCTGCGGCGGTTCGTCGCAGCCGACCCTCCTCAGGGGCGGCGATCGATGACCAGGACCGCGAACAGCGCCGGCAGGTACACGAGCGAGAGCAGGAAGAGATTGCGCGCCCAGCGGATGCCGGCCCCGAGGCGCAGGCCGGCGAGGGCGTAGCCCAGGAACGCCGCCCCCAGCAGCAGCGCCGAGATCAGGTATGCGGTGCGGGCCACGCCGATGGGGACGAACAGCAGGGAGACCGCGACCAGCGCCACCGTGTAGCGGACGATGTTCGCGCGCGCCTCCCGGTCGCCACCCGGCTCGTTGGGCTGCACCACCAGCCCGGCGCGGGCGTACTCCCCTTTGCGGAACAGCGTGATGGCGAGGAAGTGCGGCACCTGCCAGAGGAACATCACCGCGAAGAGCAGGACGCCGGCCAGATCGACCCGCTCGGTGGCGGCGGTCCAGCCGATCAGCGGCGGGATCGCTCCGGGCAAGGCGCCGACCAGCAGCGCGGTGGAGCTCTGCCGCTTCATCGGCGTGTAGAGCAGCACGTAGCTGACCAGCGCGATCGAGGCGAGCAGACCCGGGAGCGGACCGACCGCGAAGGTGAGCAAGGGAACCGAGACCGCCGCCAGCGCGAGGCCGAACTTCAGCGCCAGCGCTGGGTCGAGGCGGTGGGCCGGGAGCGACCGGTTCATCGTCCGCGGCATGAGGGCGTCGGTGTCGCGCTCCAGGTACATGTTGAGCACGTTGGCCGATGCCACGATCAACACCGTCCCCACCAGCGTCAGCGCCACCGTGAGCGGGGGCAGGGCATGCGGCGCCAGCCACAGCCCGATGGCGGTGGTGAAGACGACCAGCGCCGTGATGCGCGGCTTCGCCAATTTCAGGAGCTCGCCCGCGACGGCCGTCATGCCGCGGCCCCCAGCGCGGCGGGCGCGGGATCGAGCGCGGCAGCGCGCCGGGTGAGAGCGAGAAGAGCGACGCAGTCGGAAAGGAGCAACGCCGCGACGAGCAGGTGCAGCGTCACCGGCACCAATCCCTTGAAGGTCGCGATGGTGAGGATGCCGAGCGCGATCTGGGCGAGGACCAACGCGGGCGCGGCCCAGGCGAGCGCGCGCACCAGGCCGCTCGAGCCTCGCACCAGACGCAGCGAGGACCAGCACACCAGCGCGAGGACGACGAAGGCCAGGGCCCGGTGCGCCATGTGCAGGTGGACCATGGGATGGACGCCGGCCGGCCAGATCTCTCCCCGGCAGTACGGCAGGTCGACGCAAACCAGCCCGGCGCCGGTATGGCGGACGGTCGCGCCGAGCAGGATCTGTGCGTACACCCCGGCGGCGGTCAGCCAGAGCACACCGCGGGGGGCGGGCGTCCGGGCGGAGACGTCGGCGAGGCGCAAGGCGAGCACCACCGCCAGCGAGAGGAAGACCATGCTGGTGCCCAGGTGCATCACCAGTACCAGGGTCGGCAGCCGGTACAGGACGGTGAGCCCGCCGAGGAGGCCCTGGAACATCACCACGGTGAGGGCGGCGGCGGCCAGCTTGCCGTCGGTCTCCCGCGCGCGCGAGATGACCCAGGCGCAGCCGGCGTAGCCGAGCGCGACCAGCGCGACCGCGGCGACCGGCAGGTGGTCAGTGACGTGCTTGACGTGGCCCGCCCAGAAGGAGGCGCCGAGGATGACGACCGCGCAGCCCGCGAGCGCGAACGCCAGCGCCCCCTGACGGGCGCGCCGCAACGTGAGCACGACCAGGGCGACCGTGCACAGACCTACGGCGGTAGCGATGAGCCGGTGCGTGTGCTCGACCGCGACGTTCCCCACCATCCTGGGCATGGCGCTGCCGAAGCAGGTGGGCCAGTCGGGGCAGGCGAGGCCGGAATCCGTGTTGGTGACCACCCCGCCCGCGACGATCAGCACGATCGTGAGGAAGGCGGCGGCGGCGGCGAGGCGGCGGATCACTGCAACGGCGCTCCTCGAATGAGGAAGGGGAGACGCATTTAGCTCGTCTCCCCCGCTTGAGGCAACGCGAGACTTTGTGTTTGCGAGACTTTGTGTTTGCTTCGTTGAGTCCGGTTGCCCCATTCGAGGCAACGCGAGACTCTTGGGTTTCCTTTGTGTTTGCTTCGTTGAGTCCGCCGGCCCATTCGAGACAACGCGAGACTCTTGGGTATCGAAGACTCGGCTAGGGGACACCATTGCATGGTGTCCCCGTAGATGTTGGTGTCCCCGGAGTCGGTCGGAGCTTACGCTCCTCCCTTTTCCGTGCCGTCGTACTTGAAGTTTACCTTGGCGGGCTTGCCGGCCTCCACGGTCACCTCCTGCGTCTTGGTGCCGTATTTCTCGTGCCAGCTCTCGATCGTGTACTTGCCGGGGGGCACGTTGTCGATCTTGTACGTGCCGTCCTTGGCGATCGCCTGCAGGCCGCTCTTGGAGACGCCGGTGAATCCGCGCATCCAGGGATGCACGTCGCACTTCCACTTGATCACGCCCTCTTCCTTGGCGACGTACTCGATGGGCGGGACCTTGTCGTTGGGCATGCCCTTGTTGAAGAGCGTGCTCGCGCCCAGGTACGTGTGGACGTTGTGCAGGATCGGATCGCCGTTCTTGGCGATGATCTTCTGGCCGACGACCGCCGTGGTGTAGCGCGGGTCGTACATGCAGTCCTTCTGGTCGACTTCCACCGGCTCGGCGGGCGGCTTCGCGGTCTCCTTCGCGCCCTTGGTGATGCGCACCCAGACGTTCTCGAGCTTGCCGCCCTTCACGCTGACGGCAGGATCGGTCATCGGCTTCTTCGCGCAGTACGGATCCGCCTCGCGGTGCAGCTTGCCCGGCGTGGGAGGCTTTCCGGAGAAGTCGATCGAGCCTTCGATGGTCTCGGCCATCGCGGCGGCAGGCAGGATCAGGGCAGCGGCGACGGCCAGCGCTCTCCAACGGGTCATCTCAGCTCCTCTTCGGGTGGATGTTGGCGCTGCGACTAGCAAACGCCTCCCCCAGGGTCAAGACTTCGACGCTCCGGTCGGTCCGATTCTTCAGATCATCCGCGATGCGGCGTGACCGAGGCCGTCTTGGTGGGCTTGGCGTTGTTCAGCTCCAGATGCATCAGGTAATCGCGCAAGGCCTCGATCTGCTGCTTTGCGTCGCCGTTGAAGAGCTTGCTGGGCGAGGTGGGGTGCGCCTCGTCGGTGAAGTCCCAGAAGCTGGGCATCCGCGTGCCGTCGAGGAGGGCCTGCGGGTTCTTCAACCAGGGGACGATCCAGTCCGGCCGGAGGCGCTCCTTGGCCAACAAGAGATTCGGCGCCGCGCTCCCCGGATCCTGACCCGCGCGCAGCTGCCCGACCACGTGGCAGTTGATGCACTGCAGGTCCTTGAAGAGCTGGTCGGCCTCCTTGGCCCGCGCTCCCGTCAGCGGCTGCACCTCCGCGGTCAGGTACGGGAAGCTCTTGTGCGAGGCCGAGGCGAAGTAGTGCACCACCTCGGTCGCGTCCGCGTCGGAGAAATGGAACGTCGGCATCCGCACCGACAGCCAGGGACGCAGCGTGGTCGGCCCCTTGAGGAAGGCGAACAGCCACTCCGGCTGCACCTTCGCGCCCTCGCCGGTCAGCACCGGAGGCGCGAAGGTGGTGGTTTCCTCGTTGTACAGGTCGCGGATCTTTCCGCCCCGGTTCTCCACCACGTGGCAGTTCCGGCACCCGTTCCAGAACACCAGCCGCTCGCCCTTGAACAGCGCCGCCTGCGCCGGGTTCGTGCCGGTGCGGTATTCGGCCGGAGGGTTCTCCCCCGTCTGCCCCTTGAGGAACGTCAGCAGGGCCAGCGCCTCGTCGTCGCTGAAGTCGAACTGCGGCATGCGCGTCTCCACGCGCTCGTAGGCGAAGACGCGGGGGACGTGCAGCTTCTCCCAGACCCAGTTGGCGTAGGTCTGGCGGTGCTTGGGGTCCTCGGTGAAGTAGCGCACGTCGCCGAAGTCGAGCAGCTCCACTCCCTTGCGGCCGTGCTCGGTCAGCTCGGTGCCGATCTTCTGCGCGTTCTCGAAGCCCTTGATGTTGTGGCAGCCGAAGCAGCCATATTTGGCGATCAGCTCCTTGCCCTCCGCCGCCAGCTTCTGCTGCTCCTTCGCGCCGTACTTCGGAGCCGGATAGGTGCGGTCGCTCTTCAGCGTCAACAGATACGCGGTGACGTTGGCCGCCTCCGCGTCGCTCAGGCGCAGGTCCGGCATCTTCGTCTCCGGCCACATCGCCTTCGGGTTCTTCACCCAGGAGTAGATCCATTCCGG
>WNFP01001382.1_pt1 | contig 18915 bp, 22 predicted proteins | sample 5400201 | NCBI WGS metagenome assembly WNFP01 (sample SAMN13153355, study PRJNA577476) | soil metagenome | isolation source: 115 cm saprolite under Madrone tree | place: USA:California | collected 2016-06-14 | reverse complement strand
CTGATCGCGCGTGATACCCGCGTTGTTCACCAGCACGTCGATGCGTCCGAATCGCTCCTTGGCCGCATCCACCAGCCTGTCGCAGTCCTCGCGCTTCGACTGATCCGCCGTCACGCCCACCGCCGCGGCGCCCAACCCTTCGAGTTCGGTGACGGCAGACTCGAGCCGGGCCGCGTCGCGGCCAGAGACTACCACGGAGGCGCCGTCCTCCGCCAGCGCGCGGGCGATGGCCAGGCCAATCCCGCGCGTTCCGCCCGTCACGACGGCGATGCGGCCCGCGAGCGGCTTCCCCGGATTCACACGGCGGGCCCTCCGGCGAGCGCGGCCGCGGCCTTCTCGAGCGAATCCGGATCCTCGACGGCATACCCGCGGGCGCCCTCGACCGAGCGTTTCAGGAGACCGCTCAGCACGCGGCCGGGCCCGACCTCGAGCCACGTCGTGGCGCCCTCGCGGGCGAGCGCCGCGAGACAGTCGGTCCAGCGCACGGGGCTCGCCACCTGGCGGACAAGGAAAGGCTTGACGTCGTCCGCGGCGGTCGTGAGCCCGGCGTCCACGTTGCGTACGACGGGCACGCGCGGCGCGTGCACGGCGATCCCGTCGATCTCGCCCGCGAGCCGGTCGGCGGCGGGCTTCATGAGCGCCGAATGGAAGGGCGCGCTCACGGGCAACAGCACGCCCTTCTTGCCGCCCAGCGCCGACGCAGCGGCAATGGCCCGCTCGACCGCGGCCTTATGGCCGGCGATCACGATTTGCCCGGGCGAGTTGATGTTGGCGACGTTGACGGTCTCGCCCCGCGCGGCCTCGGCGCAGGCGCGCTCGGCCGTCTCCACGTCGATCCCCATGAGCGCCGCCATCGCGCCCGTGCCGATCGGCACAGCCTCCTGCATGAACTCGCCACGCTTGCGCACGAGGCGCACAGCGTCGGCAAACCCGAGCGCGCCCGTCACCACGAGGGCCGAGTACTCGCCGAGGCTGTGTCCCGCGCAGAGATCCGGCGCGATGCCGCGCTCGGAGAGCACCACCGCGGCGGCGACGCTGGCCGTCAGGATGGCCGGCTGGGTATTCGCGGTCAGCCCCAGCTCGTCCTCGGGTCCCTCGAAGCAGAGCCTCGAGAGCCGGAACCCGAGCGCGTCGTCGGCGCGGCTCCAGACCGCCGCGGCGGCGGGCGAAGACTCGGCGAAGGCCCGGCCCATGCCGACGGCCTGCGAGCCTTGCCCCGGGAAAAGGAAGGCGATCTTCATCGGCTACCAGCGCATGAGCGCCGCGCCCCAGGTGAATCCGCCGCCGAAGGCCGCCATGAGGACGAGATCGCCGGAATTGAGCCGCCTCGAGGCCCACGCCTCCTCGAGGGCGACGTAGACCGAGGCCGCGCCGGTGTTGCCGTAGCGGTCCACGTTGACGATCACGCGATCCATCGGCAGCTTGAGCCGCTTCACGGCCGCCTCGATGATGCGGAGGTTGGCCTGGTGCGGGACGAAGAGCGCCAGGTCCTGCGCAGTGAATCCGTTGCGGGTGAGAATCCGCTCGGCAGAATCGCCGAACATCCGCACCGCGACCTTGAAGACCTCGTTGCCCTTCATCCTGGCGAAGTGCATCCGCTTGTCCACGGTCTCGTGCGTCGCCGGGTTGCGCGAGCCGCCCGCCGGCTGGATGAGGAGCTCGCCGTAGCGCCCGTCGGAGTAGAGGTCCGTGTCGAGGACCCCGGCCTCTCCGTCGGAGGGGCGGAGCACCACCGCGCCGGCCGCGTCGGCAAGGAGGATGCAAGTGCCGCGGTCCGTGTAGTCGGTGATGCGGGACAGGCACTCGGCGCCGATGCACAGGACGGTCTTGTATTTCCCCGTCTGGATGTACTGCGAGCCGACGGAGAGACTGTAGATAGAGCCCGAGCAGGCGGCGTAGACGTCCATGGAGCCCGCGTTCCTGCAACCGAGCCGGTGCTGGACGATGTTCGCGGTGGTGGGGAATGCCATGTCGCCGGTGGTCGTGCCGACGACGATCAGGTCGATCTCGCCGGGCTCGACCTGGGCGCGCTCGAGGGCCTGATGCGCCGCCCTGATGGCGAGGTCGGAGGTCGCCTCGGTCTCGTCGACGACGTGCCGCTCGCGGATGCCGGTGCGCTGGACGATCCACTCGTCGGAGGTCTCCACCATCCGCTCGAGCTCCTCGTTGGTGAGGATGCGCTTCGGGGCATAGGCACCGATGCCGATGATCTTTGCCCGCGTCATTCGCGGCCTCCCTCGCGTCCCTCGGCCAGCTCGGACTCGGCTTCGAGGGCGGTCTTGATGTGCTCGTTCACTCCGCTCTTGACCCACTCGGCCGCCACGCGGACGGCGTTCTTGATGGCCTTCACCGGCGAGGCACCGTGACAGATGATGGAGGCGCCGTTGATGCCGAGAAGCGGCGCACCGCCCATCTCCGTGTAGTCCACGCGGCGCTTCATCCGCGTAAACGCGCGCTTCGAGAGCGCGGCGCCCGCCAGCGAGAAGACGTCGCGGCCTACCTCCTGCCGGATCATCTCCGTCAGCATCTCGGCCAGGCTCTCCGAAACCTTGAGGCAGACGTTGCCCGTGAACCCGTCGGTCACCACCACGTCGCAGCGGCCGTTGTAGATGTCGCGCCCCTCGATGTTGCCGATGAAGTTGATCGACGAGTGGCGGAGCTCCTCGAAGGCTTCTTTCGTGAGCTCGTTCCCCTTGCCTTCCTCCACGCCGACCGAGAGGAGCCCGACGCGCGGGTTGTCCCTGCCCACGATGTCGCGCGAGTAGACGTGTCCCATGACGGCGAACTGGAAGAGCTGGCGCGGCTTCGGGTCCACGTTGGCACCGGCGTCGATCAGGATGGTGTAGCCGGACAGGCTCGGCAGCGCCGCGGCGATGGCGGGGCGGTCCACGCCGGGCAGGAGGCCGAGCACGTGCATGCCGATGGCCATCGCGGCGCCGGTGTTGCCCGCCGAGACGAGTGCCTGGCACTCGCCCTCCTTGCACAACTCGGCCGCCACGCGGAGAGAGGAGTCACGCTTGCGCCGGAGCGCGTGCGACGGGGGCTCGGCCATGCCCACGACCTGGGTGGCGTGGCGCACGGTGATCGGCAGGTCCTGCGCCTTGAGGCGGACGATCTCGCGCTCGATGGCTGCGTTGTCGCCGACGAGCACGGACGCGAGTCCGAACTCGCGGGCCGCCGTCACTGCGCCCTCGACGACGACGGCGGGGCCGAAGTCCCCGCCCATGGCATCCACCGCGATCTTCATCGGCCGCGGACCGCCCGTCCGGGCGTTACTCGCCCTCGACTGTGAGAACTTCCCGCCCCTTGTAGAAACCGCACTTGGGACAGATCTGGTGGGGCAGCTTCGCCTCCCTGCACTGCGGGCAGATGGAGCGCGTGGGCGCGGACATCTTGTAGTGCGTCCGGCGCTTGCGCCCCCGCGTCTTCGAATGGCGTCGTTTAGGCAGCGGCATGAGTTCGTGGCTCCTCGGCCGGGCTCACCGGCCAGACTCTTTCGGTTATTTTGACAGCCGGTCGGCCAGGCCCTTGAGCGGCGCCCACCGCGGATCCGCCGCGGGCGCACATGCGCACGGGGTCGTGTTCCGGTTTCCTCCACACGTCGGGCACAGGCCGCGGCAGCTCTCGCTGCAGAGCGGCTTCATCGGAAGGCCCAGCGTGGTCTCGGTCTCGAGCAGCGCGTTGAGATCGATCTGGTCATGGTCGTAGACGTCGGTCTCGAGGTCGTCCCTGCCAAGCTCCCGCTCCTCCCCGCGCGCCGCCGGCGCGGGCACGAGCCGCGTCTCGACGTTCGCGTCCACCTCGGCCTCGTAGGGCTCGAGGCAGCGCGAGCATACCTGCGGCACTCGCGACTGGACCCGGCCGTGGACGAAGACTACGTCGCCGTCCTTCTCCACGGCGAGCAGGACGTCCTCGAGCCGCCACGCGGAGTCCTGGAAGGGCGCCGGGAAAGCCGACAGGCCCTCGAGTCTGAGCCCCTCTTCCGGAATCTCGGAGACCCTGATGACCATGGCGTGATTCTCGCTAACCCTCTAAAGAATTTATAGAATTCCGTAAAACCGGGTCAGTTTACGGGCCCCCTCCCCGCTTGTCAACCTGAAAGGCCCCCAGACCCCTCCTCCAGCATACGGCTCCTGGCCCGGCCACGCCCTATACTGATGCCCCTGTGCATACGATCTACTTCGGCGACAACCTGGACGTCCTCCGCCGGCACGCGCCGGACGGCTCCGCCAACCTCATCTACATCGACCCGCCGTTCAATACGGGCAAAGCGCAGTCGCGCACGCGCATCAAGACAGTGCGAAGCGACTCGGGCGATCGCGTGGGCTTCCAGGGACAGCGCTACGCGACGGCCAAGATGGGATCGCGAGCCTTCCCCGACCGCTTTGACGACTACCTGGCGTTTCTCGAGCCGCGGCTGCTCCAAGCCTACAGGGTTCTGGCGCCGGACGGCACGCTCTACTTCCACATCGACTATCGCGAAGCGCACTACTGCAAGGTGCTGCTGGACGGAATCTTCGGGCGGCAATCGTTTCTCAACGAGATCATCTGGGCCTATGACTACGGCGGGCGGCCGACGCGTCGCTGGCCGCCCAAGCACGACAACATCCTTGTCTACGTGAAGGACCCTTCGCGCTACGTCTTCGACACGAAGGCCGTCGAGCGCATCCCGTACATGGCTCCCGGCCTCGTCGGACCCGAGAAGGCGGCGCGCGGCAAGCTTCCCACCGACACCTGGTGGCACACCATCGTGCCGACCAACGGCCGCGAGCGGACGGGCTACCCGACGCAGAAGCCGCTGGGTGTCGTCAGCCGCATCGTGCAGGCGTCCTCGCGTCCGGGAGACCTCGTGCTCGACTTCTTCGCCGGCAGCGGCACCACCGGCGAGGCCTGCATCAATCTCAACCGTCGCTTCATGCTGGTAGACGACAACCCCGAAGCGCTGGAAGTCATGGCCCAGCGGTTCGACGGCCTCCGTGGCATCCGCTGGATCGGCTTCGACCCGCGCGCGGCAAGCGGCCCGCGCGGCGCAGCCGGCCCGGTTGCTTGACGCTCCCCGGAGCGACTGCTACATTTCGTCCGGAGGCACCGCGCAATGGGTAATCTCATCAAAACCGGATTCCTGCTCACGGTCCTGACCTGTCTGCTGGTCCTGGCCGGCGGGGCCATCGGCGGGCAGCAGGGCATGATCATCGCGTTTGTTCTGGCCTTCGTGATGAACGTCGGCTCGTACTGGTTCTCGGACAAGATCGTGCTGTCGATGTACGGCGCCCAGCCGGTCGAAGAAGCGCAGGCGCCCGGGCTCTACCGCGTCGTCCGCGAGCTGGCGGCAGAAGCGAAGATCCCGGTACCGCCGATCTACATCATCCAGGACGACTCACCGAATGCTTTCGCGACCGGGCGCAATCCGAGCCACGCCGCGGTGGCGGTCACCGAGGGCATCCTGCGCATCATGAGCGAAGACGAGCTGAAGGGCGTGCTCGCCCACGAGCTCTCGCACGTCAAGAATCGCGACACGCTCATCATGACCATCGCGGCCACCCTCGCGGGGGCCATCACCTACCTCGCGCAGATGGCGCAGTGGGCGGCCATCTTCGGCGGCGGCCGGCGCAGCGATGAGGAAGGAAACGGCGGCGGTGGCCTGATCGGCCTGCTGTTGATGGCCGTGCTCGCGCCCTTCGCGGCCATGCTCATCCAGATGGCGATCTCCCGCTCGCGCGAGTACGAGGCCGACGCCTCGGGCGCGCGCCTCTGCCACCGCGCCTCCGGGCTCGAGCACGCGCTCGCGAAGCTCGACGTAGCCTCCCGGCAGGAGCCGCTCCAGGCCACGCCCGCGACGGCGCATCTCTTCATCGTTAACCCGCTGACGTCCGGCGGCCTCGCGACGCTGTTCTCGACGCATCCCCCGATTGAAGAGCGCATCGCGCGTCTGAGGGCGATGAGGCTTTGATTGCTGCGGGACCGGTGCCCGCGCGCGGCCCGACGGCGCCGCTCCCCGCTTCCGATTTCATGATCCAGGCCGGCCGCCTTCGCAAGACCTACGGCCCGGCGACCGTCCTCGAGGACGTCTCGCTCGAGCTCGGCGCGGGACAGGGTGTCACGCTCTTGGGAGCGAACGGTGCCGGCAAGACCACGCTCCTGCGGATCTTCGCTACTCTTCTGCGGCCCACGTCGGGCTCGCTTCGTATCGCCGGGGTCGATGCCGTGAGAGAGCCCGAGGCCGTCCGTCGCGCCATCGGCATGGTCGGGCACGGGTCCTGGGTCTACGAGGAGCTGACGGCGCTCGAGAACCTGCGGTTCTGGGCGGGCATGGGCGGCCACGACGCTTCGCGCGAGCGGCTCCGCGATGCCCTCGAGCAGGTCGAGCTCGGCGGCTCGGCCGGCAGGCGGGCGCGGACCTTCTCGGCGGGCATGAAGCGGCGGCTGGCACTGGCGCGCGTGCTGCTGGGCCGGGCGCGACTGCTCCTCCTCGACGAGCCCTTTACGGGCCTCGACCGCGCGGGGCGGAAGTGGCTCGGCGAGTTTCTGCTGGCCTTCAAAGCCCGCGGCGGAGCGCTCGTCGTGGCGACGCACAGCTTCGATGCGGGCGTGGGCGTGGCCGACCGCATCGCCATCCTCTCCGGCGGGCGCATCGTGCTCGATCGTGACGCGGCCCAGCTCGGCCACGAGGACCTCCGGCGCCTCTACGACGAGCTGGCCATGGGCCCGGGGAGCGCGGCGTGAGCGGCTACGTCCGGCGCGCGTGGATGGTGGCCTGGAAGGACGTGCTCAGCGAGCGCCGGAGCAAGGAGAGCCTCAACGCGCTCGTCTTCTTCTCCCTTCTCCTGCTCTTCGTGTTCCAGTTCGCGCTCGGGCCCGAGCGCACCCGCGTGGAGGCGGCGCTCCCCGGGCTCCTCTGGCTGGCCTTCATCCTGTCCGGACTCCTGGCGTTCGGCCGCGCGTTTCTCATCGAGCGCGAGAACGACTGCTGGGAAGGGCTCGTCCTCTCGCCAGGCGACAAGTCGGCCATCTACCTCGGCAAGCTCGCGGGCAACCTCCTGGTGATGCTGGTCGTCGAGGTGGTGCTGTTGGTACTCTTCGCCGTCTTCTTCGCCCTGGATTTCACGCCGGCCCTGCCCGCCCTCGCGGCCGTTCTGGCTCTCGGCACGCTCGGACTCGCGGCGGTCGGAACGCTCTTCGGCGCGATCACGGCGCAGGTGCGCGCGCGCGAGGTGCTCCTGCCTGTCCTCCTACTGCCCGCGGTTGTGCCGGTGCTCCTGGCCTCGGTGAGCGCGACGCAAACGGCGCTCTCCGGGCAGCCGCTCGCAGAGGCCGCGCAGTGGCTCAAGCTGCTGGCCGCGGCGGACCTCGTCTACCTCGTGGTGGGCGTGCTCACGTTCGAGTTCGTGCTCGAAGGCTGATGGCCGCGCGCGCGCTCGGATGGCTGGCCGTGCTGGCCCTGATCGCGGGACTCGGGGCCGCATTCGGCTACGCCCCGCGCGAGGCCGTGCAGGGCAATGTCCAGCGCATCATGTATCTCCATGTGCCCGCCGTCCTCACGGCCTACCTCGCCTTCGCGCTCGTCTTCGTCGGAAGCGTCGGCTACCTGCTGACGCGGCGGCCGGCTTGGGACAGGCTCGCGCTGGCCGCGGCCGAGCCCGGCGTGCTCTTCACCGGCATCACGATCGTCTCGGGCTCCATCTGGGGCAAGCCGACCTGGGGCACGTGGTGGACCTGGGACGCGCGCCTCACGTCGACCGCGGTGCTCTTCCTGGTCTACGTCGGCTATCTTCTCCTGCGCGGCATGGTGGACGATCCGGACCGCCGGGCGCGCGTCGCCGCGGTCGTGGGCATCCTGGGAGCCGCGAACATTCCCATCGTCCACTTCTCGGTCAAGTGGTGGCGCGCGCTCCACCAGCCGTCGACCATCCTCGGCCCCGAGCCCTCGCCGATCGCCGCGCCCATCGCGGCGACGCTCCTCATCAACTGGATCGCCTTCACGCTCCTCTTCGCCTACCTGCTGGCCGCGCGCATGCAGATCGCGCGGCTCGAGGACACCCATGCCGGATAACTGGGGTTACGTCTTCTCCGCGTACGCTCTCGCCGCCGTCGCGCTGACCGTGTATTGGCGCAGGCTGACGGGCCGCGCGAAGGGCCTCGCGCAGCGCGGCGGGCGGCGGGATCAGGACAGATGAGCCGCCGCAGCCGGTTCGTCGCGGGGGGCGTCATCATCGTCGCGGCCATCGCCTACCTCATCTGGTCGGGCGTCAGCCAGTCCGTCGTCTACTTCGTGACGCCGAGCGAGCTCTTGGCCGCGCCCGTGCCGAGCAAGACGTACCGCCTCGGCGGGCTGGTGCAGCCGGGGTCGCTCAAATGGGAGCCCAAGAGCCTGGATCTCTCGTTCACGCTTGGGGACGGCAAGGCGAGCGTTCCCGTCAGGCACAAGGGCGCGGCACCCGACCTTTTCGGCGAGGGGCGCGGCGCCGTCGTCGAGGGCTCGTGGACGAAGGACGGATACTTCAAGGCCTCGCTGATCCTGGCCAAGCACTCCGAGGAGTACAAGGCGCCCCACGACGGCGCCGAGCCCGGATACAAAGAGCTTATGAAGACTCTGCGGGGAGAAAGCAAGTGATCCCCGAGCTGGGATACGGCGCGACCGTCGCCGCGCTCGTGCTGGCGCTCTGGGGCGCCGCTGCCGCCGTCATGAGCGCCCGCTCAGGGAGCGCGGCGCTCCTCCGATCGGGAGAGCGGGCCGCGGTCGGCGCCTTCGCCCTCATCACCGCGTGCATCGCGCTCATGCTCTACGCCTTCCTGACCTTCGACTTCTCGATCCAGTACGTCGCCATCAACACGAACCGCGGCACGCCGTTCTACTATCGGATCACGGCGCTCTGGGGAGCTCTCGAGGGCTCCATCGTCCTGTGGTCGTGGATGCTGTCGATCTACACGCTGATCGTCGTCGTCCAGTACCGCCGGCGCCAGCCCGAGCTCTACCCGTGGGTGCTCTCGGTCATGCTCGGCATCCTGGCCTTCTTCCTCCTCGTCATGACGATCCCGGCGCCACCTTTCGAGCGCCTCACGCCGATCCCGCCCGACGGCCGCGGGCTCAACCCGCTGCTGCAGGACTCGGGCATGATCACCCACCCCGTCGCCCTCTACCTGGGTTTCACGGGCTTCACGGTGCCGTTCGCTTTCGCCATGGCCGGGCTGATCGTCGGGCGCACCGGCGAGGAGTGGATCACGATCACGCGCCGCTGGACCATCATCGCCTGGTACTTCCTCTCGCTGGGGCTCCTCATCGGCGGCTGGTGGAGCTACCACGTGCTCGGCTGGGGCGGCTACTGGGCGTGGGACCCGGTCGAGAACGCGGCGTTCATGCCGTGGCTCACCGCCACGGCGTTCCTGCACTCCGTGATGGTCCAGGAGCGGCGGCGCATGCTCAAGCTCTGGAACCTCTCGCTGATCATCCTGACCTTCGGCCTCACGATCTTCGGCACGTTCCTGACGCGCTCCGGCATCATCGGCTCCGTCCACTCCTTCACGCAGGGCTCGATCGGCATCTTCTTCCTGGGCTTCCTGGCCTTGGCGCTGCTGGGCTCCTTCTCCCTCCTGGCCAGCCGGATGGAGCGGCTGCGCGCCGAGGGCGTGCTCGACTCCGTCGTCTCGAGGGAGTCGATGTTCCTGCTGAACAATCTTTTCCTGGTCGCCGCCGCCTTCACGGTCTTCTTCGGCACGGTCTTCCCGTTGCTGTCCGAGGCCGTGCGCGGAGTCAAGATCAGCGTCGGCGCGCCCTTCTTCAACCTGGTCAACATCCCGGTGTTCCTCTCTCTGCTCTTCCTGATGGGAGTCGGGCCTCTCATAGCATGGCGCCGCGCTTCGGCGGAGAATCTCAAGCGCAACTTCCTCAAGCCCGTCCTGGCGGGCTTCGTGGCGGCGGCGGCGCTCCGCGCGGTCGGAGTGGCCAACGGGCTGGTCCTGACGGCGATGGGGCTCGTGGTCTTCGTCGCGAGCACGATAGCGCTCGACCTCTTTCGCGCGGTGCGCGCGCGGCGGCGGAGCGGCGACGGCTGGAGCGCCGCGACCTGGGGCCTGCTGCTGCGGCAGAACCGGCGCTACGGCGGCTTCATCGTCCACCTGGGAATCCTCGTCGTGGCCCTCGGCGTGGCGGGCTCGCAGGCCTGGTCGGTGCAGAAGGAAGTCACGCTCGACCGGGGCCAGAGCGCCGAGCTGGCCGGCTATCACGTGCGGTTCGACGGGCTCTCGGCCTCCGAGGAGTCCAACCACGCCAAGGTGACGGGCGCCTTCACCGTCACGAATGGCGGCGCGGGCGGCGACGTCCTCCACCCCGCGAAGAAGTTCTACCCGCAGGATCAATCGCCCATCGCGGCCGTGGACTACCGCTTGGGCTTCTTCGAGGACATCTACGTCGTGCTCGGAGACTTCGCCAACGACGGCTCCCACGCGACGATCAAGGTCCAGGTCAACCGCATGGTCTCCTGGCTCTGGATGGGCGGTTTCGTGCTGACCCTGGGTGCGGCGCTCGCCATCCTGCCAGACGCGCGACGGACGGCGTGAAGGCGTCCTGGCTGAAGTGGGCGATCCCCGCGGCCGTCGTTCCCGTGCTGCTGCTGCTGGCCTACGGCTTCAAGACTAATCCGCACGACATCCCGTCGCCGCTCTTGAACAGGCCGGCGGCCGCCTTTTCCCTCACGACGTTCTCAGGCGCTCCGATCAGCCTCGAGAGCCTTCGCGGCAGCGTCGTCGTCCTCAATTTCTGGGCCTCGTGGTGCGTGCCGGCCTGCTACGACGAGGCGCCGGCTCTCGAGCGCACCTGGCGCGAGTACAAGGACAAGGGCGTCACCGTCGTGGGCGTCGACGTCCAGGACAAGGAAGAGGCGGCGCGCGAGTTCCTCGCCAAGTTCAATCATTCGTTCCCGAACGCCCCGGATCCCAAGGGCCGGGTCTCGGTCGACTACGGCGTTTACGGCGTGCCGGAGACCTTCTTCATCGACCGCCAGGGTCGCGTGCGCTTCAAGGTCGTGGGGGGACTGACCGACGAGACCGCCCGGCACCACCTGGACGCGCTCCTGAAGGAGCCGTCGTGAGGCGCGGGTGGGCCGGCGCGGCGGCCGTCATCGCGCTGACCGCCGTCGCGGCGTGGGCGGCGCCCTCGACAAAACCGCCCTCGACGGGACCGGTCGACGAGCAGGTCGTGCACGAGGTCGCGAGCCAGCTCCGCTGCGTCGTCTGCCAGAGCCTTTCGGTGGCGGACTCGCCCTCGGAAACCGCGAATCAGATGCGCGCCATCATCCGCGAGCGCCTGGCGGCGGGCGAGAACCCTGAGCAGGTGCGCGCTTACTTCGTCGCGAAGTACGGCGACTGGATCCTGCTCTCGCCCCCCAAGTCGGGCTTCACGCTCCTCGTCTGGGTCGTCCCCTTCGTGGGGCTCGGGATCGGCCTGGTCCTGGTCGCGGTCGCGGTGCGCCGATGGAGCCGGGCTCCGCAGGCAGCCGCGCCGTCTCAGATCGATCCCGCCGTGCGCGAGCGCATCCGTCGCGAGATGTCCCAGATGGACAAGCCATGAAGTTCGAGATGAGACGCGCCTGGCGAGCCGAAGGCGAGACACGCGGCGAGACGAGGGCTGAATGCTGACGATGGCGCAGTGGATCGCCATCGCCGCCATCGCCCTGCCCGCGCTCGTGATCGTCCTCTGGCCGCTGCTGCGTCGCGACGCGGGACGCGCGGCCTCGGAGCCCGCGACGCCCCCAGACCGCCGGCTCGAGCTGGCCGAAGAGAAGGCCTCGACCTACCGCGCCCTCAAGGAGCTCACCTTCGACCACGAGGCGGGCTCGCTCTCCGACGACGACTTCCAGGCGCTCAGGGATCGGTACGAGGCCCGCGCCGCGGAGCTGCTCACGCAGCTCGACGCTCTGGGCGGCGTTCCGCCGCCGCCGACGACGACCGCCCGCCCGGAGCTTGCGCCCCGGCCCTGGACGCGGAGCCCGGCCGCCGTCGCCGCTGGCGGCGTGGCGCTCCTCGTATTGGGAATCGCGCTCGGGGTCGGCGTGAGCCGCTACAGCGCGCCCGACGAAACCGCCGTCGCGCCGGGCAGCCGCATCGCCGGCCCCGCGCTGCCCGATCCCGGCCCGCTCATGCCGGGCGCGCCGGGCACGGGCGCCGCCTCCAGGCAGATCCCGCCCGAGATCATGGCGAGGATGCTCCAGGCCGCGCGGCAGAGCCTCATGGACGGGCGCTACCAGGAAGCGATTGCGGCCTACCAGGCCGTGCTGGCGCGCGACAGCAAGAACGTGGACGCAATGACGCACCTGGGGCTCATCGTCGCGATGGGCGGGCACGCCGACACCGCGCTGGAGACATTCGACAAGGTGCTGAAGATCGACCCGAAGTACCCGCCTGCGCTCCTGTACAAAGGCCAGGTGCTCTACGAGGCCAAGCAGGACTATGCCGGCGCCATCAAGGCGTGGGAGCGCTTCGTCACGGTGACGCCCCCCGGCGAGGACCGCCAGCGCGTCGCCGTGCTTATCGAGGAAGCCCGCGGCAAGTCCAAAGCGCGCTAGCTCGCGCAGCGCCCGACCGTGAACGCCGTCTCGGTGACGCCGGCGTCCGCGACCACCAGCCAGCCGCGGTCGAGAGACTGGACCACGATCACGCCGTAGGACGTGAGCCCGCGCGCGGCCGCGCTCTGCTTCGCCACGGGCCATACGTCTTCGAGCCGCTCGATGGACACAGGGCCGAGGGCGTCGAGACCCGACCGCGCGCCCGGCAGGAGCCGGACGAGGTGGATGTGGAGCTGGTCCTGGGTGCGGAGCGGGGCCGGGTTGACGAGGAGCGCGATGTCCCGCCCCTCGGGAATTCGAGAGCGCGCCACGTCCCAGCCGAAGCGCCAGAGCCCTACGGGCCGGCGTGGGTCCTCCGGCCCCTGGACGGGGTAACGAGGCATCGCCAGGCCGTGAACGAACCCGTCTGGGCAACCGCACATCTTGAGGTCCCGTATCGCGACGTACTCCGCGGTCTGGGCCCACACCTGCGTCGTGCGGGTGCAGGGGTAGTCGAGATCGCAGGTCCCGGCCTGGGGCGCGCCGCAGCGGCCGCAATAGCGGGGCGCGCCGGTGTCGAGGCAGTCGCTCACGATGCGCAGGAGGGCATCGCGGGAGGAGCCGGGCGAGGCGCATGCCAGCCCGAGGACGAGAGCGATGAGGACGAGAGAGCGTCGCATGGCGTCGGGTTCCCGGTGCGAGACTAGCAGATTCCAGCGTCGCGCTCTTTCTTCCGCCGGTCGAGACGCGCCCCCGGCCGAGCCGCGTCCAACGACGTGCTATCCTGAGGTCCGCCATGACGAAAGCCGCCGACGCCGCGGCCCGCATCGAGGTCCTCCGCGAGGCGATACACCGCCACAACTACCTCTACTACGTCGAGAATCGCCCCGAGATCGCCGACGCCGAATACGACCGCCTCATGCGGGAGCTCCTCCTGCTCGAAGAGGCGCATCCCCAGCTGATCGCCCCGGACAGCCCCACCCAGGCCGTGGGCGCTCGGGTCGGCGCGGCCTTCGCGCCCGTCGAGCACCTCGTGGCCATGCTCTCCCTCGACAATGCCACGAGCGCGGATGACCTGCGCGAATTCGAGGCGCGCGTCCACCGCACGCTGCCCCAGGCCAAGCTCGATTTCGTCTGCGAGCCCAAGATCGACGGCCTCGGCGTGGCGCTGCTCTACGAGCGCGGGCGCTTCACGCGCGGCGCCACGCGCGGGGACGGCCGGGTCGGCGAGGACATCACGCAGAACCTGCGCACCATCAAGGCCATCCCGACGGTGCTTCACGGACCGCTCAAGGACGTGAAGCGGCTCGAGGTGCGCGGAGAGGTCTACATGCCGCGCGAGGCCTTCGCGAAGCTCAACGCCAGGCTCGAGGAGGCCGGCGAGACCACGTTCGCCAATCCGCGCAATGCGGCGGCCGGCGCGGTGAGGCAGAAGGATCCCGGCATCACGGCGACGCGGCCGCTCGAGATCTTGCTCTACCACGTCAGCGTCCTCGAGCCTCCGCAGTTCGACTCGCACTGGGAGCGCCTGCAGGCGCTCGGCAAGAGCGGCTTCCCGACCAACCCGCGCTCCGAGCGCTGCGCCAACATCGACGCCGTCATCGCCTACTGCGGCCGCCTCGAGGCCGAGCGCGACGCGCTCGACTACGACGCCGACGGCGCGGTCGTCAAGGTCAACGACCTCGAGCAGCAGCGCCGGCTCGGCGCCACGGCCCACCATCCGCGCTGGGCCATCGCCTACAAGTTCGCCGCGCGCCAGGCGACGACGCGGGTGCTGGGCATTTCGATCAACGTGGGCAAGACGGGGGCGCTGACGCCGGCGGCAAAGCTCGAGCCCGTCGAGCTGGCCGGCGTCACCGTGAGCAACGTCAGCCTCCACAACGAGGACGAGGTCCGCCGGAAGGACGTGCGCGTGGGCGACACCGTCCTCATCGAGCGCGCCGGCGACGTCATCCCCTACCTCGTCCAGGTGGTCGCGTCCAAGCGTCCGGAAGGGACCGAGCCTTTCGAGATGCCGCGCGAGTGCCCGGCCTGCGGCGCGCCCGCCGAGCGCCCGGAGGGCGAGGCGATCTGGCGCTGCACCAACGCGGCATGCCCGGCTCAGCTCAAGGAACGGCTATTCCACTGGGGCGGCCGGCGCGCGATGGACATCGAGCACCTAGGCGAAGTCGTGATCAACCAGCTCGTGGACCGCGAGATGGTCAAGGACTTCGGCGATCTCTACCGGCTCGACGTCGAGCAGCTGGCGGACCTCGAGCGCCTGGCGGAGAAGTCGGCGGCCAACCTGGTCGACGCCATCCAGGCCTCGAAGGGTCGCGGGCTGTCGCGCGTCCTCAACGGCATCGGCATCCGGATGGTGGGCGAGCGCGCGGCGCAGCTCCTGGCGGCGCGCTTCGGCAGCATGGACCGCCTCGAGAAGGCGACCGGCGACGAGATCGGCGAGATCCCCGGCATCGGACCCAAGATCGCCCAATCGGTGGCGCGCTTCTTCCAGGACGAGCGGAACCGGCAGACGATACGGCACCTCCGCGAGGCCGGCCTCGACCTCACCGAGAAGGGGGCATCCGACACGCCGGGCCCGCTCACGGGCAAGACCCTCGTCCTCACCGGCGGCCTGCGCGGGCTCACGCGGGACGAGGCCAAGGACGCCATCCTCCGCCTGGGCGGGCGCGTCACGGGCACGGTCTCGAAGAAGACCGACTACGTCGTCGTGGGCGAGGATGCCGGCTCCAAGGCCGAGGACGCCAAGCGGCTCAAGGTCACCATGCTGGACGAGGCCCAGTTCCTCTCGCTGATCGGACGCTCGCAGTGAAAGCCATCGCGCTCCTGGGGTTGACGCTCGTCGTGCTGCTTGTGGCGCAGCCGCCGGCGCATGCCCAGCCCAAGCCGCGTCCCACGCGGCAGCAGGCTCTCCAGGATCTCGGGAGCGCCGACGTGGAAACGCGCCGGCTGGCCGCGGCGTGGATGGGCGATCTCGGGACGTCGGCCGACCTTCCGGCGCTCTTCAAGACGCTCCGGGATCAGGACGACCTGGTGCGGGCGCTTTCGCAGAACTCGATCTGGCAGGTCTGGAGCCGCTCCGGCGATCCGAAGGTGGACGGCCTCTTCGCCGTCGGCGTGGAGCAGATGAACCACGGCCAGGCCCAGGCCGCCATCGGCACTTTCACCGAGATCATCAGGCTCAAGCCCGACTTCGCCGAGGGGTGGAACAAGCGCGCGACCGTGTACTTCCTCATGGGTGAGTACGACAAGTCCCTGCGCGACTGCGATGAGGTGATCAAGCGGAACCCGCAGCACTGGGGGGCCCTGTCGGGCTACGGGCAGATCTACCTTCACCTCGACAAGCCGGAGCAGGCGCTCGCCTACTTCGAGCGCGCGGTGGCGGTCAACCCGAATCTCCAGCAGATCGAGTATCTGATCGAGGAGCTGAAGCAGGCGCTCATCGAGAAGCGCAAAGGCACCATCTAACCGGCGCCGAGGCCGGCCAACCGTCGCACAAGGAGGATCGCCCGTGCCGCTCACGACCCAGCAGGTGGAAGCCCTCAAGAAGATCACGAGCCCCAGCGTGGCCAACGCCATCGAGACCTTCAAGGTCCGGCCCCGCGAATCTGGCAACGTCTCGTCGGAGATCCGCGGGCTCTTTCCCGAGCTCGGCCCCCTCGTGGGCCACGCTGCCACGTGCGTGATCAGGGCCGAGCACGGCCCCATCGACGGCCACCGCGCGAGCCTCTACGGCTGGTGGGATTTCGTCATGAGCATCCCGGCGCCGCGCGTCATCGTGGTGCACGACATCGACGAGCCGCGCGGCCAGGGCGCCCAGTGGGGCGAGGTGCAGGCGAATATCCACCGCGCGCTGGGCTGTGTCGGCGTCGTGACCGACGGATCCGTCCGGGACCTCGACGAGGTGCGCGCGCTCAAGTTCCAGTTCGCCGCGGCGCACATCTCCGTCTCGCACGCCAACGTCCACATGGTGGACTTCGGCATTCCCGTCAAGGTTGGCGGCGTGTGGATCAAGCCCGGCGACATCGTCCACTTCGACCAGCACGGCGTCGTGACCATCCCGCCCGAGATCGCGGGCGGCATCCCCGAAGCCATCGCCAAGGTCGAGGCCGACGAGAAGAAGATCATCTCGACCTGCCAGGCGCCCGGCTTCACGCCGGACAAGCTCAAGGAGCTCTACAAGCAGATCCGACCCGGCACCTACTAGATAGCAGGGCGTCGAGAAGGGTCCAGATGCGAGGCGGCGCCCGAAGGCTGCGGGCGAGGCGTAGTCTCTCTACGTTGAGCCCGCAGCCGAGGGCGCCAACGAAGCAGATGGGCCCTTATCGGCGGCCTGCCGGTGGAGGAGCCAATGGACAGAGCATACGATCTGGTCGTGGTAGGAACTGGGACGGCGTCGGGCGCCGCGAGCCGCTGCCGCGGCGCGGGCTGGACGGTCGCCGTCATCGACTCGCGTCCCGTGGGCGGCACCTGCGCGCTCCGCGGGTGCCGACCCAAGAAGCTGCTCGTGAGCGCAGGCGAGGCTGTCCACACGCCCCGCGACATGGCGGGCCGCGGCATCCTGGACGCCGGGCTCAGGATCGACTGGCCCGCGCTGATGCGCTTCAAGCGCTCCGAAACCGACCCTCTCCCAGCCGCGTTCACGGACGGCTATGCCAAGGCCGGCATCGACGTCATCAAGGGCCGCGCGCGCTTCGTGGGCCCGGCCACGCTCGCCGTGAACGGCGACCGGGTGACCGGCCGCCACGTGCTCATCGCTTCGGGGGCGCGCCCCGCCCCGCTCGGCGTGCCCGGCGAGGAGCTCGTCGCATCGAGCGACCGCTTCCTCGATCTCGACACCCTGCCCTCGCGCATCGTCTTCATTGGCGGCGGCTTCATCTCGTTCGAGTTCGCTCACCTGGCCGCGCGCGCGGGCGCGGACGTCACAATCCTGCACCGCGGCGCCCATCCCCTCGAGGGCTTCGATCCCGATCTCGTGGGCCTCCTCGTCAAACGCACCCTCGAGCTGGGCGCCAAGGTCGAGCTCTCGACCGCCGTCGCCGGTGTGGAGCGGACGCCGTCGGGCCTGGCCGTGGTCGGTAGGAGCGGCGGGAGCGATCGCCGCTTCGAGGCCGACCTCGTGATCCACGGCGCCGGCCGGATGCCCGACCTCGACGACCTCGACCTCGCCACAGGCGGCGTCACCCGGGAGCGGAGGGGGGTCAGCGTGAACCAGTATCTCCAGAGCGCGTCGAACCCGGCGGTTTATGCGGCGGGCGATGCCGCCGCCAGCGGGCCCCCGCTGACTCCGAAGGCCGGCCACGACACGGAGATCGTCGCCAGCAACCTGCTCGAGGGCAACCATCGGATGCCGAACTACGAGGGCATGGCCAGCGCCGTCTTCACGGTGCCCGCGCTGGCCGCCGTCGGCTTGACCGAGGAGGCCGCGCGCGCCAAGGGACTCCGCTTCCGGACCCAGTGGGAGGAAACCTCGTCGTGGTTCTCGTCGAAGCGGGTCGGCGAGACGGCGTCCGGCTTCAAGACACTGGTCGAGGAAGGCACCGACCGCATCCTCGGAGCCCACCTGCTCGGCCACCACGCCGAAGAGGTGATCAACCTCTTTGCCATGGCGATGCGCTTCGGCCTCAAGGCCGGCGACGTCAAGCAGATGCTCTTCGCGTACCCGACAGGCGCCTCGGACGTGCCGTTCATGCTTTGACCGGTTACTCGTCGCCGTTGCGCGCGGACGGCGTGCCGGTGTATTTTCAAGCACGATCCCATGATCGAGATCCGCCTGCCCCGCACCACCGACGCTGCCGGCTGCGCCGAGCTGGCTGCCCTCGTGGTCGGCGAGGACCGCGCCGGCCCCCTCATCAAGTCGCACCTCGAGCGCCACCATCTGATCGTGGCCGAGGCCGACAAGGAGATCGTCGGCTTCCTGGCGTACCGCACGGACTGGTTCCAGTGCACGTTCGTGAGCCTGGTCGTCGTGCGGGAAGATTTCCGGCGCAAGGGCATCGCCCGGGAGTTCTTCAAGTCGGTCGAAGCCGTGTCTCCCTCGCCGCGGATGTTCTCCTCCACGGAGGAGACGAACGCGGCGTCGATCCGCATGCACACGGCGCTCGGCTTTCAGCCCAGCGGCCACATCGACAACCTGCCCCAGGGCATGCGCGAGCTGCTCTTCTACAAGCGCATTCCGCCGCGCTCGATCCGCTGAGGGAGATCTCACGGACCCGCTCCGGCGGACGCTGCGCGCGCGATGGGGCATCGTCGCGGCGCCCGCGCTCCTCTATATCTTTTCGTATTTCCACCGCGTGGCGCCCGTCGTCGTGGCGGCCGACCTCATGCAGGCCTTCGCGATTCCCGCGGCGACGCTCGGGACGCTGATCGCCGTCTATCC
>WNFP01007448.1_pt1 | contig 18945 bp, 15 predicted proteins | sample 5400201 | NCBI WGS metagenome assembly WNFP01 (sample SAMN13153355, study PRJNA577476) | soil metagenome | isolation source: 115 cm saprolite under Madrone tree | place: USA:California | collected 2016-06-14 | reverse complement strand
TCGTCACCAGACCACCCGAAGCCGCCGAATTGAACACACGTGGACCGTCCGGAAGACGATGCCCGTCCGGCAGATACGGCACGGCCATTCGCGGGATAAGATCTTCGGGAAGCGGTTGAACGAACGTACTATCGCTCATACCGAGCGGCGCTAGAATGAGCTGCTGCATGATCGATGCAAAGTCCTGATTGTAGATGTCCATGAGCAGCGCTTGGACGACGGTGAATCCGGGAGCAGAATAGTGCCAGGTGACGCCCGGCTTCCGGATGACTGCGATGGCAGGCGTATTGGCTGGCGGCAGACCGTTCAATTCCTGATGCATGGTCGGGATCCGATCAATCGGGCCCGGTGGAGTTCTGTAGTAACCGTAGCGATAGCCTGAGTACCGGAAATCGCTGGTGCCCGCCGTGTGTGACAACAGCAACCGCAACGTAACCGGATCAGCTGGGTAGTCCTTGTTCGGAAGTTCCCATGGACCGACCTCAGCATTGGGCTGGAAGGCTTTCAGGATGTCGTCAATATTCTCGTCGATGCGGAGCTTATGATCCTCGAAGGCGATTACCGCTGCTACAGCGGAGATCGCCTTGCTGACAGAACATGCCTGGAACAGGGTCGCCGCCGTGACGGCGGTCCCGTGTTCCTTGTCGCTCTGTCCGAAACCCTGCGCCCACTCGATGCGATAGTTCCGAATGACGGCCACGCTCGCGCCCGGGATCTTACCGGCGCTGGTCTCGAGGTGTTTTTCAATCCAGGACGTCAGCGCCGATCGCTGCGCTTCCTTAGCTCTCGCGCAGCCCGACAGCAACACGAGAAGTAATGGCACAATCCGTGTTATTCCGTTCCGCATCAAAAGACTTTCTACCCGTCGTAGCGATGGGCCATTAGGCGCCCGCAGGCCTTGCTCGCGCGATCTAAACCGGATTGGCCTCCCTTGTCAAGCCACCTATGGCGGAGGTAGTGGTACAGTTTGACTGTACCACTACCACGGCGGACCAACTGGGTCGCGATTGAATCGAGCTGACCGCTAGCGTCTGATCATTGACCTCCGGCTTCTGGAATCTTCCTTACAATCGCAACCAGCCAGGCTGAAATCCGTAAGTCGCTCGTGAAATGTCAAATGTTAGACACGACCCCATTTTCGCTCCGCTCATCGTCAGGATAATGCAGTCGAAACAGCTGTGGCTCATCGCCGAGTATGACGATGAACAACTCCGAGTAATCCGCGTCAGGAATGTTGATCGAGCTATTGATCCCAAGCGCTTTGAGGATGTTCGGAATCGTGTCGCAATGGCCAACGACCAACGCATTGCCGTTTAGCTGATGCAATTTTCCGACGAGCGCCGCCGTGTCTTTCGCTGCGAGCACCGTTGGCGTCACGTGAATCGATGTCGCCGTCGGCGCCGCGGTTTCCTGGGTGCGCTTGAATTCGGTGGTGAAAACTGCCGTAATGCCTGAGTCCTTCAAAATCCGTGCAAGCGCGTCAGCCCGCGCACGACCAGTCGAAGACAACTCCGGATCACTACCACCGTTAGCAGCCTTCTCCGCGTGACGAACAATAACGACAATCGGCTGAGCCGATACGATCGGTACTGAGACGAAAAGCAGTACGAACAGAGCGAGAGCTTTCATGCGAAAAAGTTACAGAAAAATCATTCCGATGCGATTGAAGTTCGGGGCCGCGTCCGCCACGGGACGGACTCGCTGCGGCGAGTTTGTCGATCAAAAAGATGAACGTAAGTCCATTGTTGTCCTGATCAGCGACCAGAAACTCCTGGCCGAAAAATGGAAGAGCGAAGGTTTCCTACTTCTTCCGTCCAGCGTCGTCTTCCTTGGCACGCCGTAGCCTCGTGCGAAGGCGGCTACCTTTCACTGCCGCGGCATTCCACGCTACGCTTGGACATAGCCCCAATTTCCCCCCGAAATATCTCAGGTGACGTCTCCTGCTCTCGCCTCTACCTAACAGATAGTCAGCTACGGCATGAAGCTGGCGGCTCCGCCAGTGCACAGATCATACGTATTCTGCAAGTCGTCCTGTAAGATGTGGGCGATGCCGTCGACCGCTCGAATCGTTAGGTCTTGATCCAAGACCTTGACCCGAAACTTCCAACCAGGCGGGAGCCTCAGTCTGCTGCCCAGATCCTTGAGCGAATCATATTTCAGATTCGGATCCACGATGAGCGAGTAGGCGTGCATGACCCACGGATTACCTTCCGGATCGTCCAGGATAAAGATGGGTTTGCCCTTGTCGAAGCCCATCTGGGACTTGCGCGCGACCGTGGTTGAATGATAAGCGGTCGATCCTTTCTTATTCAGGTCAACGTCCTTGGGCAACTTTAGCGTGGCTACCCAGCGGGTCTTCAATCCGTTAAAATCGCGCTCCGTTCCCACCGGTAGTCCGCCCCAGTCTATTGTCCAGACCCGCGGACCATTTTTGAAAACGCCTAGAACGTTGTATTGCTTTTTCACCGCCTCGGCGTCGACCCTTGCCCAAAGCGCACTTGGGCAAGTATCGCGAGGGTCGTCCTGATTATTCAGACCCGTTGTGTTGTAGACGGAGACCTCAAGATTGTGCGTCAATGGATTGCCAGTGATGAGAAACACTTCGCCATAGCGTATGCCGCGCAGGTTCTCCGTACGCTCGACTCTGGCATTCGCGCCTTCATTCGGCGGTGCCTTTGAACAGCCCATCGAGAGAACGCCGATCGCCAAACCCAGCGTTCCTACCAGCAAACCTGTTCGAGTTGGTTGCAACCTCATGTTTTGTCGATCGGATCAATAGCGATCTTTTGTAGAAACACACATTTAGCAGTGTGAACCTCGAAGACAATCCGGCGAGCAAAGATCTCACCGGCACCACCAAGACAAGTGCGGACGAGAAAGAAACAAAACTCGACGCCGCATTTTACGCTGCGCTCAAACAGATTTGGTCGTCGCGAGTTCGCAGCGCGTGAAATGTCAAATGCCCTGCTCGCGAATGGAGCCGCAGGGGTGCGAGCGACATAGATGGGCTAAGCCGAGAGGCCGAAACAAGCGGGAGCGAATGAGTCAAAGCCTTCGGAGCTTAGGCGCGACCCACTCTCCCCGTGCGCACGACATTGGCGCGGCTTTTCATTTCACCGTTCGTTCGCCAGGATCATCGGCCTCTTTTCGCCGCGCTTCGAGCGCCGTGGTCAACTCGTCGTCTTCGCACGACACAAGCACCTGATTGAAAACGATGTCGTTGTGGATTTGAAAGCCCCGTTCGCGCAGGAGCTGAGCAAAGAGCCGCGCATTCTCACAAAGCTGCTCGACCAGCTGCTGAACTCCCCGACGTCCGAGGCTCTTCAGAACCGCCCACAGTTCGACCACTCTAGCCCGCTTGGACATTGAAGGCGTGAAATTCATGCCGTCTCGGTGCTCGCTCCACTGGAAATAGGAAGCCGAAGCCTTGAACGCACTCGTTAGTGCGTCGCGACTCCGGCAAAGAATCATACCGCTGTCGTACGGGACGTTGAGTGTTTTGTGCGCGTCCACCGACCAGGAATCTGCTTTTTCGATTCCATCGCAAAGGTGACGCATGGAGGGCATGACGCACGCCCAGAGTCCGAAAGCACCATCGACGTGCACCCACGAACCGGCGGCGTGCGCCTGCTGGCAGACTGCGCCAACCGGGTCGATGGCGCCCGAATTAACGTTTCCGACTTGCGCCACGACAAGTGCGCCTCCGTCAAGTTTCGGCATTTGATCCGGCAGCATGCGTCCCTGATCATCCGCTGGAACGACCTCGATGTTGTCGGTGCCAAGCCCCAGCATCGAGATGGACTTGTGCACTGCCGCGTGCGCGCTCGCTCCGACGATTACCCGGATCCTGGGTGCACCGTAGAGGCCTCTTTTAGCAACGTCCCAGCCGCGTCGACGAAGCAATTCATTCCGTCCAGCGCACAGCCCGGAGAAATTCGCAATCGTGGTCCCGCAAACAAAGCCGGCGGCGGTTCCCACGGGAAGAAGAAGGAGATCCACGACCCACCGTTCACAGATTTCTTCGAGACGCGAGTTAATCGGTGACATTACGTAGTGCGCCGTGTTTTGATCCCAGGCATCAGCCAACCATTTCGCAGCAAGGGCGACTGGTATCATGCCGCCATTGACGAAACCGAAGTACCTGCCGCTTGTTTGAGCAACTGCGGACGGCGACCCGATTTCGTGCAGGCGTGCGAGAACCATGAGCGGGTCGCTGGGCTCTTCGGGAAGCGGCTCGTCCAATGCATCCATTGCCTGCAGCGAAAGCTCCGCAGGAAACACCGGCCTTTGCTCCAACCCATCTATGTACTCGCCGGCGAATTGACGTGCTTTGTCCAGGAGCAATGAAAAGCTATCCGGATCGGCCCAATGTGTCGTTGTTGATATTTGTTCGTTTTCCATCAGTACTTTTTCCTAGCGCTCTCTTCGCCCCCACTGCAACTCTGCCTAAGGAACCAACCCTCTGAACCGAAAGTCAACCTTTGGGCAGCAACACGCCCTTTAGACGCGACCCCATTTAATTCCGCGGCAGCCTCATACACCCTGAGGAATGAAAACACTACTAATCCTAATGGCGTGCGCAGGCTTCGTACCTTTGCGAAGAGTGCGTCAGCGAGATGAGCGGCTACCGGGAAGTGATCACTCACTGAGCGTTCCGGAGCCGCTCGTTAAAGTCAGCGTGGCATTTCCGTAACAATGTTCGCACTTCTTCCATCTCGTCGTAACGCCCCATACAGACAAAGAACATATGTACAAGTAACAACAGCGCGACCGTTGCCGAGCTAAGGGCTTGGGCAATGTCCGCGTCACTGTAATTGGGCTTGAGTTCACCGTTGGGCTGAAAGCGCCGGCCAAGCTGTAGTCCGCCTGAGTGAGTGTAACTGCTGGTGACTTTCCATATGTGGTCAAGAAGCTGGAGGAACTTGTCCGCCATCTCCGGCGACACCGCTGCTTCTTCTGGCGGGATCGAGTCGAAGTAGGCGTATTTGAAGTCGGCGAAGAGCTTTGGCATACGCAACTTCAACTGATCATTGAACGCTTGCTCGATCTGCTCTTCAGTGGCGACTTTGTTAATCCAGTGAGCGCGCAACATGATATCGAACACGGGGCGCACCAGTGCAAGCGCGGACCCATTTAACTTGGCGTCTTTGAGTAGCCAGATGGCTTTGTGATGTTCCAGGGCAATATCGACGTAGCCGACGAGCGCGTGGGTTTTGATGTCGCCAGGGTACTCATGGCGTTCGAGTAAGTCGCGTACGCGTGTCCGGACTTCAACGCCACGCGCGGTAACATCGTCGAGCAGACTCACAAGCCGGAATTGTTCGTCATTTGGCGGACGCGTACTTGTTCACAATTTCCTTCAGCCGCTCGTGTGTGCGAACAAGCCCCCACTGCCAGTCCGGGCAAGATGTGCCGCCGGTTGGCGATCCAATCTGCATGCCTCCAACTTCAAAATGTCCCGCGCTGAATTCGGGAAAAAGTAAAATGCTCATGTTTTGCGTCGCAGTATTGTCACCCTTCGGCCAAACCCAAGACGTATGCGCTGCGACCTTGTTTCGCCATATGATAACGTTAGCAAACTCGTGCTCTAAATCCTCGGAACGCGAAAAGGCCTTTTTGAAAACGCCAATGAAATTACACAACGCGTTCGCGTACCAAACGAAGTAATTGCAAACCAGCGCATCGCCAGGCGAACTGCCAAAATCACAGTAACCAAAGTTCTTGGCAGTCTCATCGGTTAAACCGAGAGATTGCGCGCGCTCCCTTTCCGCCCGCTCAACCTGCTGACAGAGATACTCGAGGCCCTGCCACAGGGCGTCCAAGAAGAGCCATGCTTCTTTCCGACGAGCTTTAGTCGAGAAATCGAACATAGGACGCAATAAAGCTTATCACTTCGGCCACGAAGCCGCAGTAGCGTACCCAAACCGGAGTAACACTCCTCTCTCAAAGATTCGCTCGAGTTGTTCTAAGGTTATCGTGATCTCCCTCCGTTTATGCCGCGCGGAAAAGGTTCTCACTCCGCTCAGGTCGACAATTAGCCGTGCCTCGTGGACGAATTTTGAACGAATGTCGTAAAGCGTCTTTGCCAATCTGTCGATTGCCAGTGGCTGACCTTGAACCTTGATCCACGATTCAATTTCCTGCTTGCTTGAACCGTCGAGCCGCAGGAAGAACGAAACCATTTTGTGCATGACGCCGAACTGGCCTTTGTACTGCCCATAAAGCGTGTCGAGGGCTTGTTGATCTTGAATCGGGAACACGGCCAATTTGCGTAACCAAGCGTAGAACTCCTTGAAGGATACGCTCGACTCAACAAACTCAATGAGCGCGACAAGAGCCACGAAGCGATAAGTTCTATCGAAATCCTTGGCCTCCTCATACCCAGGAACAGAGAACCGTCCGCCTTTGACCAGAAACTTGTTCTTCGTCCGCAGCGATTGAGTCCACAAAGGCGTCAAAGTCGGAGCGGCTGGCGAAATACTTCCGAAAGGCCTGGAACGCCAAGTTAGAAAACCAGTCCTTATGTTGCAAGTACCTGAGATCCTTCATCACTGTCTCTTTGAGGCGTTATTGGCATCGCGTGGTGCGAACGCTGCGGCCAAAACATCGCGGCCTTCTTGCATTGCTATCAGGTCAGCGGTATCGAGGAAAAGAATCGGCTTATCTCTAGCGAACTCGATGGCGCCTCTCGAGAACCCGCCGCGCGACACGATGATGCCAAAGTCGGCGTTGGAATGATGAATTACGCCATAGAGATCACGAACAACGTGAGGCCCAACACAGGCGACGTGCGCTTTACACTGCACCACCCCCTTTAAACCACTTCGGGTAACTTCTATGTCCACGCCGCCATCCGCTGAACCGGGCGTAACTCTTGGATTGAACTGGTGCCGTTGAAGGACTTCCGCAGTCGCCCGTTCAAATTCGTAGCCATCGACGAACGCCCAGTACGAGCGTTTCCCCAGTTCGGCGTCGCGCGCGGCTGCGCGTGCAGCGGCTTCCGCAGCAGCCTTATTGTCGTCGTAGGTCTGAAGCGCTTGCCAATACGCCCTTAAACCCGGGCTGGCGCGGCGGCGTAACTGCTTGATGAGAATTCCCGGAATGATCGCGTAGAGCAAGCACGCCAAAGCAACTCCTAAAAGGCTAAAGCCAATTAATCTGTCCTCCGAGGTTTTGGCGTTGACGCTCGTTAAAACACCAAAGAGCGCGAGCCAGAACGCCGCCGCACCAGCGGTATAACCCCGTCTCTCGCGGTCCCTCCAATCACGAGGGATTAAGACTCTGAACCAGCGCCGCCCTTTCTTATACGTGTCGTCCGGGCGCGCGCGGAGGCACTGAATCGTTTTGCCATTGTCGAGCGGACACCACCAGCACGTGCGCAAGTCGCTGTAAAGATTCAGGTCGTCATGAGTCAGCCCGTAATCAACCGGCTGAGGGCGGTGCGCATGTTCTTTCACACCTCTTATGCTAACTGAGCTGTCCATTTATGTTGGAATAGTCAAGAAAGCACACGACGTAAGGCCCCTGCTTCGAGCCACGAGCGCATATCCTGAGTATCAAATTCCGGTTCCAAGAATACAATGGGCGTCCAAGCTTCAACCGCGCGACCTTCCTCAAGCTGCTTTGCGCGATGGCGAAGTCTGACTCCGTCGGCTCGGGGGAGTGGACGATAACAAATTGGCCTTTTCTGTTTTTCGCCTTGCACCCACGCTATGACGAGCTGTTTGCGGATGTTCATGTGAGGAAAGATAGCAGCGATGCGGCAGGTCGCAGGCGGCCATGGCGAACTATTTGGCGCGGAGGAGGCGAATCAGTTTCTGGAAGCACCAGGACGGATAAACTCCATGTGGATCGTTGCACAGTCCGGCAGCTGCCGGATCGGATCCAGCCAGAGCAACGCAGGCCAGTTAATCCACGCATAAGCACCTTCATTTCATCGAGCGAGAACTTGCGCGTTTCTCGAACCACCAACGCTTCGTCTACTATGAAAATGTAGTGGTTAGTGTCATGCAGTTCGATGGCCCGAGAGTTCTTCACGCCTCATGTCATCATTGATGTTGATTTAATTGGCCCCTCCTTTTCTAAAGTTTTAAAGGTGGATATTTCAAAAGAATTGAAATTTCTTTTGCCCAATGCTTCGGCGGGGGGACGCGACGCAGCCTTGCGATTGCAGCCCGATCTTCCGGAGGTCCAGTTGCACAGGCCTTCTATCAATATTGGGTCTTACACGATCCCGAAGGCGCCCGTCCGAATTTTGAGCGGCTCCTAACCAAGTTGCCGAATGACACTGATATTCCGGCGACACTCAGCTAAAGCAGAATTGTGATGAATTCGGCGGATAGCCTTGGCCGCGCAACGCGTGACTATGAGGCGTGGCTCGCCTGCGAGGTTCGAATCGTCAGAGCGGATCTGCAGGCGAAACACAAGTTGATGGCGGCGGACGGTTTTTCGTTTCTTCGCGCCACGTTTTATCGCTGGGCGCAGTTGTTCTGCACGCTGTGTCCGAAACTCGCTCGCTCGCCAAAGGTTTTTGGGGTTGGAGATTTGCAACGAGGGCTTCAAGGAACAAACGTTTCACGATAGCGTTTACGTGATTCTGCTGGGCAACGCTGTCGCAAAGCATCCTTCTATTTTGCGGCTGAATCCCAAACGTGATCCCCTGAAGCCCTGCGTTTACGTCGGGATGACAGGACTCCCGGTCGATCACCGATTCGAAAATCACAAATACAGCTACAAATCCGCTTGGGTCGTCAGGAAATATGGCGTGCGACTGATGCCAGAGCTTTACGAACATTTGAACCCGTAGTTACATTACCGGAACGGAATTGTTTGTGGATGGCGGTTTCGCACAACCGTAGACGCTTAATTGAAAAGCCATTTAGATTCGATTCATGCCAGAAGAATCGAAACCTGCTTCATCAGATCAGCCAACGGTATCGGAAACGGCGGCGCCGCCGATAGGAATTTCCTTGCTTGAAAAAATTCGGTCGCGAACCACGCTCATTGTTCTCGGCGCGGCCCTTCTTGTCTTTGTCGTCATACCGAAAATTTTTCATGCATGGCGCACGGTGTCGACTGACGACGCTTATGTAAACAGCTATGTAACTTTCGTTGCGCCGCGCGTGAGCGGTCAGGTCATGCGCGTTCTGGTGGACGATAACAACCGGGTCAAGAAAGGCGACGTGCTCGTTGAGCTCGACCCCGAGCCGTATCGCGTGCAAGTCGCGATCAAGCAGGCAGCGGTCGATACCGCACAAGCGAACCTTGTCGTAGCACAAGCGACCGTGCGCGGCCAGATCGGACAGACGCGCGGTTTGCGCTTTAAACTCCAGCACGCGATTGAAGATATAGATAATCAAGTTGCCCTGATCAGGGCACGGGCCGCCACGTGGGAACAAAGCAAAGCGACCCAAGTGCTGGCTCAAGCTGAATTCGAACGCTCTAAGAAGCTTCTCGAAACCAAAGTAGCAAGCAAGGAAGAATTCGATCAGAAACGCGAACAGCTCGACGTCGCGAATGCACAAGTGAAGCAAGCGCTGGAAAATGTTTACCAAGCGCGCGCCGCTCTCGGTTTGCCAAGCCAACCGCCCGAAGGCACAAACCTGACGGACGTTCCCGCCAATCTCGATCAGACTTTTTCATCGGTGCGTCAAGCCTTGGGCGAGCTGATGCAAAGCGCGGCGCAACTCGGCGTCGTTGTGTCATCGTACAATCTCACACCAAAACAGGCGGTGGAAGAATTTTACAAGCGAGATCCGGGTGGTGATATCAATCGGATTTATGCTGAGATCATCAAGACAGCGCCGGGTTTGAAGCAGGCCGAAGCGGGATTATTGCGCGCAGAGCGCGATCTCGATGAAGCGAAACTTAATCTGCGTTACTGCACGATTTTGGCCGAAATCGATGGCGTCGTCACACGTCGAAATGTTAATCCCGGAAACAATGTGCAAGTCGGCCAAAGCTTGATGGCGATTCGTTCGCTGCGCGACATTTGGGTCGATGCAAATTTTAAGGAAACGCAGCTGCGTAATTTACGAATCGGACAACACGTCGCAGTCGAGGCGGACATGTATGGCAACAAACAAAAATTCCGAGGGCGCATATCTGGCTTTACTTTCGGAACGGGCTCCACGCTTGCGTTGTTGCCAGCACAGAATGCGACCGGCAATTTCGTAAAAGTTGTGCAGCGTCTGCCTGTGCGGATCGATTTGGTAGATTATGATCCCGACAAGGTGCCGCTCTTCGTCGGCCTTTCGGTCACACCGTCAGTCGATCTGTGGAGCAAGCCGAGTGGGCCGAATGCGGGCAAGTTCCTCCAGGAATTGATACCGCCTTCCGAACCCGCAAACCCGACACCGGCAAAGTAATGAGCACTTCATCGATCGCCGCTCCGACTTATTCAGCTGCGGTAAGTTCGCGCGCTGTTAATCCATGGATCGTCGCGCTCGCGGTCGTTATTCCAACGTTCATGGAAGTGCTGGATACGACGATCGCGAATGTGGCCTTGCGTCATATCGCTGGCGGATTATCCGCTGCAGTAACCGATGGCGAATGGGTCATTACAAGTTATCTCGCGGCGAATGCCATCATCCTTCCGATTTCCGGCTGGCTCTCGGTTCGTCTCGGCCGGCGCAATTATTTTCTCTTGTCAATCTTGCTATTCACAATCGCCTCAGCGTTGTGCGGAATGGCGACGAGTTTGAATATGCTTATTGCTGCGCGCGTGCTGCAAGGCTTGGCCGGAGGCGGATTGCAACCTTCCACTCAAGGCGTGTTGCTCGACGCTTTCCCGAAAGAGAAACAAGGCGCAGCCATGACGATGTTTGGAATCGCCGCGTTGCTGGCACCAGTTGTCGGTCCGACACTCGGCGGCTACATCACCGATAATTATGGCTGGCGCTGGGTTTTCTATCTCAACGTGCCGGTGGGAATTCTCGCGCTAGTCATGTGCAACGCTCTCGTATTTGATCCGAGCTATCTGAAAGCGCAAAGCGCCGAGGCCAGAAAACAACATCGACCTTTCGACACTATCGGCCTTTGTCTTCTCGCTGTCACGATGACTTCATGGGAAATCATGCTTAGCAAAGGCCAAGAGTGGGATTGGTTCGGCGATCCATTTCTGCGCGTGCAAACGCTGGCGGTATTGTTCGTGGTTTGCCTAGGCAGTCTCATTTATCGCGAGACGCGTTTCACCAATCCGCTAATCAATTTTCGCACCTTGGCAGACCGCAACTTTGCCGCGTGTTGCGTCATAATCTTCTGCGCGTTCGGTGTGCTTTACTCCAACACCACGACGCTTCCAGGCTTGTTGCAGTCGCTCTTCGGCTATGACGCGACCACTTCGGGGTTGGTCCTTTCGCCATCGGGTATTTTCGCGATCGTCATGCTCGCCATTGTGGGCAGGTTGCTAGGCCGCGGCGTGGACGCGCGTTACCTCATGGCTGCGGGCCTTTTCATTCTTGGGCTTGGAAGCTATTGGATGTCGCGATTAAATCTGGAGGTCGGTCCCTGGCAGATCGTCTGGCCGCGCGTGGTCGTCATCATGGGCCTATCCACCATCTTCGCTCCGCTCAACGTCGCGGCGTTCGTGCACATTCCGCCGCAACTTCGCGGCGCTGCTGTTGGCTTGCTGGCGCTTTTGCGTAACGAAGGCGGCAGCGTCGGGACTTCGGTCGCGCAAACAATTCATGAACGTCGCGATCAATTTCATAGCTTGCGTCTCGGAGAAAATCTCGACCTGCTGAATCCAGCAGTGAACTCCTATGTCGATCAAGTTTACCCGGGCCTTCTTCAGCAAACAGGCGATCCGGTTGCGGCGAAACAAATAGCATTACAGACCCTCGACAACCTGCGTGGGCAACAATCGTCCGCCCTCGCCTATTTCGACACATTCTTTCTCTTCGCCGTGATTGCTGTCGCGCTCATCGTTCTTGTTTTTTTGATGAAACCCTCCGTAGCCGAAAAGGATGCTCACCTTGCCGCAGAATGAGTTGACTGCATGGACAAAAGATTGGCGGACGTCACCATGTCACTGCGAATCGCGGGCGATCCGCAGCGGAATCTTGTTTTTTGCTAAACGCGCTCGCCGGGGCCGCGCCCACGCGCGCAGCAGGGGCGCTAGCCATTGATTTCTCAGTCAGTTATGCAATCAACTACCGAAGTTTCGCAGGCAGTTGCACAATGTTGTGATTCGCGTTTACGATGACGCGGGCAATGTGATTGAAACGCAGGAGCACGCTGGCGATTTCAAAGAGCCGTAGCCTTACACGTTGAAACAAAAAGCCGGAGTCCAGCACGGGCGAAACACTCGGTCTATATGTCGACAATCGAAGCAAAGCGGATTATTGAGTTAGACTGGCGGTGCAGAGGTCGCGTCACGAGATGTCCGCTGAGATTAAGAAAGAAATTCAGCTCGAGATCGCGCATGTCCTGCGAGGCTCAAGCCGATAGCGCAGGAACCGGCGGGGGGAGCGAAAGCCAGGTGCGCAGAGTCGCTATTAGCACTCCGAGTCGAGCCGCGGCTTCGTCCTGATTCGGCGGCGTGACGCTTCCGCCCGCCACAAACGGTCTTAATTTTGCTCAAGCAGAGGGGCGAAGAAACCTTGGACGAGATCCTGCGCATCAGCGGATGGATAACCGCGGTGGCGAAGAAAATTCCAATGATGCCCGAACATGTAGAGCCAGTAATACATGGTCTTGGCTACGACCGCGCTCACGCCGCTGCAACGCATGGCGTAGTAGAACATGCAGTCGCAATCCTGCCATGGCCGATTGTGTTGCTCGTAGGCGACGTCGTGCAACACAGAAGCGTCCCGATATTTTCCTTCAAACGGTCCGCCCATAATCGACCAGAAGTAGCGCGGGATGGATGCGCCATCGACAACCGATCCGGCCGGGGCGATCCAGACGGCGCCTTGCGGATCGGTATAACGCAATTCGTTTAGCAAGGTCATATTGCGACCATCGGGATTCCAACGCGTCTCCGGTGCGCCGGTGTAGTAACCCCATTTGTTCCCGCGTGTGGCGGATCGCTCAGCCCCGGAGAGGGAGGCTTTCAGAAGTAGTTCCCTGTACGGCCGGGAAAAATCATCTGCCGTAATCCAAGTGTAGTCATCGAGATACAGTTCCCGTTTGGCGCGCGTAGTCGCAGCACGAAACCGGCGCAAATCGTGGGCTGCCTGTTTCAGCACAACGGCAGCCAGACCTTTCTCAGCCGTTGCTGCTGGCGGTTCGGGTGGAGGAGTAAAAAAATGCGGGCTGCGGGCGTTGTCAGATGCCGCGTTTAAGAATGCGTCCATCTGGTCGCGCGATATCCGCGACGCCGGTTGACCTCCCCAGTTTGCGGGCTCGGAAAGGGTCGGAAACTGACTGGGGAAATCACGGGCCTTACTAATGCGATCGTCTGCTACGATGTTCATGTCGTTGTCGATTGGGTTCTCCTTTTCTAAAGATTTTTAGGGCGGACATTTCAAAAAAATTGAATTTTTTTTCCGAGGGGGTCGGCACGCCGTCTTGCGATTGACGTCTATGGTCTGACTCCGCCCCCATTTGCAGTGACAACGGGAGAGGCCCCAGACGTAATGGGACCCGTCTTGTCAGGTAGCAAGGATTCAGGGGCTGCATTCTCACCTCGCATCCAAATGCACGGAATCACGACTGCAAAGTTATCGGAAGCAGATGACTCGCGAGTTCTTCACGCCTGAGCGGAAGCGCTGGATTGCCCTTTTATCCACTTGGCGAGCGACTTGATGTTGTGATTGAATTCCTTGAATTGTACTAAGCAACAGTCCTGTCTTGTAGGATTAGGTCGTTGGAGAATAGAAAGCCTAACCCTCAGTTTGATGACTTAACCCTCGTTGGGCGATCCGCCTGGTGCCCATTCCGATTGGATCGCCCGAGCAATCGCGAGGAGTGCTCATTGCGCTTCGAGACGCCCCACAATACTGGTAACGAGCAGCGCGGCGTTCTTGGGCAGCGCTCTTTTCGAAGAGGCGTTCATTCTCCGGTGCCTTAGCGCCGCGATCGGTACATAAAACCGTTAATGGCCCACTTTGAGGGCGAACATCTCCAATTTCTAAACCGAGGACTATCGTAATTGACAACAGGTTCGGTCTTCAGTACTTCTTTTTCAGCAAAAAAGGCGTTTATATTTCCTATACTCCCGTGTTCAGTGTGGATCGAAGGGCTGCGGCCGCCGCAGCTGCACTGGTTCTTGCAGCAACGGCGTCGCTCGGTGCGGCCACCAGCGCGAACGCAGAGACCGGCGGGACAGGCAAGGCCGACGCGGCCTTCGATGAGACGCTCGGCCAGCTGATCCGCGAGCCCGGTGGACCACCGGGAGCGATCGCGGTGGTGCAGCGAGGCAACCACATAAAGGTGTTCCGCAAGGGGGTCGCCGACCAAAAGACAGGGGCGTCCATCCACGTCGGCGACAGCTGGCGGATCGGGAGCGTCAGCAAGGCGTTCAACGGCGCCGTGGCGCTGCAGCTTGTCGCTCAAGGAAAGCTGTCGCTCTCGGACACGATCGGTCAGCGGCTGCCGGCACTGCCGTTCGCGTGGCACAACGTCACACTCGGCCAGCTGCTGAACCACACGAGCGGCCTTCCGAACTTCACGAACGCTCCAGGCTGGCAGAGGGCGGCCCAGGAGGGCGAGTATCTGTCGCCCATGGACCTGATCGGCCTCGTGAGCGCACAACCGCTCGCGTTCCCGCCCGGCTCGAGCTACGCGTACTCGAACACCGACAACATCGTGGTGGCGCTGTTCGCCGAGATGGCGACCGGGCTGTCCTACGACCTACTGCTCTACCAGCTGGTCTTCGATCCGCTGCACCTGCGCCGTACCGTCATGCCGCTTGGGTTCAGCATGCTGCAGCCGTTCGTCCACGGTTACGACAACAACGCCACCGGAGAGCGAGATGACATCTCCGAGGCGCTCAACATGTCGGCCGTGTGGGCGGCGGGAGCGCGGCGCGACGCGGGCCGCTCAGACCGACTTTGTGCCCGGCGGGGAGTCCGAGCCGAAAGGACCCGGCGAGAACTCGGCGGGGATGGGCCTCTTCAAGTACGACACTCGGTGCGGGACCGTCTACGGGCACACGGGCAATTTCCCCGGCTACACGGCCATCACCGTGAGCTCACCTGACGGCCGGCGTTCATTTGTGATGCTCGTCAGCACCCACCTCGACAAGGCCGCGGGGGTGCCAGCGACCTTCGAGTTCTGGCGCAAGACGGCCGAGGACGGCGTCTGCGCGGCTTTGGCGCGTTAGGCGCCGGTCGGTGCAACTTGCCGTCGCCAACCGATAGGGGCGACTACGCCACGGATACGGCTTAACTCCCTGGCAGGTCACTGATGCCGACCGGCGTCGTCCTAGGGATTAGCTGCTACTTGATCACCTTACCCGCTCGCGCCAACACGTTCGGCGGGATCATTAGCCCGATCTGCTTGGCTGTTATGAGATTGATGACGAACTCGAACTTCACCGGCTGCTCCACGGGAAGATCGGCGGGTTTGCGCTTAGAGACGCCCCACAATACCCGTAACGAGCAGCGCGGAATTCTGCGCAGCGCTCTTCTCGAAGAGAAGTACGTTCTCCTGTGCCTTAGCGCCCGCGCTATCACTGAGGCTGCGCAAGATCAGGCACGGCACGTGCCGCTGCCAGCAGATCTGCGCCACCGCGGCGCCTTCCATCTCGGTCGCGTCAGCTTTGAACTCCTTGCGCAGCGCGTCCTTCTTCGCGAGCGAGGCCACAAACGCATCTCCGGTCACGATCACCCCCATGACGACCCGCGGGGTCCTCTCGCCTGAGGCCGTCTTCACGGGCGCGAGTTTGAGGTCCAATGCGGCCTTTTCAGCCACGGCCAGCAGGCCCGCGTCGGCAGGAAAGAAGAGGGGGTTCGGCTTGCCGGTGAACGGGTCCACCGTCCGGCCGACGCGAAACCCTTCCGGGGTCCACTCTCCATAATCATGGTATGCCGTTTTGGCGCCGATCACGACATCGCCGGGGTGGAGGTCTGGGTTGAGGCCTCCAGCGATCCCAGTGAAGAGGACGTGGGTTGGCTGGAACTGCTCGACAAGTAGAGTAGCAGCCATGGCTGCATTCACTTTCCCCATCCCCGAGTGGGTCAACACAACCCTTCTGTCTTTCAAGCTCCCGGTCGTGAACCGGATCCCTTGGACGGTCATTTCGGTCTTGTCCGTGAGTTCCTGACCCAGCGTCTCGATTTCCAGGGTCATTGCACTGAGGATGCCTATAACGCGCGTAGTGGGAGCTGGCCGAGGGGTATTACCGACCTGGGCGACGCTTACTGCCGAGAGTAACACGAGGAGGAAGAAGAGAACGCAAAGCGATCTGCACATAGGTTTCATAGCTGCTCCTTATTTCTTAGCGCTGATCGTCGCCACATGAGCACCTTTATTCATCAAGCAAGAACTTGCGCGTTTCTCGAACGACCAACGCTTCGTCTACTATAAACACGTAGTGATTAGTGTCATGCAATTCGATGACTCGCGAGTTCTTCACGCCTGAGCGGAACCGCTGGATTGCGCCTTCTACCCATTTCGCGAGTGACTCGATGTTGCGATTGAATTCCTCTTGCCTGGCAGGGTCCAGATACCAGTAGTAGGGCAAACGGTATTGAGGCGTGATTTTATTGAATATGCCGAGCGCAGGCGCCTGGATACGATCGTACTCAGCCGGCTGTAAACCTTCATATATCTTGCTGGAAATTTCAGGAGGCGTGATCGCTCCAACAACTCTGCCTGAAGAGTCCGTCCGTATCATGTTACACATCGCTGCGAGCGGCTTTCGATATCCATCGGAACGTGCACTGGCCGCGGCAAAACGTTGCACCGATTCCAGGTCCGCTGGAGTATCATCTGGGGGAGGCGGCGGTTGCGGGAGAGTTGTCCATCCACCCGACCCGAGATCTAGAGCATCCAGGTAGACGAGTTTTTTGACGCGGTCCGGATAGACTGCACCAATCTTGTTCAATTCCGTTCCGGAAAGGGAGTGCCCAACAAATACGGCCTCGCGTACGTTCAGCTTGTCGAGGACTGTGATGTCGTCGCGCGCTCTCGTGTCAAGGTCATAGCCGTGCGCAGGCTGGCTTGAGCGCCCGAACCCTCGGCGCGTGATGCCGATGACATGGAAACGATCGTTGAACTGATAAGCAAACTCATCGAACACGTGTGCGTTGTCTCCCATCCCGGCGAGCAAAACCAAAGTCTCGCCTGTGCCGCCCCAATCCAGGACCTCAAGCTGGACGCCCGGCTCGACCGTGACGAAGCTGACTTTATGTCCCGAAGTATCGCACGTGCAGACATTGTTCATCGCGCGTTCTTGTGTCGCCAAACCAGGTGCAGCTGACCCAGCTGGCGCGGTTGTTGCGTTCCAAACATTGCGGCCAAGTAGTGCCCAGACAACAACGCTACCAAGAACGCCCAGCGCGATCAGAAGCGAAACCTTCAATTTCTCCACGACTAAAATCCTCGTCTTGGTTGGATGGTCGATGCCGATTGCCTATTTTTGAGGAACGTATGGGTCCGGCGTGCCAGGCTTGATCGGAGGGTATTTCTGCAAGCTAGCCTCGAGGTCTCTGATGATCTTTTCCATCGGTTGCCTGACCCAACTATTGGCCATTAGCACGTCGCGCTGCTCCTTCAAGTCGGTAAGAAGGTTGATGATCTTCGGCAACGGAAGTTTCTGTGGCGGGTCGTACATGTTTTCCTGCCAGAACAGGTGCATCTTCCAGTTGCGCCACTTGACGGCGGATAACCGGTCGGCCACGTAGGCGGGAAATCCTTCGCGGTTGGAGTTCTCCTGTTTGCCCAGAAAGAAATCTAATTGGTCTACACCGTCGATCGGGCGATCCTTCGGGACGCCTGCTCCACCTACGTGCGCGAGGGTCGTATAGAGATCTACGATGTGCACGATTTCATTGTTGATCTTGCTGACTGGTATTTTCCCTGGCCAGCGGATGATAAACGGCGCACGAAGTGAACCTTCCATCGCCGTGAAATACGTGCCGCGCCACGGACCGCCGTCACCTTCCCAAGGGTGGGTCGCCTCTGGGCCATTATCGCTGGTAAAGATAACGAGCGTGTTGTCTTCGATGCCCGCTTCCTTGATCGCGTCCAGGATCTGGCCAGTGCGATGGTCCATCTCGGCGAGGCAATCGGCCCAATCGCCGTTGCCGGTTTTGCCGGCGAACTCCCAATTGGGCAGTGTGGGCATGTGCACGAGCGAGAACGCGACGTAGGCAAAGAACGGTTTCCCGGCGGTCGCGTTTCGTTTGATGAAATCAACGGCGCGGGTCGTTATCTCCGCCTCCATGTTCCGCCGGCGCGCCACGTCGAGTTCTGCAACCTGCCGGGCTTTCTCGCCCTTGCGTGCTTCGAAAATGGGCTCAGGCGAAACCACCTTCGCATTCCAGCCCTGTTTTGCGCCGACCGATGGCCACAGGCTATTCGTCTCGTTCGAATACGGCCACATCGACTCGGTATAACTGCGCGGGATGCCGTACCATTCGTCGAAGCCCTGATGCGTCGGGAATCGCTCTTCGGTGCTGCCGAGATGCCATTTGCCCCACATACCCGTGGCGTAGCCCTGTGCCGATAACAACTCCGCGATCGTGATCTCCCACTGTGTCAGCCCTTCCGGTTTGTCCGGTGCGCCGACGCCGCGCACTTCGTACGTCCCTGACCGGATGGGAAAACGGCCCGTCATCAGCGCGGAACGGGTTGGAGTGCACTGCGCTTCGACATTGAAGTTAAGAAGGCGCATACCTTCGCTGGCCAGTTTATCGATGCGCGGCGTGGGGGCGCCGCGCAGAATGCCGCCACCATAAACCCCTAACTCGCCATAGCCGAGATTGTCCGTGAGCATCAAGACAATGTTGGGTTTTGTCTTCGCTGCCACCGGCGTCTTATCCAGCTCCGGAGACC
>WNFP01004683.1_pt1 | contig 18946 bp, 15 predicted proteins | sample 5400201 | NCBI WGS metagenome assembly WNFP01 (sample SAMN13153355, study PRJNA577476) | soil metagenome | isolation source: 115 cm saprolite under Madrone tree | place: USA:California | collected 2016-06-14 | reverse complement strand
GTGAAACCGGCCCTGCATCGCGGCAACCGTTACTTCGCCCGATCGGCCGATCACCAGGCGTCCGGCGTGTCCTTCGACAGTCGAGCGCGCAAAGCCCGGAATTTCTGAATACGGAATCTGAGTTGGGTCGATCAGATCGTCTGCGAAAGCGCCTAGTCCGCTGCCCAGAACGATCGCCACCGACACCTCAACATCAGTGCGCAAGCGGATCAGACGCGCGGCTTCCTGAGCGCGCTCGTAAAGCGTCGAAGAATTAGTACTAGATGACATTTGGATTTGCGCTGAAGACATTACAACAGCAATCAGGTTTAGAGTTCAAGCTGATAATCAAGACGCAGCGCGCCGAAGAATCAGACTTCGATCCACGAAATTACAGTAAGCATTACTAAGAAGAAAGTGCTGAATTATTTCGTGTAATTTCGTGGATAGCTCTTATTACCCTTGAAAGACGCTGCCGTCGTTTTTCAGCGTGCTCTCAATCTCGAACTCTCTACCTTTCCTTCTGATAAGGCGTGCCGAGTGCGCGAGGGGCGCGGGACTGGCCGATGAAGCCTGCCAATACAACGATCGTCACAACGTAAGGAATCATCTGGATGAATTGGACTGGAATCTCTAAGTTTTGACTTCCGCGAGTGGTCGCATAGATGACCCGCAAGATGATGACCCAGACAATGGCAGCGCTTACCAACTCGACGATCCGATTTCGGTTCAGGAACGAGAGTTGATGCGCGATGAACCAGAGGATCAGGAAGATCAGCACAGCCATCGCGATGCGGAAAGACAGTATCGAAACCGGCACGCCCTGCAACTGAATCGTCAACGCGTCCGCCAAGCCAAACAACAAGCACGCGAGCATCGTTTGCACCGGCCGCCACTTCCCGAAGATCAAAGCAGCCAGGGCGATGAAGCCGCGGCCCGCGGCCATGTTGCGGGTAAACAAAGACGATTGCCCAATGGAAAGATATGCTCCGCCGATTCCGGCCAGGACCCCCGATACGACTACGCCGGCATAGCGAATTCGATTTACTCCGACACCGGCGGCATCAGCGGCCTCGGGATTTTCGCCGACCGCCCGAAGACGCAGACCAAACGGCGTGCGGTACAAAACATATCTGGTAAGGAGGGCCAGGACCAGAGCCAGCAGCGAGATCGCGGAGACTTCAGAAAGAATTCGCCAGTGCGGAACGAACCCGGGCAAGAGTCCAGAGAGCGTGGGCAACAGATTCTCTCTCGGAATCTGCGGCGTCGAACCGGAAGAAAGAAAGAGCGCGCCGCTGAGCACTGCCGGCAAGCCAATAAATAAGATGTTGATGCCCGTGCCGGTCACTACCTGATCGGCCTTAAAGCGAATGCACGCGAGCGCCAGAATATAAGCGACAAAAGCACCGGCCGCCATCGCCGCAACCAGGCCGATCCAGGGACTGTGCGCATAGTAGGTTACTGAGGCCGCCGTAAAAGCACCCGCGAGCAGCAATCCTTCGAGCGCAATATTAACGACGCCCGATCTTTCAGAATACAATCCGCCGAGCGCCGCCAACACCAGAGGCGTGGCCAGGCGAATGGTTGAAAAAACAAGTGATAGGGTAAGAATCTGGCGCATCGACTAGTTGATGTGAAGTGGCTTCCTCAATGAAACGTCGGGTTCAGTCCGCGTAGCGGACGATCGAAAATAGCCCAGCAGTTCACTGCTGGGTAAGGTGCCCGTATTGTTTTGCTTCTGAGCCCGCGAAACGGGCGACAGAAAACTGAAACTGTCATCACGCAGACATTCTGCCGTCCGCTTCGCGGACTTGTTTCCTTATTAATGACTCGTTCCCAGCGATAAATCGCTGGGCTATTTTCGTTCGTCCGCTTCGCGGACTGAATGTTTGTCTTCATCCCTCAAACGACAGGCTACTGCCCCAAAAACGGTTCAGGCTTTTGCTCTACTTAACTTCCTCAAGCTGCCGAATATCGCGTCCGGCCGCAGGGCCACGAGAATGATCACAATCCCCTGCAGCATATCGACGATATCTTTCGAAACATGGATTGTGTATGCGTCGACAAAGATCCCGCCCCGCAGCAGCACGGCAAAAAGGATCGCGGCGAGAAAGACACCGACCGGGTGGTTGCGGCCCAAAAGGGCTACGGCGATTCCGACGAATCCGTAGTTTGCCGAGAAGCCGTCGTAGTAACGATAACGGTAACCGAGCACTTCATTGATTCCGACCATGCCGGCCAACCCACCAGAAATAGCCATCGCCAGAATAATCTGTTTGCGAATCGAAATGCCGCCGTATTCTGCGGCTGTGGGATTCGCGCCCGTCGCGCGAATTTCATATCCCCACTTGGTCTTCCACAACAGCACGTAAACAAATACGCAGGCCAGGATCGCCAGAACAAAAGCGATATTCAGCGGGATGCGTTCGGGCAATCCCGGAATAAATTTTCCCAAACGCGCAATGTGCGCGCCGGGACCAATCGGCACGGTCTGCAGGATTGGATCGCCAGGAGTTTTGTAGTGGTATTGAGTAAAGTAACTGACCAGCGCTACGGCTACAAAGTTGAGCATGATGGTGTTGATGACTTCATGCGATCCAAAGCGCGCCTTCAGTAATCCAGGGATCCCGCCCCAAATTGCCCCACCTATAATCGCGGCCAGACAACAGGCCGGCAACAAAATCCATCCCGACAAGCCGGCGAACTTGATGCCAATCCACGCGGCAGCAAATGCTCCGATGTAAAGCTGTCCTTCCGCACCGATATTCAACAGTCCGCAGCGAAAGGCCACCGTTACCGCGAGCCCCGTGAAGATCAGCGGCGTCGCATAAAAAAGCGTGTAGCCGATTCCGTCCGGCCATGAGAAGGCGCTGCCAATCAGCAGACGGTAAGTCTGAATTGGACTGTCGCCGATCAGCAAAACGACGATGCCGCCGACGATAAAAGCCGCCACCACGGCAATCAGCGGAAATAGAATTTCGCGATAGAGTTTCATTCTTTTCTTCTCTCCGTGCTCTCCGTGGTTCATCAAATCCCTAACCCATCACGGAGACACGGAGAAAAATCAAAAACCAGGAATCATCGATGCCCACCCGTCATCATCAATCCAATCTCTTCGTTGCTGGTAACCTTTGGATCGACTTCGCCCACGATCTTACCGTCATGAATCACCAGCAACCGATCCGACAAACCGGTTACCTCTTCCAACTCTGCCGAAACGAGTAAGACGGCGCAACCGGCATCGCGCATCTCGACAATTTTTCGATGAATGAATTCGATCGCGCCGATGTCCACGCCGCGAGTAGGCTGAGAGACCAGCAGCAATTTTGGCGGGAGTTCGAATTCCCGGCCGATGATTAGCTTCTGTTGATTGCCGCCTGAAAGGGCCCGCGCCGGCAGATCGGGATTCGGTGGGCGCACATCAAAGTCACGGATCACCTGTTCGGTACGGCGCTGAATTCCGTTTTGATTTAAGAAGACCAGGCCGGGACCACTGACGGCAGGCTTTCGGTAATGAACCCCAAGGATCGTGTTCTCGGCCAGGCTGAAATCCAATAGCAGTCCGCGCCGATGTCGATCTTCGGGCACGTGCGCGATGCCCAGTTCTTTTCTGGCTCGCGCATCCAATCTGGTGATGTCCCGACCCTCAAAAGAAATGGACCCGGATACGTAAGCGGCGGGTATCAGTCCCGCCAGCGCTTCAATTAATTCAGTCTGGCCGTTGCCTTCAACGCCGGCCACCCCGACGATTTCGCCGGCCCGCACTTCGAAGGAAACCTTATCCACCCGTTTCGTCCCATCACGCCCGGAGATCGAAAAATCGCGCAGAGAAACCAGGGAAGCGCCCGGTTTTGCGTCAGGCTTCTCGACTCGCAGCAATACTTCGCGCCCCACCATCAGACGCGCGAGTTCAGCAGCATTGGTGGCGCTGGTCTTTACATCGCCAACCACGCGGCCATCGCGCATGACCGTAACGTTGTCTGAAATCGCGAGCACTTCTGAAAGCTTGTGAGTGATGATCACGATCGTCTTGCCCTGGTCGCGCATGCCGCGCAGGATAGCGAAAAACTCTTCAACTTCCTGTGGTGTCAGCACTGCGGTTGGTTCGTCCAGAATCAATAACTGCGCCCGGCGATAAAGCGCTTTGAGCAACTCAACCCTCTGTTGCTGGCCCACCGAAAGAGTTTCTATGGTCGCATTCGGATCGACAGACAGCTTGAACTCGTCAGAGACTTTGCGAATTTCCTCCGCGGCTTTGCGCAGATCCAGAGACGCTGCGTTTCCGGGCTCGGCGCCCAGCACGATATTCTCAGCCACGGTCATCGGTTCAACCAGCATGAAGTGTTGATGAACCATGCCGACTCCCAGGGCAATCGCGTCGTGGGGAGTGCGAATGTCGCGCACCTGGCCGGCGATCAGGATCTCACCGCTGTCGGCCGTGTAGAAGCCATAGGCGATCCGCATCGCGGTCGATTTGCCGGCGCCATTCTCACCCACGATGGCGTGAATGGTCCCGGGCTCGACCTTGATGCTGACGCGATCGTTCGCCAAAACGGCGCCGAACGTTTTAGTGATGTTTCTCAGTTCGAGCATCTGATTGGAGCCCGGACATCTTGTCCGCACTGAGCGCGCAGCGCGAAAAGTTTTGAACGTGCTGAGCACGCCATGCGGACGGGACGTCCGCACTCCCAGCTAGTTCAGCATTGCGTCCGTGACTTTGATTTGTCCGGCAATGATTTTCTTCTTGGCTTCTTCAGCCGCTTGAATCGCTTCCGGTGAAACCAGATCCTTGTTGTATTGGTCGATCACATAGCCGACGCCATCACTCTCGAGTCCAAAAACGTGGAACCCGCCTTTGAATTGTCCTCCAGCAACTTCCTTGACGATGTTATAGACCGCGTTATCCACACGCTTTACCATGCTCGTCAGCACATATCCGGGCTTCACGCCGTTTTGATTCGAATCGACACCGATCACAAAATGCGTTGCCCGGCCATTCACCATTCCGTATTGCTCGACCGCGTCGAAGGCGCCCAGTCCTGAATTACCAGCCGCGGTAAAGATCACATCAGCGCCTTTGCCGATTTGGGCCAGAGCTATCTCCTTGCCCTTACCAGGATTGTTCCAGGCAGCGTCGGTGACGCCGACGTAGTTCTGGATGATCTGGATGTTGGGATTCACCGACTTCGCGCCTTCCTCAAATCCCTTTTCAAAGCGATGGATTAAGCCAATGTCCATGCCGCCGATAAACCCGAGGACGTTCGATTTAGTCGTCTTCGCGGCGATGATTCCGACCAAATACGATCCTTCGTGCTCTTTGAATACGAGCGAGGCCACATTGGACTTGGGTGTCTTACCGTCCTTTTCAAAAATCACTCCATCGATGATCGCAAAACGAAGATTAGGATAATCGTCGGCGACGGCTTGCATAATCGGTCCCTGAGCAAAACCGACCCCAATAATCAAATCATAACTGCGCTCGGCAAACGCGCGCATCGCCGGTTCGATCGAAGTTGGATTGCCGGGTTCGACATCGCGGAGCACGATATCCAGGGCCGGCTTTCCACAACTCGTCTTGCCATCCGGCAAAGTTCCCAACTCAGCGCATTTCACTCCCGCCCACGCGGCCGCATTAAACGAACGATCGTCTTTACCGCCGATGTCAAAGACGATGCCGACATGAATCTTCGATTTGTCGTCCGCGCCATAGCCCGCACGATTGCACGCCGGGCCAATGAAGACCAGAGAAGAGAGCAACAGCAGGGCTAACAGAGCTTTGTATTTCATCTGACCACTAAGTTTGGAGTGCGGCGGCAAGCGAAGCGCGATGCCGCTTTGGATCGTTCCTGTTTCTCCGAGAGCGTTGGGGCGATGGCTTGTCTCTCCTAATCCCATCGAAGCTATGAGCCATGGAAAGCGCCGTCGCCGCTCCACTCTCCGGCGCACTCCAAATCTTACTTGTCGATTATTTCTTTGATAAGCGCCGGCAATTCTTTCGGCGGCGCTTCACTTACATCGTAGGCTGCCTGGATTCGCGCCGCTGCCCGCTGGCCGGACTCCGCGTTATTACAATAAACCAAACCGATTTGGTCGCCGGCGCCTAACTCGTCACCAATCTTGACCTCGCCCACAAAACCAACCGCGGGATCGATTTGATCTTCCATGCGCACGCGGCCCCCACCGGCTTCGGCAATCGCATGGCCGATCTCTTCGGTTTCAACCTTAACCACAAATCCTGAGCGCGGCGATTCTACCTTAAACACTTTCTCTGTCAACGGCAGGATGGCTGATGGATCGTCACAGACCCGCGGATCGCCTCCCTGAGCTTCGATATTCTTACGGAAGCATTCCAGCGCTGCGCCTGACTCGTGCACCTGTTGGATTCGCATGCGCGCTGCGTCAACTGACTGTTCGAGTCCCGCGAGTACAACCATGCGCGCCGCCAATTCAATCGATAGCTCCAGCACCGGCCGCGCGGCTTCCGCAACCTCGCCGCGCAGCAGTTCAATGCATTCCCGGACCTCGACCGAGTTTCCCACCGCGCGGCCGAGCGGTTGATTCATATCGGTAATCAGGGCTTGCGATCGCACGCCCAACGAATTGCCGGTCGTCACCAACGCCCTGGCCAGGGCTCGCGCGCGATCATGTTCGCGCATGAACGCGCCGGATCCGGTCTTGACGTCGATCACCATTGCATCCAAACCAGCCGCCCCTTTTTTGGAAATGATCGAAGCGACAATCAGCGGAATCGCTTCGACGGTTGCGGTCGCGTCCCGTAAGGCGTAGAGCTTTTTGTCAGCCGGAGCGATCTCGGCTGTCTGACCGTTCATCGCAAAACCCGCCTTGTCTAAAACGGCGCGAAACTCTTTCAGTGAAAGGTCGACCCGATATCCGGGAATCGATTCGAGCTTGTCGAGCGTGCCGCCGGTATGACCCAACCCGCGTCCCGAGATCATCGGCACACACACACCAGCCGCCGCTGCGAATGGCGCAATCAAGAGTGAAGTCTTATCACCGACACCGCCGGTCGAGTGCTTGTCGGCTTTGGGTTTGCGAATATCTGAGAAGTCGAGTATCTCGCCCGAGTGCAGCATCGCTTCGGTCAAAGCGGCCTGCTCTGCATCAGTCATCCCCTTGAGAAAGATCGCCATTAACAAAGCCGTGCTTTGATAGTCGGCGATCGCGCCGCTGGTCACACCGCTGACAAAGAACTGAATTTCATCGCGTGACAATTCTGCGCCGTCGCGTTTCCTGCGAATGATGTCCTGAGGTCTCAAATTTAAGTTCTCTGCCAGACTCGCGAACGGTCGTGTTGTTAGCCCCGTAGGGGTCAAATGTTTATAGCTCTCCAAGCAATAAAAGAATTCAGTAAGCTCCGTTAGGAGCGATCCTTATGGCCAACCTCCCGGCAACCATTTCGCTCCTAAAGGAGCTTAGCTTCTCTCCGGGCGACGGGTTCTATAAACATTGCGCTCCTATCGGAGCGAAACCTACAAAGACCTTCCGTCACATCAACCGGCACGACCAGCGCTTGATTAAACCTGCTCAAGCAACACCACCGCCTCAACCGTTACTGCTTCACCACGCCCCACCGCATCCAGTCCTTCACCGGTCTTGGCCTTAACGCTGACGCAACTGCTGTCGACCTGCAAAGTCTTTGCCAGACTCTCGCGCATGGTGGCTATGTACTCGCGCAGCTTTGGATGTTCAAGCAGCACGGTCGCATCGGCATTCACCAAATGATAGCCGTGCTCACGTGCCAGCCAGTAGACACGCGCGAGCAATTGAAGGCTGTCGGAATCCTTCCATTGCGCATCATTATCCGGAAAATGAACGCCCAGATCCCCTTCGCACAACGCTCCGAGGATCGCATCGGCGATTGCATGCGCCAAAGCGTCGGCATCAGAGTGTCCCTCCGCGCCGCGCTCAGACTCGATCAGCACGCCGCCGAGAATCAAAGGACGCCCCCACCGAGACGTTCCACCAGGAGAGAATCGTCCGTGACCGAAACGCCCGTCGCTTCGACTTCCTCCAGTTGATCGTACGCTTGCTTAAGAAGATCGAAGCGAAAGCACTGAGGCGTCAGGGCTCTTCGTAATTGAGCGCGGTGCAGCGTGCGAACTACGCGACCCTCTTTGACCTCTTTGATTGTATCGGCGACGGGCGCGACCAGAATCGCAGCGCCGGTGGGGCGCGCCGCCACCACTACTTGATCAATTTCTTCCGGGGTCACGAAGGGGCGCACGCCATCGTGGATCGCGACCAATTCTGCTTCGCCGGCGACCTTTAGGCCGTGCCGCACTGATCGAGCGCGGGTTGCTCCTCCGGCGACCATCCGCATCGGCTTCTGCAGGCCAAACTCTTTCAAGAGGGAAAGAAACCCGTCGGTCTCGTGTTGCGGCAGAACAATTACCAACTCGCTTATCTCCCGGCAACGCTCGAATTGTATGAGCGTGCGGATGATCACCGGAATCCCATCGAGCTCGAGGAATTGCTTGGGCCGGTCGCCGCCCAGCCGAGTCCCCTTCCCGGCGGCCACAACTATAGCGACGTTCATTCGATTATGATTCGGTGTCGTTGATGCGCGTCATGGCAGGAGCAGTTTTCACTTCGCGCAAAGGCCGGCGGGCGCGCTCGCCGTTGCCAGCGCCATCAGCTTCATCCCAGAGCCGTCCAAAGATCATCTTGCCCGCGGTTGTCTGCAAGACGCTGGTTACGGCGATGTCCGCGTTCTTGCCGATCAGACGCCGCGCGTTATCCACCACGACCATAGTGCCGTCGTCGAGGTAGGCCACGCCCTGGTTGTATTCTTTGCCTTCTTTCAGAATAAAGACCCGCATGGCTTCGCCCGGCAGAACCACCGGTTTGAGCGCGTTGGCCAACTCGTTGATATTCAGCACATTGACGCCGCGCAGTTGCGCGACTTTGTTCAGATTGAAATCGTTAGTCACTATTACCGCGTCGATCTGTTTACCCAACTCAATCAACTTCAAATCCACCTCGCGCACTGAAGGAAAGTCGGTTTCGACGATCTGGATATCGAGCGAGCTGTTGTTCTGCAGACGATTGAGCATATCCAATCCGCGACGTCCCCGCTGGCGCTTGGACGAATCCGGAGAGTCAGCCACTTGCTGCAACTCGCGCAGGATGAACTGAGGAATGATGAGGGTCCCGGTCAGGAATCCCGTCTCGGCTATATCGGCGATTCGGCCATCGATAATGACGGACGTGTCCAGAATCTTGAGATCGCGGCGCGAGGCTTTATCGTGGAAAATGCCGCCCAACGCTGAGAGATCGAGGTAGTCTCCCTTGGCCGCGCCCACCATGAGACCGATGTAGGCCATGAAAACAATTAGCACCAGGGTCAGGAATGCTCTGGTTTCCGGTGGGACTGCCGCGGATTCCTGACTGGCGATGAGCGTCCCGATCAGATAAGCGCCGATAATGCCGAGAATCGATCCGACGGCCGCTCCTATCAGTGTCTTCAAGGAAGCGCGCCGAATGCGCATCTCGAATAGCACGATCGCTGCGGCGGTAACCGCGGCCGCAGCTGTTGAAAACAGGCGGTGTCCCGGGATCGGATGCAGGACGTAGCCGGCACTGATCAGGAAGGCAGTGAAGACGACCCGCAAAATGATGACATCAAAGCGCATATCGCGCGACATATTACCACGCCGGGAGCCGCTCGTCATCATAACTTCAGCGCTGCTAAAGAAGGGTTGGGGGAGCAGGCTGTCCTATTTCAAACGATCAGACACTTTCGAAGCAGGAGAGTTCCCTTCACTCCACCGCGGGCGGTCACTTGTGCTCCGGACCGATGATGACGTCGTCATGTTGGCGGATGATTTCATTAAGTCTCTGACGGATCTCCTTTCCGTCCATCTCGGGATCCGACGCGAGTGTTCTTAATTGCTCGGTACGACTACGACTAACTCTATTGGCGCGCCATTTTCTATTGAAGCCCCCTTCCGCTGTCATAGCGGTTAAGATGGCTGCTAATAGTGCCAGGCTCGCGGCTATATCGCTTTGATTTGTATGCTTTAGAAAATCCAACTTCAGGAACAATGTAGCGACTGAGCTTGCGATAATAGAAGCAAATAAACACCCATGATAGATTCCGCTCCAAGATTTGGCTCCCGAACGGTATTCATCATATTTGCTCTCAACCATCGTTTTGAGTTCGGCTTTTTCTTCGGCAGTCATAGTGCATTCCCTTTATCTAGTAGGTGAGAAACGCATTGTCGCCCATTTCGTGAAATCCGATTATTTCGAAACAACCAACTGCTAGCTATTACACCAAGATGCCGACCGTTTCAAGCAACTCAATACGCTTGGCCCCGTTTGCTCGCAGCCTACCTATTCCTTCTCGAGATCAATGTGCCGATGATGGACCGACATGGCCGTCGAACTTTTCAGATCTAAAGGAATGTTCAAGTCTTGGGCAAAATGATTGTTGGCAAACGGTGGACACGCGGAATTCTTACAATAATAACAATGGCTAAGGCACGCGAGGCGTTGGTTGCAGAACGAGCAAGAGGTTGGCCTCCAAACTGACCAACTGGCGGGTACTGGCTTTTATCGAGTCTTTGACGTAAATATTGTAATCCATGACAAGAAATCATTTTGGTTCCGGCTCGGTCGATCTAACGGCCATTGCGCGCCGGACAATGATCGAGAACGGCTTTGAACCGGACATACCCCGCCCGGTGCTGGACGAATTGCAGTCCCTGCAAGTTAAACCAGAATCTGAAGCATTGAAATCTTCGACGCGAGATCTGCGTTCGTTACCGTGGTCGTCGATAGACGATCGCAAATCTCGCGATCTGGATCAGGTCGAGTATGCTGAAAAGCTGCCCAGCGGCGATGTCCGGGTGTTGGTGGGAATCGCAGATGTCGACGCCTCAGTGCGGAAAGGATCTGCCATTGACGAGCATGCCGCGGCCAACTGCACATCTATTTATACGGGAGTCAAAACCTTTCCGATGCTGCCGGAAGAATTATCGACCGACAAGACTTCCCTAAAGGGAGGTTCGGATCGGAGTTCAGTGGTAAGTGAAATGATTGTCGCGAGCGATGGCACGGTAAAATCCAGCAACGTCTTCCCGGCGTTGCTTCACAACTACGCGAAGCTTTCGTATGAAGCGGTGGGGGCCTGGTTGGATGACAAAGGGGCGATACCGGCTGAGGTAGCGAGCGTGCCGGGAATGGATGCTCAGATCCGTCTTCAGTTCGAAGCAGCCCAGCGTCTCCGTCAATTGCGGAGAGAACACGGCGCTCTGGAACTGGACACAATCCAGGCTTCTCCGGTTATGGACAATTCGGGCAATGTAACTGAGCTCTCGGTGACAGAAAGGAATGGCGCGCGGGATCTGATTGAAAATTTCATGATCGCCGCGAATGTAACAATGGCCCAATTTCTGGAAGGGAAGGGAGTTCTTTCGATCCGGCGCGTCGTGCGGACGCCGAAATACTGGGGCCGCATAGTCGAAGTCGCGCACGAGCTTCACGAAGATCTGCCGGCTGAACCTGACTCGCGAGCTCTGGCTGATTTCCTGGCGCGTCGCAAAGCGGCCGATCCTGATCACTTCCCGGATCTTTCACTGTCAGTCGTAAAGCTGCTTGGTCCCGGTGAATACACCGTGCAAAAACCTGGCGTCGCAAGTGAGGGACACTTTGGGCTGGCCGTGCAAGACTATACCCACTCGACGGCGCCGAACCGTCGCTATGCCGACCTGATTACGCAGCGGCTAGTCAAAGCTGCACTTGCGAAAGCCGCGCCTCCTTATTCTGAAAGTGAGTTGACTGCCATAGCCGCGCATTGTACTGAGCGCGAAGACGCCGCGCGGAAGGTCGAACGCAAAATGCGGAAAGTCGCAGCGGCATTGTTAATGCAACATCGGATCGGTGAAGTCTTTGACGCCATCGTAACCGGTGCGTCGGAGAAAGGAATCTACGCACGCATCATACGGCCCCCGGTCGACGGGCGGGTCATGCGTGGCGAACAAGGCCTGCGCGTGGGAGAGAAGATTCGCGTCAAGTTGCTGTCCGCTGATCCAGTGCGCGGCTTCATCGATTTCGAACGAGTCGGCGGTTAATAATTAATCTTTCTCTATTAAGTAACGCAGACTAAGTAAGGCAGATCTTTTCCGTTTTCAATATCTGATTAATAAGGTTTCGTAGAGCAGAGGGCTTGAGTATGGGAGGCAAGCTGAGACGACCGACGGAGGCCCTCCAAACCTCTCCGCACGACCCGATATGAATTACCCAGGGGAAAACCAGGAACGTTGTTTACTTAGGCCGCTTGAGATAGAAACACTTTACATCGAGAGATTGGTTGGTCCCCGCGACAAGTTCCCAGCCACCGTCTCCCAATTCGTTCAAGTTCTTTAGGTTTCCGCAAGTTTCCTGGTATTCCCATTTTTGTCGTCCGGCGGCCGTAAATCCGGCGACAAACGCAACAGCCACGAGCAGAACAATCAAGAGAATAGATCTATTCTTCATTGCGAATACCTCCATTAGGTCAACGATCTTCCCAAGCCGCAACAACAATGCAAAGTTCGGCCTCCGAGAACTTTCTGGCGTAAGCTTTGCCGTCTCGCTGCCAGACACAGCCCACATTGTCCATGCAGGAACACGACACTGCGTCTTTAATAGTGATGACTTCGCGATGGTTACAATTGGCAGAGCAGTTTGCCGCCAAGGTCATGTTCGGCTTAACCAAAAGCAGAATTCCACTGAGCACAACCAGCACCAGAGCCAGGGCACAGAGTTTTTTCACAGCCAATATCTCAAAGTACGTCGCTCCGCTGTCGGATTCATTTCAAAGCCGCGACTACCTCATTCGTTTGGACCTGGCCCCACTTACCTACCCAAACACGCTCCACCTGCCCGGCGCTGCTAACCAGCAGGGTCGTTGGTGTTGCTACCAGCTTGTAACGCACGAGCGCGTCGTTAGTTACAAAAAGAACGGGCAACTGAGTCACGGTCTTGAAGTAGCCCAGCCCTTCGGCGTGGGTAAACACTGCTTTTCTGTCCTGCTTGTCACTGACGAGACCCAGCACCTCGACGCGACTGCTATCGACATGGTTCAAAATATCACGCCATAGCGGGGCCTGCTGGACGCAGTAAGTGCAACTTGGCGAGAAATACAAAAGCAAGTGCTTGCGCTGATCTTTGCCATAGTTCAGCTCCCTCGGACGCCCATCGAGGTCCGAGCCGGCAATCGACGTCACGACGTCCCCCTCTTTCAACGAGTTCGCGGCTGGGTCAACTGCATCCGCCCGAGCCGTCAACTCTCGACGCATGGCAAAGTTCTGTCTGACCAACAGCAGGTTGACTAAGATCAGCCCGCCGATCAAAAGTCCGGTTACCCAGGAGCTCCTGAAAGAAAATCCACGCTTCAACACTTTATTCATTTCGTTTCCCCTAAAAATGCTTTTGTTAAAGATGCGACTGATCCGCCCCTCGCAGGGCGAGCAATCCCCCCTAGTCTCGTCTCGAGAGGGAAAGGTCCCGCATTCCCTGAAGAACTCCCAACAGAGCGAAGGCCCTGGACTCAGCCTTATCGATTCTTTCGATCAGAGTCAAAGCTTCTTCGTTACTACTCTTAGCCAGGTCCTTGAAACGCCCGGCCACTTGATATTCGGCGCCATTCAACTTCCACACGTACCTCTGATATGGCCTCAGATCGTCTCCGCGCTCTGGCATCGACACGCTGTTCAAAGCTTTAATTGCGGACTCGAGCAGTTCACTTTTTCCGGCGTTATCAGCCTGATCGGAAGCAGCGGTCAATAACAGAAAGGCCTTGGCCTTTTCAACATTGTCCGTTGCCGCGCCTGCCGCTTTCCTCCCCTGGGCTAACAGACGGCGGGCAGAGACGATATCGCCGCCTTTTACCCAATACTGCATAACCATTGCTAGCCCGCCAACTTTCGCATAGGGCGCGTTAATATGTTCAATGCCCTTCTCGGCAAATTCAGGTTTCTTTTCCGCCAAAACAGCTTTTACAAACTCGTTGATAAACTGATCACTCCAGTTTCTCCAAAAATCAGCCGAAACCCCGGCCACGTCGAGATCGAGTTTCGCCACCGCCTCGAGGCACACGGAAAACTTCTTGTTCTCCCTGGCCAATTGCGCCGCCTGGGCCAGTAATTCATTTCGTTTTGACGCCGGCTTTGTCTCGTCTGCTTCTGCGACAAGATCTTCCGCCGGGGAAGAGCTTTCCCTGAGTCGTTTGTTGCGCTCTTCATCCGCTTTTTGGTCTCGATTGAAAGCGGCGTAGATCACCTGGCGTTGGTTAGCCGCCTGGCCATACAATTCGGGCGCGAATTTCTGAATAGCCGGCAGGAGGTTGGTCAATAGATAGTAAGCGCTCTGCGATGCCGGTTCTTTGTCGAAATTAAAGGGCTGAGTTCTCGCAACGACCATTCTGATAAAGCCTTGCGTTAAAGCGGCCGGCGTCTGCGGTTGCAAATAGAGATCGCTAACAGAGTGTAACGTTTCAAACGAGAGGCGTCCTTGCGCGGCCGCTTCCAGAACCTTCGACAAGAGCGGCCTAACCTCTTGAGAATCACCTGCGATCAGGTCGTTCAAGTACAGAATGAGGACGGGTAGGTCTTTCCCCTCCTCCAGAGATTGCGCGATCCGCTGGGCAGCCAGTACATCACCGCCGGGGAGCGCCATCAGGTTCCGGATGTTCTGGGATTCTTTCCCCTTCATCTTGGCTTTTTCCAGCGCCTCGAGTTTATCGCCCAGGCTTGGCTGATAGTTTTTTATCCAGACAGCCAAATTACTGAGAAGGCTCTCGCTTAGAGCCGGCATGATCTCGTCGGCGTGTTCGCTGAAATCAACCAGCGCATCTGCCCCAAGTCTATTCGCCAGAGTTTTATCCTCCTCGGATAGGGGCATGTCCAAAGCAAGATATTTCAAGATTTGAATGCGCGCTGAAATACGCAAAGCCGGTTCGTCCATCTTTGTAACACTGTCAACAGTCCGGGTCAGCGTCGACGTCCGCAACGTCCTGAGCTGCTCCTCGCGCATCTCTTGCTCTTGCTCGGTCTTGGTGACCCTCCTCGATTCGCTCTTGCTGGTGTCTGATGGCGGCGGACTCTTGATGCCTTGCGCGACGGATAAGCTATGCGCGAGTACGAGCAAAACGCTCAATCTACTGATGTGTTGTATCGGATTCTTCATTGCCTTTATTCCTTTTGGTCCAGTCTTCGCGTCGGCTAGGTTATCCAGTTGGGCTTCTTTGAGGAATCCCAGAAACCGAAACGTAGTTCCCGCCCCGGGTAAAGAATCGAGAACAGGAACCACGCTGGCTTGAATACTGCCCGCGTCGTCGAGGCGGGCTGCAACCAAATTCCTGGTTCTTATTCGCAAACGTTCGGGTCTTCGGTAGCAAACCCGCTGATCGGAACCTTGCCACACGACGAAGTGTAGTTTTTTCCGTCGGAGGCGGTCCAAGAACACCCAGTATTGTCCTGGCATGAGCAAGAAGATCCCGTAACACTGATTGTTTCGCCTTGGCCACAAGTGGCTGAACAGGTGGACGCTTTTGTCGTAGTTGGCGGGAAAGCGACCATAACTGCACTGGCCAGGAGTAACGCAAAGGCTAGAGCGTAGACTGATTTCACCGGGGCCGTCGCTTTGAGACTAGACAGAGCACGACCAAGGGTAAAGCGTGACGTTTGATTCATTTGGCTTCTCCTTTTGGATTTCGGAAGTCTAATTAACCGTGACAACCGGGAGTTTGAATCTGGCAGGACTCTTAAGACCCACTTACATCCAATGCACCGTTATCGCCGCCTAAAATACCGACGACCCCAGAGCGTGTCTGTCGCAGAGACGACACAACGGGAAAATAATTTCCTAGTGGTCTATGCCGCACGAAAATAGCCGAGCTGTTCGCTCACCGCACGATAACATTCGCAAGCGGCTTTTTCGAGTTCGTCACGATCGAGAATCCGGATGTTACCCCGGCGATATTCGATTAATCCCGCCGACCTTAGATCGGCGGCTGCCGCCGTGACATTGGTGCGATTCGATCCCAGCATGTGAGATAGGGTTTCCTGGGTGAGGTTAAGAGTATCGGATTCTACGCGATCGCGAGCCACCAGCAACCAGCGACCCAGTCGTTGTTGAATCGTGTGGAAGCGGTTGCAAGCGGCCGACTGAGATATCTGCAGGATGAGTGAATGGGTGTAGCGCAACGTCAAATCGTGGAGTGGACCGGCGTGACTAAATTCTTCCAGGAGGAGGCTTGTCCTGATTCGCATGCCGGAGCCCGGAATCTGGACTTGTACCCTGTAAGGCGCCTTGTCAACACCCAAGAGCACGGAGATTCCCGCTACTCCTTCGTTTCCGATCATGCTTATTTCAGTAGTAGAACGATCTTCGGTGATCGCGAGTAACGAAATCATTCCGCTCATGACAAAGACAGCGTAGTTAATTCGGTCCCCAAGCTCATACAGGATCTTGCCTCGCGGGAGACGAATGGGTTGGAGGTTGGAAAACAGGACTGGATAGTCCTTGCGCGACAACGCTCTGAGAATCGTATTGGCTGTCAGAATCAGCGGAGGGTGGGACGTTTGCACTACTGATATCCTCTGGCATGCATGGCCGCGCAAGCTGCTCTGATGAAGAGGGGTTAACTAACCAATTCCTGACTGTACGCTGGTCACACTCTTCGGTCAAGCAAGATTTTGCGCAAAAACCCCTGCGTCCTGAGAGCAGAGTGACTTGGCCAACAAGGTCTGACGAAATCGGATTTCGGGCAGAGTTCGTCCGAGTGATGGCTCCGCCGCGCCCGCTGCATACCACGCAGAATGCACGCTGGAAGTGGTTAACGCATTAGTCTTCCTTCAAGGACCAGTCTGAGGCTTCACCACGATCGCCGGGATATTCTGATCCCGCACCAGTTGATTAAATGCCGGCACATCAGTCTTCATGATCTGGGCCAGCTTCGACAGTTGCGCATTTATCTCTGCGACCAGTTCGTCATAGACAGCGTAAGACTGTTCGTTCGGCGGCATCTCTGATTGCGAGACCACGCCCCCCAGCGCCGCCAGTTTATTATTAAGCCGGATCGGGAAGTTCAGAGGATCCTGACTGCTCTGGTTTTTCGTTTGATAGAGAGCCTCTTCAACTTCGGTGAGTTTCTTAGTTAAAGCCGTGCCGGCATCGGCGATCGGCTTTGATTGACTTCCGACACGCTTGACCAAATCGTCGACTTGCTTTTTGACATCGCGAATAGAAATGATCGCGTTATGCGTCTCGTTCAGTTTGTCGCGAATTTTCAACGACAGATCCAACTGCTTGGCATAGTCCGCCGCGGTAGTCGTCAAACGTGGGTCCGCTCTGACCTCGAAGTTCTCGGTCATCGTCGAGCCATCGACGGTAAGCTTTACCTGATAAGTTCCGGGCACGATCTTTGGACCGCGCGTCTCGCCGGCCCACAGTATCATTCCCGGAAAACGCACGGCTTCGCCGTAGCGCATGTCCCAAACAAAACGATTCAAGCCGGGGTCGGTTGATACCGGCGCCGGTGGGCCACCGAAACCTTCGCCCTCACCGGCTGGTGTCGGCATCGCCGAACCCCCGCCGCCCGCGCCTGGCCGCGGCAGTCTGCCGGTGAACTTGCGAATCGACTTGCCGCCCGCATCAAAAAATTCCATCACCACATCGGTGGTGGGCTTGGCTTTCAGCGAATAATAAACGACTACGCCGCTTGCGGGATTCTTTCCAATCGTCGCTGTAGCTGGGAGTTGAAAGCCGCCGCCGCCCGGCATGCGATAGGCTTCTTTGGGTTTGAAGAGCTTGGTGTCACTTATTGCTTTGAATCCACCTGCATCCATTACCTGATGGAGCATGGGCAGATCGTCAAAGATCCAAAACGCGCGGCCCTGGGTCGCCGCTACCAGTTCTTTCTCGCGCTTATGAATGGCCAGATCCGTAATAGGAACCACGGGAAGATTTAACTGCATCGATTGCCAGTTCGCGCCGTCATCGAATGAAACGTACATGCCTGTTTCGGTGCCGGCGTAAAGCAAGCCGCGCTTGTTCGGATCCTCGCGGACTACGCGCGTAAAGGCGCCGTCAGGAATGCCGTTGGTGATCTTCTTCCAGGTCTTGCCGTAGTCGCTCGTCTTATACAAATACGGTTTGTAATCGTCGTACTTGTACATCGTGGCCGCGACATAGGCTGTGGCTGGATCGAACGGCGAAGCTTCCAACGAGTTAATCTGGATCCAGTCCGGCATGATCTCTTTCGAAGGGCTAACGTTTGACCAATTCCTGCCGCCGTCTCGAGTGACATATACCAGCCCGTCATCAGAGCCGCTCCAGATCGTCCCGGCCTGCGCCGGCGATTCCATCACCGTGAAGATCGTGTCGTAGTACTCGATACTCGTATTGTCCTTCGTCAGCGGGCCCCCGGATGGACCCTGCTTGGTTTTGTCGTTGCGCGTCAGATCGGGGCTGATTACTTCCCAGCTTTGTCCTTCGTTAGTTGATTTGAAGAGCACATTGGCGCCCGCGTACATCGTGTTGGACTCGTGCGGAGAGAAAACGATCGGGAAGTTCCATTGAAAGCGATACTTGATATCCCCAGCTCCCCAACCCATCGGATTATTTGGGTAGGGATTTACATCGCGCAGTTGTCCGGTGCGGTGATCGTATCGCGTGATCAATCCATCATAAGAACCGGCGAAGATGATTTCAGAATCTTTCGGCGATGGCGCGATCCAGCCTGATTCGCCGCCACCGACATCGAACCAATCACTCGTGGCAATGCCGAAGTCAGTAGTGCGGCTGGCTATGCGCACAGTTGAGTTATCCTGTTGCGCGCCGTAGATGTGATACGGAAAGTCGTTGTCGAGGGCGACCCGATAGAACTGGGCGGTGGGTTGATCCTGTTCGCTCCAACTCTTGCCGCCATTAAACGAAACATTAGCTCCGCCGTCGTTGC